>ERZ1026866.655-NODE-655-length-20020-cov-72.823842_pt1 | contig 20020 bp, 6 predicted proteins | sample MGYA00380163_ERZ1026866 | MGnify/ENA primary metagenome ERZ1026866 (study PRJEB33269, sample SAMEA4719799) | human gut metagenome | biome: human-associated habitat; feature: organic feature; material: feces | place: Cameroon | collected 2013-10 ...
AAGCTTAGTAAACCTGACTTGTCAATTGCTTGACGGTTCGTTTCTTTTACCCAGTTCCTTCATACTCCCTATATATAATAAGGTGTAATCCAAAACCGCTTCTTGTACTACTTGTCTGTTTATGTAAAATCTTTCAAAGAACTCTTTCTTTATGTTTGCTAAGAGAAGTGATTTCTCAAAAGCGAGTGCAAAAGTACTAACTATTTTCGAAACCACCAAATTTTCAGAGGAGAAAGTTTCATTTTTATCCCAAATTTAACAGTCATAAACATTTTAACCCTTTATTCCACTTCAAACTCCTTATAATATACATACACACGTTGAGCGCATGTGTGCACGCACACGTTTCTTTATTTAGTTAAGAAAATCTAAAACCCGAAAAATACCCCCCCCCGTTTTTTTGGCTGCTAACGGATTTTTTGCTACCTTTGTCGATGAAAAATGGAAGTTATAAGGACTTGAATGGTATATTCTGAGCAAAATCAGGTATATCCAACATGAAAAACGATATATCCGCACAAAAAACGGTATATCTAAGAACGATAAAGACGATTTAAACTATAAATTGGAGACCGAATTATATGAATAGAATTAAAGGACTGCGCATGCTGCTCCTCTTGATTTCTACTCTTACGATGAATTCCGCGCTGGCACAAGACTGGCGATTGAAGACAAACCTAGCATACTGGGCAACAACAACACCCAATATCGCTGCTGAAACCAGACTATCTAACCGATGGTCGATGGATCTATCATTAGGATGGAACACATTTACGTATAGTGGAAACAAGAAACTGAAGCACATTGCGATACAACCGGAAATCAGATACTGGCTCGGATGCCCCTACATCGGACACTTCCTGGGAGCCAACATACTCTACTCGCATTACAATGCGGGCGGCGTACACTTCCCCTTCGGCTTTTTTCCAGAGCTAAAAAAGCATCGGTTCCAAGGCGACTTGGGTGCCGTAGGACTGGTGTATGGTTACGACTGGTCGCTCGGCAAGAGCAACAGATGGAACCTGGAAACAGCACTGGGACTGGGAGTAGGCTTCACCCGCTATACCAAATACAACTGTTACGGAAAATGCGGTACGGCTATCGAGAAAAAAAACAAGACTTTCGTGATGCCAACCAAGTTGGCGGTATCGCTGGTTTACAACATCGGTCCTACCGACCGCATGGACAACTGCCGCCAGAAGGAGCCGCAGGAGATTATCCTTCCGGAAGATAGCTGTACGCTCAACGAAATCCAGTTTATCCCAGCCCTTTCGTTCGTCAAGGACAACACGGGCAAGGCGGGCGAGTTACAGAAGAACAACCCTGTGCTTCAAGACATTAAGAACTATCGTCCTTACACCAAGGATTTGGTGTTGACTCAGGAAGAAGGAGCACTCTACATCTTCTTCCCGAAGTCGAAGGCAGAGATTACGCAGGAGTTCCGCAATAATAATAAGGTGCTCGACCAGATTATCGACATCACCAAAGCCATCATGAAGGATACCACTTCTTCGGTGAAGATTATCCAGATAGTGGGTCTCGCATCCATCGATGGTTCCGTGAAATTTAACGAACAGTTGGCAGGTAAGCGAGCAGAGGCATTGAAGGATTATATCCAGCAACGCACCTTGCTCCCCGATTCGCTCTTCGAGTGCAACAACGGCGGAGAGGCTTGGGCTGAGCTTTGCTATAGCATCAAGGAGAGCAATCTGAAATGCAGGGACGAACTGCTGAGGATTATCGACAGCGAGCCTGATGCCGACCGCAGGGAGCGTCGCATCAAGAGCATCGACCAAGGCAGGGCATGGGCAGAACTTCGTGATAAGATTCTGGGCAACCAGCGCAATTCCGGTTTCCTCCGCATCTACTACGATTACGTACCAGACGAGGCGGCGGCCACCATCAACCTAGCCACCCAGTTGCTCAAGTCGGAGCGTTACCTGGAGGCGTTGAAGGAGTTGCAGAAGGTAAAAGCCGACAAACGAGCCGCCAATGCCCTCGGCATAGCCTACTACATGACAGGCAACCGAGAAGCCGCCCGCCGTTACTGGCAGCAGGCGATGGAGGCTGGCGATGAGGAGGCGAAGAAGAACCTCATGCAATATGATAGAATTTTTAATTAACAATATTATTTACATACTAAAATCTGACTAAAGTTATGAAAAGATTTCAACTATTTAGCTTGGCAAGTGCGATGCTTCTTGCAAGCGCAGCAGGATTCACTTCCTGCTCATCAGATTCAGAAGATCCTCTGGCAGGAGGATCAGGTGTGGCAGGACAGGTGGTGAAGACACAGTTCTACCTGAACATTCCGTATGCCGGAAATGATGAGGGCGGAAATGCCAGAGTTTCAACGAGAATGAGTGATTTCAACACGCAGCATACAACTGATATGGCTACTAATTTTTTGGGATTAGTAGATTTGAAAATGTTTGCGTTTGAGGAGACTCCTGCTTCTGGTAAAACATCTACCCGAACTATCAGAATTGGAGATAACACAGGCAATAAAGAGAACAATTCTTGGCGCAGACTCTATAGTGACATTGCAATTCCTGTAGGTACAACTAATATGGTTTTGTATACAAGAGCATCCAAGATAAACAGTTCAGGTAATACCAAGGGTAAATTCACTGCAGGTTCTTTAACAAATCCTTATGCCAAGTTGACAGATGAAGCAAAGCCAACATTATCGGATTTCAAATTCAATTTGGAAACAATCCATAGTGATAAAGACTTTGCTACAAAAGGCATTCATATACTGAACAAGTTGAATAATATCGTACAAACGCAAGCAACCATTGGCGAAACATCTATTGAATGGTCAAAGATAAGCGAGGCTAACATAGGAACACAAGGTGAGCGTGATATTCTGCAGAATTTATACGATAATTTCGTTAAATTAACAGCAGGTTCAGAGAACTCTGTTATACGTGCTATAGAAGACCTAAAGGCTGCTGTCAACACACAAAAGCTCACAGAGTTCACTGCATTGACAAATGAAATTAAAAAAAGATGTACAACGACAGGTCTTAGCAGTTCAAATGGTTTCCCAAGAAACATTGACTTACCTGATGGTGCAGCAGTATTGATATTTGACAGAAACAACAAGACCTTTTCATATAAGGAAGTTAGCGTAAATATGCCAACACAACGCGATCTTGTTGATCACACGAAAATAACTTATCCATCAGAATTGGCATATTTCGTAAGTTCTCCTGTCGTAACATCTTCTTCAACAAATAATAAACTTACAGACTTACCAGACTATAACGCATGGTTAGGAAATACAGCCAATTGGAGTTCATACGAAGACGTTGTTAAAAGCAACACCACATTAGTGGTATTACAGAATCCTGTACAATATGGTGTAGCATGCTTGGAAACCAAGATAAGCTGTAAAGAAGCAACACTAGCAGATAATGCTAGCGGTATTCTAAAATCAACAACAGCAGACAACATTTTAACTGTTCCTGAAGAGGGCATTACAGTAACAGGTATTCTGATTGGAGGCCAGCCTCAGGGAGTAGAATGGAATTTCGAACCTGCTTCTAGCGCAACATTTGATTATACGATTTATGACCGAGCGATGAATTATGGAATAGCTGCCAAAAAATCTGTCACCGCCCCGAACTATACTTTGGTTTTGGACAATAAAAATTCATCGACAGCTGATCCAAAACAAAGCATGGTGTATGTTACAGTTGAATTACAAAATAACATGGGCGATTTCTATGGTGCAGAAGGTTTGATTCCTAAAGGTAGCAGATTCTATTTAGTAGGACAATTGGACCCTAATGCTTCTACTGCAACAAAACCAAGCGGTAAGACTATAGACCGAGTATTCGTCAAGGATCACACAACTGTTGCCAACTTCACCATCACAAGCTTGAAGAAGGCATACAACCATATCCCTGATCTGCGTACATCAAAGATCAATGTAGGTCTTGCAGTAGATCTTACATGGCAGGATGGTATAGAATTCAATGTAGACCTCTAAGCCAGATAGAATAAAACGATAGCTTATCCCCCACACGTTCTTAAAAGGCGTGCGGGGGAACTTTCTAGAAACACAAATGGGGCTTGACAGGCAAGCAACTGTGCCTTATCCCGTTTTGCGCCTCAGAAAGGCACGAAATTGCCCTAGCTGGGGCAACTTTCTGTCCTAACTACGGCAGTTAACTGCCATGCCTAGGCACTTTGCGAAATGAGCGGAATTCCACTCCGCTATCGCCTACACTTGCCTTCGGAAACAGGCTTTCGAAATCAGCGTGTCGCAGCATACGCAGAAATCTCGAAAACTATTGCACACTACGCTCACATAACAACCTTATACACAGCTATTTGCTGAACTTTCGTGTAGTGTGCAATAGAATTCGCAAATTATAATCATATTTGTGGAGGAAGATTGTCGAACATTAAGAATGCAAAAAGTACAATGAAAAATCTATATAACACTTTACTGGCAGCCGTGATGACCATCAGCGTCATCGCATGTTTATCTTCATGCATTGATGAAGATATGAGCGACTGCGGCAAAGACTATAAGATACAATATAATCTGCAGCTCAATACGCAGATCAATACCGTGATTGACGTGGATCTGAATCTCATCGAGGAACAGGAGATTGCTGCCAGACTGAAACAGGTGCTCAGCAAGGTATTCACCGACCATGCCCACGACAACGACCTCTCCTTCTTCATAGGCGAAGAACTCTCCCACCACGAGGCAAACAAGATGGGTGCCAACTCGGTATCCTACACCATCTATCTGCCCCGCAACAACTATCAGAACCTCTCTCTCGCCAATACCGGAAGCGCAGACAATGTAAAAATCATCAATGCAAACTCCTGTAAAACACTTGCTTTGCAGCAAGAGACAAAAGATACCATCAACAGTCACAACATCGGACTGTTCACTTCCCGACTCACCATCGACGAGAACGATTTCGAACACGACCTGCAAACCACGCTCTATATGGCAAACAGCTCGGCTGTGGTGGTTATCGACCAGAGCAAGGTGCAGCCCACCGAACTCTGGGGATTCGTAGAAGGCGTGGCAACCCAATTCCAGGTGAACGACAGCACCTATTCTTCCAGCCTCAACACGATGGTCAGGGCAAAGAGAATCAACCAGGATTTCATCACCAACTCCATCCCAACCCACGATGCCCTCTACACAGTCTGCTTCCCGAGCATCAAACCGGAATGGCGCTACCACGTCATCGCCAAGGTGAACGGCAAATACACCGAAACCATCTTCACCATGAACGAACCGCTGAAAGCCGGCAAGCTTAAGATTATCAAGACCCGACTGAAGGAAGACGGTTCGCTCTCTACCAACAACACCGCCGTAGGCGTAAGCGTGAAACTCGACTGGAAACCGGGCGGAAGCCACGATGTGGAGATTTAATTAAGTGAAGAGATTTAAGTAAAGAGTGAAGAACGAAGAGTGAAGAATTCAACGGCTATAAAGATTTGATACATGAATCATATTACGAAATACATATTTGCGATACTATCGCTTATCACGCTGGCAGGATGCAGCGGAAGCGAGCAGGGCGAGGAGAGACCAAAGGACACGTTGGTTCCCATCTCGCTCACCCTCTCCGTGCCTAACGACAAGTCAAGCACCCGCGTCGGAGACCCGGGAGCAGACACCAATGACAAGGTGGACTGGGACCGGCTCACCATCATCGTTGCCTATAAGGAAAAGACCCAAGGCAAAGACATCTATGACGGATCAGCCAACACGATGGTGTATTACGATACCTTCAGCAAAACAGAATTTGAGAGTACCAAGCCGGTAAGCCATTCCACCTCTACCCTGTCTCCTGCCGATACCAACGGCTATCACGACTACACCATCTATCTGCCACCAGGCACCTGCTGCGTTTATGGCGTAACCTATAGCAAGGGCAAAGGTCTGAACCTGGAAGAAGAACTCAGCAAGATTCCAAAAGATGGAAAAGAATACCACAATACAGACATCTATAAATTGCAGATTTCCAACGACTACGCATGGAACATCAACGAAATGGATATAGCCAAATTCATCAGCGTAGCTACCGGTTATGCAACAGAAGTGGATGTTGCGACCAACACGCTGACCGACAACCGACTGATTCCCGTGGAGTTCAACTCGAACACCACCAGCAGCACCAAGCGATATTGGCGCATGGTGCTTGGCAGGCTTGCCACCAAACTCGACATTCAATGGGATGCCAAGGGAGCCTACGAGAATGACGAGAAGGGAATTCCGAAGTTCAAAGATGTGAAAGTAGAAAGCTTTACTTATCATGGTGAGGCAGAAGGCACAAGCACAACGGGTGTAGGATACGGACGGCTCTTCCCTACCCTCTATGATGATTATACAAAAAAAGAGAACATAGAAGGAACATCCGTAGGCGGACAGAAAGCCTTCATCAACACCTCGGAAATCAGCAAGCGGAACGGAAGAGTTTATCATTACACTTTTCCCGACGGCGTTACGAAGCCCCGCATCACCTTCGATTTAAAGACGACAAAGAAAGATGGAGAGGCGGAGACAAAAACCGAGGTGACTTTCGACTTGAAGAAAAAGATTGAAAGTTTCAATCCTGCCCAATGGTACAAGATCAACGTTACCATCTCGGGAACCAAAATCGGTAGTGCAAGCAACATCACCATCGACGAATTTAAAGAATAAAGAAATCGATTAGTTCTAAACATAAAAAACAGAACATCTATCATGAGAAAACTCTATCCAACATACTGCAAGCTTATTGCAACCCTCCTATTGCTGGGTTGTTCCATCGCCTTGTCAGCACAAGGCAAGACCTATCATGTGAAAGTAGATTCCGAGATAACGACCTCCGGCGGCGACGGCTTATCATGGGCTCAGGCTATCACCCTGGAAAATGCGCTGAGCCTAGCCAAGGCTGGCGACGAAATCTGGGTGAAAGGCTATGAGGATATTACCGGGCACATCTACAAGGCACCGAAGGGAGGTTTCGTTCTCCCTTCGGGCGTCGGCATGTATGGAGGTTTTGCAGGAGATGAAACCATCAAGAACAATCTCCCTACGGGCAGACACAAATATCAGATGAAGTACCAGACGGCTCTGGTGGGCGACATCGCCACCAACGACCAGGCGAGCCAGCAGCTGATTATCTACCCAGAGAACACCACCCGCAACGACAATGCCACGCATGTGCTGACCCTCCAGATGGGCGTAACAAAGGACAACACCAACGACGGCAGCAAGCCAACCATCGTTTCCGGTTTCCTCATCGCAGCAGGTAATGCCAGTGGAGCGAATACTTCAGCAAATGGCAGAGGCGGCGGCATCTACGTGGTGAACAACAGCAACGACGGCAATGCCCAGAGCCGCTTCTTCCGTATTTCGCAATGCAACTTTGCGAACAACTACGGCATGCGCGGCGGTGCCATCTATGTGGATAATTCCTGCACCAACCAGCAGTCTGCCATCAGCTACTGCAGCATCTTCAATAATGTAGCAGGCAAGCGAGGCGCCAGCGACAACGAAGGTGGCGGTATGTGGATAGACGGAACAGCCACCGTCTACAACTGCAACATCAACAACAATACAAACGGCGGCATCCGGCTTTCGAACACATCGAAAATCGTCAACTGCTCCGTAATAGCCAACACCGTATCGGCAGTAGATCTGACCACAGCCGGAGCTTCAGGCAGCAATGACGGCGGAGCAGTCTACAACACCGTGCTCTGGCATTGTACCACCCTCTGCAAGAATGATACCCGTCCGGTATTCAAATCCTGTGCCTTTTCCGAGGTAGAACCAGCAGGCGGCAAAGATGCCAACGGCAACGTACACATCAGCATCCAGAACCACACCACCAAGCCAGCACCTTGGTTTGTACAGAGTGTGGTAAACCTGGGCTATGACTTCTCCTTCAGCAGCAACCTCAAGCAGCTTATCAACACCTCGTTCCGCTTCGAGGAGACCTCAGCCCTTTATGGTGCAGGCGACCTGCAGTACTACCAGAACTACATCGAGAAAAGCAATCTGGAAGCCACCGGTTCCACCGACGTAAGAGGCAAGAAGCGCTATGAAAGCAGCAGCATCGACATCGGTGCCTATGAGTATGAGCGACTCATGGCAGGAAGAATCAGATACGTGATGCCTAACCGAGCAGGTAAAGGCGACGGCTCTTCATGGGAGAATGCCATGGACGATATTCAGAAAGCCATCAACGACCTGGCAGAAGATGCCAACGGCATGAAAGGCGAGGTATGGGTAGCAGAGGGAACCTACGAGATCAAGAACCGAATCGCTGAAGCCCAGAATGCGCCTACCTCCCTGCTGATGAAGGATGGTATCAGCGTATATGGTTCCTTCAAGGGCGATGAGACATCACGTGCCCAGCGCATTGCGGCGTCGACAGGCCTGAAGGAGCCTTGGAGGTGGCATCATCCATCCATCATCAAGGGCAACGGATATGAAAGCACCACCTGGAGCCCTACGGATGAGGAATGGAAGGTGACCAGCAGTTCCTATCACGTGGTATGGTTTGCCCCATTACCAGATGGCGGACAAGCCTTCTCTGACAATGTGTATCTGGAAGGATTCACCATAGAGGGTGGAGCCTACCAGGAAACCAACGATAAAAAATTTGAACCCGACTGCGGAGCCGGTGTCTATATGAACGACCCTAATGCCAAGCTGCGTTACTGCATCGTACGCAACTGTAATCCGGGCATCAAGGATACCGAGAACAAAACACCCCGTGGCGGTGGCATCTACTGCCGCAACGGTATGACGGAGGGTAACCTGGTGTATAACTGCTCGGCATACATGGGCGGCGGTATCTATATTGATGACGCCGGATTCGTAACCCGCAGCATGGTGACCAACTGTTCTGCCAACATGGGAGCAGGTGTTTATCTGAAGGGTGACGCAACAGACCCGAACAAAGCTTATTACCAGATTCTTGCCACCTCTGTGGTCAGCAACAATACCAGTACCCGAAACGGTGCTGTGTATGTAGACGGTCATGGACTGGTTATCAACAACACCATCACCAACAACTATACCACCAACACATCGGATGCCGCCGACAAGGAGTCATCCAATACGGGTGGTGTGTATATCAAGAAAAAGGGTCTGATAGCCAACAACATCATCTGGAACAACTCATTGCTGCAGAGCACTTCCAACAGCAACCATCAGGCTGCCAGGGCACAGGTTTATGCAGCCAGTCCAACCAAGGAGACCGTACAATTCTACAACAACGCCATCTCTGACGTAAACGCAGCCATCTGGAACAACACTTATCAGGTGGGAACCACAGCCCTCAACAATTACTATTCCGGAAAGGGATTTATTCAGGGCGGTGCGGATACACCTTTCTATACAACAGAAGACTTCAACAACAAGCGTGGCGTTATCACGGATAAGACAGAGATAAACTATTTCTGGGAGCTAAAGCAAGGAACCAGACTGTGCAATATAGGTATCAGTTATGCCCTCCTGCCATCAGCCTATCTGTATCAGCCACAGATTGACTTAAACGGAAAGCCTTTCAGCTTCACCCCTTCTACGGGAGCCTACATGCCAGACAACCATGACATTGTCTTCGAACTGAACAAAGCTACCAAGCGTCTGCGCATCTACTACGACCGTTCACGAGAACTGGTGGATGGTACAGGACAGTCGTGGGCAAACTGCTACACCTCTTCTGCCGTTGATGAGGTGATAGATTATCTTGCCACCATTCAGGATGGCGAAACGGTGAATGTCGTAGAAAAAGGAAGTACAACGAAAACTTCATTCACTATCAATAAAGAGGACGGCTACCAGTTTGAGATCTGTACCCGTGAAGGTATCTTTGCTCCAAAAACCGCTTATGTGAATGAGGAGAGCGATGCGAAGTCATGCACTTTCCGCATCCAGCCAACCGTGCTTCCACTTACCCTGTATGCCGGTTATCCAGCTTATTCGGAAAAGGATGATCCTACAGATTCCGACCGCAAGCCAATCCAATATCGTACCGAGGTAAACGGCAATATGGAAGGTTCCGAGCTCAGCGATGGTCTTTACCATCTGCTTCGCATAGAGGCAGGAGCCAACGTTACCATTGACGGCTATGTATTTACCCATGCATACGCTGCCGGCAAAGCCTATATGCCATACGGTGGCGGTGCCCTGATAGGCAGTGTGGATCAGATTAACGATCCTACCACTGTAAAATTCAAGAACTGCATCTTCGAGAACAACACTGCCATGAACGGTGCTGCTCTTGCCACCATGCCTGATGCCGAGAATGTAAACCTGGAACTGGAGAACTGCGTTATCAACAACAATACCAGTCAGGACATCAATGAGCAGCAGCTGACGGAATGGCCTTCTATCATCTATCTGAACAAGAGCGAAGGCAGCAACAACCAGCTTACGCTGAAGCATGTTACGATTATCAACAATATAGGCCTAGCACCAGAAACAAAAGATTTGGGTTCTACCTCTTATGCAGCAGGTAACGTCGTTACTTACCAAAGCACAACAAGAGAGGGCTCTACCGCCAACAACAGTATTTTTCCAATCAACACATTAGGCGAAAATGGCGCCAAGAACTTCAGTAATCCAACCAAGGAAGTGGGCGCTAAAATGGTAGGAAATGTTTACTACGGCGGTTATGCTTCCTTCCGTCCATTGACAAGTTCGATAGAAGCAGGCAAAATTATCAATAGTGCTGCAAGCAGCACAACCACGAAAGATATGACAGGCAAAGAGCGCAACCTGGGTGGCGCTCCAGATTTGGGTGCATACGAGGCACTATTGCCTGAGAACGGACGTGTTATCTACGTGCGATCTTACAATACAGAGTATATTAGTCAAGAAAATTCCAACGACGACGACCAGGACGGCAAGCCAAATTTCAACCTTCTGAAAGATACTAATATCAAGTATGACGGCACCTCATGGGACAAGGCCATTATCGGTAATGCCATGTGCGATAATACAATTGAAAGAAGCGGCAATAAATTTTATGTTACAGATAATGGCATCTTGCTCAATACTACCATTGACAACAAGGAGTATAGTGAGACTGGCTGCAAGTATCGTTCAGAGACTGACTCATACGGTGATTTCTGGAAGAACTCTGGGAACCTGCAAAACCAGAAATCTACAGATTGGGATACCTATAACCAAATCACCAACAACAGAGATGAACAGTACATCAGCGGTCTGCAATACGCTGTAGAAAAGGCAGCAAAGATAAACGAAAGCCTTAAGCCTGGCGAAGAACCTGTTGTAGTTTGGGTTGGTGCTGGTATTTATACAGACTATAAGGGGTTTGTTATTAGAGATAAAGTGAAAGTATATGGTGGTTTCCCTTACGAAGGATATCCAAATGAAAGCGACCGCCATCCACTGCTGTCACAATACGTACCAGCACGTAAGGAATACGAAAATCTGGTCAAGACCAAGTATGAAACCATTCTCCAGATCAGAAAGGAATCACCTGTATACTTCAAAAAAGGAGATAAGGAAATGTGGTATCAGGAATACAAGCCTGAAGATGGTTCTAAGTATGAGTACACAAAAACATTGATAGATAAAAAAGAAACAGAACGCCACTATGTACTGTATCAGCCAGACGTTTGTCTTCCTACCTGGTCACCATCGGGTGATGGAAACTCTTTACGTACCGATGGTAATGCTGTACGCTATAAAGGAGATTTAAAAGACGACAAATACTACAAGAATTACGAGTATGCCAAATGGGATGGCTTCTCCATACGTCACGGATATATCATCAACTATCAAGATGCCAACCGTGACGGAGGAGCAGGTGTGCGTGTATTCCGAGGAGTAGAACTGGAAAACCTTATCATTGTCAATAACTTCAACCATGGCGGTCGTGTGCGTGGTGGCGGTTTGTATATGGACGGAGAGAACAGTAAGATTTCGAACAGTTATCTGCTGAGAAACCTGAGTTATGCCAATAGCAGTGAAAGTTACGGAGGCGGAGCCTATATGATTCAAGGCACCGGCTACAACCTTGTCGTGGCAAATAACCGCTGTTATAACGGAACCTGCCGTGGCGGAGGTATCTTTCTGGAGAGTGCCAAGTTCTACAACAACACCATCGCCTACAATATGGCGACAGACGGAACCGGCATCTATCACTGGCAGGATGCCAAAACCGGAGTTGCATCGCAACTTTCACTCTACAACTGTATCATCTATGATAATTATAACAACAGCAAGCAGATTACAGACCAGGTAAACTCTGCTGCTTCGGACAAGATGAATCCATCTCACAACTGCTACATGAACAGTGGTAACATCAACGACAAATTCAAGGAAAGCGATGGTAACTTCACAGGAACGAAGGCTCAGGCTTTCCCATTTGAAAACCAGACCTACGAAAGTGGACATGAAGGAAATTTCCGCTTCCGTAATGCCCGATTAAAGAACAACTTCCGTCTGGCAGCAAACAGCGAGTGTCTGAATGCAGGTACAGAAGACCTGAATCAGAACAAAGAAGCAAAAATAGCGTCTCTGCCTTCTAAAGATATGGACTTTACTAACCGAATCAAGGACTGTACGGTGGATATCGGTGCTTATGAGGCTGACAATACCGAAAATATCGCTGCGGAAGCAAAGACAAATACTGCTGGCATTGTAGATTATATCTACTATGTTACCAGCAACGGCTACGGCAACCGAAGCGGAAACAGCCCGAAAAATGCAGCCTGCGCTGACAAGCTGCAAAGCGTGCTGACCGCAGCAGGCAAACTGTTTCAGGAAAAGAACAAGGACATTACCGATAACGACAAGAAACATAAGGTATACGTAAAAGTTGCTGGCTATCAGGCTGATGAAAACGGAAACCGCTTCGTTTATCATGCCAACACCCTGGCTGACCCTAAGGACCCACAGAGCTACACCTTCCTGATTCCTAACGGAGTCTGGCTGATGGGTGGCTATAATGAGGGTACGCAAAAGAATGGAGAACCTATAGACTATAATTGGGATAAAGACAAGCGCGACTGTATCAGCACTTACCAGACGGTATTAAGTGCGAAGACAGAAGTAAAAGAAGGTTCCACCGTTACCCAGGAGGTGAACGGTTACCACACCGTGTGCTTCGGCAAATGGCCTACGGGTGAATTGGATGATTACAATACATCAGCCATAGAATATCGTGCTGTGATAGATGGCTGTCATCTGATAGATGGTAATGCCAGCGACAAGGCTGGCTTCAAGAGTATGGGCGGTGCTGCCGTCGTACCTAAGAAAGCCCACGTACGCAACTGTCTGATTACAGGTTGTGAAGCTACCAAGGGCGGTGCTCTCAGTCTGCTCAAGGGTAGTATGGTGAGCGGTAGTGTCATCCTCAACAACAAGGCACAGGAAGGTGGTGCCATCTATGCACCAAGAACCACCAGCCAAATAGAAGAAAAGAAAGGTTTCCATGCCTACGTCATCTCCTGTACCATCGTCAAGAACGACGCTACCATAGGCGGCGGCATCTATCAGGAAGACAACACGCTGATTGGCGGTAACTCTGTGATTTGGGGCAACACAGCACAGACCGACAATAACATCAGCGGAAAGGTAGACATCCTATCTGCCGACTATCTGCAAGGCACCGGTTCGCTGACCACAAAGTTCTACCCATACAACTACTGTTTCGTAGAAAAGATGTCGCTGCCAGCCAACATGATGAATACGGAAATGAGCAGCGACTGGGAGAGCTATTTCAAGGATCAAACCTATTATGTGCCTCGTGCATACTCACCATTGATTGGCAATGGTGTAGATAAATCGTACATAGAGGCATGGAAGAACTATGGCATCAGCGACTTCGATATCACGGGTAAAACTAGGACCCTGAGAGAGAAACAGACTGCAGGTGCATTCGCACTAGAATTGCCTACATTTGACACGACCAAACTGCTGAGACGCCTGTTCGTATCACAGGAAGGTGGCGAGCTGGTGAATGATGCAGATATACAGAAATACTATGGCCGTTCCTTCCTCACTCCGTTCAACAGTCTCGATGCTGCCCTCGATTATATCAATGAGGCAAGGAAACAGAAAGTGGCTACTGAAGCTACCCATTTCGAAATTCTGATGACGGGTGGAACCTACAAGCCGGGCAAGATGCGAAAGGATAAAGACCTTTCTCCTGAGCAGAACACGATAGACCGCCGTCTGCAGAGTTTCACGATTCCTGTGAACGTAGATATCTATGGCAGTTTCTCTGTGGAAGACAATTACTCATCTGACCCTAAGGATGCTGTTCCTACAGAAAGTTTTACCAGCCTGGGTAATATAACCTTGCGTCCTGAAATGAAAATCAAGGATATCCTGAGTGAGCGCAACAAGAACCACATGGCAGACAACAACAAAAACGGATTGATAGAGCCATGGGAGTTCCAGAATCCTACGATTCTTTCCGGTGACATCAAGGCATCGGAAAAGGAACGTAATGTTTATCATGTGGTTTACAGTAAAGCGGAATCTACAGGAACTTCGTCTTCTCAGAACAACGAAGTTGTATTAGATGGTATTACCATTATGAATGGCGAAACCATGACACAGCTGAAGTCTATAGAAGGAGAAGATGAAGAAGTTGCCGAGCTTGGTCGTGGAGGTGGTATCTACACCAACCGCGTGAACTATACATTGAACCGTTGCCGACTGATGAAGAACTCCGGTCTGCATGGCGGAGCTATCTATGCCAACAATGCAAGTCTGGATATCATCGGCAGTACGATCAGCGGTAATAGAGACGTATCGGAAAAGGCAAGTCAGGATGAGATTGCCTTGCCTGGTAAGGGAGGAGCCATCTATCTCTATCTCACGGAATCAAAGAATGGAAACCTGCATATCATCAATTCGCTCCTTGCCAACAATGATGTGACCTGTGGCAAGATTACAAGCACAGAAAGCTCGCAAGGTGGTGCCATCTATATCCGTAGAGCTATGACTGCGGGCTATCAGGATGCCTACATCGTGAACAGCCTCATCGTGAACAACAAGGCAAAGGAAGATGGAGCCATCCATGTGGAGAACGAGGTAACAAGCGGTACTATTACACCTATTTTATATAATACCGCCATTTGGGGAAATGAATCAACTGGTAATAGTGTTCTCCTCAAAAGAGAGCACATGCGCAACTGCGCCTGGGATGAATTACCGGAATCTACAGCTTCGACGACAAAAGATGGCAACATCAAGCTGAACAAGGAGAACATTGCATCAGATGGTCCACGCTTCACGGAGCCTACAACCATCAAGGGTTACGAAGGCTATAAACTGGATGCCAAATGGAATCCACAGGCTATCTCTGTACTTACGGATGCAGGTGATGGAAGAAAGGATGCAAACGTTGCAAACGAGGCACACGAGGAAGGTAAGTATTTTGATTGGTGGAATAAGCACAAGGATCGCCTGGAAGCTTATGGTTATCGATCTGAGTATATCCGTTCTGCCAACAGCAGCAAGGATTACTTCAGATACGTTGGTCCGAAAGACGAGAAAGGTGTAGTGACAGAAAAGCCTATCGACATCGGTATGTATGAATTCCAGTATGTACTCAAGTTTACAGACCTGGAAAGGGTTTATATCGGAATGACACAGGAAGGCGAAGGTGATGGTAGCAGTTGGGCTAACCAAAGCACCGACCTCCGTGGTGCCATCATTGCCATGGCTAACCCATCAGGTAACTCATCTACAGGTTCTGGTACAGAAATTACCGGCAACAGACAAGTATTCGTTCGTGGAGGTACTTATTATTCGCCAACCTACTCTAGCGGCGATGCCTTCTCACTCTTTGTGAATAACGGTGACAAGGCTAAGTTCATCACATCGATAGAACTCGTGGGTGGCTGTACGGGCAAGAAGATAAATGGTAAAGAGGAACAAGACTTCAGTAACCCATCGGTACTCGTTGAGAACCCGACAAAGGTGAACGAAACCAAGAACTTGCTCAATATCACCACCAATGGTAAGCCGGTAACGATATCGGGATTCACATTTACCAATACGACCAACCAAAAAGACTATGGTGTGGGAATCAATGCAGTCAACAATCTAACAGCAGATGGTAAAACCGCAGCTACTCTTAAGGTACATCATTGCGCCTTTAGATACAACAACAAAGCCGGAATGCTAGCAGAGAACAAAGATGCAAATTCTGGTTTGAAGTTATGGAACGTATTGTTTGCTGATGGCAATGGAGATGGAATTATAATCACAGGCGACGGAAAACCAGATATTACGAATGCAACATTCGTCAATAATAATAATGGCACTGCCGTAAGTACTACGAGCGTCTATAATTCTGTGGCATGGAAAAATAAAGACCAAGCAAAACTGAATTTCAAAGATCATTACAATGTGATTATTGATGAAAATGTTGTAAATGGTGACGTGCTAAATGGTCCGAATTTTGTAGACCCAGAGCATGGAGACTATAGGATTCGACCTAGCCTCAAGTTAATTGACCAAGGAAGCAATGAGAAATATTGCCAAGCCGTTGGATTAACAGAAGAAGGCCATGAGATTGATTATCCTGCAACTTTAGCTGCTGAAAAGGACTTAGGCAACACTGCCCGACTGATAGGCAGCAACATAGACATCGGCGCATACGAGTGCGATACGGAGATGAAATCTATTATATATGTGAAGTCTGTTCTGACAAATGGAACAGGTGAAAGTTGGGATAACCCAACCAACGACCTGCAAGGCGCCATCAACCTGGCTGAGCTTTATGCCAACAAGCATGCAGGTGAATATGGTTACGTCTTCGTAGATAGGAATCTGAAGGCTGATAATGTCAACATCAGTATGCCAGGCGTCAAGATGTTTGGTTCGATGCGCGAAGAAACCAGTTCTAAACCAGGGACAGAAGCTATCGTGAGTAATCTCCTTTCTCAGAGAAGAGGAATCATTGAGTCTTCCAGTCAATCTGCCATCAATGGATTGACAATCAATAACACGAATACTGATGCAACATCTATTGTTGATGGATTCAAGGTTTCTGGTGCAGTCAGCATACAGGGCAACAGCATGCTATCGACCTCGATCATAGATGGCAACATATCTGGCGATGCAAATGGCATGCTCTACAACAGTCTGGCATTAGGAACCGTGGAGAATGTGAAGGCCGTCAATGTAACAGCTTCCGGCAAATTACCAGAAACATCTGATTATGCTGCCAACAGATCACCTGTAACCACCGATGATAAATATAATAAATATGTGAAAGATGAATACTGGAAGTACCAGCTTGACGAGACTTCAAAAGACATCAATGCCAATGCAGACGCAACAGCAACCAACGAATGCATCGACATGGTGATGCACAGCTATGACCTGGCCGGCAACAAGCGCATCAGAGACAACGTTGATAACGGATGTTTCGAGACTTGGTACCTGACAAGCGATGCAGAAGCAAAGAAAGCAGATTACCCTCATGGTAAATCTGTGGTCTATGTCATGACAGAAGACAAGGAGCTGAAACTCGACTATGACTTCTATACAGAAACGAATCCGTTCAGCCCAGGCTTCCTGCTCTTGAAGCACCACGCTGGTTTAAGAGGCAACAACAGTTATGTAAACCTCACCAACTTTGCCGTGGAAAGAAACTTAAAGGCAGGAACCAACTTCTTCTCCATGCCATTCAAGGCTACCAATATGGAGGTAGAGGGTACAAACGATCCTACTGATGGTAGTGTTACAGCCTACTACTATAATGCAGCTACTCGTGCCAAGTACGACTATAAGTTCGACCAAAGCGAGAGTAAAGCATGGGTAAAGGGCGTAGACAACCAGCGAAACTTTACCGCAGGTTTCAGAATGGATGCAAAGGTCAACAAGACCGTCCGTTTCTATGGAATCAGTTACACAGAAAACGGTAGTCAGTTAGGGCAGATTACCCTGGTACAGAACAACAACCAGCAGCCGTGGTCGAGCAGCGATGGTAGCGGCACGAAGTTCACCCACAAGGAGAACATGGGCTGGAATCTTTTCGGTTCGCCTTATCTCTGCGCCATGAACTATAGCGATATGGAATATGGCAGAGTCATCTATCAATATGATGACAAGGACAAGGACAAGGGCAACTACAAGACTATCAACACCTATGATTCAGCCACGGGTAGCACAACGGATGGCTACATCCCGACAATGGATGCCGTGTTTACGCAGACTGCCACTCTGGATAATTCTGAAAGCGTGATAGTAGGACATTCAGAAGCAAGGGCAACAACAGCCTATCAAGCAACCCGAGCCCTCGACATCGCTATCACCCAGAACAGCAGAACAAGCAGAGCCGGCAACGGCACTCCTGCAGATGACCAGCTCCAGTTGAACGCAGTTCCTGCACAGGAGGCGAAATCAGACTTCGACCTGGGAAGCGACGGCGTAAAATGGATGACCAGCCAGAATGCTCAGATTTATGCAACCCGCAACGGCGGACGCTACTCGCTCCTCTCTGCCATCAGCATTGAAGCAGAACAGAGCATCGGCATCAGTCTGCCAGAAACGGGTGAATACACCATCAGCATCCCTGAAGAATGCGATGCCAGCGAATACGAAACCGTATGGTTGAAGGACAAGGAAACCGGAAAGGCTATCGACTTGAAGGAAGGCGATTACCGATTCCATGCAAGCCAGGCAGGCGAACAGAACCATCGCTTCACCATCAGTTTCAACCGCATGGCAACCGACATGAAGTCAGACATCAGCATCCAGGCTATCGGATTCAGAACCATCGTCCTCAAGGGACTCCAGCCAAACGACCTCATCAGCGTGTATGCTGCCGATGGCGTTCTCGCCCTCCAGAAGAAGGCAAAGGCTGAGCAGGAACAGGTTCGTACAGCCATCCAGGGCAACGTAATCGTAGAAGTGACACGAGGCGGCAAACAGGTGGCAGTAAGGAAGATTGCCCTGAAATAAGGGATGAGGACACGGACGAAGACTGAAAAGAATGAGATAAAAACCAGTCAAAACAGTCGGAAAGCCGTAAAAGAACGGAATAAATGTTAATAAAGCGCAGAGATAATCGCTAGTTTCAATAATTGGCATTATCTTTGCGCTTTGTATTTGCACAACAATTAGAAAATAAAACTATGACAGAAAAGGAAATGTACAATCTGATTAATAATCAGAATGAACAGCAAAGCAACGGCTTTGCTGTCAATGAGAAGGAGCGTGGATTAAGCGGCGTGTTCTCCGCACTGATGCGCAAGGTTTATACATGGATGACCCTGGCTCTCGTTATTACGGGTGTTACTGCATACGGCGTGGCTGCCAGCCCTACCCTGATGATGACGCTGATGACAAGCCGAGGCTTGCTCTTCGGACTGGTAATCGCTGAACTCGCCCTGGTATTCATTATCACAGGTGCCCTGAACCGCCTGTCGTTAAGCACGGCTACCCTGCTCTTCATCATCTACTCGGTATTGAACGGAGCGATGCTCTCTTCCATCTTCGTGGTTTACACGATGACAAGCATTGCCAAGGTGTTCTTCATCACAGCTGGAACCTTCGGTGCCATGGCTGTATATGGTTACACCACCAAGAAGGACCTGACCTCGATGGGTAAGATTCTCTTCATGGCTTTGATTGGTCTGATTATCGCCACCGTAGTAAACATGTTCCTGAAGAGTTCTGGATTTGACTACATCCTGAGCTACGTGGGTGTTGCTATCTTCACCGGTCTCACAGCATGGGATAGCCAGAAGATTAAGCACATGCTCCAGACACAGTACGACATGAGCGAAGGTGCTCAGAAGTTGGCTCTCATCGGAGCCTTGACATTGTACCTCGACTTCATCAACCTGTTCCTCTATCTGCTTCGCATCTTCGGAAGCAACAAGGAATAAGATTTCAACAGAAATAAAAAAAGCAGAGGTTGGCTTGCCCTCCACGGGTTAGCCAACCTCTTTATGTGTTCTATCAAAAGCAAATGATAAGTAAACCTAATCTAGAAAATTCTGATGCAAAGATAAGCTTTTTCTCCGAAAGTGATGCTTCATT
>ERZ1026866.664-NODE-664-length-19827-cov-10.407951_pt1 | contig 19827 bp, 19 predicted proteins | sample MGYA00380163_ERZ1026866 | MGnify/ENA primary metagenome ERZ1026866 (study PRJEB33269, sample SAMEA4719799) | human gut metagenome | biome: human-associated habitat; feature: organic feature; material: feces | place: Cameroon | collected 2013-10 ...
ATATTTATAAACAAGCAAGTTGATATTTATTCACTTGCGAAACTTTAGTAAAATATTGAATAATGATGGAGCCAAAAAGAGTACAATGGATTGATGCAGTGAAAGGCGTTGGCATATTACTGGTAATAGCAGCTCATATATCACCAATTGGCGGAGCTTGGTTTTGGTATTTAACATATGGATTTATGCCGATTTTTTTTATGATGGCAGGTTTTACAAGCAAGCCCAATAAAGATTTTTATGGATCAATTAGAAGAAAAGCTGAACGTCTACTAATTCCATATTTTGTTTATGGATTAATTATAGCATTATTGTCATCTTTAATATTTGATTCAACAAATTTATTGCAAGCATTATGTGGCTTGGTTTATGGGCGTTATTCTTTATATCCAGAAAATCCAATTAATGTTGTTCCTTTGTTAAAAGGATGTCCTGATATTTGTCCACTATGGTTTTTACCTTGTATGTTTCTTGCATATTTGTTGCTTATAATATATGATACTTGGGGGGGCAAAATAATTATGTTTTTATCATCTGTAGTTATCTCTATATTATCGATATATAAGCCAATTCTTTTTCCTTGGAGTTTGGATACATGTTTTATGGCTTTTTTATTTATTCTTGTAGGTCGTTATTTTAAAAAACATATTGGTATGACAAGAAAAAATAAAGATATATTGTATGCATGTTTATTTTTCTTTGTTTATGTCCTTTTATGTAAATTGAATCCTAATGTTAATTTTTCAATAGGACGATATGGTAATTTTGTTCCTTGGTCAGTCTTTTTGTTTTTTGCATTAGGTGTTGCTGAACCATTGTCACTTTCATATTTATTCCGTTTTTTTGATAAAACTCGAATTTTATTTTTATTATCTTATTTTGGAAGACATTCTCTGCGTTTGATGTGTATTCATGTATTTTTGGCTCATCTAGTGGGACTTTTTGTCGGCGGACATTATTCTGGTTTGTTGATATCTTGGTGTCTCATTATTAGTGTAGATGCAATGTTTGAGTTCGTGTTCGATAAATATAAGGTTAAATATTCTCTTTTAAAATATTTATGATTAATATATTCCCAAAAATTACTGTTGTAACAGTTTGTTTTAATTCTGTTAATAACATAGAAAAAACAATCCTTAGTGTTGTTAATCAAACTTATAGCAATGTTGAATACATTATTATAGATGGTGGCAGCAATGATGGAACTGTTGAAATAATAAAGAAGTATAGCTCTAAAATTTCCACCTGGATAAGTGAACCTGATGGCGGCGTTTATTTCGGAATGAATAAGGGAATAGCTATGGCCAAAGGTGAATGGATAAATTTCATGAATGCAGGTGATTTGTTTGCTTCTAGTGATGTTTTGAAAAAATGTTTTGAAGATCGTGCTTATAATGATGATGTGGCTATGTTATGTGGGGATACAATTTGTGCATTTCCTTGGGCTTATTATCTTAAGTTAGGTAAAAATAAAAGTGGAAAGATAAATTTTTGCCATCAGTCTGTATTTACAAGAACTTCCTTGTTGAAGAAAAATCCTTATGATACATCTTATCGCATTATAGCAGACAATGTGTGGTATAAGCAATTAATGGAGTTGGGTGCGATTTTTGAATATGTTCCGATTCAAATATCTATTTATGAAGGTTATAATGGTATTTCTGCTAAAAATGCAGTAAATTTCTATAAAGAGGTTTCGAGGGAAAATGAGTCCGTTCAAAATATTCATTGGAAATTATCTTTATTAAAGTTAAAGGTAAAACTTTTTTTTCAGTCTTTTGTTTCTAAAAAGAAAAGAGATAAAAAATGGGAAAGAAAATTAGATAAAACATTGATAAGATTAGATCGCAAATGACAAAAATATCTATAATTATGCCTGTGTATAATGCAGAGGAATCGGTAAAGTGTATGCTTGATAGTATCAAAGTCCAAACATTGCAGGATTTTGAAGTACTAATGATAGATGACGGTAGCGTAGATGAGACCGGCCGTATTTTAGATGAGTATAGCAATGATGACCCAAGATTTAAGGTTTGTCATAAAAAAAATGGAGGTGTTAGTGCGGCTCGACAATCAGGAGTAGAATTAGCTTGTGGAGAATATGTTATTCATGCTGATAGTGATGATTGGGTAGATCCTACAATGTTGGAAGAGATGTATGTTAAGGCAAAGGAGGATGGTGCCGATGTTGTAATATGTGATTTCTTCGCAAACACAGATACTGAGCAACAATATGTTGTTCAACGACCTTCTTCTACAAAAGGTCAACAAGTCATGAAAGACTTGTTCCAACAGCTGCACGGCAGCTGTTGGAACAAGCTCGTTAGACGAGCTTGTTACGATAAAATAGGTGCACGCTTTTTCCCTGGAATTGATTATTGTGAAGACCTATTCTTTTGGTATCAGTTATTTTCTCATCCCAATATAAAGGTTGCTTATTTGCGGAAAGCTTTTTATCATTATTATTGTCCCACATGCCATAGTAGTATAATGGGCAATTACAGCAAGAAATTTTTGAAAATGGGTGATATGCTTGTTAGAAAAATGGAAGAAATTCTTCCTACCGGCGAATTGAAAAATGAGGCTATTCGCCGATTTAAAATAAGCCAAAAATGTGGAGCTTTTGAGCATCCCATATATTCGGCGGAAGAATATTATTCTATTTATCCAGAGTGCAATAAGTATATGTACAGCACCCAGAAAACAAAAATCAATGGTTGCTTGGTTTGGCTTTCTTATCAGCATGGCTTTTATAGAATAGCGACATTTTTATATAAAATTAAAAATAAGATACGAGGTAATAAAGTTAGATGATTATGGATTTACAACAAAAGAATATATTATTTGCTTGCTGTTATGAGGCACAATATGGTGGCAATTTTATAAAAATGCTGATTTCACTGGGAAATACATTAAAAATAAAGTTTAATGCTAAAGTTTTTTTTCTGTTTCCTAAGCAAATTGAAAAAAAATGGCTTGTTGAACTGAAAGAACATTTTCAAATAGGTTATACATGTAAACCTTACAGTAAATCTACCAATGATATTCTTGCTAAAATAATAGAATGGGATATAGATATAGTGCATACTCATTTTGAAGGATATGACATTCCTGTTGCAAAAGCAATTAGGAAGAGCGGACGAGAGGTCAAGATGGTTTGGCATTTGCATGATTATATTTCATTTGATAAAACAGGACTTCGGTTTAAGTTTTTACGTAAAGTAGGTACAAATTTACGTCTATGGCTTCAATATGGTTGGTATGGAAGGAAAGCGTATTTTATAGGCGTTAGTGCTGAAGTTACAAATATAGCATGCCATTATCGAAGCCATATCTTTTCGCTTCCTAAGATATACTCTAATGATGAGTTATTAAAACTTAAGTTTCCCAAAGCTGATGTTGTTTTGAACGGGATTGACATGTCTCGCTTAAAAGATAAGTATAATCCAAAAAACAAAATATTCACTTTTTTGTCTTTTGGCGGTGAATCATATAGCAAGGGGATTCCCTGTATTTTAAAAGCGGCAAGGATTTTGGCTAATCGTAAATGTCACTTTAATGTTCTTTTGACTTGTGGCTATACTACCCAAAAATTATTGGATGAAGTGTATAAAGGAATATTGCCAGAGTGGCTAAAGGTGATTAATCAGACAGATGACATATGTTCTTTGTTTAATCAAGCTAATTGTTATATTAGTGCTTCTTTAAAGGAGACTATGTCAATGGGTATTGCTGAAGCAAGCATTTATGGATTACCTGTAATTCAGAGTGATATACCTGGAACTTATTGGAATGCAGGTAATGAATCAACATACTTATTCCAGGTAAATGATGTGATTTCATTAGCAAATCAAATGGAAAAAGTAATGAATGAGGATGTTGATCAACTTAATGAAAAGTGCGAAGCTTCAAAGAATAATAATTGTTCATTGTTATCTATGGACAAATGGGTAAATTCAATAATATATATATATAGAAATATATGATACCAAAGGTAATACATTATTGTTGGTTTGGCGGTAATCCCGAGCCTGAATGTGTAAAAAAATGCATAGCATCTTGGCGTAAATACTGTCCTGATTATGAGATAAAGAGATGGGACGAGTCAAATTATGATGTGCATAAGAATCAATATATGAGTGATGCTTATAAAGAAGGGAAATGGGCATTTGTAAGTGATTATTGTCGTATTGATGTAGTTTATCAATATGGTGGAATTTACATGGATACAGATGTGGAGATGATTAAGTCTTTTGATAGCTTGCTTGTTGAAAAAATGTTCTGTGGATTTGAAAGTCGTGATCCTATTGGGGTAAAAAGAGGTGAAGCGATAGAATATTCAGTTAATTTAGGATTAGGTTATGGAGCAGAGCAAAATCATCCTTATTTAAAGGAAATATTAGATTTATACCAGACTCTTGAATTCTATAATAAAGATGGAAGTCTTAATCTTGTAGCTTGTCCTCGTTATCAAACTCAGATTCTTGCAAAACATGGTTTGATAGCTAACAACCAAACTCAAAGATTATCTGATTGTATTGCATATTCACCAGATTTTTTTTGTCCTCAGAGTAATGTCACAGATCAAATGCTTTATTCTTTGGAGAAGAGTTATAGTATTCATCACTTTACAGTTTCATGGGCATCAACAAAAGATTTGGAAACTCGCAAATGGAAAAATAAACTGAATCGTTTCATGCCTTATTGGTTGGCGAGTAAGTTAGTTACTTTATTTTATAGAATTTTTAATAAATAGTTTCATGAAAATATACATTAGTGCTATCAAAAAAGCAAAAGGAACAAGAAGATTGTTATTGTCGGTTGTTTTTTTGTATTTACTTCATGGCTTCTTGGGTAGAACTTTTCATCTGCCTACATTTTATAGTTATATACTTGAATTTTGCTCCCTTTTGATTTGGTTCCGAAATCCATTTAATTTAAAAGAAACAAAATTGCATCTTGTTTTTCTAATATTCTGTATTATGATTTCGATAGATGTGCTAAGAGATATGACAGTTCTTGCTAAACCGATGAATGTTTTAATGGGCATAAGGGGATTAATACTACCTATGGCATTAATGTTTGCTGCAGCCTCATATCTTACAATACAAGATTATAAGTTGATTTTTTCAATTCTATATAAATTTCAATGGTTAAATGTATTATGCACTTTTGTTCAGTGGAAGGCATATGGTTTTGAGAGTGATTTAAATAATGGTGCCTTGATGGGAGGTGCCGAACAAAATTTCTTTTGTATCTCTTTGATTGTTTATTATTTGTTTGCATATACTAATAAACAATCAAGTTTAAAAAAATTATTATTTGTTTTGTTAACTTCTTTTTTTATTGCAATAATACAAGATGAGAAGTTTATTTTTGTAGGTGCCATGCTAACTGCATTGTTCTATTTCTTAACTCAAAAGTTACGCTTTAGGAATGTTTTAGGGTCAATTACTCTCATAGTTGGAATTTTTTTAGCAGTAAAATCTATGGGAGAGGGGCAAACTGCTGCTATGGAATCTTTAAACAATGCTGTAGAATATTCACAAAAAACAGGTGCAGGTTATGGATTCCCGAGAATTGGAAGTTCTGTGCAGATATCAGAAATGTTTTTTCAAAGTGATGTACAGCATATGTTTGGCTTAGGATTAGGAACTTGCACAGAAATGAAAGCGCCAGGAGTAGACTTAGATTTTTCAAATCAATTTGGTCATTTGGGCTATCATTTATTTGTTTTTCAAGATGTTTTTTTAGAAACAGGGTGGGTTGGTGTCATATTTTATATTGCTTTTTTTGTAGGTTTGTTTTTCTATAATTTAAAAGATAGACGCTCTGCTCCGAAAGAATATAAATGGTTATATAATGTCAGTTCCACTTTAGCCCTTGTTTCTATATTAATTATTTGGTATAATTCCACTTTACGAATATATTATGCTATTTTACCATATATATTACTTGGTTTGGGGCCTTGTTTAACTAAAAATTTAAATACGAATAAAAAATGAAAGTTTGTTTTATAATACCTTATTTTGGTCATTTGCCAAATTATTTTTCTCTTTTTTTGAAGACTTGTGCATATAATAAAAATTTCGATTGGTTGTTAATAACAGATGATTCAACTCCATATGATTATCCCAATAATTTCAGAGTTATTTATATGAGTTTTGAGGAAAATTACTCATTAATTCAATCTAAATTTGATTTTCATGTAGCATTGGAGCGTGCTTATAAATTATGTGACTATAAACCAGCATATGGATATATTTATAGTGAATTCTTGAAGGGATATAGTCATTGGGGGCATTGTGATACAGATATGCTCGTGGGAGATTTAGATTCTTTTTTGACCAATCAACTTTTGGATGAATATGATAAGCTGTTTTGTTTAGGTCACATGACAATATATAGGAATACGGAAGATAATAATAGGATATTCATGAATGATTTAGAAGGGATTCCTATTTATAAAAATGTATATTCTTCAAATGCATCATATTGTTTTGATGAAGTTTGGAAAGATGACTTTAATGTAAATACTCTATTTAAACGAGCAGGAAAGTCAATATTTCCAATAGATTACTCTCTTAATATTGATTTTGGAAGTACTAAGTTTGTTCGAGTTGTTTATGTTGGCAAAGATGAACCAAATAATGGACATGGTTATGTATATGAAACATATAAGCCTTCTGTGTATTTATGGGAAAATGGACATATAGTTCGTTATATTAAAAATAATAATGAACTAAAGCGAGAAGAATATATGTACTTGCATCTTCAAAAGCGTAAGATGAAAAATTATGTAGATAATCAAGTCTCAATTATTAAAATTGTCCCTAATTCTTTTTTACCATTTGAATTTGATAAGGTGACAGTTGAAAATTTTGTAAAGATTAAAAAGAAAGATTTCAATACTCATTTTTTGCGGATTAAAATTTTACCAAGATTAAAGCAATTAATAAAAAAATTAGGTATATGAAACCATTAATTTCTGTTATTGTACCTTGTTTCGGTGTAGAAAAATATTTAGATCAATGTATAAAATCATTGGTAAGTCAAACTATAAAAGATATAGAAATAATATTAGTTGACGATGAGAGTCCTGATCGTGTTCCAGAGATGTGTGACGAATGGAAACATAAGGACAAGCGTATAAAAGTTATTCATAAGTCTAATGGTGGATTAGGAATGGCGCGAAATACGGGACTGGAGGTTGCAGAAGGTAAATTTGTCGCGTTCTTGGATAGTGATGACTTTGTTGATTCAGAAATGTATGAGACGTTATATGCTATAGCAACGAAAGAAAATGCCGATGCTTGTTATTGTGGTTATTCTTTTTATGATGGAACAAATATCAAAAATGTAGATGAAGGTATTACTGAATATTCCATATTTAATGGTCGAAAAAAAGTAGACCATTTCCTCTTTTCTATGATTGGTTTGCCGCCTGAAAGTGCAAAAGATACTAAGATTAATATGTGCGTATGGAGAGCTTTATATAGACGTGACATCATTCAAAGGCAGCATATTCTTTTTGTTTCAGAAAGAGTGGCAGCCAGCGAAGATGTGACTTTTCACGCATCTTTTCTTCCATATGCAGAAAAAGTGTGTTTTACGCCGAAACATTTATATCGTTATCGGTATAACCCTCATAGCATATCTCATTCTTATCCAGATTGGAAACGAAAGTCTTTGCTCGTTAGTTGTGAATTAGTCGGTAAAATATTCTCAGAACATTATTCCCGGGAGTATTATATTGATTGTTATAGAAGGCATCTGTTTCGAAATTTGAAAACCATAATTCGAAAAGAAACACAGCGAGAATCCTCTATTTATGAAATAAGAAATGAGATTCTTAATCGATTGAACAATCCTGTGTTTTCTGAATTGTTTGATAAAGACTATGCTTATAATAAGTTACCTCTTAAGCAGAAGATGATTTATATCTTATGCAAATATAGATTAGTCTTAGCATTAATGGCATTAATAAAATTGACAAGAAAATGAATAAGATTTCTAATATTTCCTTTACTGTAAAGCATAATATATGCACAGGTTGTGGTGTCTGTGAAGGTGCTTGCCCATCTAAAGCTATAAGTATGCAAGTAATAAAAGGCAACTTCCGCCCTATTGTAAATGATGAATTTTGTAATAATGAGAAAGGATGTCATAGATGTTATGATTCTTGCCCAGGTATAGGAATTAATTTACAAGAATTAGCAGAAGTCACTTTTACTGACAAAGAAATTGCTCAAGATAAATTTGTTGGTAAATATCTTAAGTGTTTTACTGGACATAGCAATGATTATGAAATCAGATATCATTGTGCTTCTGGGGGAATGGTCAGCCAATTTCTAATATGGCTTTTGGAAAATGATAAGATAGATGGAGCAGTAGTAACGGCATTTGATAAGGATTCTCCTCTGATGGTACGATCTTATATCGCTACAACACGTGAGGAAGTATTGGCTGCTAAAAGTTCTAAATATGCGCCAGTAACTTTAAACCGTGCTATTAGGGATATAAAAAATGCCAAAGGAAATAGATATATTATAGTTGGTGTTCCATGTCATATAGAGGGATTTCGAAAATTTGAACGATTGGATCGCAGATTCAAAAAGAAAATCATAGGCTACTTTGCTATTTATTGTTCTTCAGGTCGTAGCTTTTATCTTACAGAACATGTTTTTAAACAAAGGAATATTGATGCTTCAAAGTTGTCATATTTTGCTTATCGTGACAATGGTTGTTTGGGAAATATGGTAGCAAAGGGTGACGGTATGTTTTATGAGGAAAGATTCCAAGACTTTTATCAGCCTCTTAGGTCTTTCTTTGTCCCAAGGCGCTGTACTATGTGTATTGACCATTATGGTGAATTAGGTGACGTTTGCTTTGGAGATATTCATATAGATCCATATATTAATGATACAATTGGAATTAATTCTATAGTTGTAAGAAACCGTTCTTTTTTGGAATGGTTGTATGAAGCTAAGCTAAGTGGTTCTATATCTTTGGATGAGATTTCTGTTGATGTTTTGAATAAAAGTCAAGTGATGGCTCGAGTTAAAAAATATAGAAATTCTGCTTTTGTGAGATATAACAAATCACTTGGTAAAGTTGTTCCGCAATATGATTTCCTCCCTAAGGGCGGGAATGTGTTTAAACAGCTGGTTTCGTATATACATACAAATATCCAGCAAACAATCGGTAATCACAAATCTTTGTGGTTCTTAATAGATATTTTAAAGGGAAAAGGTTCAAAAAGATAAAAAATGAAGAAGAAAATAGGTGGTGTAATTGTATCATATATTGATCATACTAATTATGGTTCATCGTTGCAGGCATATGCAACGATGAAGGTTGTTCAAGATTTAGGTTATGATTTTACTTTCATTAAATATCAAAAGAATAGAAGTTTTTTAGATTGGCTTAAAATAGCCCCAGGGCTATTGTTGAGCGGAGGCTTGGAGTTGATTGCTAATAAACTTCGTTTTCGTATAAATTGCAAAAGATATCCAAGCTATGTATCTAACCAAATGATACGTGTAAAAAAAGCACGTGAGTTCAAGCAGAAAGAGTTTGTTCCATTCTTTAAAACGTATGTTGGTTATAAGGCTCTTTGCGAAGGAAGTAAAGAATATGATGCCGTCTTTGTAGGCAGTGACCAAACTTGGCGCCCATTCGGATTTTATAGTAATTATTGGAACTTGATGTTTGTGGATGATAATGTTCCAAAATTCTCTTATGCAGCAAGCTATGGAGTGTCAAAAATCCCTGCGATACAGAAAAAGGGAACAAAACGTTACTTAGAACGCTTGGATATGATAAGTGTACGTGAGCGAAAAGGCAAGGAGATAGTTGATTCTTTGTCTGTAAAAAAAGCGCAGGTAGTAGCGGATCCAACAATGCTTCTTTCAACAGAAAAATGGAGGGAGTTTGCAAATAAAGGCACTATTGATTTGCCAAAAGAAAAATATATTTTTTGCTATTTCTTGGGCATTCGTGAGGATATTCGCAAAGAAGCTGATATCTTGGCTGATGAGCTAGGCCTTAAGATTGTTACAATGCGCCACATGGATGAATATGTACCTATTGATGAGACTTTTGGTGATTATGCTCCATATAATGTAAATCCATACGATTTTGTAAAGCTATTGATGAATGCAGAATATGTTTGCACAGATTCTTTTCATGGCTCTGTATTCAGTATTCTTATGCATCGTAAGTTCTGTACATTCTATCGAGTAAAGCCTACGGCTGGTAATTCTACTCATTCTCGCATAGATGGCTTGCTCAGTACATTTGGATTGATAGATAGAAAATACAACGGAAACATCCTTGATATCAAAAATGATATAGATTATGTCTCAGTTGACGAGAAACTTGTAAAATATAAAAGAGAGTCAATGGATTTTCTGAAAAAGGCTCTTGCTTATAAAAAATAAAGAATCAATGAAGAGTAAAGGTTACAAGAAGTTTGAAAATAGAATGAATTATTTTCGAACAGATGTTGAGCTGGTAGATGTTTTGTCTAAAAACAAAGAAGCTATCAAAGGCATTGGTATAATATTTAAAAAAGTAACAGAAGATCATCATCCTTTATTGTATGCAAGACAGGCTACTAAGGGCAGTCGAAACATTGTAATGGGTCACTTGAAGAAGACAGTATATGTGTCTTTCTTCAAAGACATGTATGAGGAGGTTACTGAATACATAAGATACATCTTGTATCAAGCAAGTTTGCAGGGAGCAACAGCTAATCGCATAATTGGCGAACATACTTTTAAAATGGGGGCCAATGATATTTTGAGTTTGGCAACAAAAAATGAAATAATAAAAGCTGTTATTAATCAAGTGTTTCAGCAATTGGAAGCAGAGAGAAGTACTATTGAGCTATTTCTGAAGACGAAGAATAAATTAGGCCTTAATATACAACAGAATTTGATAGACGATGCTGTGCCTTATATGACTTGTCGGCATATTTTTGTGCATTCTGATGGAAAGCCGAATGACGAATTTAAACAGAAATATCAAGATATTCATTTGGATGATAAAGGGCGTATTGCATTGAATGTGGATTTTTTGAATAAGGCTTATATTTCTATAAATTCCTTGTTGAAGGCATTTGATGAAGAAATGATATCAAAAAAATATATATCTATAGCAGAGCAACAACCATAATGATTTTTAATAATATGTTCTGAATAAGTTATGTTAGCAAATATATTTGATTGGCTTATAAAAAATAAAGAATGGCTTTTTAGCGGTATAGGTATATCTGTTATAGCTGTATTGTTTGCTCATGGTAAAAAGTTCTATAATAGATTTGTTGTTTCGCATAAACCCAAAGGTAATATTTTTAAAGAGTATTATATTGTGTTCTATGAAACAGTCTTTAATAAACTTGATGTAAAGAACTATGCTACCTGGACTTATTATATGGCTTTGGATGGAAATTTATTACTGAGTAATTCTCAATATGAGAATCTGCATGAAGTCAAAGATATGCTGAGTAGGTCTGTTAGTCATGTTGGATATCAACGTCTTGATGGGCTTAATCGAAATATGGCTCAGATTATTGAGGATTTGATATACGTTTTAGATAGCCATTTGGAATTGAGGGCAGATGGGGCTATGACGCTGAAACGTTTTTACAAGAATCCGTTCCCCAATCCGAACTATACAGATGACCTTAGGCGTTATAATCAAATTTGTTATTTAATAGCTGATTTGGCTTTGGAGTTAACAAGAGTTTCTAATTTGATTTTGGATATTATAAGGGACAAAGAACCTGGTTTCTTGGTGGAAGTTGGAACTTTGTCCATTTTGCACACAAGGTTCAAGAGTTTTAAGTATCGTAAAGACGAAATATCTGATAGCCCCTATCCTGGACTTCAACACTTTTTGGTGATAAGAGGCTCACGAGATGCTTTTATGGATAAATCTACAGACTTAGACTTGAATAATTTATAAAAAAAAGCATAAATCGCATTTTGTCTAAATATGGAAAAAGTGAAAATATAAATATGATTTTCAATAACATTTCAAAATATCGCTCATCGTTGATGGGCATTGCTATGCTATCGGTATTTCTTTTCCATTCTATGGGGGATTGGATGCCGACTATGATTCGGCGTGTTGCAGCCAATGGATCGATTGGCGTCGATGTGTTCTTGTTCCTGTCATCTATTGGATTGACATATTCTATAACAAAGAAACCATGTATTACTGATTTTTATAAGCGACGGGTATTGCGTATTATACCAACTTATTGGTTTATAATGACGTGTGTCTATATGTTTGTATTCGTGTTAACATTTGCGCATATCATGCCTGTCAATTATTATCGAATTCCTCGAAGTTTTTGGGAGTTTATTCAAGCATATACTACTATAGGTTATTGGATAAGGGATGGACTGTTCTATTTGTGGTATATTCCAGCCATATTATTGTTATATATATTGTTCCCTTTCGTGCATAAATTGTTTGTGGTAAGTAAATGGACATATTTGCTATGTTTGATTCCAGGTTCTATATTGACATTTTGTCCTCCTGACATTGCGTGGTATCATAATTGTCTTTTATATCGAGTTGGAATATTCCTGTGGGGTGGAATTTTTGCTATGGAATTCCTGCAAAATGTTAGATCCTTCAAAGCATGGAAAATTTATCTTGTAGGTGCATGTGCAATGTCGTTTTATATAATTCGTATGCAATTAGGTATTGCTCCTTTTCCTCGACTTGTAGAGGAGGTCTGCTTCTTTGTTACATTGCCGTGCATATTAATTTGTTTGACGTTATTTTTCAGGTATAAGATTATAGAGTTTTCTATGAGTTTTGTTGGAAAAATAAGCTTGGAATTTTACTTGATACATGAATTTGTCATGAGATTTATGGAAACAATTTCAAATGTAATTGTTACTATGTCTCCGTTGGTTCAAAAACTTATGACGTTTGTGATAACGCTTATTTTGGCTTATTTAGTACATATTATTATTCCTAAGATAGTGGGTATCTTTAAAAACAGTAAAACAATTGTGTTATGAAGCAGAGATTGATTTATATAGATGTTATTCGTGGACTTTGTATTTTTGTGGTTATTTATACACATGTAATAGGTTTCGGTATGGTGGACGCTTATCCAAAGACTTTTATCCACGGTTTCTTAACTTCATTCTTCTTGATCATGTTCTTTTTTATATCAGGGATGATGAGTTATAAGGAGGGGATGTTAGCTGATTATCACTCTTTAATAAGTTATGGATGGAAGAAGATTCGTACTTTACTAATTCCCTCTATATGCGTTATGGGGGGGTATAATCTTATTGTAGAAGGTTCTCTTCGTACGATGCTTGGTCCCTGGAATCTATGGGTAACATGGTTCACATACGTATTATTCTTCATAGCAATTATCTTTGGAGGATGTATTTATCTTGTATCTAAGTGTAAGGGAAAATGGGTGACAGACATCTGCTTGATAGGTGTTGCTTTAATTTGTTATGTCTTAAGTAGAAGAAACTATGCAGATTCTCAATTCAATTTGATTTTCAAGTTTGGGGCTATATTATATTATCTTCCATATTTCTTTTTAGGCGCTTTATGTAAACGAAATTCTAAGTCGATGTCATGGTTAGATAATAAGAGTTTATATGTATTTGCTATTTGCCTTTTAATGGTATTCTCTTTTTCTGTCAAGGCTATACCTTTGTGTGTCAAAAATGTATTAGTGATATTGACCGTATATTACGTTATCAAAAGATTTACAGAAAGTGTGATAGATTGTGGTGATAATACTTGGTTTGAAAGTATAAATAGAGGGTGCATAAATTTCCTTAAAGTTTTAGGACAACATTCTTTAGAAATTTATTTTGTTCATTTTTTATTGTTGTTTAGTTTGCCTTCTTGCATTGGAGCTTTTCTTAATCAATTGTCTTCAGATAATTGTTGGTGGGGACATAGCTCTGTAGGTTTTGTTGAATTTTGTATAGTAGGCAGTATCAGCGCTATTATTGCTGTGTTTAGTATCTTTTTTGCAAAGATAATTGGTCAAATACCTTATTTGAACCAATTGTTGTTTGGAAAAATTAAATAAATTATTATATGAAAATATTATATATTGGAAGAAAGGATACTTATAATTACTATAAGCAGGGTATAAATCCTTCTCATTGGCTTTATGGAGCAGTGGAGATGGAGAAGGGAGGTATAAATGTATTGTGGTCAGATGAAAATTCTGCAATCTTGAATGATTTAAGTTTATTGTGGCATCATAGACCAGATATAGTATTTATACCGAACCTAAATTTAAGAAATCATTTGCTATTATTGTTCCTTTCTTCTATAGGTGTATTACGTATTCCGATATATGCTTTCCTGCATCATGAACCGAAAGTGAAGCATGGCGCAAAGGCTTTGTTCTATCAACTTTTGTTGTCGGCACCGAAACATCTCTTTTTTCTCAGTTCAAAGACAATGGATGAAACGGTAAAGGCAGGTCTGGTAAAAGCAAAGAAGTGCTCGGTTCCTTATTGGGGTCCTGATATGGATTTTTATAATAAGGTAGAGAAGAATAAAGGCAAATGGTTTGTATCTACAGGTAAGGAAAACCGTGACTTCGATATTTTGATAGAGGCTTTCCGCCGTACGGGTGCTCCTCTGAAGATTATGACGGCAAGAAGTCATGCAGGGAACGATTATTCTGATTTAGTAGAGAAATGTAAGGATATCCCAAACATAAAGGTGGTGATAACGGAAAACTCTGGTAATGTATATCCACAAATGTTGGAAGCAATGGCGAACGCCAAAGCTTTGGTCTGTCCTCTAAGAAAAGACAAGCTGAACTATTGCGTTGGGCTTTCTACCATAGCTGATGCCATCGGTTTGCAAAAGCCGCTTATCATTACTCGTAATCCTTATCATGATGAAATGTATACGAAAGGGATGGAAATAGTGGATTCTGTAGATGATTGGGTTAAGGCTATTATGGATATAGAAAAAGGACAGTATAAATGCTGCTATTCTGATATTTCAATGTTGGGTTGTTGGAATAATATGAAACGTTACATCTAAAATCTTATGATTCTAAGTATTTCTACGAAGTTTATCTTGTGCAAGGGGCAACGCTGCTTGTTTGTCGTGAATGTTTAACTAATGATTGGCTATTTGTTTTACTGGGTCTTATGTGTACAATTATCGTGGCAAAGGGAATGAGTAATATTAATAGCTGGATAGTAAAACGTATTTGATTTTATGAAACATAATCCAAAAGTTTTAGTTGTTGCTACGAGCAGAAAGACTCGTGGCGGTATTACTTCTGTAGTGAAAGCTCATGAGACGGGCGAACAGTGGAAGAAATTTCATTGTCGCTGGATACAGACGCACAGGGATGGTCCTACATGGAGGAAAGTGTGGTATCTCGTTACTGCACTTATTGAATATATGGTATTGCTGCCGTGGTATGATATAGTGCATATACATGTGGGGTTGAGAACATCTGTTGATAGGAAATTGATTTTTGCTAAGATTGCCAAATGTTTTCACAAGAGAATAATTGTTCATTTTCATCCTGCAACAGAGAAACATTTGTTTGATTCTGAATTTTCCAGTAAGATAAAACAATTGTTTGAATGCTCTGATAAGTTGTTGGTGTTGTCACCTCAATGGGTTACATGGATAAATCAGGCTTTTCCAAATAATCATTTTGATATGAGTGTGGTGTATAATCCTTGTCCGCAAGTGAAGCGTGATTTTTCCAAGCGTAAGAAAGAAATCTTATATGCAGGTATCTTGTCAGATCGAAAGGGGTACAATCGTTTACTGAAAGCTTTTGCTAAGGTAACTGATAAGTTTCCTGACTGGAAACTTGTGTTTGCTGGTAATGGTGAGATAGATAATGCAAAACAACTGAGAGAAGAGTTGGGTATTCCGGAACAACGGGTAGAATTCTTGGGATGGGTGAGCGGAAATCAGAAAACAGAAACTTTCCAGCGTGCTTCTATTTATTGTCTGCCGAGTTGGGGCGAAGGATTCCCTATGGGTGTCCTTGATGCTTTGGCCTATGGCATACCTGTGATTACTACTCCTGTAGGAGGTGTAGAGCAGGTATTGCATCATGGTAAGGACTGTTTGATTTTTGATACTTATAACATCGATGCTTTAGCAAATGCTTTAGAGCAAATGATGGGCGATGAATGTTTGAGAAATTCTATCGTTCATGAGGCTGATAAATTGGTAAATACGTGTTTTAACATAAAGCAGATCAATAGCGAATTAGGTGATAAATATAAAGAAGTATTATGCCGAAATTAGCAAAAGATAAATATTGTACAGGTTGTCTTGCTTGCAAAGATGCATGCAGACATGGGGCTATCTCTGTGGTGCTTAAAAATGGCATGCCATTCCCTAAGGTGAATACTGACATGTGTGTAGAGTGCAAACTGTGTGAAAAGGTATGTCCAGTAGTGACGCCAATATCTAAAAACAAGGTGAGTGATATGCAGGCTTATGGAGGATGGGCAACTGATGAGAATACGCGATATCATGGTGCCAGTGGAGGGGCCTTTGGTGGTATTGCTCAAAGTTTTTTCCATCAGATGAAAAGTCCAGTTGTTTTTGGCGCTACTTTAGATAATGACCATGTCAGACATATTATGATTGATAGGTTAGAGGATGTTCCTCTTTTGATGAATAGCAAGTATATTCAAAGTAATACGGATGGAATCTATCATCAGGTTGCTCAGTGCTTACGAGATCATCATGATGTACTATTCTCTGGTACTCCTTGTCAAGTTGCAGGACTTTATGGCTTCTTGGGTAAGAAAAGAAACACTGAGCATTTATGGACAGTAGAGTTGGTTTGTCATGGAATAGCAAGTCAAGAAGCTCTGGATATAGCCAAGAAGGTTCATCATTTTGATAAACTCTATTCTTTTAGGAACAAGGAGCATGGACAGGCTTATTATGTTTCACAATGTTGTACTTATTGGGATGGTGATGAGAAGAAAACAATGAAACGCAAGGATGATGTCTTTTATCAGATATTCTCTACATGGTTGCTTGATAGGAAAAGTTGTAGTAACTGTATGTTTTCGTCTATAGAGCGTGTTGCTGATATTACACTTGCTGATTTCTGGGGTGGAGCGAAAAAGGAGGAAGAATATCAATTGGGTGTAAATCTTATTATAGCTAATAATCAGCATGGAAACTTGCTTGTGGAATCTGCTGATGGTATTGAAACTTATCCTGCAACTTTGCAGCAAGCAATAAACAGCAATTCTAATCTTTATAATGGATACAAGTTTGTTCAATATCATCCTTTGGTCTTATTTCCTAATTTCTTTAGAAAAGTATTACCAGAGAAAGTCTGGCTTGCTATTCTGACTCGTAAATATCCATGGATATTCTTATGGGCTCCTTACAAGTTGATGACTAAGTCGTATGCTAAGAGAATGAGAAAGATGGTGATTAAGAAATATAAGGACGTATTATGAAGATAGGTGTTATAACGATAGAACAAGTGAATAATTATGGTGCAGAACTCCAAGCTACCGCAACCGTAAAGGTGTTGCAAGGCATGGGATATGAGACTGAAATTATTGACTATTGCTATTATAAAAATTGGAATTTTAAAGATACAAAAATCTCAGCCCCTTTTGTTTCCATGAGTGCAAAGGGAAGGTTGATGTATTGGGTGAAATATCGTTTGGTAAACAGAATTGTGGCTAAAGTATTACCCATGTTATATCCAACTGTTAGAAGACGAATTCGACGTTTTGATGATTTCCATAAGATAAATACCAGAATGAGTAAGAGGTATCTATCTATGCCTGAATTGTATCATGCCAAAATGAATTATGATGTATATGTAGTGGGGAGTGACCAAGTTTGGAACCCATCGGCATCGTCAAGTATTGAACCCTATTTCTTAACTTTTGCACCTAAAGAAGCTAAAAAGATTTCTTATGCTTCTAGTTTTGGGGTTAGTAACATTCCTGCTTCTTTATATGAAAAATATAAAAAGCTGTTGTCAAATATTGATAGTCTGAGTGTTCGTGAACAAACTGGAGTATGTCTGGTGAAGGCTCTTACAGGAAGGGATGCTACTTGTGTATTGGATCCCACACTACTCTTGAATAAGGAGCAATGGGGAAATATCATGCTTGCATATCCACATATGCCATCCCGATACATATTGGTATATCAACTGCTGCCATCAGAAACGTTACCTTCTTTGGCTAAAAAAATAAGTGAGGAAATGGATTGTCCTGTTTATTATTTGGCAAAACGAGCATATGCAGTAAATGCCCCCAAGGGTATGAGAGTAATCAAGGATGCTGGTCCTGCAGAGTTTTTGTGGCTTATTAGAAATGCATCTTGTGTCGTTACTAATTCTTTTCATGGTACAGCGTTCTCTGTAAACTTTGGTACATTGTTTTATGCAGTGTTGAAACCAGATAGAGGTGGTAATGCAAGAATTACATCCCTGCTCAATTCTGTTAATCTGATGAATAGGATCGTATATGAGGGTGATGTTATGCCTGCTTTCTCTGCTTTCGATACCGATTTAGTTCAAAAGGAAATAGAAGAACTTCGCAATGATAGCATTACTTTTCTCAAAAATGCATTGGAGAAATAGAAATGTTTTCAATAACTTTGCTATATATAATGTATACGTGTACATTATTATATAGTTCTTTGGTGAATAATTAAACTATAGTAATATGATGAATAAATTTATTGAACTTCATAGTGTCGAAAATGAACCTATGCTTGTGAATCCTTCCACTGTGGCTTTTATAGAAAAAGCAGAAAATGAAGACGGGTGTTTGGTAAAATTTGCCGTTTCAAACATGGATGGTTATTTTGTGATTGTGCATGTAAGAGAAAGTTATGAGACTTTAAAGAGTTTGCTATGCTTATGAATAATGATGATATAATTCCAGTTGATGATGCTATAGAGCGGTTTCAAAATCACTTGTTATCGCATGATAGAGTTATACTGTCTGCCAAATTTGGTGATGGAAAGTCTTTCTTTTTAAATGAATTCAAAAAAAAATGCGAAGATAGTAAAGATTCTCCTTTTAAGTTTATCACTCTTTATCCTGTGAATTATCAGGTATTGGAGAATAAAGATATCTTTGAAATCATTAAGCATGATGTTCTGTTGCAGATGTTAATGCTTAGAATGATTGACGTGAATTATGAGATTACGAATGAGATGGCTCTTGCCTTCTATCTTCAAACTCATTTTTCAACTGTCGCAGAATCCTTCTTTTCAATGCTACATTTGATAGGAATTGCTGACCCTCAAACACAAGGACTCTTGGATATCTTTAAGTCAATTAGTTGGCTTAAGTCTTTAAAAGATGAGGTAAATGCTGTTAAAAAGGAAATTGATCAATCAGATTATTTGGACTCATATTTAGCTACGTTTGACGAGAAATCTGTATACGAGAATGATATTGTTACAAAGATAATTCGCGATAATATAGATACTTATCAAAAGTCTTATAATAAAAAAGTCGTCTTGATAATCGAGGATATGGATAGGCTTGATCCTGCTCATCTCTTCCGTATCATGAATGTGTTTTCTGCTCATATGGATTATGGATATCGTAGTATGCAGCCTATTGATGACTCGCTTGTTGGCAATAAGTTTGGGGTGAGTAATGTGGTCTTTGTTATGCATGAGCAGAATACTAAAGCCTTGTTCCATCATTTTTATGGAGATTATGCTGACTATGAGGGATATATGTCGAAGTTTTACAATAAGGACATCTTCAATTTCTCGTTGAATGAGGAAAAGGAAAAATATGCTTTATACTTGATTGT
>ERZ1026866.674-NODE-674-length-19714-cov-11.891704_pt1 | contig 19714 bp, 14 predicted proteins | sample MGYA00380163_ERZ1026866 | MGnify/ENA primary metagenome ERZ1026866 (study PRJEB33269, sample SAMEA4719799) | human gut metagenome | biome: human-associated habitat; feature: organic feature; material: feces | place: Cameroon | collected 2013-10 ...
CCACTCCACCCTCAATATGTTGTAAAACACCCCCGAGCATATGTTCGAAAACACAATATGTTGTGTTTGCAGCAAAGGCGGGATGCCACCTGTAGAACCACGCCCGCGAACCTCAACCTTCAAGTTGACCTTGAGGCGATTTTTACGTCCCTTTACACACCGTTCACATCGCCCCCAAACTCCCCCACCCACGGTACACACGGCCCACCACCGCGTCGGTGTCTAGCGAAAAATGGGACGGGCCCCAGATTGCCCGTGCGCGCAAAAGTGCATCTCGGCAATCTGGGGCCCGTCCCCCTTAATATTTATAAATATGCAGGTCAGCGAGGTGCTAGCGATGTGCCAGCGGATGCGCCGCCAGATAGACCTCGGTCAGTTGCGTGCGGTCGACATGCGTGTAGACCTGCGTGGTCGAAATATCGGCATGGCCCAAAATCTCCTGCAGCACACGCAGGTCGGCACCGCCCGCGAGCATATGAGTGGCAAAGGAGTGGCGCAAGGTATGGGGATGGAGCCCCACCAGCCCCACCTGACGCCCATACCGCTCGCATATCGCATGCACGGCCTGGCGCGACAGGCGACGCCCGTTCTTATTTAAAAAGACCGCCAAGGTCTCCGTCCCGCGAGCATGGGCGGCCAGGAGAGTGCGCCCGTCACCTATATAGTGTGTCAGGGCACGCGCCGCGCTTCCCACCAACGGGGCCAGACGCTCCTTGGAGCCCTTACCGCGCACCAGGACAAACCCGTCATCAATATGGATATCGCCCACATCGAGCCCAACCAGCTCGCTCACGCGCAAGCCGCAGCCGTAAAGCACTTCCAAGATGGCATGATCGCGCAGTCCCATCTCGCCCTCGGGAAAGTCTTGATCGAGCAGTGCCGAGACATCCTCTACCGAAAGGTATTCCGGCAGGCGATCTGCCTTTTTGGGCAGGCGCAACGCTGCCGTCGGGTTTTGGGCCACGGCCCCATCGCGCACCAAAAAGGCATGCAGGCCCTTCACGGCAGCAAGCGCGCGCTCCACCGAGGCGTCGGAATAGCCTCCGTCGCGGCGATCGGCAACAAAGTCCTCCACGACCTGACGGGTCACCTCTTCAAAAGACACAATGCCCGCCCGCCCCAGATAGGCGCAGTACGTCGTCAGGTCACGACGGTAGGCCGCAATCGTATTGCGCGCCAAGCCCCGCTCGACCGCGAGGTAATCGAGATACTCCCCCGCCGCCACAGCGAGCGACGAGGGAGTAGCTTCGGTATGTTCCTTATTCGCCGGCACCCTTAGTCCGTAGCGAGGTTCTTGGGCGTCACCTGCAGACGGTCGACACCCTCGTGCTGGCCGATCGAGGCGCGCACGAACTCGCGGAACAGCGGCTGCGGGTTGGTCGGACGGCTCTTGAACTCGGGATGAGCCTGGGTGGCCACATACCACGGATGTACGTCGCGCGGCAGCTCGACCATCTCGACCAGACGCTCGTCGGGCGAAAGACCCGAGATAACCAGACCGGCGTCCTCGAGCTGGTCACGGAAGGCGTTGTTGAACTCAAAACGGTGACGGTGACGCTCGTAGACGAGCTCCTCGCCATAGGCCTCGCGCGCGAGGGAATCGGCAGCAAGCTTGCACGGATAGGCACCCAGACGCATGGTGCCGCCCTTCTCGGTCACGTCCTCCTGCGAGCTCATCAGGTCGATAACACTATACGGGCCGTCCGGATCGAACTCGGAAGAGCTGGCGCCGGCAAGGCCGACGACGTTGCGGGCGAACTCGCACACGGCAACCTGCATACCCAGGCAAATGCCCAGATACGGAATCTTGTGCTCGCGGGCGAACTCGGCCGCGAGGATCTTGCCCTCCAGGGCGCGCTTGCCAAAGCCGCCGGGGACCAGGATGCCCGAGGCGTCGCCCAGGACCTCGGAGACGTTCTGCTCGTCGAGGCTCTCGCCATCGACCAGCTGCACGTCAACGTGGCGATCGTAGAACACGCCCGCGTGGTGCAGGGCCTCGATAACCGACAGGTAGGCATCGGGCAGCTGCGTATACTTGCCCACGACGGCGATCTTCACCTTGTCGGCGTGATGGTTGGCGTGATTCTGCTTGCGCAGGAACTCGTTCCACTCGCTCATGTCGCGCTCACGCGGGTCCAGACCCAGGCGCTCGCAAATGCGCAGGTCAAAGTCCTGCTCGGCGAGCAGCTGCGGAACATCGTAGATGCTCGCGCAGTCCTCGTTGGTAAAGACACAGTCGGTGTCGACGTCGCAGAAGCTTGCGATCTTGCCGCGGATGGCATCGTCGATATGGTGGTCGGAGCGCAGAACGATAATATCGGGCTGGATACCAAAGCTGCGGAGCTCCTTGACGGAGTGCTGCGTCGGCTTGGTCTTGACCTCGTGGGCGGCGGCGATATAGGGAACGAGCGACACGTGGATGTAGCAGACGTTCTCGGGGCCGGCCTCCTTGCGATACTGGCGAATGGCCTCGACAAACGGCTGCGACTCGATGTCGCCGATGGTGCCGCCCAACTCAGTGATGACCACGTCAGAGCCGGTCTGCTCCTCAATACGACGGAACTTATCCTTAATGGCGTTCGTGACGTGCGGAATCACCTGCACGGTGCCGCCCAAAAAGTCACCGCGACGTTCACGGGCAATCAGACTCTTATAGATGGCACCAGTCGTAAAGTTGGAATCGCGGGTAAGGTTCTCGTCAATAAAGCGCTCGTAGTGGCCCAGGTCCAGATCGGACTCGTAGCCGTCCTCGGTCACAAAGACCTCACCATGCTGGAACGGGCTCATGGTACCGGGGTCGACGTTCAGATACGGGTCGGCCTTTTGCATCGTTACCTTGTAGCCGCGCGACTTGAGTAGACGGCCCAGCGAGGCCGCGGTAATACCCTTGCCCAGAGACGAAACCACGCCGCCGGTCACGAACACATGCTTGGTCATATTGAGTTACCTGCGCTTCCCGTAGAAGTTGTCCATACACATCTTACGGGTCTTCATTGTAATACTCGCGACGCGCGCCGCACGCAATTTTTCTTACGCGCAATCGCATTTCTCCATCTCGAAACAAAACGCCGTCCGGTTGCCCAGGCGGCGTCGTTTCCACCATGAATGCACGCTGTTATCGATCGGCGACTTCGTCCTTGATCAAGTCCTGCACGAGCATACCGGCACGGATGCCCTCTAGATACCACTCGCCACGCTCCGTGAGACAAATACCATTTGCGAGCTGGCCGCCGTCGTCGCTGTAGCGCGAGACGACCTCGATGATGTCTTCGGATTCCAAGCGCTCAATTGCCGCACGGGCGCGATACGGAGACACCCCCACACGCTCGGCAAGCGTCTTGCGCGAAAAGCCATAAAATCCGCCGTTGTCTTCGGACAGCTGTGCGATCTCCATCAGCACCTGCACCTCGACACGCTTCATATCGTTGACACTCGCACGACCCTTGCCAGCCATGGCAGCCTCCTCAAACCGAGCACGGGCATCACTTGCACCGTGCGCGACCGGCACACCCCATGATGGCCGGCAACATCCATCATGCGGCATCCCCGCAAAAGGATGAAACAATTAGGGTTATTGTATACCGCCCAAATCGCTTATAGGCAGGTAAGCGGGCTATTTTTAGGTTAAACGGTAGCTTTGTTGATAAAAGGGGCACACCGAATGCATACCCGATGTGCCCCTTTCAGACCAATTTATCCAGGCTTAGCGGTGGAAGAAACCACGGCGCTCGAACTTAGGCTCGCAGCACACGTTGATGCCCAGCTTGCGCAACACCGTCTCGTCCGTCGGCGAGATGATCACGCTAAAGAAGGCATCGCAGCCGCGCAGCTGCTCCAGGCCCGAAAGGACGCGGGCCGCCGTCTCGCTCGTTGCCGAGGTGATCGAGAGCGCCATAAGCGTCTCGTCGGTGTGCAGGCGCGGGTTCTTGCTACCCAGGAAATGTGTCTTGAGCTTGCTGATAGGCTCGATCGCCTCATCGCTAATGACCTCAAGCTCAAGGTCAACGCCCGAAACATGCTTAAGTGCATTCATGATGAGCGAGCTCGCGGCGCCCAGGCGCGTGGAAGTCTTGCCGGTCACCACGGAGCCGTCGGGCATGACCATGGCGCCTACGGGGCCACCCGTCAGCTGCTCCCTGGTAAGGGCGGCCGAGCGCGCCGGCGAGTAATTCTTGTCGATACCGGCCTTCTTCATAATGATCTTGAGACGGTCGACTTGCTCATCGCCCACGCCGGTACGGCGCACATTTTCAACCGCGGTAAAGTAGCGGCGGACAATCTCCATCTTGGAAGCGTCGCGGCAGGCATCGTCATCGGTGATGGCAAAGCCGACCATATTGACGCCCATGTCGGTGGGACTCTGGTAGGGGCTCTTGCCCAGGATCTTTTCCATCAGGGCACGGACCACCGGGAAGGCCTCGACGTCGCGGTTGTAGTTGACCGTAGTCTTGTTATAGGCCTCCAAGTGGAAGGAGTCGATGATGTTGGCGTCGTCGAGATCTGCCGTGGCCGCCTCGTAGGCGATGTTGACCGGATGCGTGAGGGGAAGGTTCCAGACCGGGAAGGTCTCGAACTTGGCGTAGCCGGCAGCGGTGCCGTGCTTGTGCTCGTGATAGAGCTGAGACAGGCAGGTGGCGAGCTTGCCCGAGCCGGGACCCGGCGCGGTGACCACGACGAGCGGACGGGTGGTCTCGACAAACTCGTTCTTGCCATAGCCGTCGTCGGACACGATCAGGTCGACGTCGTGCGGATAGCCCTCGATGGGATAGTGCAGCTTGGCAGGAATGCCGAGCGCGTTTAGGCGATTACGGAAGACGTCAGCGGCGGGCTGGCCTGCATACTGGGTGATGACCACGGCCGCGACAGCAAAACCATTGCCGCGGAACAGGTCGACCAGGCGCAAAACGTCCTCGTCATAGGTAATGCCCAGGTCGCCACGGGCCTTATTCTTCTCAATGTGGTTCGCGTTGATCGCGATGATGACCTCAACGTCATCGGCAATGCTCTTGAGCATGCGGAACTTGCTGTCCGGTTCAAAACCCGGCAGCACGCGACTCGCGTGATAGTCGTCAAACAGCTTGCCGCCAAACTCCAAATAGAGTTTGCCGCCAAACTGCGAGATGCGCTCCTTAATATGAGCGGCCTGCAGCTCGATATACTTCGCGTTGTCGAAACCCTGGCGCATGTATGGCTCCCGTCCCGTTTCCAATTAATGTTCTAGGCGATTATAACGGAGCCCGCCCTCCCCGATACCCAGACCATCAACAGGCACCAACCAAACACGCGCTCGATAAGTTGCGGTGGAATAGTTCCCGTTTAACCCCTCAAGACGGCCAAACAGGAACTATTCCACCGCAACTTCCCCTTTTGGCGCAAAGTAACCTGGCCCCATTGCAGCGCCCCATTACACCAACAACGGCAACATCGCAGGTGGAGCATAAGTCAGACAGCGACGTCCAGGACGTACAAGTTGGCATGAAAAAGGCAAGGCATAGACCTTCTGGTCATGCCTTGCCTTTTGAATGACAAATTGTCGTTCTGGGCGGCGCGCAGCGTCGACCGGTTCCGGCGTTTGGTAAAACGCCGGAACACAAGAGCGCCCCCTCCCGCGCACGGAACGGAAGGGGGCTAAAGGTAGGAGTCTACCGGTGGGTTGACCCCACCGGACAGACGATGACCAGATGATCCTTTACAGGATCGTCAAGGTTTCCGTGGGGTACCCGTTGGGTACTTAGAGCAACACGCAGGCGACGGTCAGGATGATGGCGCAGACGACGGAGAGCGCGACGATGAGCTTAAGGGCAAACTTGAGCCAGGTCGTCCACTCGATCTTGGCCAGGGCGAGACCGCCCATGATGGCGCCGGAGGTCGGGGTGAACAGGTTCACGACACCGATGGCGGCGGAGAAGATCATGACCATGACCTCGGGCGAGAAGCCGAGCTTAACAGCCAGCGGTCCCATGATGGGCATGGAGACGGTGGCCATACCGGAGGTCGAAGGAATCAGGAAGGACAGGCCGAAGTAGACCAGGAAGCTCATGGGAGCGAAGATCACGCCGGACAGGCCAGCCAGGGCATTGGCGGCAGCGTCGAGGACGAAGACGTCGAGGCCGGTGCTAGCCATGAGGACGGAGATGCCACGGGCGAGGGCGATGACGAGAACAACGGACATCATGTCGGCAGCGCCGGTGATGAAGGTGTTGACGATCTGCTTCTCGGACAGGCCACCGATGATACCGATCAGGATAGCCATGAGGAAGAACCAGGTGGAAGCCTCGTCGAAGTACCACTGGCCAATGGGCAGGCCGGTGATCAGGGCAGACCAGCCCTGGACGACAGCATTACCGTCGGCATCGTAGACAGCGCCAGCGTCAAAGAAGTTGGCGACGCCCTCGTTGAGGTCGGCCAGCGGGATGAAGCCGACGATCATGACGACGAAGGTGAAGGCGAAGGCGATCAGAACACCCTTCTGACGACCGGTGAGCTTGACCTCCTTGTGGACCTCGGAAGCAGCCTTGCCATGTGCCTCTTCGGCGTCCTTGAGCTCCTGCATCGAGAGGATGGTGGAACCCTTGTCAGCCTTGACCTTCTTGGCATAGTTCATCACGAAGACGATGGACATGACGGTGGTAACAAGCCACAGGACGGCACCGAGGCCGATGATGATGGACTGGTTCACGGCAATGTCAACGCCGGTCAGGGCGTCGACGGCAGCGCCGACGGCGAACGGGTTAACCGTGGAGCCGAGGCAGCCGCAGCCAGCGCCGAGCAGGACGGTAGCGGCGCCGACCATCGGGTCGAAGCCGGCAGCCATCATGGTAGCGGCGAGCAGGGCGTAGAAGGGAACGGTCTCCTCGCACATACCATAGGTGGTACCACCGAGGGAGAAGATGAGCATCAGCACGGGAATGAGCATGATCTCGTTGCCCTTAAGCTTCTGCACCAGGACGGCGATGCCGTTGTCCAGAGCGCCGGTCTCGGTCATCATACCGAGGAAGCCGCCCAGGATCATAACGAAGAGGCAGACGGGCAGAGCGTCAGCGAAGCCCTTAATCGGGGCGGTGCAGAAATCGCTCAGACGGGCGGCAGTAACCGCGCCGCCGGACGTGCCGGAGACGATAACGGTAACAACTGCAACAATTGCCAGCAGAGCAAGAAGAATGGTGAACGATGAAGGCATACCGCGCTTTTTCTTAGCGGTCTCAGTCATAGTTCTCATCCCCCCTTCATAAATCATTTACTGATCTCGCCCGAAGCGGCTCTTCCGTGCCGTGCCTGCCGCTCGATGCGAGATTTTTACCAGATAAAGCCGCTCGGGGTGTTCAACAATACACCCCGAGCGAGATGCTAGATGCTCTTACTTGAGCGTAGCGTACATGACAGCCTTGATGGTGTGCATGCGGTTCTCGGCCTCGTCGAAGACCTTGGAAGCGGGGCTCTCGAAGACCTCGTCGGTGACCTCCTGCTCGGTGATGCCGAACTGCTCGCACTTCTCGGCGCCAATGGTGGTGTTGGTGTCGTGGAAGCTGGGCAGGCAGTGCAGGAAGATGGCACCCGGGTTGGCCATAGCCATGACCTCGGAGGTGACACGATACGGGGTGAGCTGAGCGATGCGCTCGGCCCAGACCTCGTCAGGCTCGCCCATGGAGACCCACACGTCGGTGTAGATAACGTCGGCACCGGTGACGCCGTCCTTGACGTCGGTGGTCAGCTTGATGGTGCAGCCGTTGGCCTCGGCGATGGGCTTGCAGGCCTCGATGACGTCGTCGGCGGGCATGCACTCCTCGGGGCCGCAGGCCACGAAGTTCATACCGAGCTTGGAGCAGACGACCATGAGGGAGCGAGCAACATTGTTCTTGCAGTCGCCCATGAAGACGAGAGTCTTGCCCTTGATGTCGTAGTTGAAGTTCTCCTGGACGGTCAGGATGTCGGCGAGCATCTGGGTGGGGTGCCACTCGGTGGTCAGGCCGTTCCACACGGGCACGCCGGACTTAGCAGCGAGCTCCTCGACGTCGTCCTGGGCAAAGCCACGGAACTCGATGCCGTCATACATGCGGCCGAGAACGCGGGCGGTGTCCTCGATGGACTCCTTCTTGCCCATCTGCGACGAACCCGGATCGAGGTAGGTGACGCCCATGCCCAGATCCATGCCGCCGACCTCAAAGGCGCAGCGGGTACGAGTGGAGGTCTTCTGGAAGAGCAGAACGATGTTCTTGCCCTCGAGATAGCGGTGCGGAACGCCAGCGCGCTTCATGTCCTTGAAGTTCTTGGAGAGCTTGAGCAGGTACTCGATCTCCTCGGTGGTGAGGTCGAGGAGCTTGAGGAAGCTACGGCCGGAGAGGTTAACACCCATGGTTCGAATCCTTTCGAAGAAATGAATTACATAAGTATCAGTGTTGCCCGTTTGACGGGCGAAACCGGTGCGGTTGTAGGGAGACCGCACCGGAAACGGAAAGACTTAGAGGTCCTCGCGCCAGAAGGGCATGCTCATGCAGCGCGGGCCGCCGCGGCCGCGGGAGAGCTCGGCGGAGGGCACGACGAGAAGGTCCAGGCCCTCCTTGTACAGCACGTCGTTGGTGACGGTGTTGCGGGCGTAGACGCAGATCTTGCCGGGCTCGACGCACAGGGTGTTGGAGCCGTCGTTCCACTGCTCGCGGGAGGCCGCGATCGGGTCGCCGCCGCCGCAGGGGATCAGCTTGACCTGGTCGACGCCGGTGGCGTCCTCCAGGACGTGCTCGAGGGTGTCCTCGATCAGGCGGATGTTCACGTCGCCCGGGTTCTTGCCGGCGGTCAGCTCGTAGACGCGCAGGGTGCCCATGATGGCGGGGTGGATCGTGAACTTATCGACGTCGATCTGGGTGAAGACCGTGTCGAGGTGCATGAAGGCGCGCGAGACCGGGATGTCGAAGGCCAGGATGCGCTCGACCTTGGAGTCGGAGTTCCAGAAGATGTTCTGGGCCATGACGTCGATGGCGGCGGCCTGGGTGCGCTGGGAGATGCCGACGGCGAGGGTCTTCTCGTTGATGTTCAGCACGTCGCCGCCCTCGGTGTGGAACTGGCAGTCGCGGCGGAAGTACAGGGAGACGTCCTTGTAGTCGGGGTGGTACTTGAAGACGTACTTGCCGTACAGGGTCTCGCGGTTGCGGGTGACCGAGTACATGCGGTTGAGGTTGACGCCCTCGCCGACGACCGCGAACGGGTCGCGGGTGAAGTAGAGGTTGGGCATCGGGTCGATGATCAGGTCGGACTCGGACTCGGAGTTGACCAGGGAGTCGAGGGTCGTGGACGCCGTGAGGGGCATGTCGATCTCGGCCTTGGTCATGCCGGCCATGGTCTTCTTGACGAACTCGAGGTTGTCCTCGATGGAGTCCAGCTTCTCGCGGACGATCTGCGGCATGTGCTGGCCGCGGATGCCGGCCTCGGCGATGTACTGGTCGGTGAACTCGGCGCGGGCGCCGGGGACCTGGTCGAACACCTCGGCGACGAGGTTCTCGAGGTAGAGGACCTCCACGCCCTGGTCCCTCAGGATCTGGGCGAAGGTGTCGTGCTCCTGCTGTGCGACCTCCAGGAACGGGACGTCGTCGAACAGGAGTCGCTCGAGCTCGTCGGGCGGCAGGTTGAGGAGCTCGTCGCCGGGACGGTGCAGGCAGACCTTCCTGAGCTTGCCGATCTCGGAAGGCACGTGCAGACCTTTCGTCATGGCCTCCTACCTTTCTTTCGGGCCCCTGTCAGGGCCGATTCGTTAGCGCCCCTCCGTGTGAGGCGTTATTGCTGACGACATATTTATATCCAAAATCAGCTCATACTTCCACCTTGCCCCCGAACGGTTTTATATAGGGGGTGAACGGCATACACATATACTTCACGCATGGCACACTTTGATTTAATAAAGTGTATTTACGTGCTTAAATGCGTTTTCAATCCAAAGATCAATTGAAACTAATCTTTATTAAACCACCCTCAAATTGCATATTTCGCGCACTGATATGAATAGAATTCGCAATTCTCGCTTCGTCTCAACCATTTTGATTTTTATTCAGAATAAAGTTCGTCCTATTCATTTCTGGTAACAAATTACCGTTTACCAGACGTTGGATACCGTTCACCGGAAGCTCAGTATAAGGCTCAGCGAATACCGGCTCGCCTTACGGCCTCATTTGTAACAACTTGACTTCTCGGTATAGAAAAACGGACCCGATTCCCTAGGGAAACAGGTCCGTTTTCGATTATCGTCGGCCAATTTGAATACGGCCTTCGGAGGGAGTCGTGATCCTAGCGATCGAACTCCGCCAGTGCCTCGCCCAAAAGCCTCAGACCCTCGCGCAGAACGTCCTCGCTCGCGCAGTAGCCCAGGCGTGCGCCGCAGGGAAGCTCAAAGCGGCTACCGGGAACCAACAGCACTCCCCTCTCGGCCAGCAGGCGCTTGCAGAACTCCTCGTCGTCCTCGGGAATATCAAGCTTGATAAACGAGGTAGACACGCCCTGCGGGGCCGTCCAGGAAACGCGATGCTGCGTATCAATCCAAGCCTGCGCGATATCGCGGTTTCCAAACACGATCTTGCGGTTGCGCTCGAGGATCTTGTCCTTGTGCTTGAGCACATAGGTCGCCAGGGCGTCGTTGAACACGCCGCCGCAAATCATGGTGTAGTCGCGGTACGTGCGAATGCGGTTAGATACCTCTTCGTCTGCCACAACCCAGCCCACGCGGGCCGCGGGCGTCGAATAGGTCTTGGACACCGAGTTGGTGACGATGGCCTTCTCGTACACATCGGCCATCGACATAAAGGCCTCGGTGTTCTCAAGCGGCAGGTACACCTCGTCGCACAGCACATAGGCGCCCACTGAGCTGGCGATCTCGGCAATCTGGCCGAGCGTATCGGCATCAAGCACCGTACCGATGGGGTTCGATGCGTTATTGATGCAGATGAGCTTGGTGGTGGGGCGAACCAGACGCTTGAGCCCCTCGATATCGGGCTTCCAGCCGAGCTCCTCGCGAAGCTCCCAGTACTCGACCTCGGCGCCCAGCGTGCGCGGAATCTCGTAGAGCGGCGCATAGGTAGGCCACTCGGCAATCACGTGATCGCCGGGCTCGACCACGGCCATGATGGCGTTGAGGTTCGCACCCGTGCAGCCGTTGGTCTGCAGGATGTGATCGGGATTGACCTCGCGACGATACAGCTTGGCAACCTCGGCCTTAAACTCCGGCGAACCCTCGATCCAGCCGTAGTTCATCTTCTCGCGGTCCAGGCGTTCATAGAACGTGGCGCCGTCCTGCTCGTCGAGCGCGCGCAGCTCGCCCATGGTAAGCGAGGAGATCGTCGACTGGGCGATATCCCACGTGGCGCTCTTCTCCCAAACGTTGAGCCACTCTTCAACGCCGATTGTCTTGATATCCATGGCTAGGCTCCTGACAAAAGCGGCCATTCAGATAGTGATGTCGTTCCTCATACAAATTTGGGACAGCACGCAAGAGCGCACCGCCCCAATGGGAGACATCTAATGGCAGCTAGATGTATGTATTAAGACCTGTACGGGTCCTTGAAGACCTTAGAGGTCCTCGCGCCAGAAGGGCATGCTCATGCAGCGCGGGCCGCCGCGGCCGCGGGAGAGCTCGGCGGAGGGCACGACGAGAAGGTCCAGGCCCTCCTTGTACAGCACGTCGTTGGTGACGGTGTTGCGGGCGTAGACGCAGATCTTGCCGGGCTCGACGCACAGGGTGTTGGAGCCGTCGTTCCACTGCTCGCGGGAGGCCGCGATCGGGTCGCCGCCGCCGCAGGGGATCAGCTTGACCTGGTCGACGCCGGTGGCGTCCTCCAGGACGTGCTCGAGGGTGTCCTCGATCAGGCGGATGTTCACGTCGCCCGGGTTCTTGCCGGCGGTCAGCTCGTAGACGCGCAGGGTGCCCATGATGGCGGGGTGGATCGTGAACTTATCGACGTCGATCTGGGTGAAGACCGTGTCGAGGTGCATGAAGGCGCGCGAGACCGGGATGTCGAAGGCCAGGATGCGCTCGACCTTGGAGTCGGAGTTCCAGAAGATGTTCTGGGCCATGACGTCGATGGCGGCGGCCTGGGTGCGCTGGGAGATGCCGACGGCGAGGGTCTTCTCGTTGATGTTCAGCACGTCGCCGCCCTCGGTGTGGAACTGGCAGTCGCGGCGGAAGTACAGGGAGACGTCCTTGTAGTCGGGGTGGTACTTGAAGACGTACTTGCCGTACAGGGTCTCGCGGTTGCGGGTGACCGAGTACATGCGGTTGAGGTTGACGCCCTCGCCGACGACCGCGAACGGGTCGCGGGTGAAGTAGAGGTTGGGCATCGGGTCGATGATCAGGTCGGACTCGGACTCGGAGTTGACCAGGGAGTCGAGGGTCGTGGACGCCGTGAGGGGCATGTCGATCTCGGCCTTGGTCATGCCGGCCATGGTCTTCTTGACGAACTCGAGGTTGTCCTCGATGGAGTCCAGCTTCTCGCGGACGATCTGCGGCATGTGCTGGCCGCGGATGCCGGCCTCGGCGATGTACTGGTCGGTGAACTCGGCGCGGGCGCCGGGGACCTGGTCGAACACCTCGGCGACGAGGTTCTCGAGGTAGAGGACCTCCACGCCCTGGTCCCTCAGGATCTGGGCGAAGGTGTCGTGCTCCTGCTGTGCGACCTCCAGGAACGGGACGTCGTCGAACAGGAGTCGCTCGAGCTCGTCGGGCGGCAGGTTGAGGAGCTCGTCGCCGGGACGGTGCAGGCAGACCTTCCTGAGCTTGCCGATCTCGGAAGGCACGTGCAGACCTTTCGTCATGGCCTCCTACCTTTCTTTCGGGCCTTACTGGCCGAATGTATCAGCGCCCCTCCGTATGGGACGCTGCTTGCTGACAGCTCTAGTTATATCCAAAAACCACCCGCAATTCCACCTCGCCCCCGAACGGTCAGCAAAGTGCGATGAACGGTATATCGCATATGATTCCCCCATGATGCACTTCAGTTCTCTAAAGCATATTTTCAAAGGTAAACGTTCTTTTTTCTAAGGAATTAAGCTAGATTGCACAAATATTTTCATGTTTAAGAATTGCATAGCTAAAACGGTTTTCTGCATATATTTGTCGTTTGTCCACGATTCGATTTGGATTCGATTATATTCAGCTCGCAATCATTCTTATTCATACATCCTCATCAGTTGAGTATGGATATAGATTGTTTTCAAAACGAGTTGGACAGTTAGTCGCATGCCTTGACAGCGTAAGAAGTAGGTAAAGATACCGTTCGCACAATACGTTCGTGCCACAAGTCGACTAAATTGAGACAATAGTGAATAGGGTTAGGCTACCGTCCCCTGCGGGGACTGAACGGACAGATGCATATGCCGAGCAAAATCGAAAAAAAGCAAGCCGCCGCAAAGCTGCGCAAACCGCCGCGCGACTTCTCGTACACGCAGAACCGAGAGCTCAGCTGGCTACGCTTTGACAACCGTGTGCTCGACGAGGCTTTTGATGAGTCCGTGCCGCTGTTCGAGCGCCTTAAGTTCGTCTCGATCTTCGAGTCAAACCTCGATGAGTTCCTCATGGTGCGCGTGGGTGGCCTGTCCGACCTTGCCGAGCTCAAAAAACAGCCTGTCGACAACAAGAGCAATATGACCGCCTCCGAACAGGTCGATGCTGTCATGGCCGAAATGCCCGGGCTCCTTACCCGTTGGGAGTCCATCTTTAAGAACATCGAGGGCAAGCTCGACACCCTGGGTGTTCACCGCGCCCGGATCGATTCGCTTACGCCCGAGGAGCGCACCTTTGTAACCCGCTACTTCCAGGCCTACGTGTCGCCGGTCATCTCACCGCTGGTGATCGACCCGCGCCACCCCTTCCCCAACCTGCGCAACGGCGCGCTCTACCTGGCGTGCGGCCTGGACGGCGTCACCGACGAGGAAAGCTTGCTGGGCCTGATCGAGATTCCCGCCTCAATGAACCGCGTGGTCGAGATCCCCTCACCCACCGGCACCTACTCCTACATTCTGCTCGAGGACGTCATCCTCGCCTGCCTGGACAGCTGCTTTGGCTCCTATAAGCCGCTCGACCGTGCGCTCATCCGCGTCACCCGCAATGCCGATATCGACCCGGACGGCGAGGGCGTCGAGGAAGAAGAGGATTACCGCCAGCACATGAAGCGCATCCTCAAGAAACGCTTGCGCCTGCAGCCGGTGGTGCTCGCCGTATCGGGCTCGCTCGAAAAGCCAACGCTCAAGACCATCCGCAAGGCGCTCGAGCTCTCGCGTCGCTCGGTCTTTACCTGCGATATCCCGCTCAACCTGGGCTATGTCTTCGGCATTGAGGGCAAGATTCCCGAGCACCTGCGCAACGAGCTGCTCTTTACGCCGTTTAAGCCGCAGCCCAACCCCACCATCGATATGACCCGCTCCATCCGCGAGCAGGTACTTCAGCACGACAAGCTGCTCTTTTATCCCTATGAGGCCATGAACCCCTTCCTGGACCTGGTGCACGAGGCCGCCTACGACCCCGAGTGCATCTCACTGCGCATCACGCTCTACCGCGTGGCCAAGCAGAGCCGCCTGTGCGAGTCGCTGATCGATGCCGCCGAAAACGGCAAAGAGGTCACGGTGCTCATGGAGCTCCGTGCCCGCTTCGACGAGCAGAACAACATCGAGTGGGCCGAGCGTCTGGAAGAGGCAGGCTGCACCGTCATCTACGGCTCCGAGGGCTTTAAGTGCCACTCCAAGATCTGCCAGCTCACCTATCGCGAGGGCATGGCGCTTACACGCCTGACGCTGTTGGGCACCGGCAACTTTAACGAGAAGACGGCCAAGCTCTACAGCGACTTTATGCTCATGACCGCCCATCCCGGCATCGGCGAGGACGCCAACTTGTTCTTCCGCAACCTATCGCTGGGCAACCTGCGCGGCGATTACCGCTTCCTGGGCGTGGCGCCGGTCGGCCTCAAGCCGCTCATCATGCGCGGCCTGGATCGCGAGATTCAGCGCGCCCTCGCTGGCGAGCCCGCCCGCGTGTTCTTTAAGCTCAACTCGCTCACCGACCGCGAGGTCATCGACAAGATCGCCGAGGCATCGTGTGCCGGTGTGCGCGTGGACATGATCATCCGCGGCATCTCGTGCCTCAAGCCGGGCGTTCCGGGCAAGACCGAAAACGTGCATGTCCGTTCTATCGTCGGACGCTTTTTGGAGCATGCGCGCGTTTACGCCTTTGGCGTGGACTCGGACATGATCTATCTGAGCTCGGCCGACATGATGACGCGCAACACCGAGCACCGCGTTGAGATCGCCTTCCCCGTGCTCGACCCCACCTGTCGTGCCCTGGTGCACGAGTACATGGGCATGCAGCTGCGCGACAACGTGAAGGCCCGCAGCCTCACGAGCGACGGCACCTGGGTCCCCGTGGAGCGCCACGAGGGCGAGAGGCCCTTCAACTCGCAGGAAGCCCTACTGGAGCGTGCCTATCGCAACGCCGAGGCGGCTGCCGAGGCAAAGCCAGCCCCTGCTCCTGAACCGCAGTCGGCCACGCCCGAGGTTCAGAAGGTCCAGGCGACCGTCATTGAGCCCGAACCTGCACCTGCGCCTCAGCCCGAGCCGCAGGTCACCAAGCCCGCACCCGAGACGAGCGCCCGTCGCGATAAGCCCGCTGGCAAGACCAAGGCCATCGAGCGCCATCGTCCCGGTCGCGTGCGCATGGGTCTGGGCCTGATCGGCCTGGGTCTTAAGACGCTCATTACCGGCAAGACGAAATAGTCGTTTGTAGAAGCAGTTTGTAGAAGCGCCCCGCATTTGAGGAAAGCCTCGGATGCGGGGCGCTTTTCCCTGCTACCATGGTGCGGACAACAACGCGAACGACAGGCAGGGATATGAAGCTCACCATAGAATCGATGACGTACGGCGCCGACGGGCTGGCGCACGCCCACAACGGCAAGGCCGTCTTTGTGCAGGGCGCCGTGGCGGGCGACACCGTCGAGGCCGAGATCGTACAGGACGGCAAATCGTTTATGCGCGCCCGCACCACCGAGATTCTGGAGCCGAGCCCCGATCGCATTCAGCCTCCCTGCCCCTTCGTGGGCATCTGCGGCGGCTGCTCGTGGGGTAATCTCTCGCGCACGGCACAGCTTGCCGCCAAGGAGCAAAACCTGCGCTCCACGCTCGAGCGCATCGGCAAGTTCGCTCCTGAGCAGGTCGATGAGTTGGTACAGTCCATCCGCCACACCAAGGACGACTGGGGCTACCGCAATAAAATCGAGCTCGAACCGACCGTCGTCAACGGCCGCGTACGTCTTGGCATGCACGGCGTCGATCCCAGCAAGATCGTGACCGTCGATGCGTGCCCGCTGTTCGACAAGCGCTTCCCCAAGGCGCTCAAGTCGGTCGTCGGCGCGCTCAATTATCTGAGCGGCAGTCATGACCTTGGCCTTGAGCGCGTGGGCATTCGCGCCTCGCGTCGCACCAAGGCGCTCGAGGTCGCACTCTGGACGCCCACAGGCTCCTTCCCGCGCTCGCAGGTCTCCCGCGTGCTGGCAGACGCCGCTCATCCCACGAGCATCGTGCGCGTGATGAGCAAGGGCGAAAAGAAAGCCCGCCGTGTCTCTAAGGTCGAGATGCTCGCCGGCGAGGGCTCATGGACCGAGAATATCGCCGAGGGCCAGATGCGCCTGTCTGCCCCGTCGTTTTTCCAGGTCAACACCAAGGGTGCCGAGATTCTAATCGAACTGGTCATGGACGCCCTCGACCCGCAGGAAGACGAGCTGGCTGTAGACCTGTATTGCGGCGCCGGCACCTTTACCCTGCCGCTCGCCCGCCGCTGCGATTTTGTCGCCGCCGTCGAGGCCTATGGCCCGGCCGTGCGCGACCTACGCCGCAACCTAGAGATCAACAAGCTCGATAACGTCGATGTCATCGGCGGCGACGCGGTGCGCGAGTTCCCCGATCAGGATGCCGACGTCTTGGTGGTCGACCCGCCGCGTGCGGGCCTCGCCCCCGAGGCAATCGACCTCATCGCGAGCACAAGTGCCCGCGATGTCGCCTACGTGAGCTGCGATCCGGCCACCCTGGCGCGCGACCTCAAGCGCTTTGTCGAGGAGGGCACCTTCTCCCCCGTCAAGATCACGCCGGTCGACCTATTCCCGCAAACCTTCCACTGCGAAACCGTCGTCCACCTCAAGCGCAACTAAACTAATCTGTTTTAGGGGGCGGGCTTCAGCAATCATCGAGTGGTGAATCATTGCTGAAGCCCGCCCTATTTCATTACTGATGGCTGACCGGAGCGCCGCAGTTTTGGCAGAAGGATGCGTTTGCCTCCAACATAGAGCCGCACTGAACGCAAAAATGAGCGGGCTCAACTGGCTGAGCATCATCGACCGCGGCCGACGCCTGCTGCGCTGGCGGAACCTGCTGCGCGGGAGGCATTTGCTGGTACGGATTAAACTGTGGAGGCTGAGGCTTGTTCGACGATTCTTTCTTCATGATGATGGCGAAGGTGACGGCCGCAACGGCGCCAAACACAACCAGCAAAAAGAGAAGATCGGATACCCTAAGGCCTATCATCGTAAATCAGCTCCTCATGTAGCGAAATATGACGGATGCCGTGATTTTATCGCCGCGCGGCAAGCCCCTCCTAGTGCGCAACACCCATACCCGACCGGTCTTTTTGGAACGGGCCCCAGAAAAATCATCGGGGAATGGGGCGTGGCAAGTGGGGGTCTTCGGGGTATAAGACGGCTAATTGTATGCCGCCTTACGAAAGGAATCCTCATGCCCAGCATTGCCGTTCTCGCCGCCGATGGCTTTGAAACGATTGAATGCCTGACCATGGTCGATGTCATGCGTCGCGGCGGCGTGCGTGCCACGCTCGTCTCGATCATGCCCACGCGCGAGGTCGTAAGCTCGCTGCAGATTCCCGTAACCTGCGACGCGCTCTTTGACGAGATCAACTTTGACGAGTATGACTGCGTCGTGCTGCCCGGCGGTCTGCCCGGCGCCACCAACCTGCGCGCCGACCAGCGCGTCTGCGACGTAGTCTGCGAGTTCGCCGCGACCAAGCATGTTGCCGCCATCTGCGCCGCCCCGTTTATCCTGGGCGAACTCGACCTGCTCGAGGGACGCCACGCCACGTGCTTCCCCGGCTTTGAGAAGAGCTTCCCCGAGGGCGCCTATACCGGCGACAAGGTCACGCACGATGGCAACATCATCACCGCCAGCGGCATGGCCCAGTCACTCCCCTTTGCACTTGAGTTGCTGCGCACGCTCGCCGGCGACAAGGCCGTCGAGAAGGTTGCCGAGGGCATTCAGCTATGATTTTGGCTTCGCAATCACCGCGCCGCATCGAGTTGATGCGCGAAGCGGGCTACGACATCCGCGTCATTCCCGCTGACATTGACGAGACTCCTTTTGATGACGAGGCCCCGCTTACGCTCGTCGAGCGCTTAGCTCGCGCTAAGGCTGCCGCCGTTGCCGCCGAGCACGCCGATCCCAGGGAGCTGACCATCGCGGCCGACACCATCGTCACCTTCGATGGCAAGATTTTGGGTAAGCCGGCAAACAAGGACGAAGCCCGCACCATGCTCCACGAGCTCTCGGGGCGCACGCACCAGGTTGCAACCGGCGTCTGCATCGTTAGAGCCGGAGACGTCACAGCCCCGCACGCCGCCGAGAGCCTGTCGTTTGTCGATGTGACGGACGTGACGTTCTACGAGCTTTCTGACGAGCAAATCGAGCGCTACGTCGCCTCGGGCGAGCCCATGGATAAGGCCGGCGCCTACGGTATTCAGGGTGTCGGCGGACGCATGCTCGTGCACGATATTTCGGGCGACTTCTACAACGTGGTGGGTCTACCCATCGCACGCGTCGCACGTGCCATTCAAAAACTCTCGTAATTGCATCTGGCGCTGGGTATCCCCCAGCGCCTACAATTTTGCCGTACCGTACGGATCCCGACCGGGCATAAGGCCCGGCGGAAAACCGATAGGAGAAAACATGGACACACTGCTTGAAGCCATTGACGTTTGCGATGTCGATGGCTTTTGCTTTGGCAACTATACGGACGAGGAGGCCGGCACCGGTTGCACCGTAATCGTGGCAGCCGAAGGCGCCACCGGCGGCGTTGACGTTCGCGGCGGTGCCCCGGCATCGCGCGAAACCGACCTGCTGCGCCCCGAGAACACCGTCGACAGGGTTCACGCTGTCTGCCTCTCGGGTGGATCGGCCTTTGGCCTCGAGGCCGCAAGCGGTGTTGCCCGCGAGCTCGAGAGCCGCGGCATCGGCCTGCCCGTCGGCCCCACGCAGGTACCCATCGTATGCTCCAGCTGCATCTTCGACCTTGCCTACGGCGACCCCACGGTTCGTCCCGACATCGATGCCGGCATCGCCGCCGTACGCGAGGCGCTCGATAACACCCCCACCACCCTTGAGCAGGGCAACGTAGGCGCCGGCACCGGCGCCACGGTGGGCAAGCTCATGGGACCTGCCACCTGTATGAAGGCCGGCCTTGGCGCCGCCGCCGTGGCACTCGGCCCCGTCAAGGTAGGCGCCGTGGTCTCGGTCAACGCCTGCGGCAACGTCGTTGACCCCCTCACCGGCGAGTGGGTCGCTGGTATGCGTGCTGCAGCAGATAGCGACCAAATCGTCGACATGGAGCTCGCAGCCTTTGCCGCCGCCGGCTCCATGCAAATGCCGCTCGACCGCACCAACACCACTATCAGCTGCATCGTCACCAACGTGGAGC
>ERZ1026866.680-NODE-680-length-19536-cov-44.242441_pt1 | contig 19536 bp, 15 predicted proteins | sample MGYA00380163_ERZ1026866 | MGnify/ENA primary metagenome ERZ1026866 (study PRJEB33269, sample SAMEA4719799) | human gut metagenome | biome: human-associated habitat; feature: organic feature; material: feces | place: Cameroon | collected 2013-10 ...
ACTACAGTCTCTATGATGATGATGGCAAGACCGAGCTCTACCGCATCGGTGAGCACGCCACCACACACATCCACTCCTCATTGGTAAAAGATCGCCTCACCGTCAACATCGACAAGACCGAAGGCAACTTTGTCGGACAGGAGAAGAACCAGTCAACAGAGCTTCGCATCAACGTGAGCCAGGCTCCTAAGAAGCTGGTTGCCAAAGTGGGTGGAAAGACAGTGAAACTGACGGAGGTGAGCACGCTGGAGGCTCTTCGCTCCACAGAGAATGCCTGGTTCTTCGACAAGGCTCCACAGTTCAACCGCTTTGCCACCAAGGGCAGCGACTTCGAGAAAGTGGACATCACCAAGAACCCATTGGTATGCATCCACCTGGGCAAGACCGACGTGACAGCCAATGCCATCGAACTCCGCATGGACGGCTACCACTTCGACAACAGCGATGCCCTGCTCAAATCAGCAGGCACTCTGAACGCTCCTCAAGCCAGCCTGAAGGACAAAGAGGGTGTCAACAAGGCATTCACCCTCACGGCAGCCTGGGACAAGCAGGCTAACGCCGACTATTATGAGGTGAAGATAGACGGTATGCTCCACTCCACCATCCGCAGCACAGAGTTCACCATTGAGAACCTGAAACCTGAAACCGAATATGACGTTCAGGTAAGAGCGGTGAACAAGGACGACGCATCAGAGTGGACCACCCTCAAGGGACGCACCATCAAGGACCCTCTCGACGAGGCAATCCGTGACATCACAGCCACCAACTCCACCCCAGACTGGGAAGGACTGGAGGTAGCCAAGATGTTCGACTTCAACGAGAAGAACTACTGGCACACCGACTACTACAAGAAGGAAGGCGTATTACCATTCGACATGACGATGAACCTGCATGGCATCGCCAAGCTCGACAAGATTCAGTATCTGCCAAGCACAGAGCGTGACAGCCACGGACAGATTTACAAGGGACGCATCGCAACAAGTTTCGATGGCATCAACTGGACTGAGAACGGCACCTTCGAATGGAACAAGAACGAGGGTGTGAAGGAATACAAGTTCAAGGATGAGCCAGAGGCACAGTATGTGAAGATGACCGTTGAGGAAACCAAAGGCGGACAGGCTTCAGGTACTGAGTTGTATGTATTCAAGACCTCAGGCAGCAAGATGAAGAAACCGGGCGACATCAACAACGACAACCGCATCGACGAGAACGACTTCACTTCCTATCTCAACTATTGCGGTCTGCGCAAGGGCGACAAGGACTTCGAAGGATATGTAAGCAATGGCGACATCAACCGCAACGGCTTGATTGATGCCTACGACATCTCGGTAGTTGCCACCCAGTTGAAGAGCGGTGTAAGCAGCAAGCAGGTGGCTCCTGTAGCAGGTAGCATCTCGCTCGTTGCCGACAAGAAGGCATACAAGGCTGGCGACGTCATCACCCTCACCGTGAAGGGCAAGGATCTCGTATCTCTCAATGCCCTGAGCTTTGCCTTGCCATACAATGCCACCGACTTCGAGTTCATCGGCATCGACGTCAAGGATATGGGCAAGATGGAGAATATCTCCAAGGACCGTCTCCACTCCGATGGCAGCAAGCTGCTCTATCCTACCTTCGTCAACATCGGCGAGCAGCCTGCAGTAGAAGGCACCCATGACCTCTTCACCATCAAGTTGAAGACCAGGAAGGCATGCAAGCCATCATTCAAGTTCAGTAACCTGATGATGGTAGATAAGTTCTTGCGCGTAAAGAGCGAGAAATAAAACTGTATAATATATCAAGAGGGTGTGTCATAAGTTCTGATTATGGCAGCCGAGGACGCCCTGAAAGGGCGTATTGGATGTGACTTATGACACACCTTCTTATTCATAGATACCCGGCGCTACGGATAAAATTCTATATTTCTGCTCCTCGCTTAGCAATCAGGCTGCTTCTAGAAAATCGGGAGAGCGGGAAATCTTGACCACCACTGCGTGATGACGCACAAACTGCATGCGAATGCGGGCAATGAGAAGTTCATAGCACTCCTCGCTATGAATGAGGAAACCCAGATGAAGACATTCCCCTACGATGATGCAGTGGTTGCGCCAACCATGAATGCCATTACCTCTGGAGAAAGATACACGGGAGTCAACCCCAGAGGCAGCACCAGAGTCTGCATCCGCCAATCTTATATAATAAGGTAATGCCAGCTTGCTGTTGCGCTGCAGGGCATATTCTCCAACCGGCAGACTATGCACATCCTCCTCTAATGTATCACAAACATGCTGACCATCAATCAGCAATCTACCACTTACGGCATGATGATAACTGCCAAAACGTTCTATCGCTATTTCCATAAACTTTTGAATTTTCCAAACATTATTTTTAATCATTGAACTCTTCCCCATTTTCTCTCCATATCCAAGTAAACATTATTCAAGGAAGAGAAAAACAGGCGGAAATGCCCGAAAAATGGGGGAAAAAGAGATGGAGAATTTTCCCTTAAGGGTTTTTATTTTTTTCCTTAAGGGAAAATATATTTTTCCTTAAGGAAAATGTCAGCTTCTCTTAAGAGATTTTTTCGCCTCGTTTAACTTGTAAAGTTATTTATTACTACCAATGCTATACCCCCACTCCATCCGGCTCTCCGAGATAGTAAAAAATATAATCTACCATCTTGGGCGTGAAACTATGCAGCGAAGGCTTATAACCCAATTCCTGCAGTTTGACATAGAGCGGAGTGCAGCGCTTCACCCAATCCATAAACTCATCTCTCGCAGCATGCCCCTTGGAGCGGCTGTGAGGACAGTAGAGGTGAGCAAGCTCCTGCTTGCTCATCACTCTACGTTCTACGAAATGTTGCTTGGTAACATTCATCTAGTTTTATTTTTTAGTTAGTAATCTTTTCGTTTGCGAAGATACAAAAAAATCGGATAGGGTGTTTCATCTGATTACAAAATTTAATATTTACAATTCAGATGTAACAAGGGCTGTAGCGTGGTGGCATCAAAGCTGGGACATGCCTTCTGCACCCCAGGCAGGTCACGATGCCCCAGAATGGTGCGGATGCCGGGAAACTGTATCTTCAGCTGAACGATCAGTTTCTCCATCGCCTTCTTCTGCTCCCCGGTACGGGTATCTGCCACATAGCCGTTCTCATCCAGTCCGCCCTCATAGCAGATTCCGATGGAATGTGCATTCCAGCCACGGGCATGGGCACCCATGCGCTCCAGCGGACGGGTGGCATGTACCTTGCCGTCACGGCTGATGAAGAAATGGTAACCGATGTAACGCCAGTGGTTCACCTCCACGTGGTCGTGGTAAAGTTGATGCACGGTGTAAGGGTGGTTGCAGCGGGTTGCGCTGCAGTGTACCACAATCATTGTAATTTCTCTAGTCATAAGCTGATGTTTTTAATGTTTCAACACTGCAAAGATAAGACTTTCTCCTAACTCCAACTGGCGATAGCCGTCGATTTCCGGCGATTTCCCGCTCCCTCCGGAATGTTTTATATTTAGTTAACTAGTTACCTCTCGTGGGAGAAATGTCTAGATTGTTACCTCTCGTGGGCAAACTTACCAAAGGGTTACATCTCATCAGAGGAAACCGTTACCTCTCGTGGGATATCGCCTTTTGCTAGTTACCTCTCATTGCAACATCATTTTTCATCCATCTGATTATCTGATAGTTACACCGTAAAATAGCCCCACAAGAAATATGATTATATGATATATAAGAAATAAACAAGAAAAATGGTCATGATGGGTTCTCAAACTTTTTTTCTCTATTTTCAAAAAAACTTGTAAAATACTTGTTAGTTTCAGAAATTTTATATATCTTTGCAGTGCTCTTTCAGTAGAAATACAGGAGGAGCAGACATACGGCATCCTATTGGCAGGATGCCAAAGCATGATAAATGCTGAGTTTACATCTCAAAATCCCTTGTAAGGTGCGGAGTTAAATCCTTGCATGGGGTACTCAATTGTAAATTCAGGCTAGATTTTTCGTGCGCATTCTCTATGAATAAATCATACGGGGGTGCGACAAGGGATAATTCTGGCCTGATGTGAAAATTGAGGAAAGGGCCAGAAGAACTCCGTCATATTTTTGGTTCAGTTGAGATTTCGCATCCCCCAGATTTGTTTTCATTGCCACCCCCATTTTATAGACTTAAACAAAATAATGAGCAATGAACAAGAATCTTAAATTCAATGTAGCCGAAGCCACAGAGCTTGGCACTCATTGCGCCCTGCATCACAGCTACAGCCCGCAAGAACAGAAGTACATCTTCAGACTTGACGTGTACAATCAGAAACAGATCAAAATGGCTATCAGCCAGAACGCACACCACGGACAACTGAACCTCAAAGGTTTTGAGCACCTTGAAAACAATTTACGTTTCGAGGTACCCTACAGAGCTTTGGAAGCTACCAAATCTCATTACAACAGCCTGGAGACTGCCCTTATCGACATAGGCAAAAAGCCGGTCTATATCCCTTACACCGCCGCAGAATCAGATAATCCGGGTACAAACCACTTGTGCTACAAGCGGTTCGACTACCTCTACCACTTCGTTGACTACACCAAGAAGGGTCAGGAGAAGAGAGCCATCCTGGAGATGCCGATTCCCGTGGCTCAGTACTACTTCGCCCTGGACTTGGGCTACTTCAAGATTTCGCCAAAGCTTTACGAGTCATTCCATCACCAGTCTTCCCGCTGCCTGTACCTCCTGGCAGAGAGCAGACTGAAGAAGGGCTACACCAAGTTTCCACCTTCCGAGATTCTCACGCTCCTCACCAGCCACACCCAATATCGTGGCATAGGGAATCTGGAATATGCCCAGCTTTCCACTGCCGAAGAAGAGATTAGAAATGCTTACAAGCTGAACCGTCTCGACTATATCGTAACGCATACAATAGAGATAACCCGCAATAATGTGGTTGGCAAATACGGTAGTCTGATCATCTTCGAGACAAGATTCCGCAACGAAGACCAGAATGCGCTGAGCGCTGAAGATAAGACTAAGCTGGCGATGCAGAAACTAAACTTTAGACATGTCCTCACCTCTACCTACTGGAACGTGAGTCATAAGGTGGCAGAGGAGTTGAGCGACCGCCTCACCCTGTCAGACCTGGATGCCGTGCGCCAGTGCTTTCTGGCAGCCTATGCGACAAAGGCAAAGCACGAGATCAAGAATCCCGCCGGGTATATCGTGTCCAGCCTGGATAAGATTCTGAAGAAGAAATAGTTTTTCTTTCAAGTGGCGAACAACTCTTGATTTCGCCCCCTAAATTTTGTATCTTTGCATTGTCATTGAAACACAATGGCTTGCAGAAACAAAAGCTCTGCAATCAATGTTTAACTAAATTGTTTTTTGAGTTATGGGAATGAATGTTAAAGCTATTGAGCGCAAGATTGCTTACTTGGGTAAGGATGGTGGCAAGGACCAGTACATGTACGTGATGCAGCCGCTGATCTACAACAAGCTTACACCGGAGAAGGTGATCCAGCAGGCTGCCCTGCATTGCGGTCTGACTCCTGCCGTGATGAATGTGGCTTACGCTGCCCTGAGCGAGGTGATCAAGGCGTGAGCTACAGAGGGTCACTCCGTAGCCGTTCCGGGTCTGGGCACCATGCGTTTCGGTCTGCGTGCCAATGCGGTGAAGTCGGTAGAGGATGTGAGCACCAAGCTCATCACCCAGCGCCGCGTGATCTTTTGCCCTAATATGGAGATCAAGCAGGAGCTTGCCAAGACGGGTATCAGTATCACCTGCGTTAACCGCGACGGTGAAGTGGTAAAGAACATCACTTCCAACGATTCGAAGGATGTGGAGGACACCGAGGGTGGCAACCAGGAGAACCCTGACGAGAACAAGGGTGACACCGGAACTACCGGCGGCAACACAGGCGATACCGGAACACAGGGTGGCGGTTCGCAGACTGGCGGAAGCGATACCGGTGACAACGGTGACAATGGTGATAATGTAGATTTCTAAAAAATATAGCCTATGAAACGTGAAAGCTGGAAAACCGTGATTAAGATTGCTCTCTCACTCCTTACAGCCATCGCAGCCTCTTTAGGTCTGACAAGCTGTATATAAGTCGGGACGTAAAACTAAAAAACTGTCAAAGAGAGGGTGTGTCATAAGTCCATGACACACCCTCTTTTTATATTCCTAGAATCATACCGAATTCTTATCTTTACGCTTTGACTTTTCAAAGAAAGTAGTTCTCATCCAACAAAAAAAGCTATTAGTTGCAACAACTTTGAATTATTTTTCTTACCTTTGCCACCGTTTTCATCAAAAGCCCTCTAATGGATTTTTCTTTGGAGACGTAAATGATGAAACGCTACAAGTGTATAAGAATATAAACAGCAGATAAAAATGGCAGATTTTTTTGATAAAGATAAGATTATAGCAATGGCTCTTTCCGAAGGAAGTGAAAAAGCCTTTGATGCCATTTTTGTGAAATTCTATCCGAAGGTTCTCCAATTTGTCATGCGATTCTGCAAAGATAAGGGAGAGGCAGAAAACATTGTCCAGGAGCTGTTTATGAACCTTTGGATCAAGAGAGAAAGACTGGAAGAAATATCAAATCTTGATAACTACCTATTTGTATCAGCCCGCCATGCCGTTGCCAGATACATGAGTGAATCACTACGTTTCAACAACGAAGAACCTAAAGAAAATCTCCAAAGAGATGAGTTGTCAGGCGAAGTTCTACTATGCTATAAGGAATTGGAAGCTTATATTATGGAAGAAATCAACGCTATGCCAGAACAGCGTAGAAGAATTTTCGTGATGAGCCGTCTGGAGGGAATGTCTAATTCTGAAATCGCAGCCAAGCTCGGAATAAGCAAGCGTACTGTGGAGACCCATATCTCATTAGCGCTGGCTTATTTGAGAGAAATATTACCAATAATCGCACTATTAACTCTTATTAACAGGAATTGATTACGTGTGCCTGCCATTTTTCTGCTCTTCATTATATAAAAAGGCAAAAATATGAAGAAAGAAAAATATCAAGCACTGAATAATTTTTGGGCTCAATGCGGCAAGGACGGCTACAATGAGTCTGAACTCCAGGAGGCATTGAATGTCTTCCGGTATAATCGCTATGCATACGAACAGAAGCGCAAGAGAAAAGGTATCATCATAAGATGCATGAAATATGCAGCAGCATTGCTGTTCCCGATGATTGCTTCCTATCTTGTCTGGGATTATACGGCACGTTCCTATTCTGAAAATGATGAACTGCTGGAATGCTATGTACCAGAAGGCAAGGTGGACAGTCTGCTCTTATCAGACGGCACCAAGGTAAAAGTAAATGCCGGTACAACTATTTTATATCCAAAACGATTTAACAAAAGAAATCATCTACGCAACGTATATGTAAACGGTGAGGCACATTTCATGGTATCCAAAGACCGGGAGCATCCTTTCGTTGTCCACGCAGGAAACTTGAAAGTGAAGGTGTTGGGTACTCATTTCGGTGTAAAATCATACGATAATGAACCACAGATATCGGTAACATTGGAAGAAGGTTTGGTGAGCGTATCCGACAAGAAGGAAGAGGTTATCCTACATCCTAACCAGCAAATGAATTACGAGCGCCAGAGTGGAATCATGACCGTAAAGGCTGTAGATGCCACCGCCTATAATTCATGGACATCAGGTGATCTGAACTTCTCCCAGCAAACATTGGAAGAGATTCTCCGCTGTTTGAAACGCCAATACAATGTACAGTTTATAGTAAAGAACAATGTGGATCTAAAACAGAGATTTACCATGAACTTCAAAAAAGAGGAAAACATTGGCAATGTCATGCAAGTGTTGACAGTTGTATCCGGCAACCTGCATTACCTGCAGAACGGAGACAAAATCACTTTATTTGTAAAATAACTATTACTTAATAATTTAAAGTCAAAGAATATGAAGCATTTTGTAAGTAAAAAACTAGCATGTTCGCTCGCTCTATGTCTTTCGATGTCTTTGTCCTCTTTTGGTCAAAGCCAAGTGATTCACTTATCGAAAAGCAAGGCTACGGTACAAAGCTTTATTAAAGAGATTGAATCTCAGACTAAGATGTCCGTGGATTTTTCACAAAACACAATTGACCTAAACAAAAAAGTCGATGTCAACACGAAGGTTCCTACTTTGGCAACATTGATGAATGCCATTCTGGATGGTCAGCTTCTTACCTACAAGATTGTAAACCGCCACATCATCATTGTCAAGAAAGAAGCCAAGGCTGGTAAGCAAACTTCACCAAAGGGCAAGCATACCGTTAAAGGCAAGGTCTTGGATTCACATGGAGAACCGGTCATTGGTGCTACCGTTATGGAGAATGGTACCAAGAATGGTGTGGTAACAGATATCGACGGTAATTTCACCTTGCAGGCATCAACCTCCAGCCCTGTATTAAACATATCTTATATTGGCTACGAACCACAAAAGATAAAGATGCAGGAAGGTCAGAATGCCAAGACTATCCAGTTGAAGGAAGACTCACAAAACCTCAATGAAGTGGTGGTTGTGGGCTATGGAACTCAGAAGAAATCCGATTTGACAGGAGGAGTCATTGCCATCAGCGAAGAAAAGCTCAATCTTGTAACAACCAACAACCTGATGGATAGATTGGCAGGTCAGGTACCGGGCTTGAGCATTACCACCGGTAATGCCACTCCAGGACAGGACCAGTCTATCCGCGTACGTGGTGTCAATTCGCTGTCAGCGAGCAACGAACCTTTAATTGTATTGGACGGAATTCCATATAGTGGATCTTTGGGAGATATCAATCCTGATATGGTGGCAAGCATGTCTGTATTGAAAGATGCTTCAGCTGCTGCTATTTACGGTGCACGAGGTGCCAATGGTGTCATCCTCATCCAGACCAAGCAGGGCAAGGTAGGCAAGGCTACCGTTACCTATAAAGGACAGGTAGGTTTCTCTGAGCCGGAACGCCGTCTGGACATGATGAATGGCAAGGAATACGTCAAGTATCTGCAGGACTATTTCCATCTCAAGAACGGTCTGGACTATTCAGAGTTGACCCCAGAAAAGATTCTGGGTGCAGATGAGTATGCCAACTATCAGGCAGGAAGAGAGACCGACTGGCAGGATGTCATCTTCCGTAAGGGATTTACCACCAATCACGAATTGGGTATTTCCGGCGGAACAGAAAGCACTACCTACCTAGCAAGTCTTTCTCACGTTCTGACCAAAGGCGTCATGGAAAATACGGGCATGCACCGCACCAATGTTTCCCTGAATGTTAACCAGAATTTAGGCAAGTGGCTCAAGATTGGAGTCAACATGCAGGCAACGGAGAAGACGCTCGATGGTCCTGGTCCTTCCTTGGAATCGGGTTTGAAGTTAAGTCCCTACTCTTCTGTTTACGATGAAGAGGGCAATATCAACTTCTACCCAATGACAAGAAATACATTGTTCAGCAATCCGCTTTCCAACATCAAGGCAGATTATGACCGCAAGTTCCGCAATATCTTCCTGTCATCCTATGCAAATGTAGATTTACCGGTCAAGGGATTGAGCTTCCGTACCAACTTCGGTTACAACTACCGCTCAAGTTTTACCGGTTCCTACTATGGACGAAATACCCTGAGTGGTAAGACAAGCAATGGTTCTGCAAGCATTTCCAACCGTCACTATTATGACTATACCTGGGAAAATGTATTGAAATATGCATTGGAAATTGGTGAGCATAAGTTTGACGCTACAGGTTTGTTCTCTATGCAGCAGACCAACAACCAGTATTCGGATCAGTCGGCTGAAAGTTTCATGAGCGACGACTATGGCTATCACAACATGAATGCCGGCGAAAAGAACATCAAGGTCAGCTCTTCATTGACCGAAACAGCCATGTTGTCTTATATGCTGCGTCTGAACCATTCATACAAGAGCCGCTACCTCATCACTCTGACCGGTCGCCAGGATGGCTACTCTGCATTTGGAACAAACAACAAGTATGCATTCTTCCCATCTGTGGCATTGGCATGGAACATCAATTCAGAGAAGTTCATGGCTGGCACCAGCAAGTGGCTCGACCAGTTGAAGCTCCGCCTGTCATACGGTTCCAATGGTAACCAGGCAATCAGTGCCTACCAGACTTTGGACCGTCTCTCTGCTGTGAAGAAGTATCTCTTCGGTGATGAAGCAACACCGGTAAATGGTGTCTATCTTCCTACCAACGGTGTGGGCAACCCTAACCTGAAATGGGAAACGACGAACACATTCAATGCCGGTTTGGATTACTCCTTCCTCAATGGTCGCCTGCTGGGTTCCTTCGACTTCTACGTATCCAACACCAAGGACTTGCTGATGAGCCGTTCCGTACCTTATATGAATGGTTACCGCTCCATCATGGACAATATCGGTTCTACCCGCAATATCGGTCTGGAGTTTGTGCTGACAAGCGTCAACATCCGAAACAAGAACTTCGAATGGCGAACAACATTCAACCTGGCATGGAACAAAGACGAGATTACCAAGCTTGCTGACAATGCCACCCAAGACCTCACCAACAAATGGTTTGTCGGAGAGTCATCCAGAGTTTACTATGATTATAACGTAGTGGGTACCTGGCAGACGAACGAGGCAACCTGGGATGCGACCAAGAAGAAATACATCAATGCAGACGGCAAGGAAATCCAGAAGGGAGCAGTTCCTGGATCTGCCAAGCTGGAAGATGTAAATGGGGATGGCGTGATTGATTCCAACGACAAGAAAGTCATCGGTTCAAAACTGCCAAGCATCACATCAGCCTTGACGAATAATTTCGCCTACAAGAATGTATATGCTTCATTTGTCCTGACTGGCCTGTTTGGACAGTGGCGCCAGATGCACGATTATAACTTCGACCGCTGGATGCCTGAGTTCAACTATCTCAGTGGCATGAACTATTGGACAGAGGATAATCCTACCAATGAGATGACCTCGCCAGTGTATGTGCCATTCAACAAGCATGGTTTCTACAAGCGCATGAACTATGTACACATCAAGAATGTGACATTGGGCTATCGCTTGCCAAAGGAATGGGCCAACAGCCTGGGATTACAGTCTATCAAGTGCGACTTAAGTGTCAACAACCTCTATACCTTCAGCAATATCAAGAATGCGTTGAACTTCGACAGTACGCAGGATGATGAGAAGGGAGCGGTAATAGACTATCCAACAGCTCGCTCATACATGTTCACTCTTAATGTATCATTCTAAATAGCAATAATTATGAAAAGAAATATAGTTTTGACTCCATTTTTAGGCATTGCATTGCTTTTTTCAGGCACCAGCTGTTCCAGCTTCCTGGATGAAGAAATGAAGAGTACAGCCGGCCCGGATAATGTCTATACCAGTACAACCGGATTTGAAACGGCAGCAACAGGACTCTATACCTGGGCACGTGATGAGTTCAACACCTGGGGAGGAGATGCGTTTGCTCATGGACAGGCTTGTCCATATGAGGCATTACAGGTAGCTACAGACATCGTGTACTGCGGCAAGCAGCAGGATGGTTCCCTCACTCCGTTTGAGAAACTGTCATACACACCATCCACTACCTTTGTAAGTTCCTACTGGAACTACGCCTATGGTCTTATCGCATCTTCCAACGAAATGCTGGAGTTTGCTGAAAAGAACAATAATTGGGACAAGAGTACGGATAAAGCATTGTATGAAGGTACAGCCCGCTTCTTCCGTGCATACGCCTATCGATATCTGATTTATCTCTATGGTGATGTTCCATACGTTGACAAGATAGAACGTAACTATCGTAATGACTTCACACGTACTCCTAAGAAAGAAGTATTGAAGCACATGATAGAAGACCTGGAGTTCGCCTCTGCCAATTTACCGGAAGACCCTGATGCCGTAGAACCAGGTAAGCTGACCAAATGGGCAGCCAAGCATCTTCTCTCAGAAGTTTATCTTATGAATGAAGACTACACCAAGGCTGAGCAGGCTGCCGATGAGGTCATCAATAGCGGATATTTCCACCTGATGAACACCCGTTTTGGTACCAAGGTAAAGGAGGGAGGTGATCCTTTCTATGATCTGTTTACCGAAAACAACCAGAACCGCACTTCAGGAAACATGGAGAGCATCTGGGTGATGCAGTTTGAGTATAATACGACAGGTGGCGGTGGAGCCAATTCCGACTGGACCAGACGTGCATGGAACCCTCGCTACTTTGATGTGAAGGGATTTGTTCTTGCCGACTCTCTGGGTGGTCGAGGTCTTGCCCAGATCCAGCCACTCACCTGGTGGATCGAAGGAAAGGACTTCTACGACCCAACCGACATGCGCAATTCAGAATACAACATCAAGCGTCACTGGTACTACAATGACCCAAATTATCCTGATTTGCTGGGCAAGGAAGCTCCTATCACGGAAGAAACCCGAAAACTGAGTCAGATATATCCGGTCATAACCAAGTTCTTCTATGGCAAGGAAGATGACCTTACCTACACAGGAAACAACAAGGACCGCATGAGATTCCGTTTGGCAGAAACCTATCTGCTGAAAGCAGAGGCTTGCATCCGCCAGAACAAGCCAGAGGAAGCTGCCAAGGCTATCAATGTGGTAAGAAAGAGAGCAAATGCCTCTGAAATCAGTGCTTCCCAGGCAACAATGGACTTCCTGCTGGACGAACGTATCCGTGAATTGGTGGGTGAGGAAATCAGACGCTTTACACTTCAGCGCACAGGAAAACAGGTAGAACGTGTTGCCAAGTACAACAAGTACAGCGCAGGATTTGATGCTCACAATCTGATCTGGCCTATACCTCAGAATGTCATCGACTCAAATACAGGTGCTGAAATTACTCAGAACCCAGACTATTAAAAACTATCATTATCATATATATAATTTACCATAACATATATGAAAACACTCTCTCTTTGGACTCTCCTGCTGCCTATTTCCCTTTTGGCAGCAGGGGAGGTACAAGCACAGGAAAAAACTGTCCATCATCCATTGCCGGCAGAAATGGAGATTCCGTTGAAATACGGAGCAGACAGACTTGGCAAACGCCAGGATGATGCCATGAAAAGATTCCGTTCCAATCGCTTGGGCTTATTCCTCCATTGGGGACTCTACTCTATCCCTGGCGGATATTGGAAAGGTAAGGAATACAAAGGTGCTGCTGAATGGTTGAAATCATGGGCGAAAGTACCCAATGACGAATGGCTTGAACTGATGAAAGAATGGAATCCCAAGAACTTTCATGCCGAAGAATGGGCTAAGATAGCCAAAAACATGGGCGTGAAATATGTCAAGATTACCACAAAGCATCACGAAGGCTTTTGCCTATGGTCTAGCAAGTACTCCAAATATACGGTGGCTCAAACTCCTTATCGCAAGGATATTCTGGGTGAGCTGGTTAAAGCATACCAGAAAGCAGGAATAGACGTTCATTTTTACTTTTCAGTGATGGACTGGAGCGACCCTGACTGGAGATACGACCTGAAGACTCATGAAGACAGCATAGCCTTCAAGCGCTTTCAAGACAGAACTGAGAAGCAGCTGGTAGAGCTGGCAACCCGATATCCAATGGTGAAAGACTTCTGGTTTGACGGAACATGGGACAACAGTATCAAGAAAAACGGCAAGTGGACCGCCCATATAGAACAAACGTTAAAGAAGCTGATTCCGGGAGTCACAATCAACAGCAGACTGCGTGCTGACGATTATGGCAAACGCCATTTCGACAGCAACGGTCATCTGATGGGCGACTACGAATCGGGATACGAGCGCCGCCTGCCCGACCCTAACTCAGACTTGCAGGTTACCCGCTGGGATTGGGAAGCATGCATGACGATTCCAGAGAACCAATGGGGATACCACAAGGACTGGTCCTTGAGCTACGTGAAAAATCCATGTGAAGTATTGGAAAGAATCGTACATGCTGTTTCAATGGGAGGCAACATGGTTGTCAATTTCGGTCCTACACCGGAAGGAACATTCAGAAAAGAGGAATTAGCCATCGCTGATTATCTCGGAAAATGGATGAAGCGGAATGGTGAAGCCATCTATGGCTGCGACTATGCCGAACTGAAGAAACAAGACTGGGGTTATTTTACCAGAAACTCCCAATACACCTATATGGTTGTATTCAATATGCCTTTCTCCAGCCACCTTACAGTAAAAGTCCCAAAGGGGAAAAAGATATTGGAGGCAGAAACGCTGGACGGCAAAAAAGTAAGTTTTGTAGAATCCACAACTTGTGAGTATCAGATTTCAACACCTCATCCTGTTCCGAATGCCCCTTTCGTGATTCGCTTGAAAATTGACCAGGGAACCAACGAAATATATCAGGCTCCCCTAACCTAGTAATTCACAGCAAACAATGAGAAATATTATGATGAAGAAAATCTTATTCATATTGATGCTTTCCATGATGTTGGGGCAGTTGAATGCCAAGAGTAATCTGCCTTTCACCCGACAGGAGACCAAGAACATCATGAGGAAAGTAGCAGATTGGCAAATAGCAGATTTGCAGGTACATCAGCGCTATGATGACTTAAACTGGACTCATGCCACCCTGTATCGCGGCATGATCGACTGGGCTGAATTAAGTGAAAGCACGGATGGCTATGATGGTTATTACCGATGGTTGAAGAGGATTGGAAGACGCAACCATTATCAAATGGCAAAATCCATGTATCATGCAGACGACATTGCTGTGGGACAGGCTTTTCTTGACTTATATGTCAAATATAAAGACCCACGTATGCTATGGCCAGTTCAAGCCAGAACAGACTTTGTCATAACCCATCCAGCATCCTGCAACATGCTGATTAACTATTCCGACATTACCACAACAGACAAATGGACCTGGTGTGATGCACTGTTCATGGCACCTCCCGTTTATGCCCGTATGTATGCCATTACAAAAGATAAAAAGTATCTGGAATTCATGGACAAGGAATACCATGATACCTATCATTATCTTTATGACCAGAAAGAGCACCTGTTTTATCGCGATGGAAGATACTTCCAGCAGCGAGAGAGCAATGGAAGGAAAATCTTCTGGGGACGCGGTAATGGCTGGGTTCTGGGCGGTCTGGTTGACCTGCTGAAAATCATTCCGAAGAAAAGCTCCTATCGCCCATTCTACGAAAAGCTCTACAAGGAAATGTGTGCCCGCATCATTGAAACACAGGCAAAGGATGGATATTGGCATGCTAGCCTGCTGGATCCAGACTCTTACCCTTCACCGGAAACCAGTGCTACAGGATTTATCGTATATGCATTGGCATACGGAGTAAGAGAAGGATACCTGGATTCCAAGCAGTATCTTCCTGCCATCACTAAAGGTTGGCAGGCTATGGTGAATGCAGTCAGTGACCAGGGAAAACTATGCTATGTACAGCCTGTGGGAGCAGATCCCAAGAAAGTGACTAAGGATATGACAGAAGTATATGGTGTGGGAGCATTCTTGCTCGCAGGTTGCCAGATATATCAGTTATGTAATCAGTAAACAAGAATGATATGATAAATATTTATAAGAAATTAAGCTTGATGATATTGGGGGCTATAGTATCCTGCCTCACGCTCATGGCAAGGGAGGTAACTTCATTCAATGACGGGTGGGAATTCAAGCGAGGACCTTTCTCTACGGATGTCTATAAAGCCCAGGAAATATGGAAAGGCAAATGGACGAAAGTCAACATTCCACATACCTGGAACAACAAAGACATGCAGACCGAGTATAACAAGTTCTACCAGGGTGCAGCATATTACAGGAAGACCTATTTTGCCAGTGAAGATTTGAAGGGCAAAAGAGTTTTCTTACGCTTTGAGGGGGTTGGTGCCTGCTCTGAGGTATATGTCAATGGTGCTTTGGTGGGAACCCACAAGGGAGGATACTCCGCATTTGTTGTAGAGATTGGAGATGAGCTGCAGCTTGGCAAGAACAACGAGATTGTTGTCAAGGCAGATAATCAGTCTCGTCCGGATGTCATACCTGTCAACCATGTCTTGTTTGGCGTATATGGTGGAATCTACAGACCCATCACGATGATTGTGACAGATTCCTGCAACATAAGCGTAAATGACTTCGCTTCATCAGGAGTATATATCACCCAAAAGAATGTTTCCGCAAAATCTGCCGACATTTCCGTTAAGGTGAAATTGGATAACGGAGGACTGCATCCAGCCTCACTTGTACTGGAGAACAGAATATTCTCTAAAGAGGGTAAACAGATTGCCTGCAACAAGCAAAAAATCTCGCTTACCACACAAGGTACCCAGTCGTTTGTTTCCAATTTCAAGATCAGTCATCCATATCTTTGGCAAGGAAGACAAGATCCCTACCTATATAAAGTAGAATCAGTTCTTCTTCAAGATGGACGCATCATAGACTCCGTGGTCCAGCCCCTGGGAATACGTCATTTTGAAATGGTAGCGGGCAAAGGCTTTTATCTCAATGGCAAGAAATATCCTATGTATGGTGTGACCCGTCATCAGGACTGGTGGGGATTGGGCAGTGCCTTGCAAAACGAGAACCATGATTTTGATCTGGCAACGATCATGGATGTGGGCGCAACAACCGTACGTTTTGCGCATTATCAGCAAAGCGAGTACCTCTACTCTAAATGCGATTCGCTGGGATTAATCATCTGGGCTGAGATTCCGTTTGTGAATCAGGTGACCGGACAGGAAGCAGAAAATGCCCAGAATCAATTGAGGGAACTGATACGCCAAAACTTCAATCATCCATCCATCTATGTCTGGGGACTGCATAATGAGGTATATCGCCCACATGCATATACAGCCCAACTCACGGCTATGCTCCACAATACGGCAAAGACAGAAGATCCTGACAGATATACAGTCTCGGTAAATGGCTATGGAAGAATGAATCATCCTGTGAATCTGAACGCTGATATCCAAGGCATGAACAGATACTTCGGATGGTACGAGGGTGAAATCAAGGACATCAGGAAATGGATTGAGAATCTGGAGAAGGACTACCCTACCCAGAAATTCATTCTCTCTGAATATGGTGCAGATGGTAACATAAACCAGCAAACCGAGTATCTGGGTGAATCACAGGACTGGACAAAGCCTTATTATCCAGAGACCTATGAGACCAAAATACATGAATATCAATGGAGCATCATCGCCAAGCACCCATATATTCTGGCATCATATCTCTGGAATACCTTTGATTTCGCCACCCCAATGGCCAACAGAGGAGGAGTTCCTGCACGTAACATGAAAGGACTCGTTACCTTTGACAGAAAGACCCAAAAAGATGCATATTACTGGTATAAGGCAAACTGGAGTAAATCACCAGTTCTCCACATCACCCAAAGAAGAAATGTAAACAGAGAGAAAAAGATAACTGAGGTAACGGTTTATTCCAATATGGGAGCCCCGAAACTGACAGTTAACGGGAAGGAAATATCTGGAATAAGAAAAGGCTATACGGATGTTCATTATATCTTTGACAAGGTAAACCTCTCTGATGGTAAAAACTGCATCAAGGCAGAAGTCCGGGTAAATGGCAAGCTGTATGAAGACCAGATAGAATGGATTTATTCTGGAGAGCAGAATCGCGGTTCAGATAATTCATACAACAAAAACGAACATGGAGGACTTTAGCCCCTTCTCTGAATAAACAATTCTGCCCCAAAATAACTACAAAACCAGCCCCTGCCTGATATGAAATCAAGCAGGGGCAAATCTTTTACAAATATTTACTAAAAACATATTAAAACACACTAATATTCAACAAAATAATATCAAATTCATAGTTTTATCCCTATCTTTGCAGAAAAATAGAACATTATTGTGATGATATTTACCAATACGCTCATATCGAATCAAAACAGATGTAATGTACCCCATTACATCCTCAACTGCAGTCTTCGGAAATAATACCTATCTTGCTTGAGATAACATATTATTAACGAATTAAAAATTACATGGGTTTAATCATTTTATATTTTTTAGGTGCTCTGTCACTATCCTTTTTATGCTCCGTCCTGGAGGCGGTGCTACTTTCTACTCCGATGTCGTTTATCTCGATGAAGGAGAATCAAGGCAACAAGACTGCCTCGTTGATGAAACAGTATAAGAACAACGTAGATCGCCCTGTGGGTGCCATACTTTCGCTCAATACCATCGCCCACACCATCGGTTCTGCCGGCGTGGGTGCCGAGTCTATCAAGCTCTTCGGCGAAGAATACTTCGGTATTATTTCTGCCATTCTCACCTTGCTGATTCTGGTGCTTTCAGAAATCATCCCGAAGACCATCGGTGCTTCTTACTGGCGCTCGCTGGCAATGTCATCCACCAAGATTATCCGGGTACTCATCTTCATCACCTACCCTCTGGTACTGCTCTCGGAACTCATCACAAAGGTATTCACGCCTAAGAGCCACCAGGCTTCCATGAGCCGCGAAGAGGTTTCTGCCATGGTAGATGTAGGAACCACAGAAGGCATCTTCCGTGAATCGGAAAGCAAGATCATCAAGAGCTGCATCCGTCTGGCTGGAGTTAAGGCAAAAGAGGTGATGACGCCATCCATCGTGGTAGAATCTGCTAATATGCATCTAACTACCAAGGAGTTTTACGAACAGAAGAAGTGGAATTTCTCACGCATTCCTGTATATGATAACAATAAGGACTACATCGTAGGCTACATCCTGAAGGATGTGGTTCTCAAATCGATTTCAGACGATGAATTCCAAACCCGATTATCCGAACTGATGCGCCCGATACTTTCCTTCAACGAGGATGAATCGCTATATCAGATCTGGGAAAAGATGCTGGAAAAGCGAGAGCACATCTCCATTATCGTAGATGAATATGGATGTCTTCGCGGCGTAGTTTCCATGGAGGATGTGATAGAAACAATGACGGGCGTGGAAATCGTAGATGAAGACGATGTTGCCGTGGATATGCAAGCCTTGGCTAAGGAGAAATCACGTCTGATGATGCAGAAAAAGAAGTAATAAAAAAACTCGTTGGCAAATACCAACGAGTTTTTTTTATTTTGTATAATCATCCTATTACCAGCCAGGATTCTGCTCCCACTTCTGTCCATACTTCTCGTGCTTCAGCATCACGTCATTAGGGATTGGGAAGAGATACATCTTGTCATCCCACTGGCGCTGTATGGTTTCACGGGTATAGGTGAAGGAACCATCATCGTTCTTGGTAATCTTCATCTCCTGAATGTTCTTGAAGAACTTGTCAGCCTCCTTCCAGCGGCGTACATCCCAGAAGCGATGCCCCTCGAAGGCAAGCTCTACCATGCGCTCGTTCTGATACTTGCTCCACCACTCATCATTGCTCAACGAAGTAGGGAAATCAGGCATTCCGGCACGCTGGCGAATCTTATCCACAGCCTCGTCTGCCGACATAGGGAGATCGGCACTTGTAGCAGTGGCACTGCCCAGATACTTGAATGCTGCCTCAGCATAGTTGAGATAGAACTCTCCCAGACGGTAGGTTACCCAGGTATGATAGTCACCCTGCTTCTTGGTCTTTGAAGTAAGGTCGATATCACCATGCAGCAACTTCTTCA
>ERZ1026866.689-NODE-689-length-19451-cov-19.264281_pt1 | contig 19451 bp, 21 predicted proteins | sample MGYA00380163_ERZ1026866 | MGnify/ENA primary metagenome ERZ1026866 (study PRJEB33269, sample SAMEA4719799) | human gut metagenome | biome: human-associated habitat; feature: organic feature; material: feces | place: Cameroon | collected 2013-10 ...
TCATAATCTCGCTGTCCGACATTGTGGCTGAACGCCTACGTCGAGAGGTAACCTTGGATGATATTAACACTTTTTGGGCATTTTCTGCATCGACCAAGTGGTCAACAGTCGCCGCCGTTCCGTCCAGTTCTTCATCATCTCGAAGAAGTACATGGAGATTGGCAAGCGCATCAACACGGATGCCGACCGTGGTGTGACCGTAGTGGATGCCTCCGGTTTTTATTCCGGTCAGGAAGTCAAGATGCTCTTCGTGCTTGCCAAGCAGCGCCAGTCGCAGACCATCTTCCGCCTCATCGAGGAAATCGACCCTCACGCCTTCGTGAGCCAGAGTGCCGTGATTGGTGTATATGGCGAGGGCTTCGACCAGATCAAGTACAAGGCAAAGAAAAAAGAAGAATGACAAGATTCTTTACCACTCCATGTGACACGAGTTTCTCAAAAACAGATTGGAGGGGACTTTTTTATTACATTCTCCATCGTCTCCTCCAATTTTTCTCATGCTCTCCTCCAATTTTTCGTCCTCCAACAGAAATACAGGCATTAAGCAAGAAATTGACACTAAAACACATGGTGGTGATACCAAACATACCACTTATACGCCTCACAGAATGGAGAGAAAAGATAAGGTATTGATAATCAAGTGGAGACAAGAAAAATGGAGGAAAACACGGTGACATCCTCCAATATAGGTAGTAATTCAACAACACCCCTCACTTCACGTTACATTTGTCAACCTTTTTCTTTTAGCAAATCTAAGAGATGGCATCATAACTCTCGAAGATTACTATCCTAAAACTAAGAGATAGACCTCTAAAGCTAAGAGATAGACTCCCAGAACTAAGAGATAACTGTGCCAAAGCTAAGAGATAAAACGCTAAAAGCGGCGAGAACACCAAAAGACACACCAATTGTAAAAAGTATATGTTTAGGACATAGCCTCAACAATCAACTTGATGATAAGGTTGTTCTCGAAAATGAACTTCTAAAAAAGTATTCATAAAAGCAAACAATAAACAAAGTATGTTTATCCTCATCAGAACTCAAAAGCATTTTAAAACCATTCTTTTCATAAAAAGGATCGGCATCACCGCAATCGAACGATTTCATTTCATAATCGGGAGTTAAGATTTTTATTACCATCCTCTAAACCCTTCAAAAGTTAGATTCCATTCTTTTCTAACAGCAGCGGCATCACGCATAAGCTTTTCACGATTAGCCTGACGCTGCTCCTTACTCATACGCTCCACACGCTTCATTTCTTGGGTGAAGCGCTTGGCATCTTTGCCGAATAAAATCGGCGTTTCTCTTATCGGTCTTGCCATAATATATCCTCCAATTTAGTCTTTTTGTTGCAAAATTACGATTTTCTCTTGATACCGCCAAATAATTCGTGCCCTTTTATCATTCTCACGAAGGAAAATTTGGTTATATCATCCAAAAGTTGTAATTTTGCAGAAAAATTCGGAAAGATGGATAGATACGACAAAGAAAGATTGGTGGAGATCGTGCTCTACGTCCTCAACAAGACGGGCGAGCTAGATTACTACACCCTCTTGAAAACCATATATTTCGCTGAGCTGAAGCACTTGGCGAAATGGGGACAACGCATAACAGCAGACGATGTCTGCGCTATGCCATATGGTCCTGTACTCTCCCACTTGCTCGATGCCATCAAGGGCGACTCCCATGAGCCTGAGCTATCTCGAATGCTGAAATCAGCCTTTAAGTTCGCCTCAGAAGATGCCTCCAATATCATGCTTCCCTTGCGGCAAGCCAATGAAGACTACCTCTCTGAGTCTGAGAAAGAAGCCTTGGATGCCTCCATCCTGGAGAACGCCTCCCTCAGTTTCGAGCAACTCAAGAACAAGTCGCATGATAAGATTTGGCTGAAGAACTATAGAGAAGGCAAAGGCAAGAAAGTGATTGCAACGATGGACTTGGCAGAATCCGCCCATGCTTCCGATGCGATGAAGGAATACATCAAGGAGAACTTGGAGATAGAAAGGGCTCTCGCATAACTCGATTGAAGAAATAAACAACTTCCATTCAAAACAATATTACCAAGAAAAAACAACTGTTTTGCAAAAGAAAAGCAATAAAACTATATAAAATTTGTTTATATAAAAAGAAATTATTACTTTTGCAAAAAAATAAATAATGAGAATATTCACAGAATTAGAAAATAAACAACAAAATGATTGGGCTGCCAATCGAGCAGAACAACTACTTCCACTCGTAGATGGTGAAACGCCAAAAGACGACCCACACTTCATCGAGCTAGAGCTATTGTCCAATATGGTAGCCGACTATTCCGATAAACATTTTGCCATCGGTGACCCCAGTTTGCCAGATGTACTAAAGTTACGTATGGAAGAAATGGGACTAACCCTAGCCAAGATTGCCAAGCTAATAGGCGTATCACCCATACGAATGCAGTCTTACTAACAGGCACAAAACACTAAATACATATTAAATCGAAGAACAAAAATTCCAAATTTGTCTACATAGATTTTCAAAAGATTATAAAGGACAGCAAAAAACAAAAAAATACTTATGGAAAAAAATAAAGAATATATAGATGTCAGAGACATTTTTAAAGACATTAAAGCCAAGAGAAAGCTTTATGTCTATGTCATATCATGCGTTTTTATATTTTCTTGCATTTACATTTTCAGTAAACCAAGATATTATAGCACAGAAACTACCATGGCACCAGAATTAGGAAACAACATGTCAAGTGGAACATTAGGCTCGATAGCATCTTCATTTGGAATTGATATAAACGATATGCAAACAACAGATGCTATAACTCCTTACCTCTATCCTAACCTCATGGAAGACAATGGATTTATTGCTAAGATTTTCAAATTTAAAGTTAAAGATAAAGAAGGAACAATCAATACAGACTACTATACATACCTAAAGAAATTTCAAAGTCACAGTTGGATTGATGGAAGTATAGGTGCTATCAAAAAATTGTTCACAACAAAGAAGAAAGATAAAAGCAACAAGACTACATTTAACCCATATAATCTTTCTAAAGATGACGATGCTATCATGGAAAAAATCAGAGGAGACATAGAGATTAGCATCGACAAAAAAAATGGAACTATATCTATCAAGACAACCGCTCAAGATCCTATGATATGTAAGACTTTAGCAGATTCAACAAGAAGTCTGTTACAAGATTACATTACAGAATACAGGACAAACAAAGCACAAGCAGACTATCTGTACTACAAAAAACTGACAGAAGAGGCAAAACTCGATTATGAGAGACAACGCCAAAAGTATGGCTCTTTTGCAGACGCAAATACAGACTTAATCTTGCAAAGTGTAAAAGCAAAGCAAGAGGACATGGAAAATGATTTGCAACTTAAATATAACACATACAACACTCTTGTTACACAGATGCAAGCAGCGCAAGCTAAAGTTCGTGAAAAGACCCCAGCTTTCACTCTACTGAAGGGGGCTTCTGTACCTGTAAAGCCAGCGGGGCCGAAAAGAATGTTCTTTGTGATTGGTATGCTATTTTTAGCAACCATATTAACAACTTTATATGTTCTTAAAGGAACCATCATAAACATGTTCGAAGCATAATAAGTTTATAAAAATACGATGCAACTTAAAATAAATATTAGCAAGTTTATATATATTCCGAAAAGTTCTATCATTTTCGGAATATATTTTGTTGGTATTTTATTAGCATATTGGGGCTCATTATCGCCATGGTTTCTATGGCCCATAATGAAGTTTTATATTATCATTTCCACTATTTTGATCGGAACAGCTTTAATTCTTGATAATATTGCACGCACCATGCTCTTTGACAGAAAGGGATGGTTTTTACCAACCCTTTTTGCTTTATTTGTACTAGTATTACAGAGAATCGTCAACAAAGGCAACATCTTTGGTTTTACAGAAGCTTTTTTAAATGCTTTTGTTATATATGGTATTATGTTGCTAAACAAAGATATTCTAAGAAAATGTATTAAATATTTATGCATATTTTTCGGGAGTTTTCTTGCCATCTCTCTTTTAGCATTCTTCCTATATCTTATAGGATTCAATTTGCCTTTTAGTGAGACTGCTAAAGAAAATTTAATGTATGAGTTTAATAACTTTTACTGGTTTATGATCGACGAGAGACAATTCTTAGTTATATTTCCTCGTTTTCAATCCGTCTTTCTTGAGCCTGGTCACTTAGGAACTGCATGTGCATTGTTGCTTTTCACCCAAATAGGTAAATGGAAAAAATGGTATAATGTTGTCATTTTGATTGCTGCACTACTAACTTTTTCATTGGCAGCATACGTGCTATTGATGATCATCTTGATTGTTGGAGCATGGATTCAGAGAAAAAAAATAGTAGCAAAGTTAATTGCTATAATTGTATTATTATCAGGAATCGGCATAGCTTCTATCTTTTACAACAATGGAGACAACTTGGTAAATACTCTTATACTAAGTAGATTGGAAGTTGATGAAAACGGAAAACTCGTTGGAGACAATCGTGTGACAGAGTCCTTTGAGTCAGTGTACGATGACTACATCACAACTTCTGACGTATGGTTCGGAAGAGAATACAGCTTGGAAGAATTTGGAGTAGGAAATGCTGGTTATAGAGTATTTATTTATGAATATGGATTAATTTGTCTTTTTCTAACGATCATCTTCTATTCAACAATGTCATACAACCCAAACGACAAAAGGTCATGGTTAGCGATGCTGGCTGTAGCCACAGCTGGTTTCTGGGTTAGGGCAATACCGTTTAGTTTTTACTTTCTTATTCCTCTTTATTCCATTCCTTTTATGAAAATTGGGGACAAGAATAACTTTTTAAACGAAGGAAATAACGATACAGAAAAAGATTAGAAATGAAAATTGAAAATAAATCAACAAGAAACAAACGCATTGCAAAAAATACATTATATTTGTATCTGCGAATGGCATTTGTCACTATTGTCTCATTTTTTACAGCTAGAATCACATTGCAAATTTTAGGCGTTGAAGATTTTGGTATACAAAATGTTGTAACAAGTATTGTCTCTTTTATAGGCATTTTCACAGGAGCGTTAACTTCTGCTACACAAAGATTCTTTGCTTTTGACTTAGGAAAGAATGATATAGTATTATTTAAAAAAACATTTAGTTCTATATTTTTCCTTTTCCTAACAATAACAATAAGTCTCACATTCATTGCTGCGCTAATAGGTCCATGGTGTATCCAAAATTACCTCACCATACCAACACAACGATTATCAGCAGCTGTTTATACTTTTTACTTTTCATTGATTTCACTTGCTGCATCAATGATGCTTGTTCCATTCTCTTCTGCAATTATCGCATATGAGAGAATGGGGGCTTTTGCACGACTTAGCATATTCGATGCGTGTGGTAAATTAGTAGTAATATATTTGCTATACATCTGTAACTCAGACAAATTAGTTACGTTAGCTGCACTTAATAGTTTTTTTCAAATTTGTTTATTAGCCATTTACGCTATATATTGCAAAGCAAAACTTGTCGGATGCAAAATTTCATTATGCCACGACAAATCTTTATATAAAGAATTATCCACATATATTGGTTGGAATATTTTTGGGTATGGAGCAGGAATGTTATGTACAATAGGCATAAACATATGCTTAAACGTATTTTTTGGACCAATTACAAACGCTGCCAAGGGTATAGCAGACAAGATCAACCAATTAACAAGCCAATTGAATGTTAACTTTTTCATGGCATTCAGTCCACAAATTATAAAATCTTACGCATCACAGGACATGGCTGATGCGCACATGTTGGTATACAAAAGTTCGAAGTATTCTTTCCTTCTGGTATTTTTTGTAGCTCTACCACTAATCATTGGCATGCAAGACGTTTTAAGTATTTGGCTCGGACAAGCATATGTTACGCAAGATATGATATTGTTCTGCCAATGGACTCTCATTTTCTCTTTAGTAAATACTTTAGAAAGCCCTATCACAACATTGATGAGAGCCACAGGAGACATAAAAAAATATCAGATAACAGTAGGAACAACAACGATTCTTACTGTTCCTATATGTATCTGCCTTTTTATTTTTGGCTTTCCAGCAATATACTCAATGATTGCTTGGACATTAGTGTATGCCATAACACAATATTGCAGATTAGTTATAGCACACAAACAGGTTGGCATTAGTATTACAAAATACAATAAAAATGTGATTATGCCGTTATTGTATGTAAGTTTAACATCATTGATAACAGTGAAGTTTGCCAACAAACTATTGGTGTATGATGGACTTGTGCATTTAATTTGCATAACACTGATTTGTTTTACAATAACAATAATCACAACATATACCATTGGTTTAACTAATGGAGAACGGCGCAAGATCAAAGATAAACTACAATCTTTAAAACATAAAACATTAAAAATATGAACATAGGAATCGTTGCATACATAAATCCATCAGAATTCAAAGAATATTTCGATGATTCTGTAAAATTACCGAATATCAACAGATGGGCATCTGCTGTAAATACAATCGTGCTCGGTTTTTTAAAAGCTGGAGAAAACATTACGGTCATTTCCTCCTATCCTTTTGAAGGACCAACACAACACATCATTGGGAAAAACATATCCTTCCATTTAGTTTCAACCCATAGTAGAATTCCAAAGGCATATGTTATAGAGAAATACTATATGATTAATCGCCTTAGGAAAGAATTGTCTTTACATATAAACTCATTAGATGTGATACATACTCACTGGACATATGAGTTTGCTATGGCATGTAGCTATTTTACAAATATCAAACCTATTTTTTGCACTATTCGTGATTGGGCACCAATCATCAGAAGATACGAAAAAGGGCACAGAAAATTGATGTGGTATCTTATTCAAGAACGCATTTTCAAAAAAGTTTTAAGCAATAAGAGTTTCTATTTCATAGCAAATTCTCGCTATATTTATGAACTAATGAAAAAAAAATATCCACAAAACAAATGCTATACAATAGAAAATCCTATAAAAAAAGACTTTATCCGTTTAGATAGGACTTCATATCCAAGAACACCCATTTTGGTATCAATATGCCAAGATTTATTGGACCAACGTAAAAACAACACAAGACTTTTAAAAGCTTTCAAAATATATCTTAAAACAAACAAAGAGGCTAAATTATATCTTGTTGGTGCTTATAACAAAAATCATAAAACCTACAAATACTGGGTCGCTAACGACTTATTAAAAAATGTAATACTCTTAGGTTTTAAAGATCATGACCAAATCATCAATCTATTGGATACTGCATCTATTTTAGTACATCCATCCTTAGAAGAGTCTTTCGGAAACACTCTTTTAGAAGGAATGGCAAGAAGAATACCAGTCATTGGAGGAAAAGAATCTGGCGCTGTACCATATGTTTTAGGATTAGGGAAATATGGGTATTTAGCAGACGTTACAGATATCAACAATATTGTAGCCACCATCAAAAAAGCGTCAAACGAAGTGAACAACGAAGAGATTATTAATAATGCAACTGCATATCTATTAAATAACCTCAATGAAGAGGTAATCTCTCTGCGCCACACAACACTATTTAAGGAAATTTTACATTATAATAAAAAGTAAACATAATGAACATCGTTAATTACATTTTAACAATCCTTAGAAAATTTTATCTGCATTACAATCCCAAAAGTGAAAGTTTAGATTGTAGTGAAAGAGGTATTGTCGATGCATCTAAGGTATCAGAAGTTATTACAAAATTAATACTATCAGACAAACCTTGCATGATAGCCAGATTTGGCAGCAACGAATTAGATGCTATATGCAATTATATTTCCATCGACAAAAAGGACTATATTGCGCACACACCTTATAATTATATAACAGGGAAATGCTCTGAATGGTGGTGGAACAAGACATACTTCAAAAGAATGTTTTGCCAAGCTGGTTTGTTTCCATGTAACAAAGAAACTATCATAAATTTTTCAACAATAATGTTAGAAGATACCAAATTGCTTGATGTCTTAGGATTATGGCGAAGCAAAGAAAATCAAATTTCACAGTATTTTCCCACAAACATGATTAAAGTTGATCGAGAGAAATTAAATCCTTTTTTTGCAGATGTGCCATGGACATTAGCATTAAGAGGCAAACAAGTCTTAGTCATACACCCATTTGCAGAATCAATCAAAAAACAATACGAACAAAAAGACAAACTTTTTAACAGAAAAATATTGCCAAGTTTTAAACTACATGTACTAAAGGCAGTACAAAGTGTTAGTGGAACAAATAATTTCAAGGATTGGTTCGATGCACTAGAATATATGAAAAAAGAAATGGATAAGATAAATTATGAAATTGTCCTAATAGGATGTGGTGCTTATGGTTTTCCATTAGCGGCACATGCAAAGAGAATGGGGAAGAAAGCCATTCACATTGGAGGCTCCCTCCAATTATTTTTCGGAATAAAGGGAAAAAGATGGGAATCAGAAGGTTATAAAAACAGTCAAAATGACTATTCAACTCTTTTTAATGACCATTGGATAAGACCATCAGCAGAAGAAACACCAAGAACTGCAAAAGATGTTGAAAATAGTTGCTACTGGTAAAAAAAATGATGAAAGAGTATAAAATTTCTATAATTACTATTAGTTTCAATGCACGAAATGAAATAGAACAAACAATACTGTCTGTAATTAATCAAAACTATTCTAACATCGAATATATTATTATTGATGGTAATAGTACAGATGGAACTGTTGATATTATCAAGAAATATTCAAATCATATAGCCTTTTGGAAGAGTGAAACAGACAAAGGTATATATGACGCCATGAACAAAGGTCTTTCTATTGCTTCAGGTGATTGGGTTATATTCATGAATACAGGAGATCTGTTTTTTGAGAAAACAGTTCTTTCAAATGTATTTCGTAACAATGATTACGAAAACAAATATGTCATTTATGGTAACACGCAATATTTCAGAGAGAATTCTCAGGACATAGAAATTGCAAAGGAGCCTGACTACATAAAAAATAATATGCCTACTGCACACCAATCTTTTTTTGTAAGAACAAACATAGCTAAAGAAATTATGTTTGATACAAAATATATGTATGCAGCCGACTATAACATGATTTATAAAATTTACAAAAAATATGGAGAAGAACGCATAATCCATATCTCTTCAACCATCTCTAAATACGAGGCATTTTTAGGTCTAACTATGCAATGTCAAAATGAGGTTTTTCATGAAACGTTAAGAATTAGAGACTGGTCTTTTAACAAGGCATATTGCTATATAAAATACTATGTCAAAAAATATATTTGGAGGATGAAATAATTATCAACAAGTATGGATTTATTACTTACATTTGACGACAATTACACTCAACATGCGAGTGTCACCATTACTTCCTTTTGCTACAATAACAAAGGGAGGCACTCTTTCCATATCATCTCAAATTGTATTTCAAGTACCAATCAAGATAAACTTCAAAATATCGTAAAGAGGTATAACAGTCAAATTTTCTTTTATTTTATAGAAGATAAAGTTATTGAGAGTTTTCCCATTGGAAATAAAACTGCCAATAACTACATAAATTTGTCTGCTTATTTTAGACTATTCGTAGCAGACGTTCTTCCGCAGAACATAGATAGAATATTGTATTTAGATTGTGATACTGTCGTTAATAGTGACATATCTGATTTTTGGTCTTGCAAATTTAATGCTAATAATTGCATAGGCGGTGTTGTTGATGATCCAAAACGAACTATTAAGAATTGTCAAAGATTAAATTACGACTGCCATTATTCGTATATCAATTCTGGCGTTCTCATTATCGATTTAACAGAATTAAGAAAACATTTTAATATGGATATTGCAATACAATATATTAGCAATCATACTATATATTATCATGACCAAGATGTTATAAATGGACTCCTATATGATAAAAAGCAAATAGTAGACCTTAAGTATAACTTAATGGATTTTTACTTAATAAAGGGCACTTCTATTCCAAGTTGCTACAAAGGAAAGCTACAGGATGCAATACATCATCCTGTAGTTATACACTTTTCTGGCCCTCTGAAGCCTTGGTTTAAAGAATGTAGAAATCCATACAAAGAACTTTACTTTCATTATTTAGTCATGACACCTTGGAAAGACTACAAGCCCCAAAGTAAATATAATTCTTTTAAAGAAAAGACTATATATGAAGTAAAAAAAACAATTAAACAATTCTTGGATGTACTTCACATCAGGAATTATAGTTTTATTGATATAAAAAAATAAACGTTATGAAAATAGCAATAGATTGCAGACTAATTGGACAAAGTGGTATCGGAACATTTATAGAAAATGTTTTGAACAATATTGTATGCCATGAAAATGTCAATTTTTTATTGATAGGTAGCAAAAAATATTTGCATAAATATGAGACGTATAACAATTGTACCATTTTTGAATGCACAATACGTAGTTTTACTCTAAATGAATTATTAAAATTCCCAGTGAAAGCTATCAATCTTTGCGATGCATTTTTCACTCCAAATTTTAACATACCAATTGGCATAAAGGTGCCTATTTATTCAACTATTCATGACATTGTTTTTTTTGAGACCGATAACTTTTGCTCACCACTCAAAAGAAACATTTACAAATGGTATGTAAAAAGAGCATTACGAATCTCAAAAGGCATATTTACCGTGTCCCGTTTTTCGAAAGATAGAATACTAAAATATTTTCATTCTAACGCTGACATCCAAGTTATATATAATGGCATCAGCCAAGAGTTAATAGATTATCAATTAGAGCATAATAAAGACAAAGAAAAAAAAGGAATAGTATTTCTTGGAAATCTCAAGAAACACAAAGGTGTCCAACTCCTTTTAAAGGCTTACCAAAAGCTTATTGATAACGAGATCTACATGCCGCTTACTATCATTGGCAACTTTAACTTTCGCACCAAGGACGAAGAAGTTGTACATTTATTGAAGAATAATATACAACATATAAAGTTTGTTAGTAATGCCACAAACCAAGAAGTTTATGATATCATTTCACATTCTGCAGTATTGGTATCACCATCATATTACGAAGGATTTGGCATTCCACCATTGGAAGCTATGTATCTCAACACGAATGTCATTATTTCAGACATTCCTACATACAAAGAAATATACAAAAATTATCCAGTAACATTCTTCAAAGTAGGAGATGCAGAAAGTCTTTTCCTCGCATTGTATAATTTTACATATAAGCAACAAGACATTAAGGCAAAAATAGAGAAGCAATACAACTACAAAATCACCTCAGACAACATCTTGCAGAAAATATGCAAACTCACAAAGGAGCAATCAATTAAGTAATTTTTCATATATCCCCACACACGTTTCAACCATTTTTTCTTTTCTAAACAAATGGCTGAAACGTTCTTTTGCACCTTGAGATAATTTTTGGTACAGCACATCGTTAGATAATACCCCATGAATAGCATTAGCAAGCGCCTCTCCATTCTCTATAGGTACATTTAAACCAGAAACTCCATCTTTATTAACCCATGAAACTCCAGATTCTGGAATTTTTGTCGCAACAATCGGCTTTCCACAAGACATCGCTTCAATTTGCACAATAGCAAAAGCCTCCGTTTTCATTATTGACGGTAGGCAATACAAATCACAAGCACCATAATAAGAGGGAAGTTCAGCATCACTAATATGCCCCAACAGATGAATTTTTTCTTGAAGACCATTTTCTAAAATTTGCTTATGCAATTCATTCTTTAAAGGACCAGAGCCACCTATCAAAACGACATAGCTTGATGATAAAAACTTTGCAGCTTCCACCAAATACTTATAACCTTTGTATTCAACAAGTCGCCCTAATGAAAAGACTATTTTTTTATTTCCATATTTACGGCGTATTTCATTGACTTTAACCGGATCAGGTGATACCTTATCAATGCCAATAGGTAAATACGTACATTTTTGCAGTACGGTCTTTAAATGAGGAGACTGAGAAACATATACAGGTGTTGTTCCAACAATAATATCAGCTCTATTTAGTAACCACTTTTGCAATGGCATGAAGAACATCAACAATTTTTTCTGTTTCAAAATATCGCTATGCCAATGCAAAACAACTTTCCCTTTATACCCTGAAAAAAACAAAGCTAATGCTGCCATTGGATCGGGATGATGAACATGAATAATATCATAATTAGAACAAATTTTACGCAATTCTACTACCATTTGGGGAGATATCATTGTTGCAAATTTTTTACATAGAGTGCTAGTACTAATAATTTGCGAGTTATCATTGTGTTGAATAATTCGCAATGACTGTCCAACATAAGCGTTTGCACATAGCATATCACACGTTATGCCTTGTTTAGACATACCATCCAATAAATCAAACATAACTTTCTCTACCCCACCTTGTATAGGATAAAATTTGCCTAATTGCAAAACTCTCATATTTATATATGTTTAAAATTCTATCAAAAAATAATCTAACATCGACTTGAAAGGATACGTTAATTAAATTTTTCTTCTTTCAAACTCCAATCATCTATCGTACGCTGGTCCTTGGAAAAATTAATACCAACAAGGTACACTTTTCTCTTCTCATCTGCAAATGATGCAGCATAGTGATTGGAATGAATTTGATTTATAGCAACTCCAGCATCCTTGCCATATTTCAACTCGAAGACATAGACACTCTTGTTGGTTCGCAACAACATGTCTATCCGTCCATCAGAAGTCGGATACTCTGGAACGACATCTGCCCCAAGCATACAAAATATAGTATATAATACTGCCTGGTAATGACGCTCATTATTATTGACCAATGTATATGGGAACTTGTCATAGAAAGTCTTCAAATGAGGCAAAAATGACTCCATGTCATCATGCTTCAAGATGTCATCATCATAACTTGCCACCAAGTTGTCATAATCTCCATAAGCACCTGGAGCATAATAACGGTAAAGACATTCCGAAAAGCCCTGGCGAACTTCTTCGTTTGGGAAACACAAGAAATATTGCTTTCTATCTGTATTGTATTCCTTAATGGTCAGGTAACCACTCTGATACAACACAGGAATCGGATCAGAAAGTTTCTCCGTAGGAACATCAAAACGAGAAGCTGAAGCCCAAATGCCATCTACTTGCATCATATCTAGTCCTTTCTCTTGCAACAACTCGATTAAAACCGTAGGAGTGCCTGAAGAGAACCAATAGTTATTGAACGACTTGTCATCTAAGGCATTGATGATACTATAAGGATTATAAATACCTGGTGAAGACGCTGTAAAATGATAGCCATCATAATGAGCACGCAACTCAGCCATAGCCTGTTCATACGAAATATGATTGGCTGTCGCAAGATTTTGAATTTCTTCCTTAAAGTTTTCTTGCAACTCCGACTCCGTAAAACCACATACGGAAGCATACTCATCCTTCAACGTCAATATTTTGAGAGTATTCAATTCACTAAATATACTCAGCTGACTAAACTTGGAAATGCCAGTAATAAAGACAAAACGGAGATTTGCCTCTTGCTGCTTTAACGGACTGAATAAATCGCGCATGATTTCACGAATCTCTTCCTGAAGTTTTTCATCTTTCATAGAATCGTGCATAGGAGCGTCATATTCATCAACCAACACGACGACTTTCTTTCCAGTTTGTCGTGAAGCTGAAATTATAATATTTTTCAATCTACTGCTATAGACATCCGAATAGGCCTTGTCTATCTCAATATGATAAATGCGCTCATACTCTGACAGAATACCATCCAATGCCACATGCAAGTTGAGTAACTTGAAATATTTACTTGCACTCAAGTCTATATGAATAACAGGGTATGAAACCCATTCTTTCTCCAAGCCTTCAAGGGCAAGTCCTTTGAACAATTCTTTTCGTCCTTCAAAATAAGCCTGCATTGTTGACACCAACAAGGATTTTCCAAATCGTCGAGGACGACTCAGAAACTGGAATTTTGCATAATGGGCCAACTCATACACCCATGCAGTCTTATCGACATAAAGATAATTCCCAGTAATGATTTCCGAGAATGTTTGGATGCCTAATGGAAACTTGAATTTCATATTTTCTCCTTTTTCTTGCAAAATTACGAAATTTATGGCATATCCACAAACATTTAAGGAGAAAATTTGTAAAAACATGTTGGATGTTTTAAAGAAAATTTTAATTTTCATGCAATATATACAATATGATGTCGTTTTATATATGAACATTTAATTATACAATTGTTATTATAAACCAATAATAAGTATGGAATAAATATGGAACAACCATCAATTCTTTCATACATCAAGATGAACACGGACGTAAACAATCCACGTTTCATACCAGATGGAATGAATGAAATAGAAAGAAATGTAAAAAGAATAGGTGATATGCTCTTAGCAGGAATTAGCCTGATTGTTTTCTCACCACTATTCCTCATTTGCTATACCCTCATAAAGAGAGAGGATAGAGGTCCTGCCATTTTCAAGCAGGAACGCATCGGACGCTTTGGGCGACCTTTTTACATCTACAAGTTTCGCAGCATGAGAGTGGATGCCGAGAAAAATGGTCCTCAGCTATTTGCGCACAAAGCAGACGCTCGTATGACAAAGATTGGCGTTTTTCTTCGAGACCATCACCTCGATGAGTTGCCCCAGCTTTGGAATGTCTTCATCGGAGATATGGCGTTCATCGGACCTCGTCCGGAGCGCAAGTTCTACATCGACCAAATCATGGAGCATGATGCCCGCTATCCGTATCTCTACCAGATTCGTCCGGGGGTGACATCATACGCCACACTCTACAATGGATACACTGACACCATGGAGAAGATGCTGCGCCGACTGGAGCTTGACCTCTATTATCTGGAGCATCGGTCATGGTGGTTTGATACGAAGATTCTTGTCAAGACCTTCATCAACATCGTGTTTGGAAAGAAATTCTAAGAAATTTGGCAGAAAAAGAATAGCCGCCAGGAAGAGGATGATGATGCATCCCTTCCTGGCGGCTAATATTTATTAGCACAAGTATCTAAAATACAGATAGCTGCTATCAATTCTCATATTGATTTTTTACCTCTTTCACCAAACTTTTAATATAGCCATCACTTACATTTTCTATGTCACTTTTATCAAAAATCGACAAAAGAGTAATGACTATCTTTTCTGGATTTACTTTTTGAACTGTGTAAGTCAGCACTCGTACACCACCACTTTTTCCTTTTCCTTTTGACAAGACTGCCATACGAGTTTTATATACGCCCATACCTAAAGAAGTTCCCTGAAATGGATTCTCCTCTAAAGAACCCAAGAACTTATCATAATCTTCAATAAAAGACCGATACTTTTTTGCCATTTTTTTGGCTCGACGCTCAAACTCAGGCAAATATTTAATATCAACTATCATATTGGCTTTCATCTGAATAAATCTCTAGCATTGGGAAGTTCGGAATTCGACTTTTCAGCAGCTTTCAGTTCACGAAATGCCTGTGTTAAGCTTTGCTTTACTTCTAACTGTTGACGTAAAGTCGCAGACTCGACATCCTCTTCTATTAGCTTTTTCGCAAAGGCCTTCCTAACTGTTTTTGGCTGGCTTTTAAACAATGCCCAAAGAGCTTCCAAAGGAGTAACTGTAAAATTATTTATTGCTAATGTATCCATAACCTTTCTTTTTAATGCAAAAATCATTGGCAAAAGTAAGCATTTTCTGCGAGAACGCCAAAGGTTTCGACCTTTTTTGTTTGTTTTTGCTGATAAATCAAGAGAAACTGAGGAAAATGTTTGCAATTATTCCACTATCTCCCAGTCTTTCAATCCCCTACTCTCCTTGGAGAACTCCAACGCCAGGCAGGTCACTTTCTTTTTGCTCGCAACAAAAGCAAATCTTGGCATACAAAAATCCCAGCCTATGGGCAATCGCCGCCCATAGGCTGGGCAGTCAATGCCCGTAGGCTGGGAATCCATTGCCCATAGGTATGGGCATTTTCCTACAAAGGCTAAAGTAATTCTTAGTGGTGCTCTGGAACAATCGCCAAATACACCAAGTCGTGATCGGTGAGATTCTCCATGTAATGAGAATGGTTCATCGGACAGTAATGCACCTGTCCCTGACGTACTTCCTCCACTGCATCATCATAATGGAAGGTGGCAGTGCCGCTCACCACATAGATAATTTCGCAGTTGCCTTCATGCACATGAAGACCGGTGGATGCACCCGGACGAAGAGTGGAATACATGATTTTCACCTTGTCATCCACATAGTTACGGGTGTCGAGCTTGCCTTGTCCACCCTTGAAACCCTCTAAGTGGGCTTCCGCAATTTTCTCAAAATCTATTACCATCGTGTATTTAATTAATAATTAACAATTTAGAATGTATAATTATTCCTTTACTATTTCCGCTTTCGTGATGACGATGTCCTCCAATGGGCGGTCGTTGTTGCCCTTGTCGGTGGCAACGTTTTGTATCTTATCGACTACATCCATTCCCTCCAAGACCTCGCCAAAGACGGTGTACCCTCCATCCAGATGAGGCACTCCACCATATTTAATATAGCCATCTATCACCTGTTTGTTGGGCAACACGTATGCCTTGCCCTCTCGCTTCTCCTTCTCCACGGTATATTCCATCTGACGTGGCGAGAAGTTACGTCCCCAAGTGATATAGAAGTCGCATGGAGCTGAGGCAAACTTCGGATTCTCGTCGTCACCCTCACGAGCCGCACAGAGCTGACCACGCTTGTGATAGTACTTTGGATAGCGTATCTCAGCAGGTACGGTATAGGCGGTATCAAACTTCTCTTCCTTGCCCGGCGTCACCTTTCGGGTGGTAGGGTCGCCAGCCTGAATCATAAAGTTCTTGATAACACGGTGGAAGATACAACCATTATAATACCCCTCCTTCACCCATTTCAGGAAGTTGTCACGATGCAGTGGCGTATCGTTGTAGAGAGCGACACGGATATTGCCCATCGTCGTTTCGAGGAGTACTTCCGTACAAGTCTTGTCCTGATGCACCCCAGATGTATCTACACCCTCGATTGCGATGCCCTTCAGCACCGTCACCTTGTCTGCGTTCATCACGTCTTGCGCCATCGCCGAGCCGAAAGAAAGGCTCAGCAGAAAACCTAGAAATAATCTTTTCATCATATCGAAAATATCTCAAAGGCGTCAGCCCTTTTATAATGTATAATTTATCATTTATAATTATCCTCCGTTACTATCTCACCGTGATATGGAAGCAACCTTGCTTCACCTCATATTTAATATAGCAACGGTTTTGCTCACGGAAGTCGCGGAGCACCTCACTCAGCACCCACTTCAAGGAGTCGTTGCGCACTTGTCGGCGAGGTTGCTCAGCCGTCTGCACCGTCTTATACCTATTATAACATATATCAAAGGTGGTGCCATAGAGGTGACATGAGTTCTCGGTGGCATTGCCATTGCGAGTACGGAGCTTCGCCACATCGTCCTTGGTACGGAGGATGCTCGTCACGATAATCTTGTGCAGTGGGATGCCCTTGATTTGCAAGGAATCGAAGTAAGCACGACCGATGTCTTGCAACAAGACTGAGGCACGGGGCACGAGATACGGAATGCTGTTCTTCAACTTATCGACGTAGAAGAAAGGATTGCTCCCCACATACACCAACCTACCCTTGCTGTGCTCAGCCTCATCACGATTTTGGACGGGCGACACACCATGCTGGTTGGCTGCCAGGATCTGCACATCCTGTTGGTCTGGGAAGGTATTGCCGAAGTGAGGCACGGAGAAGATGCGATGCTTCACCTCCTTGCCTTCCTTGTCGAAGAAGATGGAGGAGCCATCCTGTCGGGCAGTATCCGCCAAGGCGGGCGACTCCATCTCGTTGACAGATTCATCCGAGGCAGAACACTTACCAGCCGAGACAGAAGAATCGACTGCCACGCTGTCCTTGGCAGGAAGTGTAGCCACACGAGATTCAGCCACACGAGGGCAACAGAGTCTCACCATCGCCAGCAACAACGTTACGACGATGAAGCCCAAGAGGAATCGGTTCTTGCCCGACATCACCCTGAGCCTATTTATTATAATATGTATAATCTCCTGAAGAGTATATTTCGATTTCATTTTATCAAAGTCTAAACATAAAGACACTCATTTTACAAGCAACTGATCACAAGGCACGCAGTCCTTGGGTTTTGCAAACGCAAAGGTAATAAAAAGGAACGAAAAATGGCAAAAGAAGAAAGCAAAAAGTAGCCATCTGCCCACTTTTTTATATTATTTATCATTTTAAAAGCCAAATTTTGCCAACAAAAGTATGATTTTGAGAACTTAAATTTGCTCATTTCACGGAAAAGTAGTACTTTTGCAAGCGTTATATAATAATTGAGTTTAAACTATTTGATATTTTAAGTTTTGATAGAGAAGCATATTGTACTCGAAGACATAGACCCAGTGATGTTCTACGGAGTGAACAACGCTCACCTGCAGATGATCAAGTCACTGTATCCGAAGTTGCGTATCGTGGCACGTGACAACGTGCTTCGTGTGCTTGGCGACGAGGAGGAAATGGCGAAAGCGGAGGAAGACATTGAGCAGATGCGCAAGCACCTGGCCAAATATAACATGCTCTCGGAGGAAGACATCCTCGACATTGTGAAGGGCAAGCAAACCAAGGCGGACTCGGTGAAGGGAGTGCTGGTGTATAGCATCAGCGGAAAACCTATCAAGAGCCGAAGCGAGAACCAGCAGAGGCTCATCGACGCCTACGAGAAGAACGACATGGTGTTTGCCGTGGGACCTGCCGGAACGGGCAAGACCTACCTCAGCATCGCTCTCGCCGTGAAGGCACTCAAGGAAAAGACCGCCAAGAAAATCATCCTCTCTCGTCCTGCCGTCGAAGCAGGCGAAAAGCTCGGCTTCCTGCCGGGTGATATGAAAGACAAGATAGACCCTTATTTGCAACCTCTCTACGATGCGCTCGAAGACATGATTCCTGCCGTCAAGCTACAGGACATGATGGAGAAGCACATCATCCAGATAGCGCCCCTCGCCTTCATGCGTGGACGCACCCTCAGCGATGCCGTCGTCATCCTCGACGAGGCACAGAACACCACCTCCCAACAGATTCGCATGTTCCTCACCCGTATGGGAATGAACACCAAGATGGTCATCACAGGCGACCTCACGCAGATCGACTTGCCTCGTGAGCAGCGCAGCGGACTGAAGGAGGCGCTCAAGATACTCGATGGCGTGGAAGGCATCGGTGTGGTTCACCTGGCACAGAAGGACATCGTAAGGCACAAGCTCGTCACCCGCATCGTCAATGCCTACGATGCTTACGACAAAGAAAAAGAACTCAAAAATCAAAATAAACAATGAAAGCATTAACAAAGACAGATTTCCATTTCGATGGACAGAAGAGTGTTTAC
>ERZ1026866.691-NODE-691-length-19444-cov-8.641137_pt1 | contig 19444 bp, 20 predicted proteins | sample MGYA00380163_ERZ1026866 | MGnify/ENA primary metagenome ERZ1026866 (study PRJEB33269, sample SAMEA4719799) | human gut metagenome | biome: human-associated habitat; feature: organic feature; material: feces | place: Cameroon | collected 2013-10 ...
TGTACATGAGGGCACGTACATCGTCTGGCACAGGATACATACGAAGAGCGTTCAGACCACGGTCGAGCATGTGGGTTTTGATACCAGCCTCATTGAAAGGCTTGCAGAATGCGCGAACAGCCTCGTTAGGGTTCTCACCTGCCAAGAGGTTTACCTGCTCGAAGGCACCACCATTGGTCTCTACACGGCTAAAGCAACCCATCTCGATGATTACTGGGGCTATCTTAGCCAACTGGTCTTTACGTGGCTGGAACTTACCAGAACTCTGCCACATGTCTCGATAGACGAGACTGAACTGAATTTTCTTCTTCATTATTTTTATTGTATATTTTCTTCAGATTTTACAATACATAATTTACCAAGGTGCAAAATTAGGGAAAAAAATCCGAATTCACCCCTATACTAGGCGTTTATTAATAATGTTTAATGTTTAATTTTCCAATGCCTCCGTAAATTCCTTGTGGAATGTACTGAAGAGATAGAGGATTTCCTTGCGTGCCTCCTCATCCTCATCCCAGAGACTCTGCTCTCCAGCCTGATGCGCCAAAATCATCTTGGCACAACGGCGTATCTTGCGCTTGTTGTTGCGTGCTTGCAACTGGTCGCCCTGGATAGGCTTCTGACTGACATAAGAGAATGCCACCAACTGCTTCATGAACATATCGAACATGGCATCGTCGTGGCGCCAATCCTCCTCCTTCAACCAGAACCACTGGAAAGCATACTTCTGTTCCAAGGCTATCAGATGACCGCCCAGTTCGTCGATATTTCCAGCTGCCTTCTGGAACTGCTCGTAAGCATAGTTGCCCAAGGCAGTAGGCTCCAGCTCAAACTCACTTTCGCTCTCCGACTCCAGGGAAGTGCCGCTCAGGGTGACACGCCAGCGATAGTTCTTGTTCTTCACAAGAATCTCGTGGGCATTCATCATCAAGTCGGTCAACTTGCCCTCTGATGGCAATTCATCCACGATTGCCATCTTCTGTCTTTGGTCACGTACCACGAGTTTCGCCTCGTGAGGACGGAGCACACAAGTATAGATGAGCTTGTCATTGTCCAAGTGGAGCGAGAAGCGGTCGTTGTTGTCATCGCCCACGAAGTCATAACTATAGTCGTTCACCTTGTCGTGAGGCACGACCACATCTCCGTGCACCTTGTTGCCATCCTTGTCGTAGAGCGAGAAGCCCAGGTATGGAATCTGCAAGCGCATCGTGAAAGGTGCGCCCTCATCAGGAGTCAAGGTGACAAGCAGTCCCTCGTCGCCGAAGTCCTCCTTCTTGCAGACGAATCCGTCACGAGTCTTCTCCGACTTCTCCACTTTCACCTCACCATAGTCCCAGTCGATGTCGAAGGTGATGGTAGCATCATCCTCCTCCACCACCTGGATAAAGTCCTCTACATCCTGGTCGAGGAAGACAGCCTTGACTGGCTCCACCTCCTCGTCATCATCGCCCAAGACCGACACTAGGATTTCACCTGGCACCGGGTCGTCTTCCCACTCTGCGTCCTCAGGTGCATCAGCTGGCTTGAAGACCAGGTATAAGATTCTCGCCTCTTTTCTGCTTCCATCCTCTCTGCAAAGGAACACTTTCGACTCCTTAGGCACGAAGAATGGAGTTGACAGATAAGGGCTTTTGCATAACGCCGTATATTCGATTTCTGCCCACGCTGGCAGATGATGTGCATTTTTGTTTGTCATCCTTGATATTGAAGTTATAACTGTTATTTGATTCTTTCTGAGATTGAAATGTTATTATCTGTTCTTGTACATGTTTTCGTAATACCTCTGATAGTCACCGCTCGTCACGTTGTCCATCCACTCCTGGTTGTCGAGATACCACTTCACGGTCTTCTCGATGCCCTCCTCAAACTGTAGGGAAGGTTCCCATCCGAGTTCCTTCTGGAGCTTGCGTGAGTCGATGGCATAGCGCATGTCGTGACCCTTGCGGTCGGTCACGTAGGTGATGAGGTCCATGTCCTCGCATTCCTTTCTGCCGAGCAAGCGATCCACGGTCTTGATTACCACCTTGATGATGTCGATGTTCTTCCACTCGTTGAAACCACCGATGTTGTAGGTCTCGGCGATCTTGCCATGGTGGAATATCATGTCGATGGCACGAGCGTGATCCTCCACATACAACCAGTCGCGCACGTTCTCACCCTTGCCGTACACTGGCAATGGCTTGCGATGGCGGATGTTGTTGATGAAGAGAGGAATCAACTTCTCTGGGAACTGATATGGACCATAGTTGTTGGAGCAGTTGGTCACGATGGTAGGCATTCCGTAGGTGTCGTGGAAAGCACGCACGAAGTGGTCGGAACTAGCCTTGGAGGCTGAGTATGGAGAGTGAGGATTGTACTTGGTGGTCTCCAAGAAGAACTCCTCGCCATAAGCCTCATGGTTCTTGCCGCTCGAAGCCTTGGTGGTGAACGGAGCTGGCACACCCTCTGGGTGAGTCATCTGTAAGGCGCCATACACCTCGTCGGTAGAGATATGGTAGAATCGCTTGCCCTCGTAACCCTCAGGAAGGCTCTCCCAATAGGTCTTGGCTGCCTGGAGCAGAGACAAGGTTCCCATCACATTGGTCTGCGCGAAGGTGAAAGGGTCCTTGATGCTTCTATCCACGTGGCTCTCGGCGGCAAGATGGATGATGCCATCCACGTGCTCGTCTTGCATCAACTGATAGAAGGCATCGAAGTCGCAGATATCCATCTTCACGAATTTATAGTTTGGCTTGTCCTCGATGTCCTTCAGGTTGGCGAGGTTGCCAGCGTAGGTCAACTTATCGAGGTTGATGATGTTGTACTCAGGATACTTGTTCACGAAGAGGCGAACAACGTGTGAGCCGATGAAGCCCGCACCGCCTGTGATAACGATATTTCTTTTTGCCATATTTCGAAATGTCTTGATTGTTACTAATTAAAAAGTCTTCTTCAGATTGGCGATACATTTCTCCAGCGAGTCAATCCAGTAAGGCACTTCCACACCGAAAGTCTCCTTGATGGTGCGCTTGTCGAGCACGGAGTAAGCCGGACGAGTCACTGGCGAAGGGAACTCGGAGCTATAGCATGGCTGGATGTCACACTCGGTGTGCCCTGCGATTCTCGCTATCATCTGCGTGAAGTCGTACCAAGAGCAAACGCCCTCGTTCGAGAAGTGATAAACGCCCACGTATTTCTCGGCAGCATCTGCCCCAGCAGGAGCATTGCCCTCCGAAGAAGCATTGCCGTCAGCAGAAGACTGGCTTTCCTTCACCTTATTTAATATAGTGACGATGGCATTGGCGAGGTCGAGGGCGTAGGTAGGCGTGCCACACTGGTCGAACACCACCTTCAACTGCGGTTTGGTGGCGGTCAAGTTGAGCATCGTCTTGCAGAAGTTCTTGCCAAACTCAGAGTACAGCCAAGCCGTGCGGATGATGACATACTTGCATCCCGTGGCGATAATCTTCTGCTCGCCATGCAGCTTGGTCGTGCCATATACGCCCGTAGGCGTGCCCTTCTGCTCCGGACTGCAAGGTACATTGTAGGGTTCCTTGCCGAACACATAGTCGGTGGAAATCTGAACCAGCAATCCGTTCACCTCCTTCATCGCCTGGGCGAGGTTCTCAGGGGCATCGGCGTTCAGTTTCTCGGCGAGCGCAGCCAATTTCTCATCGGTCTCACAAGCATCCACATTGGTCCATGCGGCACAGTTGACGATGACATTGACGTCATTCTCCTTCACCATCTTTCTGATGGCATCCATATCCGTGATGTCGAGGTAAGTGGTCTCAAGCCCCTCCACCTGGTTGACATCCGTGAAGATATAGCGGTCTGTGGTATTTTGGCTAACGATTCTCATCTCATTGCCGAGCTGACCGTTGGCACCTGTCACTAGTATATTCATTTTCTCTGATGATTTTAATACAAATTTCGTTGTACGGAAGTTCAATTATTCGTACAAGCTTACATTGATGTCGAATGGCGTATCGAAGTCCTTCAGCAAGTCGTGCTTGGTGTCCTTCTCGCTCAGGATGGCATGGTCGGTAGGAATCTTCCAGTCGATGCCAAGGCTGTCGTCGAGGATGGAGATGCCACCGTCTGCCTCTGGGTGATAGAACTCATCACACTTGTACTGGAACACGGCGGTCTCGCTCAGCACGGCGAAGCCATGGGCGAAGCCACGAGAGATGAAGAACTGGAGATGATTGTCCTCGGTGAGTTCCACCGCCACGTGCTTGCCAAAGGTAGGCGAACCCTTGCGGATATCGACTGCCACATCGAGCACCGCACCCTTCACGCAACGCACCAGTTTGCTCTGGGTGAAAGGTGGACGCTGAAAATGCAGACCTCTCATCACGCCGTAGGACGACATGCTCTCGTTGTCCTGGCAGAAATTCACCTGATGCCCCAAGATAGGCACCACCTTCTCGTCAAACTCCCTCTGCGAGAAGCTCTCGAAGAAATAGCCCCTGGCATCCTTGAAGATGCGAGGCTCTATCACCAATACTCCTTCTATATCAGTCTTGATTACTTCCATTTTTCTATTATCTTAGAATAAGACTTTTGTCTTTCATTTACCCTTTTACTCTTTCAGGCTCTGCTGATACCACTCATAGAGTTTCTCCACGCCGTCCTCGATCTCCACCTTGTGGGTCCAACCGAGCGAGTGAAGCTTGCTCACGTCGATGAGCTTTCTAGGTGTGCCGTCTGGCTTGGCAGCATCAAACTCCACGGTTCCCTCGAAGCCCACGGTCTTGACGATGAGCTGGGAGAGCTCACGGATGGTCAACTCCTTGCCTGTGCCCACATTGATGTGGCAGTTGCGTATCTCGCCAAGCGAAGGGATGGCTCCACCACGACCCTCAGAGTTGTTGCGGTCAACGGCTCCATCCACCTTGGCACCATAGAATACGGAAGAGTACTTCTCGATGCCGATGATGTCCTTGAAATCGACATTCAAGAGCACGTGAACGCTGGCATCTGCCATGTCCTCACTCCAAAGGAACTCACGCAAAGGCTTGCCAGTGCCCCAGAGCACCACCTTATTATTATATATACCATAGAACTCCAGTGCCTTCAAGATGCGCTCGTGGTCATTGTTACCATCCACGTTGCCCTCGCCGATGATGGCACGGAGCTTGTCGGTAGGATTGATCGGACGCTTGTTCATATCCACCTCGATGCTCTTCCAGTCGCCCTCGTGGATGAGTTTCGCCAAGTAGATCTTGCGCATCATGGCAGGCATCACGTGGCTGTTCTCCAAGTGGAAGTTGTCGTTAGGACCATAGAGGTTGGTTGGCATCACGGCGATATAGTTGGTGCCATACTGCAAGTTGTAGCTCTCACACATCTTCAAGCCAGCGATCTTGGCGATGGCATACTCCTCGTTGGTGTATTCCAGCGGAGAAGTCAGGAGCACGTCCTCCTTCATAGGCTGGGGCGCATCCTTAGGGTAGATGCAGGTAGAGCCGAGGAAGAGGAGTTTCTTCACGCCATGGCTGTAGGCATTGCTGATCACATTGCACTGCATCTTCATGTTCTGCATGATGAAGTCGGCACGATAGAGCGAGTTGGCCATGATGCCACCCACGAAGGCAGCAGCCAATACGACTGCGTCGGGGCGCTCCTCGTCAAAAAACTTCTGTACGGCATATTGGTCAGTCAAGTCCAACTCCTTGTGAGAACGTCCCACGAGGTTGTTGTATCCACGTTTCTTCAAGTTGTTCCAGATAGCGGAACCTACCAATCCATGATGACCAGCAATATAAATCTTACTATCCTTGCTCAGCATTTTATGATATCTTTTTAAAGTTGTTGTTGTTATTTTGTGCAAAAGTACTATTTTTCTCTCAAAGAATAAAATCTTTTTGGGATTTATTTTGTATTTATCGCATTTTGTTGTACCTTTGCCAAAGAAATAAAAAGACAAAAATGAAAATTAAGACTCTTTTAATCATAACCATGGCATCTCTTGCCATGCTGTCTTGCCATCATGGTCCGAAGCCACAGAGGGTGAAGACCAGCCTGCCTATCAGCATGTCGAAACCTGCCAAGGGCGACAAGGCGATCTATGGATTGGCGTGCATGGGCTGCTCCGACACCGCCGTCGTCCTGCTTCCCAATGGAGGCGGCGACCCTATCCGTTACAACATCCTCGATGCCACCCGCAACCATCAGGTATTTGGCGACATCGAGATTGGCGACTGGATTTGCGTGATGCCTTGCACCGACAAGGATGACAAGAATGGTGCCGACATGGTGATCGATCTCGACAAGCTCAAGGCTACCTGGACTTATCCGGTGATGCCTCATCTGCGTGATGTCACCCACCTCTCCAAGCGCCAGCAGGCTCGCATCCTCGCCAATATGCCCGACAGCATCGTGGAGACCTACATGATTCCTCGTGACTATGGTTTCACGCTGAAACGAATGAGCGAGGCTCGCTCGGTAGGCTTCGTGATGGCGAATAGCTCGGTGGAGGACGATAGCCCTGTGGAATATCCTGAGGTACCTCAATACACGGAGTGGCACGCCTACAACGGCAAGCTCATCCTCGTCAAGGGAAGACAGGAGTTCAATGGTATGGTCTTCAATGAGAAGACGACCTACGACACCCTCTCCTTCGTCTATATGAAGGGCGACTCACTAGCCCTTCGCGACAGCCGTGGCAACGTCCAGGGCTACCATCGCAAGGCGAGTGCCCAGGCTGCCAATGCCGCTGCTCGTGCCGCTGCCATGAAGGCTGCCTACAAGATGAAGCAAGAGCTGAAGTAAATGATCATACACTATCAGAGGAATACTCATCAGATGATCGTAATCCAGATAGCCTCTTCCTTTCTCTCTCTTGCATCCAGGATTCTCCTAATGAGCTGATTGAGCCAGATGCGAGAATCCACTACCATTCCCACCACCTTGTTGCTGCCCACGAGGATGCAGCCTTGCGTATCATCGGGGAAATTGCCCGAATGGATGCGGATGCCCTCGAAGCCAGGCACGCCTTGCACCAAAGGCAACCATCGCCCGAACCTAGGCGACCACGACACCACCACGGGATAAGTTCCCTCAGGTATCGCCGTCTTGCCAGGCACCTTGCGTGCCTTCTCGCCCGACTTTCGGCTGTATCTTGCGTCCACCTCCTGGGGCGAGAGTTCGATGCCCAGGAGGTTGCGCCAAGTAGGTTCCAGCGTATCGCAGAAGTAATGAGTCTCATCAAGTTTCCCAGTATCGAAGTCGTGGCGGATGATGCGCTTGTCCTCCTGATGCTTGCCTGGACCCACCCTGCGTTCCACCTCCCCATCCTCCAGGATGTAGAGGCGACCTATCGTATAGGTTTTCTTCTTAGCTATGCGTCTTACTACTATCTCCATGATAATTAATAATTTATAATTAAGAATTAAGAATTGAGGAATTTCAACTTGCGGAAAATCGAACTGTAATTGTCATTGTCATCAACTTGTTCTGCTGCGACTCCCATAGAAGGTGGCACCATGGTCAGCCGAGCCACATATCCACGATGTACCCATTGGTTAATCGCATTCATGGCACGCTTCCGGTCATCCCCCTCGAAACCCTGTTGGCGACGGAGCTTGAGATAATCCTCCAGCGTGAACTCATCGGGGAGCATCCGCAAGAGATTCTTCGGACCCGACACAAACTCCTTGTCGGTCTTCGCCTGCTCGTTGTCTGCCTCGTATATCATCTGACCAAACAACTTCAACTTACACCACAAGTCGTATCGCTCGCTCCATCTCACGAAGTCCTCGATGCTCTTCTCCCACTTCATCCCATTCGCCACATACAGCACGCAAGCCTTCAGATAGGCGATGACATTGGCACGGAAGGAGAGGTTCTCGAACACATAGTTCTGCGACAACCGGGCAAACTCCGCATTCTCCCCCACCAACTTCTGGGCGAGCTTGAAAGCCTGCGGACAATCGACCAAGCCACGTGCCTTCACCAAGTTGTCGATGTACGGACGAAGTTCCTCATCGAAGGCAGCGTTATACGAGCCATACACCGGTATCTCCGAGCCACAAGGACGGCGGTCGATGGTCGAGAAAGAGATACGTGACACCGGGCCATCCGTCACCACCCTTCTGAAATAATCACGGCATTTCTTCGGGGTGCAAGAGGCGTTCCAGTTGAACCTCACCCTCACCGTCTCGGTCACGCTCTGCACACCCACACGGTCCTGACCATAGATGCCCAGGTCGAAGGCGAGTTCCATGATGCGGAAGTGCTGGTTGGTCTTGCCCTTGAGGGCATCGAAGAGGTTCAGCTCGTTCACCTTGGCGTAGAGGAAATGTTCCTCAGCCTCCTTCATGCGGAGCACGAAGGCTGGGTTGGTCATGTCGATGTTCACCTCTTGGATTACCAGTCCCTCTGGGCGTTCACGCTTGTCCTTGTTGGAGCCCTTCGAGTTGCATTCGTCCTTCCACGCCTTCTCTCTCGCTCTCTGTTCTGCGTCACGTGTTCGGATGTCAGCCATGATGTGGTTGATGGGTTCCGAAACGCACTCCTTGCCCGAACCCGTTGGCGCACAGAGGATAGACATCAGCGTGGCCTCATGCTCCACATTGTCGATATATCGGAAGCGAGTGCTGCAGAGATGGGCGGCAAGTGGTGGGAAGACGGCTTGCGATACGGCTGGCTGATACATCTTCGGCGTCTTCGAGACGAGGAGCTTGATGAGGCGAGGCAGCTTTATGGGCAGTTCGTTGACGTGATAGAAATACGAGTTGGGGTTGCCGATGTCGCCGAAGTCAGCCTCTTCATAGTTCTTGCCTTGCCCCTTCTCCAGCTCGTCCTGGCAGAGTTTGATGGCTTTGCGCACGATGCCCGGCATCACGTGGCTCTGCTTGCGAGAGCAGGCGCTCTCCACGGTGGTGAAGGCTCGCTTCTGTTCCTCACCGAAGATGGGGATCACCGACTTCACCCAATCGGCGTTGTCGTCGCAGATGTAGCGGAGGTAGCAGGCGAGAGTGAAAATGAAGGTGTTGCGCGAACCGTGCTGCGGTTCGCCTCCCAGCAATTCCACGAGCTTCGTGACGAGCGTGGCATAGGGAATGCCATTGTATTCTTGAGGAAACTGCGTTTCCGCTGGCTTTCCTTCTCCTTCCAGGGAAGGTTTTTCCAACCACCCCGTCCCTCCTTCATAAGGAGGGCTCCACCTCTCTCCCCTGCCCTCTCCCCTCAGGGGAGAGGGGGAAACCGCTCCTACTCGTCGCTCTGAACCGCTTCGCTCTAAGGTAGGCGGGGCATCAAAGCCCTCGCCTTTATCATTTGACGCAACAGAGTTGCGATTGTTTGTGCGGTGTAAACCGCCTTCCTTGAGGTCCTCTGATTCACTTGCGCCGCCTTCCTTGATGTTTAAAGAGGTATTTGCAACTTCAAAGAGTTTCGACTCGTCAATGTAGAGGATGTAGTCTTCGGGGACGAGGAAGGATGGTCGAGCCAAGTCTTTCACGCAAGAGTCGTAGTCATTGTCCTCTAGCTGCTCCGACATCCACTTCTGCGCCTCTGCCAAAGTCATTCCCTTGGGAATCTTGAAAATCAAACGCAAGCCCTCGGTCGAAGGAGTAACATGCACGAGGCAAATGCAGTCGAGAACCGACTTTTGGGCGAGGATTTTCTGCTTCTCCTCCCAATAGCCTCTTGGATTGGGGATGTGGTCTTTGTCATAGATGGAGAGACCGCTCGGGATGGCATCGGCATTGAGGCGGCGACCATTCTTGAAGGTGGCGTGAGGGGTGAGGATGGGAAGCTGCGACTTCAACTGGGTCTTCATTCGCTCATACTCCTCCTTCTTCAACTCCCCTCGGCGCAACTTCTCCAGCGCATCCTCGATCTCGGCACAAATCAAACTCACCTTGCTGCCCTTGATGGCTCGGTGGAAAAGTTCGGGGGTGCAAACCTGCACCTCCCGACTTCTTACACTTCTTGATATTCCAAACATTTATACAACTTAGAATTAATAATGAATATAAATCTGCATGAGCCGTATCACACCAGTGAGCGAGGCTCAGATGTTGCTCACAACGAAATCACTCGCCTTCTGACTCTCGCTCGCTATCACGTAGTCGGGCATCACATCAGTCTCTGTTCGGTCGATGCGGAGGGTGAGTCGCACGTTCTCCTTGCCGATGCTAGCTCTGCCATGCGGCAACTTGATAAACTTTCTCACCTCACGCTTGTCTTGATGCGACTTCCAAGCATTGAAGTTGCCCTCCTTGGGGCTTACCAGGGCGATGGTGCCGCTTACTCTGCTTCCCTTGGACAAGAGGTTCTTATATACCTCGTCCGAAATCTGTAGTTCAATGTTCATAATTTTTCTAGTTTTAAGGCGCAAGCCCAATTATAAATTATTCATTGCACATTATACATTATTCCTTGTACATTATTCATTGATTCATCGTATATTGCTCTCGAAGTCCACGATGCTCAACTCGTTGAAGTATCGCCCATCCTTCTCGTTGACGAAGTGGTGGATAACAACCCCTATCACGTCTCCCTCCTTGGCATTAAACTTATCGACCGCATCACCGAAGAGTCGAGCCAAGTACTTCTCAGGATGCATCACGTTCTGCACCGACTCCAAATAGACCTCACGAGACTGCCAAGGCTTGCCCGACTTCTGGCTCACACCACTCTTCTTGTCAAGGAGCTTCACTACTTTCACTTTTTCCATTACTTGTTCCTTTCTTTACTTTAAAAATTGTTAATACTAAAAATGATTTGCCGAAATCGAAGCCTACCCATCAAGAAATGCATCTGTCTCTCTTTCGACATTGCAAAGATAGGAAAGAACAACAAAGAAATGCATAAAAAAATCCCCCATATGCCAAAGCGGTATATGAGGGTATATGAAGTTTTTATTCTAGGTATATGAAGTATGGTATATGTGGTATATGAAGTCAATCTTCGCTTACTCCTGTATCAAACCATCTGATGCAAAATGACTCCTTGCAATCGACTCGCCCCTTAGGAGACTTCTCCATAAAACTGGAGATGAGCAAGCCACGCCATCTGATGTATTCCTCTGCCTGAGGTCTCTGGGCAGAGAGACCTTCCACGGTCCATTTGTTCAACGGGGTAGTTCTTACCGCATCAGGCACGTTCGAGCCTTTGAAATCGCTAGAGTTCCATTCCCATCCAAACACCTCCTTGACCCATCGGATGAATTTTGCTTGCGTCTTTTCTTCGGGTATGAGACGATAATGTCTGAACACCTTCCATACGATAAACCAATGTACGATTTTCAGCGTGCGATTCTCACGTTTTGGCAAGGCAAGCTTAGCCAGCATATTCTTCACCTTTCCCATTTTTAGTGCAGAGTTGAACAAGGTTGTGTCAAGTTCGCTCTTTGGGAATGAGCCGCCACTGCTTGCCGATTGAGTAGCCTCATTCGGTTGCAAGTCGCAATCCACAATGGTATCATAGCTTCCATTTCCTTCATGGCATTGAGAAGAATCCCTTTCCGAGTGTCCAGGAGAGCCTGTAGTATAAACATTCTCCACATAAACCCCATTGCCTAGATTGATTTGCCCTATTCTGCATGAATCGCCAAATTGATTGACGAGTTTCACCAAATCTTCCATCTCTTCTTTTTTCATTGTATTGGCATTTTGATGATTCGTTTTCGAACTGATTTCAAGCCGTACTGGTCGAAACATTTCTATTGATACATGGCAGGCGTCACTTCATCCCATCATTTGTCGGGATAAATGTTATTGCTTCACCCCAACACTTTATCGGGAAAACCAGTAGAATGGTCTATCTCTTGGAAAGTGCCTTGTCCGCCGTTCATTTGTTTCACGGTACCAATATGGATTGGCTTGGCGCTCGCCATCCGCTCCCGATTCTCCTCTTCCTTCTTCTGCACCGTTTCTTGTGCTTCCTCTCGCTTATCCGTAATGTGCCCGATGGCATTTCTCAGTTTGTCTATCTCCTGCTGTTCCAGATAGGTTTCACATTTTCCAGAAATGGTATGTTTCAGCACTTTCTCTCCAAAGCTCGATTTGTCATCGTCAGAGACTTTCTTCACGTCGGCGAGATAGTCTATGCCATTCTGTATCATGAGGTGCGCCATTTCTACCATGCCCTTGTTCTCGTTATCAGCAAGCATAGCCTTGAGGGTGGCGTTTTCCTCCTTCAAGTCGGCTAGTCGAGCGGAGTCTTGCTTCTCCTCTGCGCACATACCCAGTACGCCATCATCCGTTTCTATGATATAGCCCTTAGGAATGTCAGACTCATAATAAGCCAGTTCCTCTTCTTTTTCCTCCAATTTCTTTTTCAGTTGTCTCTTCTCCGTCTCCAACTTTTTGATTTGCTCACCCAGTTCATCACATCGGTTGAGCGCATTGGTTGAAATATCCTTAGACTCTGCCAAATCTGCACGAAGACTATCAATCTTGTCAGCAGATTCTTTTTTATACTGCTCGTATTCATCTGACAACTCCGTATTGAACTTCGCTATCTTCAAGTTAACCTCGCCCACCATATTAGTGGCATCGGATAGTTGGGAGGCAGTTTTCTCCCTCGCCTCATAGATTTGCAACTTCTGCCTATAGAGTTCCAATGTACGATTGCATTCTTCGTAAAATCGAATGGTTTCCTCCGTTGAGTTACTAGGCATATCAGGCAACTTGGCAAGATTTCCCTTAGGTAAATACTCTCCTGCCTTAACTCTCTCTTCTAAATTTTGATATACACTTAAATCCATATCTTAAACAATAAATGATACATGACTCCATCAGTGGATGACCCCTTCTTGAAACAATTCCTCGTTGTTTTGACACAACTTCAATAGCATAAGCTGTTCATCTATTGTTCGATAATGCCTCAGTAACTGTTCCAACTCCTCAAATTCCAAATCTCTGATTTGATTTTTCCACACCTCATCAGAAATAGCTAAAGCAATTCTTGCATTCGGTTGTAGGTCTGTATCAAACTTGACATCCCCCACCTCTTCCATCATTCCTGGTAATTCCTCCACAAAAGCACACTTCATCCATTGCTTTTCCATACTCTTGACATGCTCCTTTCCAAAGAAATCGCCATAACTATCATCTACATTGCTATAACGATTCTCATCCCATGCTATAAGGCTTTTGAATTTGTCCAAGAAAGCATCAAGACCAGCAGGCTTAGATGATTGCAATTTCAATATCGCCCATGTCATCCATCTCACTAGGAATATATCAGCCTCAGTTACATCCCCCCACGTATCAGAGTGTTCTTCCGCAAGGATGTCACGCACTCTTCTATAGGTCAGAGTGCCAACATTGTTACTTTCTTCCGCATGTGGAGTATTATAAATCGCCACCGCCAAGTAATAAGCGGTGTTAAGCGCCTTGACAGCGCTGCTCATGTTAAGCCCATCGTAGTCATGGGCGACCATATACATCTGATAGAGAAGATGGTCTAGCGTGCCCTCTTTCTCCATCGTATATTCCTCTCTGCTCTTGTCTGCATACAAAAGACTGTGATGCCAGTCAAAAGGATTTTTCATTGATTTGTTGTTTTAGTTAATAATAATGTGATGCTACTCGTGGAGCATCCATCTCTCTCAAAATAGATTTAAGGGAAACAGGTGTTTCATTTTCGTGATGACAAAGGTACATAATATATTTGACACCACCAAACATTTGGGCAAAAAAAGACCGGACAATTTTCATCGCCCGGTCCAGTCTGTTGAAATTCTACTTTTCATTACCATTTCTCTAGCAAGTCCTCCACTCGTATATTTTCCAAGCCTGGTGTTTTGCGAAACACTTCTTGCACCATACTCATCCAACACGTCTTGTAATATTTTGGCGCACATTCCAAAGTCCAAAGCTCACCAATGTCATCTATAAGTGCTGAGTCTGGATGCTCTAGCAAGGTCAGCACTTCCTCCCTCGCATCATACAGACGTTTTAGAATTTGCGGAACTGCACCTTCAAAATGATGATTTCCTATTTCCTCGACTTGTCCACCAGCTGTAAAGAAGTCTCTTATATTGGAACAAATAAGTGAATTGCGACTACATAGCCATAGAGCTGCTCGCTTATACTTTGTACTTCCCTGATTGCCAAATAATTCTGGGAACAGCACAAACATACGCACTGTCATTCGCTTTTTCTCCTCGCAACCCAAGTCGTTCAAGAATCTAATCGTCATCGGTACAGAGTCCTCGGATTCATTGTCACCTATCCACCATGGCATCTCATAACCTTCTTTTGCTATAGAACGAAAATAATCTCTGACTTTTTTAATTTTAGGTTTCTCTTCCAAAACACGGAATGTATCATAATCAATTTTCATCTTTTGGAAGATATTCTCTTTTTGCATTTCTTCCAACTCCATATTGATTTGGTATCGTGGCTGATGAGTAAGAGATATACTATCAAGACATTTTGCATATGGTTTGCATCGAAACTCGGCAAATTCACCACCAAGTTTTCCAAACAACATATATATCATCGAAACATCCTCTATTCGGGTTGACTCAACTATACTGCTTCCTATAGATTTCCAAGAGTTACTCTTGGTGGTTTTCACTTCCACACCATAATAACGTTCAGCCTGAATATCAGGAAACTTCGCACCCGACACTAGTTTTATCTCTTCTGATCTAAAAGGTGTCTGAGGGGCGACTTCTTGCAGAGCGGATAGAGCCACCTTTTCCATCTTTGTGCCATCACAATCCTTGTAGAGTGTGTGGTCCCCCCTTACCTTGTCATTTAGACACTTTTCCGTAAGATTCATAAAATCATCGAAGGCAGCATTAGCCATCAAGATGTCCCGCTTACGTATTGCTATGATGTTTTCTTCGAACTTATCCATATAAACACTATATTTTATTGTCATTTTTAAAATAAACGTCCCATAGTTCTTGCAATCTCATAGCTATATTAAAAGCCAAGACTGGAGGGACAGCATTGCCGATTACCTTGTATGCTCCAGAAGAGCTAAGCCTAAATCCTCTACCATTGGTATTTCTCATAACAAAACGATAGTCGGGAGGAAACGTTTGTATCAAGGCACATTCCCTCGGGGTTAATCGTCGTTCGCGAAGCCCAGCACTCAATTCCTCATAATGCTTACCTCCATGCTCTAAAGAAAGTCTTCTGAACTCTATGTTGCCATGATGTTCCGAGCGAATGGTCGGTCCCAAATTATCCAATCGTATCTCCGTTTGCCCCTGTCCTGATGACAGGTATTTTGCTTTAGAATACAGTTGCTGAGAAGCATCAATTGTATCTTCTGGCTCCTTTAACCCTTCAAGTACATCACTTGTGGTTACTATGTCCAATAAGCCTGGCAAATCGACAGTTGCAGAATGAGTCGGCTTAGGATATGGGTTATATTCATCTGGAATCTCTAGTGATTGCAAGGCATTCAATGCTTCGTCACGTAGAGCATCCTTGCGAATACCTATGAAAAAGACCCTCTCTCGGCTTTCTGGTACCCCATAGTTACCAGCATGAAGTACTTTTGGAGCCAAGACGATATAACCATCACCATCAGCACTTGCAAAATCGTTCTGAATGATGTTCTTCACATCACCAAGATTGACAAGTCCCTTCACATTCTCCGCTACAAACATTTTTGGCTTAACAATGTCTATTACTTGTTTCATCCAATAATAGAGTTTTCCGCGTGTTTCCTCAGAAGGCTCATCACTCTCTCTACGCTTGCCGTAATCATCTTTGTCTGATTCAAAGCCTTTCCTCTTACCTGCAACACTAAAATCCTGGCAAGGGAACCCCCCTGTTATCAAATCTATGTTTTTCGGAAATATGTCTGCACCTTGCTTTTGCATCTTAACTAAGTCCACAATGCTTATATTATGATACATTTCCTCACTATAGCCAAACCTTGACATATATGTAATCCACGCTGTCTCAGCTTCTTTCAAGATGTCATTTGCAAAAACTGTCTTAAACTTAGTCTTCTTCAGCATTAACCAGTTCTTGTTGATAATATGATCTATATAACAGCTGTCTACAGGAAATGACTTTCTATTGGCTATAAAACTTCCCTCAAATCCCAAATCCATACCGCCACATCCAGAAAACAAAGACAAGATACGCAATTTTCCTTCCATATCACGAGTCTCATCATGATAGATAATAGGGATTTGCGTTTCTTGAAGCATATCCGATTGCTCTGGCGGCAACACATAAGGTTTTATATCTTTTTGATTAAATGCCATAATTATCCATTTTTTGCACAAGCAAGCACTTCTCGAACACAAAGAGAATACAAAGATTGTACATATGAGATGACAAAATTACACATTATATTTGACTCCACCAAATATTTAGGCGAAAAATATATATTGCCCTATCTTTATTTCTTCTTAGAAATCAATTCGATGATATCCTTCTTGGAGATGGGATGCAATTCGCCCTTGTATTTTGCATATAATTCGATGTGTGCCAAAGTCGGGGTTGGACAAGTTCAAGGATGAGTATTCTCACAAGGAACTTCTTGAGTATTTTGAGGTGACGCATCTTCTATTTCATGCTTTCGAGCGAACAGAGACGGAGGATGCGTATGTGTATCAATTGAAGTGCGAGGTGTTCAAGAAATACAAGCTCATCACTGCCATCAGAGTTTGGATCGATGGATAAACAACAGGGAGAACCAACGGCAAATATTTCGGGAGGTATTTCTTGGCGTTAACATTCGTATGAAAGTCGTTAACGTTCGTTCACCAATTTGGCAAAAAGCGATGACAATGACAATTACAGTTTAAAATTCCGCAGGGTGTACAGTTGAGGAAAAAGGTGAAAAGAGAAAGTTATAATATATATATTTATATATATTATAAAATTATATTTACATTTTCTTCTACCTTTTTCTGCCGACCCGCAATCTGGGGATAGGCTCGGAAAATCGAACTGTAATTGTCATTGTCATCGCTTCTTTACCCTAAATCGGTACATCATATCTCTGAATAAGTTTAGATGGGGGATGTAAAAAACAAAAGATGGGCTTCTATGAGACTATGACTTGCGAGGACTAAAACTATGGGTAGAGTACAAGAAAAATATGATTTAAGATTTAGAAAAAGCCCACTTGCTGAAAATCGACCCTTATCACACGCTGAAATTTGGTGGTACGGAAAAAATGTCGTACCTTTGCAACCGTAAACAAGGAAAAAACAATTATTCCACTAACCCTTTAAAGACTAATATGTTATGGCAAAGAAAGGAACATTGAAGTACCGTAAGGTAAGCCGCACTCCTCAGGTAGGCAAGGATGCTGGCAAGAAGAAATTTTATGCCACCGCAGTGCAAGACCGAACCATGGAGTTCGAGGACTTCGTAACCCACATCTCAGAGCACAACTCGCCTTACTCTCGTGGCACCGTACATGGTGTTCTGATGGACACCCTCGACTGCCTCCAGGAACTCATCCTCGATGGCAAGAGCGTACGCTTCGCCGACCTGGGTCTCTTCTCCATCGGCATGACCTCTCGTGGCGAGGACAACGCCGAGAAGGTGAACGCTTCCAGCATCACTGGCGTACACCTCATCGTGCGCAACACCAAGAACTGGAGCAACACCGAGCTTCGCAAGATGTGTAAGATTACTGCCCTTGGCAGTGAAGTGACCGAGGAAGGTGACGGCGGTGATACTCCTAGCGGTGACAACGGCGGCAGCACTCCTAGCGGCGGCTCTAGCACCACTGGCGGCGACTCTAGCACCACTGGTGGCGGCAACAAGGGCGACAACACCGGACAGGGTGGCGGCAGCTCTAGCGGTAGCGAATCGGACAACGTCAAGGAGTACTAATGGATAGCCCCCTAGCAGGGGCTTCCTTTCCACTAAAAACTATTATTAACCACTAAAAAAACTACAATTATGAAGAAAGAAACTTGGAAAACCATCTTGCAGATTGCCATCTCCATCTTAACAGCGATTGCCACTACCTTGGGAGTAACCAGCTGCATGTAGATTACAATATCTCCAAGATTTCCTCAAAATGGGAGATGCGACGGAGGCGTTCATGGTTGAACTCCTCCGTTTTTTCGTGCGCCCAAATGGTGTGGAACGGGATGTGGATGGCGGAGGCTCCTATCTTCAGGGCGGGCGCAATGTCGCTCTTGAAGCTGTTGCCCACCATCACCAGTTGCTCCGGACTCACCTCCAACTCCTTGCAGAGATGGCGATATGCCTCAGGCGTCTTGTTGCTTACGATGCTCACCACATCAAAATATCGTTGCAAGCCCGAACGCCACAACTTGTTTTCCTGGTCCATCAGCTCGCCCTTCGTGAAGACTGCCAAGCGATACTTTCTATCGCTCGTCCTTGCGTCTGAGTTTTCCGAAGGTTCTTGGTTATCAGATGTTTCCGAGCCATTCGAAGCTTTCCTCTCCCTCAGCTTTGCCAATGTCTTCTCCACGCCCTCCAAAGGCTTGGCATCGACATGGAGCAACGACTTGCCCATCTCCACGATGCGTCCTATCAATCGAGCGGATGCCTTGCCCTCGCTCACCTTGATGGCATTCTCCACCAGCGAGATGATGAAGGCCTTCACGCCATAGCCCAAGTCTGCCATGTTGCCCGACTCCGTCTCGAAGAGCGCAGCCGAGATTTCCTCCTTGCTGCCATAGTCTGCCAAGAGGTCGCAGTACTCGTCCTCCACGTCCTCGAAGTGGTTTTGCAATGCCCAGAGCGTATCGTCGGCATCAAAGGCTATCGCCTTGATATCATCTAGTTTTTCCATTCTTATCTTATTCTTATCGGTTCTTATTGACTAGGTTTCATCTGAAAACATCTAGTTTCATCTGAAAAGCATCTAGTTTCATCTGCAAAGGTAATACTTTCTCGCAAAAGGAACAAAAAAACGTGCCACAATCCACACAAAAAGAGATTGCGACACGTCTGCACATTTATACTGTCGATTAAAAAAAGCATTAGAAATGCGTCATAAATTCGATGACGAACTTGTCCTTCTCGGAAGTCTTTGCCACACCACCCTTGCGATAGAAATACTTCTCATAGTTGATGCGGATGTCGGAGATGAAAGGCTTGGCGAGACTGATGGTGACACCACCCGTCACACGATGGCGCTTATAGTCGTTGATTTTCAATACGCCAGGAGTCTCATCCGTAGCCCCATATCGGGTACCATCACTGTGGTCGCTCATGAAATCATATCTTACCAATGGAGAAACCTTCCTGATCAGACCCTTCTTGTTTGCCACCGGAATATCATAGCATACAAACCCGTCAAAGGCGTGCACATCATGGAACGCATTCTTGGAATAATGCTTGAAGAGGTATTCCACCTCAGCGATCAGACCGCCACGATGGAAAGTAATACCCGCATCATACATATTGACGGTGACATCAGAAGGCTTGATTTTCTGCGTACTCAGCACGAGATTCACATTCGGGAAGAGGAACTGCGCCTTGGCAGAATAGTTGATGCCCTTGGTCCAGTAATCCTTCTGGTTGGTAAGACC
>ERZ1026866.692-NODE-692-length-19414-cov-58.660210_pt1 | contig 19414 bp, 10 predicted proteins | sample MGYA00380163_ERZ1026866 | MGnify/ENA primary metagenome ERZ1026866 (study PRJEB33269, sample SAMEA4719799) | human gut metagenome | biome: human-associated habitat; feature: organic feature; material: feces | place: Cameroon | collected 2013-10 ...
GCAAGCCTGCCGCCCTGTAAGGGCAAAAGCTTTCAAATTACAGCTGATAGAACTTCGTGAAAGCCTTCACGCAGTATTCGTGATCCATCACGCTGCCGGTTTCACGGCAACTGTGCATGGCGAGAATGGCATTACCCATGTCCACGCCCTTCAATGGAATGGAAGAGGCGAGGATATTGCCCAAAGTGCTTCCGCCAGCCACATCACTGTGGTTTACGAAACGCTGGCAAGGAACACCGGCAGCCTCGCAGATGTTGGCGAAGATGGCTGCTGATACGGCATCGCTCGCATACTTCTGGGCTGCATTGAACTTGATGACCGGACCACCGCCCAACTTAGGATGATTCGTAGGGTCGAATTTTTCGCTATAGTTAGGATGCCAGGCATGCGCATTATCGGCTGAAATCATGAAGGCACGCTCTACTGCCTGATAATAAGCCTCTTCTGTATGGCTCTGTGCCAGGGCGATGCGCTGGAGCATATATGAAAGGAATGGACTTCCGGCACCCTGCTTGGTCTGAGACCCCGTCTCTTCATTATCGAAGATGGCGAGAACCTGGGTGGTATCATTGGCATCAGATGCAATCATCGCCTCTACACCAGCCCAGCACATAGACAGGTCGTCGAGTCTGCCTGAAGAGATAAACTCATCGTGTACACCGAAGGTGCAGGCTGGAGTGGCATCAGCCAGATAGAGATCGAAGTCGAGGATATCTTCTTTCTGGATATTCAGTTCGCTGGTAATCACGTTCATCAGCAGATTACCCTTTTCCAGTTCATCGTTGATGATGCCGAGGATAGGGAGCACATCCTTCTGCTTGCTCAACTTCACGCCATCGTTCACCTGACGGTTGAAGTGGATAGCGAGATTACTGATCTGCAGCAATGGGCGCTGGATATGGAGCAGGAGCGTCTTCGGATGCATCGCATCCTCGCCCTTTACGATCACTCTACCCGCCAGAGTGAGTGGACGGTCGAACCAGGTTGACATAATCGGACCGCCATAAACCTCGGTATTCAGTTTCACGATACCGCCCTCGCAAGTCATCTCAGCGTTAGGCTTGATGCGGAAGGTAGGGGAGTCGCAGTGAGCGCAGATCATGTGGAAGCCGGCATCAGCCAGTGTCTTCTTTCCGATTTGGAAAGCATAGATAGAAGAGTCGTTCTTGGTAACGAAGAACTTGTCACCAGCCACAACCTTGCCCAGCGGCTCCTGAGGGTTCAATCGTCTGAACCCCTTCTTCTCCAATTCCTCAGAGATATTCTTCACAGCCAGGAAGTTCACTGGCGAAGCGTCTAAAAAGGATAATAATCTTTTAATCATAGTCTATATCTTTATTTTGTTTCAATTATTTCTGCAAAGATAATGCAAAATTTTCATTTAATCTCATATTTCTACCTGTTTTTTCCATAATAGTTAAATATCTACAAGAATCCCCTATGATGTTTGGTGTTATGTTTTGAAAGCATTAATTTTGCACATCATAATTTTGGCAGATATACAGAATCATTTAAAACAAAGATAAATGGAAATAGTAATAGGAATCGTTATAGGTCTTGCCATCGGATTCTTCGTGGGCAAGCTGATGGAAGGAAAAAAGGCGGGAGAGGAGAAAATGCAGCTTATAGCGAAGGCTCAGGTGCTGCAGGCTAATATCGAACAGAGTAATCTGCATCATGCTTCTGAGGTGCAATCCTTGAAACAATCTCATGCTGCTGAGGTGCAATCCTTGAAAGCGCAGATGGAGAACGAACGGCTGTTTGCCGAAAAACTCCGTACTGAAAGCGACCAGCAGTGGGCGCAGAAACTCGAAAGCCTGAAGCAGGAGATGCATCGCATGACTATCGAACAGCAGAAAGCTGCTGCCGAACAGCTCGCTGCCAAGCAGTCGGCACTCCAGGAAAACAACCGACTCCAGATGGATGAACTTCTGAAACCTATCAAGGAGCAGTTTGCCGATTTCAAGAAATCGGTAGAAGAAAGCAAGACCCAGAACGAGGTGAATAAGAAGGAACTGCAGAGTACCTTCGAGGCAACGATGAAACTCTTCCAGCAGGAACAGCAGCAGGCTGTAACAAGTCTGAAGGAGCAGACCTCTAAGATCGGTTCCGATGCCGCCAACCTTACCAAGGCTTTGAAGGGCGACAGCAAGATGCAGGGTGACTGGGGCGAGATGGTTTTGGAAACCATCCTGGAAAACAGCGGTTTGCGAAAGGACGAGGAGTTCTTTATCCAGGAGAACACCAAGGATGAGAACGGCAAGAACTTCCGTCCCGATGTCATCGTCCGCTTCCCGGAAGGCAGGAGCGTGGTGATAGATAGCAAGGTATCTCTCACTGCCTATACCGATGCCTTGGCGGCAGAGACCGATGAGGAGCGGGAGAGGTTGATGAAGTCGCATGCCCAGAGTGTGCGCAAGCACATCGATGAGTTAGCGGAGAAGGATTATTCGAAGTTAGTAGAAGATGCCATCGGTTTCGTATTGATGTTCATCCCTAACGAGACGAGTTATATCGCTGCGATGAAGCAGCAGCCTGATTTGAGTCGCTATGCCTATCAGAAGAAGATTATCATCATATCTCCTAGCAATCTCCTGATGGCGTTGCAGCTGGCGTATAATCTCTGGCAGTATGACCGTCAGAACAAGAATGTAGAGAAAATCGTGAAGACGGCAGCCGATCTATATGATAAGGTAGCGACTTTCGAAGACACCTTCACGAGCATAGGTGATCTCCTCACTCGCCTCTCCGGTACCTATGATAAAGCGAAAAAGCAGCTTTATGATGGTACCGGCAATGTAATGAGAAGGGTAGAGAGCCTGAAGAATCTGGGAGTAACTCCCAAAAAGCAGATCAAGGCATTAGAGGAGTAATTTTAATAAGCGTTTTTATCCGGGCAGATAATACTCTTGGCTGTCAGGAAGATAATACGGATGTCAAGCCAGAACGACCAGTTCTCGATATACCAGATATCACGCTTGATGCGCTCCTCCATCTGCCAGAGCTCCTTCGTCTCACCACGGTAACCCGTTACCTGAGCCCAACCGGTAATACCAGGCTTCGAGAAGTGGCGAACCATATACTTATCAATCAAACTACCATAAACTTCAGTATGATACAACATGTGAGGTCTAGGCCCCACGATACTCATATCGCCCTTCAATACATTGATAAATTGAGGGAACTCATCAATATTCGTCTTTCTCATAAAGTTGCCGAATGCAAACTTTCTTGGGTCATTCTTCGTAGCCTGAGCCTTGTCTGAATCCTTGTTCACATGCATCGAACGGAACTTCAGACACATGAAGGTATCACCGTTCAGACCCGTTCGTGCCTGACGGAAGAAGATAGGACCCGGACTCTGAAGCTTGATAATCAGCGCGATGATTGGAATGAAAGGCAAGAAACAGAGGCAGATCACACCACTCACGGCAATATCGAAGGCACGCTTGAGAATACGGTTCGAGACGGAAGACAGCGGCTCAAGATGGTTTGTGTAAACCGTCTTACCCATAAAGTTATGGGAATCCAGATGCAGCTTATATTCGCCGAACAGACGAGGCAGATAATAGAAATGCACCACGTTCTTGTCACAGAAATGTATGATTTTCACAATCTGGTCCGATTCCTGATGCGACAAGCTGCAGAAAACCTCATCCAGACCATAACATGAACCGTTGATGGTATCGTTCATCTTGGACTCTAAAATTTTGTTAAGATCCTGCATGGTACCCAGTTTTTTCAGTTCCTGTGGCGCTCCGGCGATGACATCATCGGCATAATAACCTTTCACGATATAACCCGCAGAAGGGTCTTCGGTCATGGTAATGTACATTTCTCTTACGGCAGGATCGCTACCCACGAAGACCACGGTACGACAGTTTCTACCTTTGGCACGGTGATGTTTCAGAACCTTGAGCTCGATGATTCTACTGATGATCAGAGCAAGATAGAAAGGGATGCCGAAGTAGAATCCGAACGCAAATATTTCTCTATCATGACTGAAGAATTTCAGGAAGATCATGAAACAGACGGTAGTACAAAGCACCAGAAAGAGCGTACGCTTAAGTACTTGCTGGAAACCGATTCGTCTTATATGGATGATAGTGCTATAGTTGTATTCGCCGATGGCGAGAGCAACGTTTGCTATAAAGAATGTAATCTTTGTTTTCAGGTCTAGATACTCGGGTATATGAAGGAACTCGATGTTAATAAGGCCCAATAGCAAGCAATTGAGGATGATGAAGTCAGCGATGATCACCAGCCTTCTAATCAGTTCATTACCTTTGTATATATTTTTCTTCATAAGTTGTTGTATGTAAGTTATTTTTTATCTGTTTTTATTCTTAGAATATAGATTCTTGGTAGAATCGTTCACAAAGATAGCAATAAAAACTGAATTCACCAAACTTTTTCCCATATTTTTTTCGTGAATAATCATATTATAATAAGGTGTTCCCAAATTAACGCAGATTTTTCTAATTCGCCTCCCAGTTCATGGTATTGTGAATTTGACATGCCTGACGAGAGAAAGGTGCATCATGCGCCGATACCAAGGCTGGGTGGACTGTCGTTTTTCCCCGTGATGCTGATTACCATGGGTGGTCTGGTGCTGGTTCTCGGCTCGGAGATTCTATGGAATCTCTGGGCCGGGATTGTTTTTTTTGTTAAAATCGTAGAAATGCTTGGTTGTTTGGGAGAATTGATGTATATTTGCAATTCATTAGATAGCGTTTGATTATGGCAAGAAAATTATATCCTATAGGAATTCAGACATTTGAGGAAATCCGCAAGTTGGACAACCTCTATATCGACAAGACGGAATATATCTATCGTATGACACATACAGATGGAAAGTATTTCTTCCTGAGTCGCCCACGCCGTTTCGGCAAGTCGCTGCTGGTTTCCACTTTCAAGAGTTATTTCGAAGGCAAGAAGGAACTGTTCAAGGGGCTTGCCATTGAGGAGCTGGAGAAAGAGTGGAATGAATATCCCGTGCTGCACTTCAGCCTGGCTGGAGGCAAACATATGGAGAAGGAACAGCTGGATCAATACCTCTTATATATATTGAAGGAAAATGAGGATAGGTTTGGAGTGGATTGTGATTCTCCAGCCCCAAACGTTCGTTTGCTCAACTTGATAAGAACAGTTACTGCAAAGACTGGCAAGCAGGCTGTGGTGCTCATCGATGAATATGACGCTCCGCTGCTGGATGTGGCGCATGAGAAGGAAAAACTCGATGTTTTGCGCAATACGATGCGCAATTTCTACAGTCCCTTGAAAGATTGCGAGCCATTGCTCCGTTTTGTGTTCCTGACGGGTATCACGAAGTTCTCGCAGCTCAGCATCTTCAGCGAGCTCAATAACATCACGAATGTCAGTATGGACGAGCCATACGCCGGCATCTGCGGCATCACCAAGGAGGAACTGTTGACCCAGATGAGCGATGATATCGATGCTCTTGCCGAGCATCTGGAACTGAGCAGGGAGGAGACCATCCAGGAGCTGAAAGACCATTATGATGGTTATCACTTCACTTGGCCATCGCCTGATGTCTTCAATCCTTACAGCTTGCTGAATTGCTTCGCCAAGCAGGAAATGGATGATTACTGGTTCGGATCGGGCACACCTACCTATCTCATCAATATGATGAGAAAGTATGAATTCTTGCCTGCAGACCTTGGCGAAACCATAGAGGTGGGCAAGAAGGACTTTGATGCCCCCACCGAAACGATGACCACCATCGTACCTTTGCTTTATCAGAGCGGGTATGTCACCATCAAGGGATATGACAAGCCTACAAAATTGTACCTGTTGGCATTGCCTAACCAGGAGATAAGGGTGGGGCTATATGGAAGTCTCTTGCCACATTATCTGACGGATAAGTCGGCGAAGGCTAACACGACCATTGCCAAGATGTCGGTATTGGTGAAGAAGGGGGATATGAATGCCGCTTTCTGCCTGCTGAACGACTTTCTGGAGACGGTGCCTTACTGCGACAACACCCACTACGAGGGACATTGGCAGCAGACGCTTTACATCATGTTTGCCCTGCTCACCAACTATGATATCCTCGTGGAGCAGCATACGGCGAAGGGCAGAATCGATATCACGATGGAGACTGCAGATACCATCTACGTGATGGAGCTGAAGTTCAACAAGAGTGCCGAGGAGGCTCTCGCCCAGATAGAGGCAAAACACTATGCCGATGCTTTCAAGATGAGCGGCAAGAAGGTGGTGAAGATAGGCTTGAACTTCTCGGTGAAGGACGAGGTGAACTGCCTGGAATGGAAAATAGTATCTTGAATGAACATCCCCCATTCTTACTTTGATGTAAGGGTGGGGGATGCTTTTTTGTTCAAAATAGATTTCTATTCGTTCAGTTTTTGTTTTTTCTTGCGAAAATGTGAGGGAGATTCGATGTTTATTCGTATTTTTGTAGGCGAATACATAAAACAACATCAAAATATAAAAGTATGAAACTGAACGACATTCTTTCTGAAAACTTTCAGGCTGCAGAATGGGAAGCTAAAGGTTATCAGCTTCCTCATTATGATATTGCAGCAGTTGCCAAGAAGACTCACGATGAGCCTACTTGGGTTCACTTTGGCGCAGGCAACATCTTCCGTGCGTTTCCTGCCGCCATCCTCAACGATGCTCTCAACACCGGTAAGTACGACCGTGGCGTCATCGTGGCGGAAAGCTTCGACTACGAAATCATCGACAAGGCTTATCGCCCTTACCATAACCTCTCGCTCCTGGTGAGCCTCCAGTCTAACGGCACCATCGAGAAGAAGGTGATCGCTTCTATCACGGAGAGTCTGAAGGCTGACAAGCAGTTTGGTGAGGATTGGGCTCGCTTGGTTCAGATTTTCCAGGCACCGAGTCTGCAGATGGTTACCTTTACCATTACTGAGAAGGGTTATTCCTTCAATGATGCCGATTTGACTCGTGGTCTCGATGCAGTCTTCGCCATGGGTAAGCTTACCGCGCTCCTCTACGAAAGATTCAAGGCAGGCAAGCTGCCGGTTACCCTTCAGTCAACTGATAACTGCTCTCACAATGGTGACCACGTGAAGGCGGGCGTGAAGGCGTATGCCGAGCGCTGGGTGAAGGATGGCATTGTTGAGGCTGGATTCCTGGATTACATCAACGACAACAGCAAGGTAACCTATCCTTGGTCTATGATTGATAAGATTACTCCTCGTCCTCACGAGAAGGTACAGGCGATGCTTGCCGAGGATGGTTTCGAGGACAACGATACCATCATCACCGAGAAGCATACCTTCACCGCTCCTTTCGTGAATGCCGAGGAAGTGCAGTATCTCGTTTGCGAGGATACCTATACCAACGGTCGCCCACCATTGGAGTTGGGCGGTGCGCTCTATACCACCCGCAAGACTGTGGATGAGGTTGAGACCATGAAGGTAACCACCTGTCTGAACCCATTGCATACAGCGATGTCTATCTATGGCTGCATGCTCGACTATACTCTGATTTCTGCCGAGATGGCTGATGAGGACCTTCGTGCCTTCATCCAGAAGATAGGTTACATCGAGGCGATGCCAGTGGTTACCGACCCAGGCGTATTGAACCCATACGAGTTTATCGGCACCGTTATCAACAAGCGTCTGCCTAACCCATTCATGCCAGATGCTCCTCAGCGTATCGCTACCGATACCAGCCAGAAGCTCTCTATCCGTTTCGGTGAGACCATCAAGAAGTACATCGGCCGTGGTCTCGACAAGAGCAATCTCGTGTTGATTCCATTGGTATTGGCAGGTTATGCCCGTTATCTCAAGGCATTGGATGATAACCTGAAGCCATTCGAGCCATCTTCCGACCCATTGCTGGCAGAACTCCAGGCCATCGTGGCTCCTCTGGAGGTAGGCAAGGCAGATCAGGACTACTCTTGCCTGAAGAATCTCTATTCCCGCAAGGATGTATTCGGACTCGATCTCTACGAGGCAGGCTTCGGCGAGCAGATTGAGGACATGGTGAAGGAACTCTTCGCCGGTAAGGGTGCCGTAAGACAGACATTGCACAAGTACGTTGCTGCAAGATAATTCATTTTTTTGATTTAACCAATACATTATATATAAAGATATATGGAAAGAACATGGCGCTGGTTTGGCAAGAAGGATAAGATTACTCTTGCACAGTTGAAGCAGATAGGTGTAGAGGGCATCGTTACCGCATTGCACGATGTTCCTCTGGGCGAGGTTTGGACACGCGAGAAGATTCATGAACTCAAGGAGTACATCGAGTCTTATGGTATGAAATGGAGCGTGGTTGAGTCTTTGCCAGTGGTTGAAACCTTGAAGTATGGCGGTCCTGACCGTGACCATCAGATTGAGGTTTACAAGGAGAGTCTCCGCAACCTGGGCGAGGAAGGCATCAAGTGCATCTGCTACAACTTCATGCCGGTTTTAGACTGGGCACGTACTGATTTGTCTCACGACAATCCTAACGGAGCCAACAACCTCTATATGAACTGGGGCGAGTTTGCCTACTTCGACATCTATATCCTCCAGCGTGAAGGTGCCCGTGAGGATTGGGCTGAGTTCTCTAAGGAGCACAAGTGGGGCAGAGACCTCGTGGCTGAGGCTGATGAAATCAAGAAGACTTCAACACCAGAGCAGGATCATGCCTTGGTAGAGAACATCATCATCAAGACCCAGGGCTTTGTTTCTGGTAACTTCAGTGAGGGTGACTCGGCTCCTGTACAGAAGTTCCGCGACCTGCTGAAGCTTTACGATGGCATAGACAAGAAGAAGCTGCAGGAGAATATGAAATACTGGCTGGAGGCAATCATGCCTATCTGCGATGAGTATGACATCAACATGTGCGTACATCCTGATGATCCTCCTTATCCTGTATTCGGATTGCCTAGAATCATCGGCCGTGCCGAGGATATCCAGTGGATGCTGGATGCCGTGCCTAACAAGCACAACGGTCTGACATTCTGTGCAGGTTCCTTCTCTGCCGGCGAGCACAACGACTGTGTGGCTATGGCGAAGCAGTTTGCCGACCGCACTCACTTCGTTCACCTTCGTTCCTGCTACATCTTCCCTGACGGTAACTTCACCGAAGCTTCTCACCTGAGTGGTCGTGGCCATCTGATAGAGCTTTGCCGCATCTTCGAGAAGGCAGAGCAGGAAGGCAAGTGCAATTCGGGTCGCCGATTGCCTATGCGAGTAGATCATGGCATGACCTTCACCGATGAGCCAGGTGGTGTGTTTGATGAGAGCAACCACGGCCACAATGCCGGTTACACCCTCCTGGGCCGCATGTTTGCCATGGGCCAGATTCAGGGCGTCATCGCTACAGTGGATGATGAGCTGGGCATAGAATACAAGCAGCCGGGATTTTATGATTAGTTGATAGGCTTTAGCATATTACGAAAGTTCAGTTAAGTGATTTAAAATCCTGGTTGAATGAAATATGAAAAAGGCTAGCGTGCGTTTGTGCATGCTAGCCTTTTTTAGTGCTGAGTTTTTTCATTATTGGCTAAATGTGCCGCTCATTATAGCCAATAATACTTAAAAATAGGTGCTATTGGCTAAAAGTTATATAAGAATTAGCCAATAATTGCTTTTTTCTTGCTATTTTTGCAGATGGTTAGAAATTAAAGCAGGAGAATAAGAAGATGAAGAGTAATATCATAGGTAGAAAGAGTGAACAAGATACCTTGGCGCGTATTTACGAGTCAAGGCAGTCGGAATTTGTGGCTGTATGCGGACGCCGCAGAGTGGGGAAAACGTTTCTTGTGCGCGAATATTTTGAGCAGGAAATGGTGTTTCAGACATCAGGATTGGCGGGAGGAACCACACTGGAGCAGTTGAAAAATTTCTTTTATACGCTTCGACGTTACGACAGGAATGTAACCTCTGTTCCCCACGACTGGCTCGATGCTTTCGAAATGCTTATCACTTATCTTGATTCTTTAAACGGGATAGAACGCAAGGTGGTTTTTCTCGACGAACTGCCTTGGATGGATACTGCGGGTTCTAATTTTATTTCAGCCTTGGAGCATTTCTGGAATGGATGGGCTTCGGCACGTCGCGACATCGTTCTCATTGTCTGTGGCTCTGCCACTTCCTGGATGATGGATAAACTCATCAATAACCATGGTGGACTTTATGGTCGCCTTACCCATCGCCTTTTCCTGCAGCCTTTTTCTCTTGGGGAGTCGGAAGCTTTCCTGAAGACTAAGGGGATGATGTTGTCCAGATATGAACTGGCAGAACTTTATATGATATTGGGAGGAATCCCATATTATCTGAACCTTTTGGATGAGCGATTAAGTTTGGCTCAAAATATAGACCGTTTGCTGTTCAATCCCAATGGTCAGTTGTACAATGAGTTTACGATTCTCTTTCGCTCTCTGTTTAAGGATTCTGAGGCATACGTCAAGGTGGTAGAATGCCTGAACGAGCGTGGCTATGGTATGATGCGCTCGGAAATAGCCGATGCCACCGGGATGAAGTCGGGCAAATCGTTGACCACGATTCTCGACAATCTGGAATCCTGCGGTTTCATCAGAAAGTATGTCAACTATGGCTGCTCCACCCGAAAGTCTCTCTATCAGTTGGTAGATTTCTTCACCTTGTTCTATTTCCGTTTCCTGCGCGATAGTTCATTCCGTAATCTTCTGTATTGGAGTAAGTTGCAGCGCACGCCCCGTTTTTATGCCTGGGCTGGAGTCTCTTTCGAGATATTGGCGATGAATCATATCGACCGGGTGAAGCAGCGGTTGGGAATTTCTGGTGTGGCTACCCAGTTGTATTCCTGGCGAAGCAAGAGTGATGCCGGATCGGCGGAGCGGGCAGCCCAGATAGACATGGTGATAGAGCGTGGTGACAATACCATCAATCTTTGCGAAATGAAGTTTTCGGAAAGTGAGTTTGCCATCAATAAGGATTACGAGAAGATTCTGAGAAACAAAATCGTCCGTTTTATGGAGGAAACGAAGACCCGAAAGTCGATACAGCTGACATTTATCAGCAGTTATGGTCTTCAGCGGAATATGTATTCGGGCATTGCCCAGAATGAAGTGGTGCTCAATGATTTGTTTTGAGCTCCACTTCCTCCACATATTTCACTAATGAATCCTTGCCGTTGAGCAGGTAGTAATCTACGCGGACCACGTGGTTGATATCGGCATTACCCTTTACCTTGATGTGGCGGGTCTTGCTGTATATCATTGTATCGCGGCGGGATGGATAGGAGACGAGCTGGATGATGTCCTTGGTGGAACCACTGCCTATGTAGTAGATGCCCACACTATCCTTGCCGGCCTTGACAGCCGCCATCTTCGCCATCTTCTTGGCGTGTATAGCTGATGTATCTATCGGATAAAACTCACTGGCGGCTACGGTATCGCCGTCATGCTGGTCGGGTGCAAACTTACAGCTTGTACTGGTTGTTGTGATAAAAGTTGTGGCAGCCAGAGCTGCCACAAAGCATAAAATTTTCTTCATTATTATTTTGAATTAATCGATTACATTTGTACAATCACCTCGTGCTTGCCTGCTGAGCAAGGGATGATGGTGCCATCGATGACCTTTCCATCTACGGTAATCTGCTTCACGCCTTTCTCCTTGCCTTCTGGGTTCTTTACCACGATGTGGTATTCGCCACCACGGAACTTGCGGGTAACCTCGTATTCATGGGCGGTGCTTGGCAGACATGGGTCGATGTTCAATCCCTCGTAATCCGGTTTGATGCCGAGGATGAACTCCGACACGGTGTACCACATCCAGGCGGCAGTGCCTGTTAACCATGAGTTCTTGCCTTCGCCTGGCTTGGCGGCATCCTTGCCGGCTACCATCTGGCAGTTTACGTATGGCTCCACCTTGTGCAGGGTCTGGTATTTCTCCTCCACATAGCTAGGCAGAATCTTGGTATAATGGTTCCAGGCATCATTGCCGCGTCCGGCTACGGTTTCGCCGATGATGACCCAAGGATTGTTGTGGCAGAAGATGCCGGCATTCTCCTTGTAACCTTCAGGATAGGATGAAATCTCGCCCATCTCTACATGATAGGTGGTGTAGGCTGGGTTGTTCAGCACCATTCCGTGCTCGCATTCCAGGCGCTCCTTGGCGCTATCCAGAGCCTTGGCACAGAGGCCTTCTTCCTGTCCGATGCCAGCCATGGTACACCAGCCCTGACTCTCGATGAAGATCTTGCCTTCTTCGTTCTCGTTGCTGCCTATCTTGTTGCCGAAGAAATCGTAGGCACGGAGGAACCATTCACCGTCCCATCCATGCTGCTTCACAGCCTCGTTCATCTCATCTACAGCCTGCTGCATGCGCTCGGCTTCTGTCAAATAATCTTCCTCTGCAAGACCGGCTATTTCGCCCTCATTGCTTTCCATAGCTTCCTTGGCAAGCTGCTTGCACAGAGCCACATAATCCTTGCCGGTAACCACGAAAAGACCGGCTATCATCAGACTCTCTGCCTTGCTTCCTTCTCCCTTGTTCTCGGTGGTCTGGAAACTCTCGTTAGGGTCCCAGGAGAAGCAGTTCAGGTTCAGACAGTCGTTCCAGTCGGCTCTGCCGATGAGTGGAAGCTTATGCGGACCCAGGTTGTTGATGACGTGGTTCATCGAAATCTTCAGATGTTCAAAGAGACTCACCTCGCTGCCTGGCTGGTTATCGAATGGTACCTGCTCGGAGAGGATGGAGAAATCTCCCGTCTCCTTGATGTAGGCTACGGTTCCGAAGATGAGCCAGCAAGGGTCGTCGTTGAAACCGCCACCTATGTCGTTGTTGCCACGTTTGGTGAGAGGCTGATACTGGTGATAGCAGCCGCCGTCTGGGAACTGGGTACTGGCGATGTCGATGATGCGCTGGCGGGCACGGGTAGGTATCTGATGAACGAAGCCTACGAGGTCCTGGTTGGAATCACGGAAGCCCATGCCTCTGCCGATGCCGCTCTCGAAGAAGCTTGCAGAACGCGACATGCAGAAGGTTATCATGCACTGATACTGGTTCCAGATGTTCACCATGCGGTCTAACTTGTCGTTTCCGCTCTTCACGGTGAAGATGTTCAGCAGGTTATCCCAGTACTGGTTGAGTTCAGCAAAGGCTGCATCCACCTTTTCGGTGGTATCGAACTTCTTGATGAGCTGATGTGCCTTCTCCTTGTTGATCACCTTCTTGGCAGAGAACTTCTTGTCCTGTTCGTTTTCTACGTATCCCAGAAGGAAGATGAGGTCGCGGCTCTCGCCCGGCTGCAGGGTTACCTCAATATAATGTGATGCGATAGGGCTCCAGCCGTGGGCAAAACTGTTGCGTGGCTTGCCTTCCATCACAGCTTCCGGTTCGGCAAACTCGTTGTAGAGTCCGATGAAGCTCTCACGGTCGGTATCGTAGCCCTGAATCTCTGTATTTACAGTATAGAAAGCGTAGTGATTGCGGCGCTCACGGTACTCCGTCTTGTGATAGAGGGTAGATCCTTCTATCTCCACTTCGCCTGTAGAGAAGTTACGCTGGAAGTTCTCCATGTCGGTAGCGGCATTCCAGAGGCACCATTCCGCAAAGGAGAACACCTTGAGGGTCTTTACTTCCGCAGTCTGATTCTTCAGCGTCATCTTCTGGACTTCAGCCCAGGTGTGGAGCGGAACGAAGAAGAGAACGCTTGCCTCTACGCCGTTCTTGCTGCCCGTGATGCGGGTATAGTTCATGCCGTGGCGGCACTCATAGCTGTCGAGTGGCGTCTTGCAAGGTTTCCAGCCTGGATTCCAGACGGTATCGCCATCCTTGATATAGAAGTAGCGACCACCATTATCCATAGGTACCCCGTTGTAGCGATAGCGGGTGAGACGACGGAACTTGGCATCCTTATAGAAAGAATACCCACCTGCTGTGTTGGAGATAAGCGAGAAGAAATCCTCGTTACCCAAATAGTTGATCCAAGGCCATGGGGTCTTTGGGTCAGTAATCACGTACTCGCGATTGGCGTCATCAAAATGACCATACTTTTTCTCTGCCATTGTTTTTTTAATGTTTATTTTTAGAATTTTTGCATGAATTTGGTGCAAAGATACTAAAAAGTTTCAGTTTATAGGTTAGAAAACAGATATTTTTTGTATTTTTGCATTGAAAAGTTAGATGTTTAACAATTAGCGATTAACATAATATACAGTTGGCTTATGAAAAGAAACATTATAACACTCCTCATAACCGTGTTTGCCATGCTGCAAGCAACGGCTCAAACCTACGACAACTTGTGGAAGCAAGCTGATATCATCGCTCAGAAGGATCAGCCCAAGAGCGAGATAGGGGTGATGAAGAAAATCATCTCCAAGGCTACGGCGGCGAAAGACTACGGCCAGCTGCTGGCGGCTGAGATAAGGCAGGCGATACTCTGGAGAGAGATTTCGCCCGACTCGCTGACGCCCAATGTGAAGCGGATGGAAACGGAAGCACTGAAAGCGAAAGACCCCGTGCTGAAGGCTGTGAGATATGCCGTGCTCGGCAAGGTATATCGTGATATGAACGAAAAGAAGAGCGAGGAGTTCTTCAAGAAGGCCCTGGAGCAGCCTGAACTTCTTGCCAGAAATGCTTCTGCCGGGTATGTGCCGCTGACGCTGAAGGGTGTGGATGGCAGTTCCTTCAACAACGATTTGCTGCATCTCATCGGTTTCGAGGCTGACAGCAAGGAGGCGTATCATCTGATGTACACCTATTATAATAAAGTGGGAAATCGGGGTGCAGCCTGTCTCTGTGCCTATAAGCTCATCGAGAAATACCGTCAGGACGACGTCAGAGAGGTCAGGAAGTCGAAGTATCTGAATACCATCGACTCGCTCATCCACGTCTATCAGGATATTCCGGAGGCAGGCGAACTTGCCGTGGAGCACTTCCGTTTCATGGAAGGTGCTACCGATGCCAAACCGCAGGATAAGCTCAACTATATCAACTATGCACTGAATAGATGGGGCGGATGGTCGAGAATGAATGTGCTGAGAAATGCACAGAAGCGCCTCACCGAACCTATGTTCCAGGTGCAGGATATGCCATTGGTGCTTCGCCCTTCGGAAAAGAAGTGGGTGCATCTGAATGTGCGCAATCTTCAGAATCTGAACATTCGGCTTTCCCGTCTCAATATCACAGCGGATAATGAATATGATGCCCAGAATGAGGCAACCTATAAGATGCTCCTGAAGAAGACCACGAAGCTGCATCAGAAGGATTTCAGCCGCAACTACTATGGTCGTCCGGATTACGAAGAGGTAAAGGATTCCATCGAAATCGGTGGCAATCTGCCGCTGGGTGCCTATCTGATGGAGGTGACTTCGGATAATACCGGCATCGCTCCGCAGCGAGAACTCTTCTATGTCAGCAATCTGGCGGTGATGATCCAGCAGTTGCCTGATGACAGGCATCGCTATGTGGTGGTGAATGCTACCGACGGTCAACCTGTTCCTGGTGCGAAGATAGTGCTCTATGACAGAAACTATGACGACAAGACGGGCAAGTTCAAGAGAGTCATTCATGCCCGAATGACGACAGATGACCAGGGCGAGGCTTATTTCAAGAATGTGGATGGAAACGTCTTGATTTCCACCAGCAATGACAAGTTTACGCCTGCCAAGGATATCTACCTCTCACGTGCCCGCTATTACGAGAAGAAGGATGATGAAACGAAATATCAGCTGTTTACCGACCGTGCCATCTATCGTCCGGGCCAGAAGGTGCATGCCACTGCCGTTTCCTATATCGTGAAGAAAGGCCTGGATGCCAGTGTGCCGGGAAAGAGCATGGAACTGAAGTTTATCCTGAGGGATGCCAACTGGAAGCAGGTGGCTGAGCAGAAGGCTACAACCGACGAATATGGTACGGCATCTGTGGATTTCGAATTGCCTCAAGGTGGACAGACAGGTATGTATCATGTATCCGTGAATAACCGAGCTAACAGTTCCTTCCGTGTGGAGGAATACAAGCGTCCAACCTTCGAGATTACCTTCCCGAAGGTGAACGAGAAATATAACTGGGGCGACACCGTAGTGGTGAAGGCTTCGGCAAAGACCTACGCCGGTGTACCAGTACAGGGCGCCAAAGTGGAGTATCAGGTGACTCGCAGAAACCAGCTCTGGTGGTGGGGCGCAGGCTCTGCCGGACAGTTGGTGAAGACTGACAGTTGCGTGACTCGTGAGGACGGAACCTTCGACGTAGAGATTCCGCTGGAGGCTTCCTTGTCAGGAAAAGACGAGGCTGATATGAGCGATTTCATGCGCATCGCCCGTTTCTTCAACTTCGAGGTCTCAGCCATCGTTACCGACATCAGCGGTGAGAGCCACGAGGGTGTAATGAGTCTGCCTCTGGGCACCAAGCCAACCATCCTCACGGTGGATCTTCCTAAACGTATCGAGACAGACAGTTTGAAGACGGTGACCTTCGCTTACCGCAATGCCAGTGGTATGGAGATATCCAGCAACCTGAAGTACCGCATCGACAAGGGCGAATGGAAGGATGCCGAGGCGAATGCGCCGATTTCTATGGCTGTATTGCCATCAGGAGTGCATGAGATGGAGGCAATCTGCGGACAGGACACCCTGCAGCAGAAGTTCACCCTCTTTAGCATCAAGGATACCCATCCGATGGAGCCAACCACTGAATGGTATTATCAGACGGCGAAGACCTTCCCGCGTGATGGAAAACCGGTATATGTGCAGGTGGGTTCTTCTGAAAACGGAGCGCACATCGTTTATTCCATCATCGCTGGCAACAAACTGCTGGAGAAGGGTGCCTGGGAGTTGGGCGACAGCATCGTTACCCTGCCATTCACCTACAAGCCGGAATATGCTTCGGGTGTGGTGATTAATTATAGTTTCGTGAAGAATGGCGAATGCTATACCAGAAAAATCAGCATCGCCCGTCCTTTGCCGGAGAAGAAGTTGAACATCACCTGGAAGACTTTCCGCAACCGTCTCACTCCGGGACAGAAGGAGAAGTGGACCTTGCAGATTACGACTCCCGACGGCAAGCCAGCCAAGGCACAGCTGATGAGTGTGCTTTATGATAAGTCGCTCGACCAGTTGGCTGAACATACCTGGGAAATGTCACTGGGATTCAGCCAGTGGTTGCCAGACTGCTATTGGAAGAGCAATCTGAAGTATTATGAGATGGGATTGGCTGGTACTTATCCTACCAAGTATTATGATGAAAAGGAGTTGGATGTGGATCAGTTTGATGGCAAATACTTTAGCTATTATGGTTATATGCAAGCTGTGGAACTGAGCAAGTTGGAACGTTCTTCTGGCGGAACCGTTGAGTCTGTTCGTATACAGAAAGACGAGCTGGTACGAGAAGAAGCGAAAGTCATGAGAATTCGTGGTTCTAAGATGGCTCGTGTCGGTGCTTTTGCTCCATCTGTCAACAAGGTTTTTGATGTAGTAGAGGAGATGCCGCAGTTTGCTGGCGGTTCAGGCTCAGACGCAGGACAGTTCCTCGACAAGGTTCAGATTCGTGAAAACCTGAACGAGACCGCCTTCTTCTATCCTGCCTTGGAGAGCGACAACCAGGGCAATGTGGCTATCAATTTCACCCTGCCGGAGAGCGTGACTACCTGGAAGTTTATGGGCTTGGCGCACGACAAGGAGATGAGAAACGGCTGTCTGGTTGATGAGGCTGTGGCTCAGAAAACCGTGATGGTACAGCCTAACATGCCTCGATTCCTGCGTGAAGGCGACAAAAGTTGCATCGTGGTGAAACTCTTCAACACTTCTGACAAGAAGGTGAGCGGCAATGCCCGCATGCAGATTCTGGATGCCGAAACCCAGAAGGTGGTTTGGCAGAAGACCCAGGGCTATCGTATCGATGCCGAGGGTTCTGCTACCGTCTCCTTTGATGTCCAGGGACTGAAAGAAGGCGTATATATTAATAAGGTGGTGGCTGCCGGTAATGGCTACAGCGATGGTGAACAGCATTACCTGCCGGTTTTGAGCAACCGTGAACTCGTGGTGAATACCCTGCCTATCACCCTGCATCAGAAGGGTGAGCAGAACTTCGACCTGAGCAAGCTCTTCCAGAACAAGGAGGGTAAGCAGGCGAAGGGAGCAGAGGATGCAAAGGTGACCGTGGAATATACCAATAATCCTAGTTGGCTGATGGTCAAGGCGCTGCCGTCTATCAGCAATCCGGATGAGGAGGATGCCATCTCGCTGATGTCTGCCATCTATGCCAATACCATCACCACCCATATCCAGAAGACTCTCTCTTTGGATAATCATTCTCAGAAGAATCTCTCTCAGGAGACCATCCGCTTACAGAATCAGGTGGAGAAACTGAAGAAGTTGCAGAATGCTGACGGTTCCTTCTCCTGGTGGAAGGGAATGAAGGGCAGCAGATATATGACAACGTCGGTAGCCGAAATGATGGTTCGTCTGAATGCTGTTGCCGGTATTCAGAAATCCACCGCCAAGATGCTGACTTCCGCCATCAATTATCTCTCCTGGCAGACAGCCCAGGAAGTAAGAGAAATGAAGAAGATGGAGGAGAAAAAGCACAAGGTGAGTCCTAGCGAGCAGGCGCTGCATTATCTCTACATCCTCTCGATGGATGGCAGAAAGATGAAGCAGAATCAGGAGGCTGACAAGACTTATCTCCTGGAAAAGATGTCGAAGATGACCGGCGATTTCACCATCTATGGCAAGGCACGTGCTGCCGTGGTGCTCGCCAAGAACTGCCAGCAGAATGCCGATTACCGCGAAAAGGCAGGCGAATATCTGCAGAGCGTGAACGAATATGCCGTTTATCGCGAGGAGATGGGCCGCTACTACGATACCCGCAAGGCATTGTACAGCTGGAGAAACTATAAGATACCAACCCAGGTATCCGTGATAGAGGCGATGCAGATGCTGAAGCCGAACGCAAGCAGACCATCGAGGAACTGCAGCGCTGGCTCCTGATGTCGAAGCGTACCCAGTCTTGGGATACGCCGGTGAACACCGTGGATGCCGTCTATGCCTTTATGAAGGGCAATGAGAGCAACTGGAACAGAAAGGCTGAGAATGCCGTTCTGAAACTGGATGGCAAGCTGCTCCCGATGCCGCAGGATTCTACTACGCTGGGTTATGTCAAGACCGAAAAGGCGGGTAAGGCATCTACCATGAGCATCAACAAGAAGAGCGATTATACCAGCTGGGGTGCCGTATATGCAGAGTTCAAGCAGCCTATCAGCGAAATCGCTTCTGCCGAATCGGGCATCAAGGTGCGCCGTGTCATCGTTCCTGCTGAATCGCAGGGCAGGGGCAAGGCGCAGGCGAAGGTGGGAGAGAAGGTGAAGGTAACACTCATCATCACTGCCGACCGTGACTACGATTTCGTGAAGATTGTGGACAAACGTGCCGCCTGTCTGGAGCCTGTCAATCAGTTGAGCGGTTACCAGTGGGGTATGGAATGTT
>ERZ1026866.698-NODE-698-length-19257-cov-6.911988_pt1 | contig 19257 bp, 18 predicted proteins | sample MGYA00380163_ERZ1026866 | MGnify/ENA primary metagenome ERZ1026866 (study PRJEB33269, sample SAMEA4719799) | human gut metagenome | biome: human-associated habitat; feature: organic feature; material: feces | place: Cameroon | collected 2013-10 ...
ATATAAATGCAGGAATTTGAACAAAAAATACTGGAACAATATGATATAGAAGTAAACAGCACCCGTAAAGTCAGAGGTGCTGTTTTATGCGAAACGAACAAAGGGGTATTCCTTTTGAAGGAAGTTACAACATCCGAAAAAAGAATCCCTGCGTTATGCGAACTTTATACATGGCTTTATGAACAAGGAGAGCATCAGATCGATTATATGATAGCGAACCGGAACGGTGAATATATCTCTTCGTTGGATAATGGTGACCGGTATATGCTGAAAAAATGGTATGCAGGCCGTGAATGCGACATAAAAAAGACCAGGGAAATATTAGAAGCGGCCGGGAATCTGGCGAAATTACATACTGTTATGAGGCATGAACTGGAGTATGGGATTACAGAAGGGATTAAGACCGGTGAAAAATACAGACGGCATAACCGGGAGTTAAAAAAAGTACGGCAGTTTGTCAGAAAAGCTGTCCCGAAAGGGGAATTTGAATTTGCATTTTTGCAGCAGTTTGAACTGATGTATCAGTGGGCAGAAGCAGCGGTATGCGAACTGGAACAGTCGGATTATGAACAATTGTATCAGGAAGAGATGAACCGTTCCGGTATGACGCACGGAGAGTATAATTATCATAATATCATCATGACAAGAGAAGGAATCGCGACAATGAATTTTGAAAAATTCCATCGGGATATCCAGGTAGAGGATCTGTACTATTTTCTCAGAAAAGTAATGGAGAAAAGCGGGTGGAAGCTCCGGCTCGGAGATGGCATGCTGAATGCGTATTCTGCAATCCACCCACTTACCAGAAGCGAAACAGAATATTTGAAAATCCGTCTGATTTATCCGGAAAAGTTCTGGAAAATTGCAAATTCATACTATTGCATGAATAAAGCGTGGATATCGGTAAAAAATACAGAGAAACTAAAGACTGCAATAAAGCAGACAGAAGAGAAAAAAATGTTTTTAAAAGAGCTGTTTGGATTTGAACTCTGAGGGCACCTGAAAATGCCGGAAAACCTTGAAAATACAGGGAAAACAGGGGATTTACCTTGACATTCCGTATGAAAACAGGTATAACAGTACATAAAGGCATGTCATATGACGGGGTATGGACAGTGACTTTGTATAAAAAGAATCGAAATTATGAATTCTAAATGTAAATAAGAGGAGGATATATCCATGAACAAAACAGAACTGATCGCAGCAATCGCTGACCAGGCAGAATTATCAAAGAAAGATTCCGAGAAAGCTTTAAAAGCATTCGTTGATGTTGTAACAGATGAATTAAAGAAAGAGCATAAAGTACAGGTTGTTGGATTTGGTACTTTTGAAGTAAGCATGAGAGCTGAGAGAGAAGGAAGAAATCCTCAGACAGGCGAGACTATGAAGATTGCAGCTTGCAAAGCACCAAAGTTCAAAGCTGGTAAAGCATTAAAAGATGCTATCAACGAGTAGTCTGAATTTGTAATATTTATCCGAAAGGATTTATGCCGGAGAGTGTCCTGATACTCTTCGGTTTTTTAGCATTATGCGTTCGAAAGAACCGGCTGACAGTAAAGTATACAGGAGAACAGATAGATGAGATTAGACAAATTTTTAAAAGTATCCAGATTGATCAAACGCCGGACGGTTGCGAATGAAGCCTGCGATGCCGGCCGTGTATTGGTAAATGATAAACCGGCCAAGGCGTCTGTAAAAGTAAAACCAGGAGATATCATAGAGATCCAGTTCGGAACAAGAACCGTAAAAGTAGAAGTTCTTGATATTAAAGATACAACGAAAAAAGAAGAGGCAGGAGACCTTTTCAAATATTTATAAACTTTATTAATGGCCGGTGAAAAAGCGGCGGGGATCATCACAACCTTTCTTGCATAATTATGTGAAAAGTCATAATTTCGATTTCCTTTTCATATGATTAGTAAGAAAGGTTGTGATAGTTTTGGAGACGGTAGCAGCACAGAAAAACCATAAACTGATATTGAATAACCGGAAGGCAGGACTGGTGACAGGTGTTCTGGATGTGCTGTCTTTTAATCTGAATGAGATATTGCTGGAGACAGAGCAGGGAATGCTGATGGTGAGAGGAACGGATCTGCATGTGAACCGTGTGAATCTTGAAAAGGGAGAGATCGATCTGTCGGGAAACATTGACAGTATCTCATATTCGGATATCCATTCGACAGCAAAGCAGGCAGGAAGTCTTTTTGAAAAGTTATTCCGGTGATCTGCCGGAGAACCGGGAATGTCATGAGGAATAAGGAAAATAAGGTGAAATGTAAGATGGGGATAGGAAAAGAACTGTTCATATTTCTGCTGGCGGTCCTGGCTGGAGCAATCGTACGTCTTGCATACCGTTGTATCAGCTGCCTGCGGGAAGTGGTACACCATGCTCATTGGGTTATTGAACTGGAGGATCTGATCTATTGGATCGGAACCGCGATTTTTTTGTTTGTGCAGATTTACTACACAAGCAGTGGTAGTGTGCGGTGGTATTTCATACTAGGTGTTGGAATCGGCGGGATCATTATGTCAGTTTTTCTTGCGATTACGGGGAAAATTTGTCGGAAAATTGTACGGCGGCATAGCAGATTTTTTACCGAAACACTTGAAAAACCCGGGGAAAAAAGATAGAATAAAAATAATTAACAGGTGAGTGAAACGGCAGGGCTGCCGGCAAGGGTGAGTAAATTAATATGAATGATGTAAAGCAGAGAAACCGCAGAAGACGGCAGCGCAAGCGTTCTCAGAATCATAAGAGAAGTGTGTTGGCGATCAGCGCAGTTGTTCTTATGTTGACAGTTATGGTGTCTGCAAACAGTATGACATTAAAGGCAAAGAACAGGGAGTATCAGGCGCAGGAGACGGAATTAAAAGAGCAGATCCAGGCGGAACAGGATCGGAAAAAGGAGATTAAAGAACTGGAAAAATACGTTGGAACGGATAAATATGTAGAAGATGTAGCGAAAGAAAAGCTGGGTCTGGTACATGACAACGAGATTGTTTTTAAATCGAAATAAGACTATAAAAGACGAATGATAAGCTTCAGGAAGAGATTCCTGAAGCTTTTTTCCGTCATGTATTCAGAAGAAAGGGGAACGACAAAATTGGCAAAGATAAAGGAACAGGAAATATTTGTAAATCCATATGTGATACAGATGGACAAATTTGCCGATTCATTGCAGCATTTATCCAAAACATTTCTGAATATGGAGGCATACAAAGGAACCTTGTCCAGAGAAGAAATTGATGAAATGTTTGAAAAGGTGACAGGGAATGTCTGTGCAGGTTGTGAACGGCGGGGAGAATGCCTGGGAGAAAAGCGTTCGGTGACTTATCAGATGATGTATGAGATCCTGTGTGCGGCAGAAGAATATGGCGCAGAACTGAATATGGAATTAAAACGCAGGCTGAAGAGACAGTGCCTGTTTGCACCACGTTTTTTAAGAGAGAGTCTGGAAGAATTCGAGAATGCCAAGCAGATCCTGATGTGGAATCACAGACTGGTGCAGGCAAGAGAGGGGTATGCAAGACAACTTACGAGCTTCGCTAAAATGATACAGTATACAACCAGGGAACTGGATGCCGGGATCTTCCAGGATGACCATTTAGAGAAGCGTATAAAGGCAGCGCTGAAAAAAGAAAATGTGAAGCTGCTTTCGGTTGTGTTTTACATGACACAGCAGGGAAAATATGAAGTCCATCTGACGGTAAAAGCTATGAAAGGACGGGTCGTCCTTGCAAAAGATGTTGCGTTTCTGGTGGGAAAATGTATAGGAAGAACGATGATTCCGAGACAGGGGGAAAGGCTTGTGATCGGAGAAGAATATGGCACCATTGCCTGTATGGAGGGAGCAAAGTTTCAGACACTGCAGGGTGTTGCGAGGATCGGAAAAGGACTGGAAGAGATATCGGGAGATACGTTTCTGATGAAGGATCTTCCGGGCGGACGCAAAGGAGTTGCGCTTTCGGATGGCATGGGTTCCGGAGAGGAAGCATTTCGGGACAGTACAATGGTGGTGGAGATGCTGGAAGAGCTGCTGGAAGCAGGATTTCCGGTAGAGACAGCGGTGCAGATGATGAATACGGCGCTGGTGACAGGACGGGAAGAAGTGAAGTTCTGTACATTGGATGTCTGCCTGTTTGATCTGTATCAGGGAAGTTGTGAATTTGTAAAAGCCGGAGCCTCGGCGACTTTTATTAAGAGGAAGAAAGAAGTTGAAAAAATCGAGTCGACGACACTTCCGATCGGTGTTGTACAGAATATAGAACTGGACAGGGAAGAGCGGAATCTGGAATCGGGAGAATATGTGATCATGGTGACAGATGGCGTGATGGATGCCCTGCCTGAAGGTTCACAGGAAGAAAAATTAGTGGAATTCATCCGGGAGACGGATATTGTCAATCCGACGGAATTTGCCCGCGGAATCTTAAGTCAGGTGTTGAAAAGTTCCGGCGGGATGCCGATGGATGATATGACGGTGCTGGTGATTGGAATATGGGGCTTAAGTTGACTTTCTATAAGAAATTTTATATATTTAATTTATATATAGCTTATATATTTGCCATACCGGTGAGTGGAAGATCAAGGACCGGGCAGGAAGAATTTATACAGACAGAATAAAGGAAAAGGAAGGCCGGAATGTATCAACGGGTGAAAGCATATGTGGAAAAATACCATATGTTACAGGAGAATGATCATGTAATCACAGGCGTATCTGGAGGCGCAGACTCCGTATGCCTTCTTTTCATGTTAAAAGAATTTAAAAATGAGATGCCATTGGAACTGACGGTGGTGCATATCCATCATGGGATCCGCGGTGACAGTGCAGATGCCGATGAGAGATATGTAAAGGCACTATGCAGACAACTCGGGGTCAGGTATCTGGCATTTCATGAGAATGTGGAGCAGTATGCAAAAGAACAGGGCCTGACGCTGGAAGAGGCGGGCAGGAATATCAGGCGGCAGATATTTGAAAAGGTGTGCAAAGAGAAAAACGGTACAAAGATTGCGCTGGCGCATCACCAAAATGATAATGCGGAGACGCTTTTGTGGAACTTAAGCCGCGGATGCGGCCTGCGTGGACTTGGCGGTATCAGCCCGGCAGAAGGAGATACCGTCCGGTATATCCGTCCGCTTCTCTGTGTGCAGAGATGTGAGATTGAAGCATTTTTACAGGAAAAGGGAATCAGTTATTGTACGGATGAGACGAATCTGGAAGATCACTATACGAGAAACCGGATCCGGAATCATGTGATTCCTTATCTCGAACAGGAGGTCAATCCGCAGGCGGTCATGCACATGTCCGAGACGATGGAACAGATGCGTGCAGTGTGGGCGTTTATGGAACAGGAAGTGCAAAAATGCAGGGAGCGATATGTGGAAAAGCGGCCGTGTGGGAGTGCAGAAGATCTGTATGAAGAACGTGAAAACGTTCCGGAACTGCTGATCAAAGAGGAATTATTCCGGGATGTCGATAAGACTGTACGTTCGTTCCTGATTCATGCGCTGCTATGTGAACTGGCGGGGCGCAGAAAAGATATCGAGCAGGTGCATGTAAGACTGATCGAAGATCTGGCACGACTTCAGACCGGAAGAAAGATCAGCCTTCCTTATAAAATGACAGCGGAAAAATGTTATGATGGAATCCTGCTTGACAGATCGGATCTCAAAACAAGGGAAAAAGAGGACGCCGGCAATGAACCGGGAGTGCATATGCGGATGTTTGAACAAACGGCGGAAACAGGCGCATTTCCTAAAAAAACCTACACGAAATGGTTTGACTATGATATAATTAAGAGCACTGTAAAAATAAGACATAAAGAGCCCGGTGACTATATCACAATCGACAGAAATGGCGGAACGCAGAGTCTGAAGAAGTATTTTATCAATGCGAAGATCCCGCGGGAAGACAGAGATAAGATCTGGCTGGCAGCAGATGGCAGTCACATTCTGTGGATTATCGGATACAGACAGAACCAGGCGTATCAGATTACAGATAAGACCAAAAGGATTTTGGAAATAGAATTTAACGGAGGAGAAGAAGATGGCAGAGACAGTTAAAGTATTAGTTCCTGAAGAGGATGTTGCAAAGAGGATCAAAGAACTTGGAGAACAGATCAGCAAAGATTATGCGGGAAAGCAGGTGCATCTGATCTGCGTGTTAAAGGGCGGAGTATTCTTTATGTGTGAACTGGCAAAGAGAATCACCGTTCCGGTATCTATGGATTTTATGAGTGTCAGCAGCTACGGTGACGGAACAAAGTCAAGCGGTGTCGTTAAGATCGCCAAAGACTTAGATGAGACACTGGAAGGAAAAGATGTGCTGATCGTAGAGGATATCATTGATTCAGGAAGAACATTATATTATCTGATGGATATCCTGGCTAAGAGAAATCCAAAGAGTATGAAGCTTTGTACACTTCTGGACAAACCGGAAAGAAGAGTAAAAGATGTAAAAGTAGATTATGTCGGATTCAATATCCCGGATGAATTTGTTGTGGGATATGGCCTGGATTACGCTCAGAGATATAGAAATCTTCCGTTTATCGGAGTAGTAGAGGGCGTAGAATAGGCGCGTCATAAGAAAGGAGCCTGAAAATTGAATAATAAGAAAGCGAGAGGACTGAACGGTGCCGTATTCCTGGTGTTTGTTGTATTTTTGTTCGCAGCACTGTGGTTTACCAATCAGTTCGATCAACGAGAAAAAGAGATTTCCTGGAAGAATTTCCAACAATTGATTCAAGATGACAAGATCGAGTCGGTAGAAGTGAATCAGAATAAGAGTGTTCCGACGGGACGTGTAGAGATTACGTTGAAGGGAGACGACGATTCCGATAAGATCAGATATCTGTATGTTTCTGATGTTAACGAGATCCAGGATTATCTGAAAGAACAGAATGTGGAGTATACGATGCCGGATATCCCTCAGGACAGCTGGGCAGCAACCACATTTCTGCCAGTTATCCTTACACTGGGCGGAGTTTTCCTGATCTTCGGTCTGATGAACCGGCAGGGCGGCGGTGCGAATTCGAAAGCGATGAATTTTGGAAAGAGCCGTGCAAGACTGAGCACAGACCGTGACAAGAAAGTGACATTTGCCCAGGTGGCAGGTCTGGAAGAAGAGAAAGAGGAACTGGAGGAGATTGTTGATTTCCTGAAATCTCCGAAGAAATATATCCAGGTGGGAGCAAGAATCCCGAAAGGCGTGTTGCTGGTAGGCCCTCCGGGAACCGGTAAGACGCTGCTTGCGAAGGCAGTTGCCGGAGAAGCGGGAGTTCCGTTCTTTACGATCTCCGGTTCGGATTTTGTGGAAATGTTTGTCGGTGTCGGTGCATCCCGTGTCAGAGACCTGTTCGAGGAGGCTAAGAAGAATGCACCTTGTATCATCTTTATCGATGAGATCGATGCAGTTGCAAGACGCCGTGGAACCGGAATGGGCGGCGGACATGACGAGCGTGAGCAGACACTGAACCAGTTACTCGTAGAGATGGATGGTTTTGGTGTCAATGAAGGTATCATCGTGATGGCTGCAACCAACCGAGTAGACATCCTTGATCCGGCAATCCTTCGTCCGGGACGATTCGACCGCAAGGTTATGGTTGGAAGACCTGATATCAAAGGGCGTGAGGAGATCCTTAAGGTTCATGCGAAAGGCAAACCACTGAGTGAGGAGATCAATCTGCAGCAGATCGCGCAGACAACAGCAGGATTTACAGGTGCAGATCTGGAAAATCTTCTGAACGAGGCAGCAATTCTTGCAGCGAAGGATAACAGAGTATTCTTAAAACAGGATGATATTAAGAAAGCATTTGTAAAAGTCGGAATCGGTGCAGAGAAGAAGAGCCGTGTCATTTCCGAAAAAGAGAAGAGAATCACAGCATTTCATGAAGCAGGGCATGCAATCCTGTTCCATGTACTCCCGGATGTGGGACCTGTATACAGTGTCTCGATCATCCCGACAGGAAGTGCGGGAGGATATACGATGCCGCTTCCGGAAAAGGATGAGATGTTTAATACAAAAGGAAAGATGCTTCAGGATATTACGGTATCACTCGGTGGACGTGTAGCCGAAGAAGAAGTATTTGATGATATCACAACCGGTGCATCCCAGGATATCAAACAGGCAACCGGTTTGGCAAAATCCATGGTTACAAAGTTCGGTATGTCGGAAGCAGTCGGGCTGATCAACTATGATGATGACAACAATGAGGTGTTCATCGGACGTGATCTGGCGCATACAGCAAGAGGCTACGGAGAGGGTGTGGCTACTGTAATCGACCAGGAAGTAAAGAGAATTATTGATGAATGTTATGACAGAGCAAGACATATCATTAGAAAATATGACGATGTTCTGCATACATGCGCAGACCTTCTGCTGGAAAAAGAAAAGATTTCCCGGGAAGAATTTGAAGCGCTGTTCCCGGAAGATGTATCGGAGGACTAGGAGGAAGAGCTTTCCTTTCCGGAAACAAAAAATGAGAGAGGTGTTAGTTATATGAATAAGGCGGCTTTATTTTGCGATGGAACAGAAGGGTATGTATATCCCCCTGAACCGAAGGAGAATGAACTGGTAACGTTCCGGTTCCGTACGGCGAAGGATGATGCAGACAGAGTAGGGCTTGTGACATCGGCTGACACATATGTAATGGAAAAAGAATGCACACAGGGAAAATTTGATTATTATACGTTTGAAGTGCGTCTGGGGGCAGAGCCTTTCAGATATTGTTTCGAAGTGCAGTCTGGAACAGAAAAATATTATTATGGACGATGTGGAATCTCTCGCGAGATCCTGGAGTATTATAACTTTGTTGTAGTACCCGGATTTTCCACACCGGACTGGGCAAAGGGAGCGGTTATGTATCAGATATTTACAGACCGCTTTTATAACGGAGATAAGTCAAATGATGTAGAGACGAACGAGTATTACTATATCGGAGATTATTCCCGGAGAGTAACGAACTGGGATAAATATCCGGCGAACATGGGTGTAAGAGAATTCTACGGCGGGGATCTGCAGGGAGTCATGGATAAACTTGATTATCTGCAGGAGCTGGGTGTAGAAGTTGTATATTTTAATCCATTATTTGTGTCACCGTCGAACCATAAATACGATATCCAGGATTATGATTATATTGATCCGCATTATGGGAAGATCGTAGATGACGGAGGTGAGGTGCTTCCGGATGGTGTGACGGACAACAGTCAGGCAACGAAGTATAAAAAACGCACGACAGGTTTTAAGAACCTGGAAGCAAGTAATGAGTTGTTCATTAAGCTGGTAGAAGAATTACACCGTCGTGGTATGAAAGTGATTCTGGACGGCGTATTCAACCATTGCGGTTCTTTCAATAAGTGGATGGACCGTGAGAGAATATACGAAGGCGAAAAAGATTATGAACCGGGTGCTTATATATCGGCAGACAGTCCGTACAGAAGCTACTTCCGTTTCTTCAAAGAAGGACCGGAGAACTGGCCGTATAATGGTAATTATGATGGCTGGTGGGGACATGATACTTTGCCGAAACTGAATTATGAAGATTCTGTAAAGCTGGAAAATTATATCTTATATATCGGGCGGAAATGGGTATCACCGCCGTATAATGTAGATGGATGGCGTCTGGATGTGGCAGCAGATCTGGGACGCAGCAATGAATATAACCATGATTTCTGGAAGAAATTCAGAAGAGCCGTGAAAGATGCGAATCCGAATGCACTGATCCTTGCAGAACATTACGGGGATCCGAGCGACTGGCTTAAAGGTGACGAGTGGGATACTGTCATGAACTATGATGCATTCATGGAGCCGATCACATGGTTTCTGACAGGAATGGAAAAGCACAGTGATGAGGCCAGAGAAGAACTTCTCGGTAACATCGATAACTTTATTGGGTCGATGGCACACCATATGTCGAATATGCTGACCCCTTCACTGCAGGTAGCGATGAACGAACTTTCGAACCATGATCATTCGAGATTCCTTACGAGAACGAACCACATGGTTGGCCGTGTAGAACATTTGGGACCTGAAGCCGCAAATGAATATGTAAATAAAGCGGTTATGCGTGAAGCGGTCGTCATGCAGATGACATGGGTCGGAGCACCGACCATATATTATGGTGATGAGGCGGGTGTCTGTGGATTCACGGATCCGGATAACAGAAGGACCTATCCGTGGGGACGTGAAGACCATGAACTGATTGCGTTTCACAAAGAAGCGATCCGCATCCACAAAGAGCATCCGGCACTTAGAACCGGTTCTCTGAAGATTCTTGGCGGAGAAGAGAATGTCCTATCTTATGCAAGGTTCAAAGGTAATGACCGGATCGTCATCGTGATCAATAACCGCAGCGAACGTACGGAAGTGAAAGTTCCTGTATGGGAGGCTGAGATTCCGGCGAAATGTCGTATGAAACGTCTGCTGTATTCTTACAAAGACGGATATACAACAGAGTATGAAGAATATCTGGTGGAAGATGGCGAAGTGGTTGCAAATATGGGACCGCATTCGGCATTGGTGCTGGGAATGCGGAATGAAGAGGAGCATGACTGGCTGTATATTCTGTAAAGTGGAGATAAAAAAGATTACCGGAAAAGGAACTGTCCTTTCCGGTAATCTTTTTTTATATCTGAGTATGCAAAAAATGGAGTTGCCTGCGGCAGGTCCTCTGTGTTATTTTGTAAGAACTTCTACTCCGTCTTCTTTGATAAGAACCATATATTCAATCTGGGCAGAAAGACCGTCGTCATCTGTATAAACGGTCCAGCCGTTGTCTTCGTCTACATAGAATTCCGGAGATCCCTGATTGATCATTGGTTCAATTGTGAACATCATACCTGGGACCAGAACCATCTCACTGCCCTTTGGAGTAACATAACTTACAAATGGTTCCTCGTGGAATTCCAGACCGATTCCATGACCGCCGATCTCTTCTACGACAGAATATCCGTTTTTCTGTGCGTGGGAATTGATCGCATAAGCAATGTCTCCGAGATGTCCCCATGGTTTTGCGGCTTTGAGGCCGAGTTCCACGCACTCTTTTGTGACACGGACGATACGTTCTGCTTCCGGAGATACCTCACCGATCGTGAACATACGGGATGCATCGGAAAAATAGCCGTTTAAGATAGTAGATACATCAACATTGATGATATCGCCATCGATCAGGATCTCGTGTTCACTTGGGATGCCGTGGCAGATAACGTTGTTGATAGAAGTGCACACGCTTTTCGGAAATCCTTCATAATTCAGAGGCGCAGGAATCCCGCCATGCTCTGTTGTAAAATCATACACTAGTTTATCGATCTCGGCAGTGCTCATTCCTGCGTGAATATGAGCAGCTACATGATCGAGAACTGCGGTGTTTAATGCGGCACTTTTTTTAATCATTTCAATCTGTTCCGGTGTTTTCAGTAATGAACGGTCAGGAACGATCTGACCTTTGGACGCAAGTGTCCATAATTTAATATCTAATTTATCCACAATACTACCTGCTTTCTACACAAATTTTCCACATGTATTATAACACGTTTTGGAAAAAGAGACAGGGGAATTTTTGTCAGCAGGAGTGAGCCGGATGAAAAAACATCTGTCTCGTATTGTCTCGGCCATAAAAATAAGTTATAATTTTACTGGTATTGTATACAGAAAGTGGGTAAGCTCATAGGTGGGACTTTTCTAAACCGGAAATTCTATATGGTGCAGAATAAACGAATACACAGGCAATATAGAAAGGAGCAGATATATGTTAAGAATTGGAATGCTTACAAGTGGCGGCGACTGCCAGGCACTGAATGCAGCAATGAGAGGCGTCGTAAAGGGGCTTGTTTCAAAAAGGGATGATGTAGAGATTTATGGATTTCAGGATGGATATAAGGGTTTGATCTATTCGAATTTTAAGATGCTTACGTCAAAAGATTTTTCGGGAATCCTGACACTTGGCGGAACGATCCTGGGAACATCCAGACAGCCGTTTAAGTTGATGAGAGTACCGGATAAGGACGGAATTGACAAAGTAGAGGCGATGAAACACACATATCACAAGTTGAATCTGGACTGCCTGGTAATTCTGGGAGGGAATGGAACACACAAATCAGCCAATATGCTGAGAGAAGAAGGACTTAATGTGGTAACACTCCCGAAGACGATCGATAATGATCTCTGGGGAACAGATATGACGTTCGGATTCCAGAGTGCAGTAGATATTGCAACAGATACGATTGATAAGATCCATACAACAGCGACATCTCACAGCCGTGTATTTATCGTGGAAGTAATGGGACATAAAGTAGGATGGGTCACACTTCATGCAGGAATTGCCGGTGGTGCCGATATTATTCTTCTTCCGGAGATGCCATACGATATCAATTCAGTGGTTAACGCAATTGAAAAACGCGGCAAAGCAGGGAAGAGATTTACAATTATTGCTGTTGCCGAAGGTGCAATTTCAAAAGAAGATGCAGCACTCTCAAAGAAAGAATTAAAAGAGAAAAAAGCAAAGAAGAAATATCCTTCTGTTGCATATGAACTTGCCGAGAAGATTCAGGAAAAGACAGATAAAGAAGTAAGGATCACAGTTCCCGGACATACACAAAGAGGCGGCTCTCCGTGTGCATATGACCGTGTACTTGCAACAAGACTTGGTGCAGAAGCTTCGAGAGCAATTTTGGAAGGTGATTTCGGATGTATGGTAGGGACCAGAAATCAGGAGATTATCCGCGTGCCATTGTCAGAAGTTGCCGGAAAACTAAAATATGTAGATCCAAAAGCATCGATCATTGACGAGGCAAAGACCATTGGTATCAGCTTCGGTGATGAATAGATGCGGAGACTGAGCAGGATCTCCATTTAGACAAGGAGTGTAAAGAATGTCATATACGGCATTATACCGTAAGTTTCGTCCGGATGAATTCGAAGATGTAAAAGGACAGGATGCGATCGTCCGGACATTGAAGAACCAGATTAATGCAGATCGTATCGGACATGCATATTTGTTCTGCGGGACCAGAGGAACCGGAAAGACAACCGTTGCGAAGATATTTGCGAAAGCAGTCAACTGTGAACATCCGGTAGATGGAAGCCCGTGCGGGGAGTGTGCAATGTGCCGGTCGATCGCAGCGGGTACATCGATGAATGTGATCGAGATTGATGCGGCATCTAATAATGGTGTGGACAACATCCGTGAGATCCGTGAAGAGGTCACATATCGCCCGACAGAAGGGAAATATAAAGTATATATTATTGATGAGGTGCATATGCTGTCGATCGGCGCATTCAATGCATTGTTAAAAACATTGGAAGAACCTCCGGAATATGTTATATTTATTCTTGCGACAACGGAGGCACACAAGATTCCGATTACGATCTTGAGCCGATGTCAGCGATATGATTTTAAAAGAATTTCCATTGAGACGATCGCAGCGAGATTGCGTGAACTGATCGATAAAGAAGGATGGGATGTGGAAGATAAGGCGGTCCGCTATATCGCAAAGATGGCGGATGGCTCTATGAGGGATTCACTGAGCCTTCTGGATCAGTGTGCGGCATTCTATATGAATGAGACACTGACATATGATCATGTACTGGAAGTGCTGGGAGCGGTGGATACGGAAGTATTCAGCCGACTGTTAAGACAGCTGCTTGCGATGGATGTACATCAGGTGATCGAGACGGTAGATGAGCTGGTAATGCAGGGAAGAGAATTGTCTCAGCTGGCGGCAGATTTCACATGGTATCTGAGAAATCTGCTTCTGGTGAAGAGCTCGGATGATATGGAAGATGTACTGGATGTATCATCGGAGAATCTGGCACTGTTAAAAGAAGAAGCACAGATGATTGACAGTGATACACTGATCCGCTACATCCGCATTTTTTCGGATCTGACGAATCAGTTGAAATATGCGACACAGAAGAGGGTTCTGCTGGAAGTAACCCTGATCAAATTATGCCGTCCGGCAATGGATCAGAATAAGGACGCCCTGCTGGACCGCATCCGTGCGATTGAAAAACAGCTGGAGGACGGAGCGTGGGAAGCACCGGTCAGGGAGCGTGTTGTGTATGCATCCGATGCAAAAGAAGCAGCGGCACCGAAGCCGAAACCGGAACTTCCGCAGGCATTAAATGAAGACGTGAAAGCGGTGGCAAAAGATTTCCGGATGATCATCAATGAGGCTTCCCCGATGCTCCGCACATATCTGAAAAAAGCGAGATTAAGTGCCGGAGAAGGCAACCGGCTTCTGATCGTGCTGCCGGATGAACTGAGTGCCAGTGCAGTTGCGACGCCGGATCACAAAGAAGAGATCCAGTCGTTGATCGAGCAGAAGATCGGTAAAAAAGTAGAGATAGATGTCCGCCAGATGGAGGCAGGACGCAGATTCGAGGATCACTTTGTAGATCTGGAGAATCTGATCAATATGGAAATTACTGTAGAAGATGAATAGGAGGACATGAATCATGGCAAAAAGAGGAGGATTCCCAGGAGGCGGAATGCCGGGAAATATGGCAAATCTGATGAAACAGGCACAGAAGATGCAGCGTCAGATGGAAGAACAGGCAAAGGAAATGGAGACAAAAGAATTCAGTGCAACTGCAGGCGGCGGTGCTGTTGAAGTAACTGTATCCGGAAGCAAGAAGATATTAAAAGTAAAACTGGATGAAGAAGTAGTAGATCCGGATGATGTAGAGATGCTAGAAGATCTGCTTGTGGCAGCAGTCAATGAAGCACTGGAGAAAGTAGACGCAGAGACAACTTCTGCAATGTCTAAGTTTACCGGCGGCATGGGCGGCGGAATGCCGGGATTATTCTAAGAGAAGATCCGGAAAGAATGATTCTTACAGGGAGTTAAAAAATTATGGATTATTACAGTAATCAGATGAGCAAATTGATTGAGGAACTGTCATGCCTTCCGGGAATCGGAGCAAAATCTGCGGCAAGACTTGCGTTCCATCTGATTCATATGCCGATTGATGATGTAAAAAGACTGGCTTCTACGATGGTGGAAGCCAGAGAGAATATAAAATATTGCAAAGAATGTTATACACTTACCGATCAGGAACTGTGCCCGATCTGCAGTAACAGTAACCGTGATCATCAGACGATCATGGTGGTTGAGAATACAAGAGATCTTGCGGCATATGAAAAGACAGGGAAATATAATGGTGTGTATCATGTGCTTCATGGTGCAATCTCTCCGATGCTTGGGATAGGTCCGGAAGATATCAAATTAAAGGAACTGATCGGGCGTCTGCAGGGAGATGTAAAAGAAGTGATCATTGCAACGAATTCGAGTCTGGAAGGTGAGACTACAGCGATGTATATCAGTAAGCTGATCAAACCGACGGGAATTAAAGTAAGCAGAATTGCAAGCGGTGTTCCGGTCGGAGGAGATCTGGAGTATATCGATGAAGTGACGCTTCTCCGGGCACTTGAAGGAAGGACAGAACTGTAGAGCGTTTGTCCCCGTCAGAGGTGAGAGAATGAAGAAAAAGGTTACATCAACAGATATTGCCCATGCTGCCGGAGTATCACAATCTACAGTTTCTATGATCTTGAACAAAAAATATGATGTGTCATTTGCCAAAGAGACTGTGGAAAAAGTAGAAAATGCTGCAAAAGAGCTGGGATACGTCCCGCCGAAACGGAAAACGAGGAAGGGGACAAAAAGAGAGAAACTTCTGGTTGTATTTTGCCCCAATCTGACGAATCCGTATTATGTTATGCTGCTGCAGGGAATCGAGGCGCATGCAAAAGAAAAAGGATTTGGTCTTTTTGTATGTAATACACAGAGAGATCTCCGGATGGAAGAACGCTATCTGAAAATGATGTGGCAGTTACGGCCGCTGGGGATTATCTACACCTGTAATCCGAGCCATTGCTTTATGGATCTGGTGGGAGAGATTGCAGAACAGATACCGGTTGCGATCGTAAATAACCAAAATGAAAAGATGAATGTAGATGCAGTGGAACTTGATAATTCAAAACTTGGAAGAGTGATGGCGAAGCATCTGCTGGAATTAGGTCACAGAAAGGTTGCATATATAGCACCGCCGTTGACAGCAAGACAGAAACAACGTTCAAAACGGGTGGAAGGTTTCCTGAAAGAGTATGAAAAAGCCGGTCTGCGAGACCAGGTGATCATCAAGGCGGCAAAAGAAGAGATTGATCTTGATGTGGCACATATTGATTCCGAATATAAGATCGGATATGAACTGACGAAAGAGTTGTTGAATGAAACGACAGATGTGACAGCAATTGTCGGATTAAATGACATGATTGCATTTGGAGTCATGGATGCACTTTATGAGGCAAAGATAAAAGTGCCGGCCGATGTGTCCGTGATGGGATGTGATAACACACTGTTTGCCAGAATGCATAACATGAATCTGACGACGATCGAGCATTTTGTGACTTTTAAAGGAAGGGATGCATGTGATATTATAATGAAGAAGATAGCATCACATCATTCAGCGAATATGGAAACAGCACCGATCAGTACCTATCATGTGGAATATGAACCGCAGCTGATCGTCCGTGGAACAACAACGTATGCAAAAAATGCACGAAAAAAGAAAAATTAATTCTTTTGCGAAAATTATTATTAATAAATTCGAGATTTTACAAAATAAAAATGCATGTTAAATTTAAATAATCCCATAAAATGCGTGAAAATCGTTAATGAAATAAAAAAATTAAAAAAAGTTCGATTAATAATTTGAAAATATTAATAAAGAAAATTATTAATAAAAAATCATGCCTATTGACCGGAGTTCCATGAATAGAGTATAATTTATATCAAACGATAACAAGGGAATGGTGAACAGATTTCACCGCTTTTAAGGAGGAAAACAACATGAAATTTTTCATTGACACAGCGAACGTAGAGGATATTAAGAAAGCAAATGATATGGGAGTTATCTGCGGGGTAACAACAAACCCATCTCTGATCGCAAAAGAAGGTAAAGTATTTGAAGAAGTTATCGCTGAGATCGCATCTATCGTAGACGGACCTATCAGTGGAGAAGTAAAAGCTACAACAACAGATGCAGAAGGCATGATCGCAGAAGGAAGAGAGATCGCTAAGATCCATCCGAATATGGTAGTTAAGATTCCTATGACTGTAGAAGGATTAAAGGCAGTTAAAGTACTTGCAGCAGAAGGTATCAAGACAAACGTAACTCTGATCTTCAATGCAAACCAGGCACTTCTTGCAGCAAGAGCAGGCGCTTCATTCGTATCACCATTCCTGGGACGTCTGGATGATATTTCCACAAGAGGAGTAGATCTGATCTCAGAGATCGCACAGATCTTCGAAGTTGCAGGAATCGATACAGAGATCATTGCGGCAAGCGTACGTAACCCGATCCATGTAACAGACTGTGCATTGGCAGGTGCCGATATCGCAACTGTACCTTACAAAGTAATCGAGCAGATGACACATCATCCATTAACAGATGCAGGAATCGAGAAATTCCAGGCTGATTACAAAGCAGTATTCGGAGAATAAGAATAAGTAAAGCTATCATATATAATGATTCAGGAGGAACAACATGAACAAATTAGAGCTTATGAAGACAGCCAACGAAGTCCGCAAGGGCATCGTTACTGCAGTTCACAGTGCAAAATCCGGACATCCGGGTGGATCACTGTCAGCAGCAGACATTTATACATATCTGTATTTTGAAGAGATGAATATCGATCCTAAGGATCCTAAGAAAGCAGACCGTGACCGTTTTGTATTATCAAAAGGACACACAGCACCGGGATATTATTCAACACTGGCACACAGAGGATTCTTCCCGGTAGAAGATCTGACAACTCTTCGTAAAGTCGGATCATATCTTCAGGGACATCCGGATATGAAACACATCCCAGGTGTTGATATGTCAAGCGGATCCCTCGGACAGGGAATCTCAGCTGCAGTAGGAATGGCTATTTCAGCTAAGCTTTCAGATGATGATTACAGAGTATACACACTTCTCGGAGATGGTGAGATCCAGGAGGGACAGGTCTGGGAAGCTTCTATGTTAGCGGGACACAGAAAGCTGGACAACCTGGTAGTGATCGTTGATAATAACAACCTTCAGATCGATGGAAAGATTACAGACGTTAACTCTCCATATCCGATCGACAAGAAATTCGAGGCATTTAACTTCCATGTGATCAATATTGATGGAAATGATTTTGACCAGATCGAAGCAGCTTTCAAAGAGGCTCGTGAGACAAAGGGAATGCCGACTGCAATTATTGCAAAAACAATCAAAGGAAAAGGAGTTTCCTTCATGGAAGACCAGGCCGGATGGCATGGAAAAGCTCCTAATGATGAGCAGTATGCACAGGCAATGGAAGAATTAGAGAAAGCAGGTGAAGCATTATGTCAGAAGTAAAGAAAATCGCAACAAGAGAAAGCTACGGTAATGCTTTGGTAGAATTAGGAAAAGAACATGAAGATCTGGTAGTGTTAGACGCTGACCTTGCAGAAGCTACCAAGACGGGAATGTTCAAAAAAGCTTTCCCGGAACGTCACATTGACTGTGGAATCGCTGAGTGTAACATGATCGGAGTTGCAGCAGGTATCGCTGCCACAGGAAAAGTTCCGTTTGCAAGTTCATTTGCTATGTTTGCAGCAGGACGTGCATTTGAGCAGGTTCGCAACTCAGTCGGATATCCAAAATTAAACGTTAAGATCGGTGCTACACATGCCGGAATCTCTGTTGGAGAAGACGGTGCTACACATCAGTGTAACGAAGATATTGCTCTTATGAGAACAATTCCTGGAATGATCGTGATCAATCCTTCCGATGATGTAGAAGCAAAAGCAGCTGTAAAAGCAGCTTATGAGCACGTAGGTCCTGTATATCTCCGTTTCGGAAGACTTGCAGTTCCGGTTATCAATGATAATGCAGAATACAAATTCGAGATTGGTAAAGCCATCACACTTCGTGAAGGTACTGATGTGACAATCATCGCAACAGGTCTTGAGGTATCTGAATCCCTCGCAGCAGCAGAGAAGCTTGCAGCAGACGGAATCAGTGCAGAAGTGATCAATATGCATACGATCAAACCGTTGGATGAAGCAGCGGTTGTTGCAGCAGCAGCTAAGACAGGAAAGATCGTAACAGTTGAAGAACACTCTGTTATCGGCGGACTTGGAAGTGCTGTATGTGATGTAGTTGCAGAGAAAGCACCGGCTAAAGTAATGAAGATTGGTGTAAATGATACATTTGGTGAGTCTGGTCCGGCTGTAGAACTGATTAAGAAATA
>ERZ1026866.700-NODE-700-length-19252-cov-110.614731_pt1 | contig 19252 bp, 41 predicted proteins | sample MGYA00380163_ERZ1026866 | MGnify/ENA primary metagenome ERZ1026866 (study PRJEB33269, sample SAMEA4719799) | human gut metagenome | biome: human-associated habitat; feature: organic feature; material: feces | place: Cameroon | collected 2013-10 ...
CAATATCTTTGTATGGTATGTAGCTGACACCTTCCAGACCATCGTTACCACTTGGTCCAGTGATTAACACAGATGCTATAGCAATAGCCCCGCCACTTATCGCCGCTATTACGCTATTTCGTAGTGCCGGTGACATTGCCATTCAATCTGTCCTCGCGCTCTTTGCGCTTGTAGTACCAGTTGATGCCAAATGTGCCGACAGTACAAAGAATACCAATGATGACAGCCCAGTCATTCAGGGAGAGAATGCCACCCATCGCAGTCAGTCCTCCGAAGCTGTAACTGAACCATTCTCTGATTTTGTCCATACGGTACATGCTCTACCCCTTCATTGAGGGGATTTGCTCTATTTAATTAGGAATAATGTCGATTACTGATAGAACAAATCCAGGCTACTGTGTTTAGTAATCAGATTTGTTCGTGACCGATATGCACGGGCAAAACGGCAGGAGGTTGTTAGCGCAGCCTCTTGCCACCCGCTTTCACGAAGATCATGTGTAGAAGGCCGCAGCATAACTATCACTGATGAGTTCAGGATAGCCAGTGGCTACGGCTCAGTTTGGGTTGTCCTGTTGCTGGGCGGCGATGACGCCTGTACGCATTTGGTGATCCGGTTCTGCTTTCGGTATTCGCTTAATTCAGCACAACGGTAAGAGCATTTATGGCTCGCATCGCGGGAAAAAGCCCACGGTAGAGAGTCGAACTCTACAAATGCTCTTACCTGTTGTGTGCCCATTATTAATCACACCGGGCCAGTGCGCCAGATTCGTTGATGAGGAACTGGAATACCTCACTGGTGTTTAGCGGTTAAGCTACGGCCAGATACATTTCTTCGTTTGCATTTATCTTTGTGATCAGTTTCTAAAAAACCGCAAAGTCGCTTACGAAAACTATCGGAAAGAACACATCTGTCTGCCGGGTCTCTGAATGATCTTCCAATCCAGCCCTATCAGTGCGTCGATATGCCCTTACCTGATAGCCTTCAATCTGGCTCAGGACTCTCGCGTATGAGTGTCAACGTGTCGTGCAGCACGCATTAACTCGAAAGTCCTGACCGGATTGCAGAAATGAAAAAGCCCCGAGCTATTAACTCAGGGCTTTATTTAACGAGTGCATTTATCCATCGTTGATGTCAAATTTACCCAACTTTATTCAAAAAGTCAATGTTATGCCGTTAATATGTTGCCATCCGTGGCAATCATGCTGCTAACGTGTGACCGCGTTCAAAATGTTGTCTGCAATTGACTCTTCCTTGTGGCATTGCACCACCAGAGCGTCATACAGCGGCTTAACAGTGCGTGACCAGGTGGGTTGGGTAAGGTTTGGGATTAGCATCGTTACAGCGCGATATGCGGCGCTTGCTGGCATTCTTGAATAGCCGACACCTTTGCATCTTCCACACTCTTTCTCAACAACTCTCCCCCACTGCTCTGTTTTGGCAATATCAACCGCACGGCCTGTACCGTGGCAATCTCTGCATCTTGCGCCCGGCGTCGCGGCACTACGGCAATAATCCGCATAAGCGAATGTTGCGAGCACTTGCAGTACCTTTGCCTTAGTATTTCCTTCGAGCTTTGCCACACCACGGTATTTCCCCGATACCTTGTGTGCAAATTGCATCAGATAGTTGATAGCCTTTTGTTTGTCGTTCTGGCTGAGTTCATGCTTACCGCAGAATGCAGCCATTCCGAATCCGGCTTGTGATTGCGCCATCCCCATAGCAGCCATCACATCAGTACCGGAAAGAGAGTCAGAAGCCGTGGCCCGTGGTGAGTCGCTCATCATCGGGCTTTTTGGCGAATGAAATTTAGCTACGCTTTCGAGTCTCATCGTCTTCCCCTCTTGCCCTGTTTGACCATCAGGACGCCGTTAACTATTACGTGACGCTCACCTTTGCTGTCTCGGTTGTACTTGAGCACTGTTCCTCTTGCACAGGAAAGCATCCTCGCCACTTCGGTCTGATTGCCTCGTGTCTGGATAAGAAGCTCTGGTATCGTTTGAATTGTGGCGTTCATGCGTTCTCCAGTTCGGTGATTTTTATTCCAAGCCGTCCGCCTGGTACTTTCACACCACGAATTACGCGAATGTCATCGAATTGCTCGTCGTCTTCCGCAAATCCGGCGTGGATAAGGGAGTCGAGTAAACCTTTCAGGATGTTGTCGAGGTCGCGGCGGCGGGAGTCTGGAACGTCTGCGATTACTTTGATGCGGAGTCGTGATTTGGTGAAAATGTCTAACTTAAGTTGGCGGATGATTTGCTGAACGTCTTTTCGGTATTTCTGGCCTTTATCGCTTATGTAATATTGGCTTCCCCGTCTTCGCCAGTAGGTGTTCACCGACGGCGGGTATGGAAGCACAAACTGATATTCGTTCATGACTTAATCTTCCCATCCTTCAGCAGTATCGCCTGCGTCCTGATTACGCCTTCGAGGTGGTAAAGTCTGGCGTCTTTGTTGTCGAGAATCCGGGTGCGTCGGTCGATCTCAGCGTGGCAGTCACTACAAGCCCATGCGCCGATCAGGTCGTCAGGTTTCATTCCCGTTCCGCAAATTCCAGCCATCCGGTAATGTGCCAGAACTGTAGTTTCAGGGTTGCCATTGCATACGCCGTAAATACGTACCTGGCATTCTCTGCCGCGTGCTTCTTTGCGTAGGTTAGCCATTAAGCAGCCTCCCCTGTTACTTTCAGCATTCCGTTATCGAGCAGCTTTCTGGTCAGCCACTGTTGACCACGCCCGGTGATTTTTGTGGTGAACGATATCTGTATTCCGTGATTTGTGTTGACCGCTGTTTCTTTCACTGTGAAATAGCCGCGATCCATATATTCCTGCATTGGCACATTGCGCCGGGAACCTGAAGCAATAAGGATTTTGTGATCGCGCATCCACGCAAACAGTTTGTTTGGACCAATACCGACAACCTTTGCAAAGTTTCCAATCAAAATTCCGCTGGCCTCGCCAACTCGATCGGCAAACTCAACTTTAGGTGCGGCAATTGCGAGCTGGTTTTCCAGTTGCATTTTCTGCTCAGCAAGATCAGCAGCAAGGCGCAACGCTTCTGGTAGCGTTTTTGGGATATTAACCGCAGCTTCTTCAAGCTCTCGCCAACGGTCAACAAGGCGAGCGGTGAACTCTGGCGACAACTGGGCAACGACAATAATGCTGTCGCGCTTACCTTGTTCGCCTTCGAAGACGTAATGCTCGTACTGAACATTGAACCCTAAGTTATTGATTCTTTCGGAAACCTCAATTTGAGGAAGCCGGATAACACCATTTTTAGCCAGCGTTTCGATGGTACGTTTCACATTGTCATGACGCTTACCCACCAACTCAGCGATTTCAATGCTTGTCATTTTGATGGCGTTGCCATTTATTAACTCATTCATCGTCTTCTTCCTCGTACATTGAGCTATTCGGATCGCTCATCAGTTCTGCGCAGCAATCGGAGCACACGTGAACTTCCAGCATATGCAGCTTCTGACCGCAGTTAGCGCACGTTAAAGCCCGCTCGACGCTTTCTTTCTGGTATTGAAGGGATTGGGATGGGCTAAGCATTATTGGCGTCCTGCATCATGAGAAAGACAATCATGGCAGCGCGGAGTGGGTTTTCATCTTGAGTCATATGATATGGGGTACTATCACTGCCAACTTTTCTATGCGCTGCCTTCCATAATCCATTTTCAGGCGCTGGAATAATGCCAATTCTGTTCTCTACGATAATCGGCTCTGCGTCTGATGGGCTTTTACAGTAATCAACCGTTTTTATTGCATAACCAGTTTCGTCATCCCACTCAACACCAACGATTGATGTTCCCAACTTTGCGATTTCGCAATCTTCGGGAGCAAATCCACAGCAAATTGCCACTCGCTTGTTAATTTCAAAATCACTTAACTGTGAATAATCCATTGTCATTTCCTCGCACGATGTCTTAGCCACCGGATATCCCACAGGTGAGCCGTGTAGTTGAAGGTTTTTACGTCAGATTCTTTTGGGATTGGCTTGCGTTTATTTCTGGAGCGTTTCGTTGGAAGGTATTTGCAGTTTTCGCAGATGATGTCGGTGAAACTTCGTCGCTGTCGTCTCATGCCGCCCTGTCTCCCCATCTCGCTTTCCACTCCAGAGCCAGTCGCGCTTCGTCTGACCACTTAACGCCATGTTCTGTACCGAATGCCTGTATAAGCTCTAATAGCTCCGCAAATTCGCTTACACGCATCCTGCTGGTTGACTGGCCTATTACCACAAAGCCATTCCCGGCAAGGTTAGGAACAACATCCTGCTGCTTTAATGCTGCGGTAAACACACACTTCCAGCTTTCTGCATCCAGCCAGCGACCATGCCATTCAACCTGACGAGAGACGTCACCAAGGCAAGCCCAAAGCTTTCGATTCTGGTCTAAGCTGCGGTTGCGCTGCTTAAACTCGACAATGATGTCTAAATCGCATGTCCTAAGATACTGAATGGCGTTATATCTTATAGATTCATTAGTAAGGTGATATTTGACACATTTCATTTTAATACCTCGCAAATTCGCCGAAACATTCATCCGCTTTATTTGCATATACTTTATGAGCTTCCTTTGGGTCATCGTAAAACCCAAGATTAACTTTCCTCTTGTTGATTACGATTTGCGCCCTCCATTTTCTTGATTTCTTATCCCATGAAACGCCTTTATATCCTGATTTGTTATTTGCCTTTTTGTTTACGTTTTGGATGTTTTGAGATCGAGTTGCCAATCTAAGATTTGCTATACGATTGTCATCCCTAACGAGATTTATGTGGTCGATATCACTTTTTGGTAGACTGCCATTCATATAGAGCCACGCCAGCCTGTGTGCCTTATAAAGTTTTCCATCGACTTTTATTACCCAGTAGCCTTCGCTACTCTTATGCCCTGCGATATCCCCAGCATTCATTCTCTGGCATTTCTTTACTTTCCATGTGAATTTCCCTGTTAACTCATCGTAGAGAAGGACTTCTTTAAGTCTCTGCTGAGTTATTTGATCGATTGGTTTGGTTGGGTCTGGAAGAATTTGCTGTACCGCGTGAATAGCGTTTTGCTGATGTGCTGGGGATCGAATTTCAAAGGTTAGTTTTTTCATGACTTCCCTCTCTAACAGATTTCAGGTTATTCCACTCCGTTACCGCACTGCGATAATTCGCGGCCGCCACAGCGGCGTGGTTAGCGCAGTAGATTTGGCACCCGTTCTCCATGTCGAATATTGTCGGTGATTTTCCGCATTTACATTTTTTGGCACGCGGTGCGTCTGAACACATTCCGTTAACGGTGTCCATCAGGATCCCCCTCGTTCTTAATCCAATAAAAAAGGGCTACTGTGTAAATAGCCCCTGTTATTAGCTCAGTGATGTAGATGGTCATCAGAATCCTCCTTTCTTCTTGGACTGCGGCTCCTCGCGTTCACGGCGGCGCATTTCAGCAGACTGTTGGTCTGTGTCATAAATAGCGCCATTTGCCTGAATGCAATACACCGTGCCGGTATTGCCATGACGATTGAGACGAAGGATTAGTTCGGTTTCACCAGGTGGAACACTGTCATCAAAAGCACCTTCACGATGGATCCCCACCCAATAATCGCAATCCTGTTCAATCTGCCCTGTATCTCGTGAGTCACTTGGTAATGGGCGTTTATTGGTTCGGCTTTCCAGTGCGCGGTTAAGCTGCGTCAGAAGCACAACAACGCAATCAAGCTCTTTGGCAAGGTTCTTCAGTCCTTTGGTGATCATGCCGTAAGCAAGGTCGTTGCGATCGGCCTTCTCAGCGGTCATTAGTGTCAGGTAATCGACCAGAATCATGCCAACACATCCTTTTTCTCGCTTGATTCGACGGCTTTCGCTGACGATTTGAGCCAGAGATAATCCCGGCGTGTCGTCGATGTAAAGCATGTCGATTTCACTCAAGCGATTGGCTGTTTCGATCGCCCTGTTGAAGTCACCATCGTAATCACCCTGATAGCCGTCATCGGCGTCATTTGTCGCCGGAAGGTAAAAAATATTCGGGTTAACACCAGACTTCTGCCCTACCAGTTTTTCCAGTATCTGATCACCTGGCATTTCAAGGCTGAACATCAGAGCGGGCTTTTTCTCATGCACTGCGCAATTGATTGCCATCTGGCTGTATAGCGTCGTTTTCCCCATCTTAGGGCGAGCGCCAATGACAAACAGAGAGCCTTTCACCAGACCTTTCGGTGACAGCATCCTGTCCAGCGATGGGATCCCTGTGCTCATTCCTCGTTGTTCGCCTGACGGGTCAAATCGCTTCTCAAGGTCGCTAACCCAGTCTTCCATGACCTCACCAAATGAACGAAGGCCGCGACGCGATCCGGTTTTTGCATGGTCTGTCAGTTGCGTGAAAATCGACTGAATAGCTTCGTACTTCTGTGTTGCAGTCATTCCGTTGCGGGAATAGAGCAATTCCGTCGCTTCAGTCATGCGGTTGATGGCGTAGCGTTCCATTGCGGTTTCACGAACCTGCATTGCATAGGCAACGATGTTTGCTGCGCTTGGCGTGTTCTTTGCGATCTCAGCGATATAAGCAAAACCGCCAACAGACGCCGTTAACGATTTACGCTCCAGTTCATCGAAAAGCGTCAGGCCATCTACTGGCTTTTGCTCCCGGTGCATTCTGGTTATTTCTTCGAAAAGGATTTTGTGTGGTCGGCTGTAAAATGAATCAGGCTTCAGCATCGCCAGAACTTTCTGGACGCGCTCACTGCTGTCATCATCCAGAAGCAATCCACCAATCACCGCCTGCTCTGCCTCGATGCTATGGGGCGGCGCATAAAAATTATCGGTCATCGTGTTCACCCTCACGAACTTTCAGGTAGGTATTATCGTTAAGCAGGAAATCAAATCCCTTTTTGTGCCAGACAGTTCCGCGTTGATGGTTTGGACGCTCTTCGAACATCCATCGGCAATTTTCGCCTACGTAGCTCAAATAATTTCTCCAGTCCTGCATCGTGAAACCATGCCCGCCAAGCTGTCGGGTTATCACTCCGGCTTTGCGCCAGAACGTTCGGATCTGGTTTTTACGCTTGTCATTCAGTGCGCGGATTTTTGGCGCTTCAGGAAGGATTTCGTGGTAAGCATCGACAACATCCTGACAGCTAACGGAAGGTTTTTTCTTGTCAGACTTTTTGTCTGCTGCGGTAGTCTCTAATACGTCAGTATTAGAGATATTATTTATATTATTGTTTATGGACAACCGTTGGACAACCATTGGACAATCTCCGCTGAGAGCCGCGCCATTACTGGGGTTTGCGTTGGACAACCGTTGGACAACCGTTGGACAATTTTTTGCCTGAAAATCGTCATATTTAACAATTGTAAACAGGCTAAATTTCTTCCCCATCGAGCAAATATTAAGCATCCCTTTCGACTCAAAAGTCCGTAATAAGCTCCGAACTTTGTTGTCTGGAATGAATGTTTCTCTGACCAGCGACGGGCGTCCAGTTATCATCTGACCGCGATCAACAGTTATCGGACCGATATCCGTATTGACGACAGTAGATTCGTGATTAGCCTTGAGGATTAAGTGAAGCCAAAGATGTACTGCCTGAGAGTCCTTATAGAGCCTGCTGTCCATAAACTGGCGGTGTATAGAGACATACCCCATACTGGATGCCTCCTGATGTTGTACAGGGTTATGCCTGTAATCAGCTAACTTAACGACGCCCATGTTTCACTCCTGCTTTGGCTAGTCTGTAAACACCAACAAGGCGCTCTGCGAACGCCCTGTTATTTGCTGCGGCTACCACTAATCCCTCAGGTGAATCAGGGTGTCGAATCTCTTCTTTTTCCTGGTATTTCTTACGACGTTTTGTCATAATTACTCCTGTGGATTGATCCAGTCTTTCTACATCAGGCCTCAAAACTGTTGCAGCAGTCTTGAGGCTTTTCTTTTGTCAGCACCATGGCTACTTTCTTTGCCAGCTCCGCTAATTCCTCGTCTTCAACACCCCACTCCAGCACAGCCAGAAGCATGGCCATCTTTGGGATGAAGCTGTCTTTCCATCGCGAAATTTGCGATTCATTAATCCCTAACGCGTCGGCAACCTTTCGCTGACCACGTACAGCAATTCGATTCAGGATGTTGCTTGTAATTGCATTCGCTTTCTTGCGAGTACTTGTAAGTTCCATATGTGAGTATTTCCTTAACAAATAAGAAGTTATGCGCATCAACTTATGCGCGTTGTATTCCCGCATTTCGGCGGGAATGAGGACCATGACTGTTAAAGAGCGGTGTTACTATTTGTTTTTCTTGTTGCTTGGGAAAGGACGAACTTCCTCTCCAATCACACTGCCATCAGGCTTTACCGTAACCATGATGTTACGGCCTGCCAGAATGGCCTTGCTGATAGCGCACTGGATTACACCAAAGTCACTGGCTGCTTTAGCCTGTCCATGGATTTTGGCGTAATCGGCAAGTGTCATTCGAATCATATGCACTCTCCGTTATTAACCATGAACAAAGAATACTACAGGTATTCAAAGCAATCAATACTCAGGGTATTTTTAGTTTGAGTACCTTAGCTATTAGAATTAAGCTATGGAAAATAAAAAATCACTGACGACAGAACAGCTCGAAGACGCTAGGCGGCTTAAGGCTTTGTATGAGTCAAAAAAGAAAGAATTGGGAATAACCCAATACTCAATCGCTGATGAACTGGGTATCACCCAAGGAGCGGTAGGGCATTATCTTAATGGCAGAAACGCGCTAAACGTTGAGGTTGCATCTGGTTTTGCACGATTGTTGCAAGTCTCAATTGCTGATTTTAGCCAGTCAATTGCTGCAAAGGTTGCAGAACAGGCAGAAAGCCTTAAGAGCGATGCCAACGTAAGGTATGCAGGGGAATACAGAGCAGGAAAGAGGTATCCGGTGTTAAGCAGTATCCAGGCTGGCTCGTGGTGTGAAGCATGCGAACCATACACCATTAAAGACATAGATGTTTGGCTTGAGTCTGACGCGCATATTCAAGGTAATGCGTTCTGGCTTAAAGTGGAAGGTGATTCAATGACGGCACCGGTTGGGTTAAGCATTCCAGAGGGAACATTCGTTCTTTTCGATACCGGAAGGGAGGCGGTCAACGGCAGCTTGGTCATAGCAAAACTTTCTGACTCTAACGAAGCAACATTCAAGAAGCTGATAATCGACGGCGGAAATAAATACCTCAAGGGACTTAATCCTGCATGGCCTCTCGTGCCAATCAATGGAAACTGCAAGATTATAGGCGTTGCAATTGAGACAAAACTAAGGCTGGTTTGATCACGCTAGGGGGACGCTTATGGTTGGAACCGCTATAGCAAGCTTTTTTGGGATGTTGGCAATCTCAACAATTTACGGCTTAGCGCATGCTTTTATTGCGAAATCTCTATCAGAAAAAATAAGCCAGGCTTGGGCGCATAGATCAGCTCGTTTCATGATTCTAGTGGTCATAGCAATACAAGGGATATCTGCATTTATCCTCTATGGATCAAGCTTATACCTGTTGTATCAAGGCGCGACATTTACGCCTTACACCAGTGATTACGGAACTCTATACGATGGTAGTGAAGACATCTCTATGGCTTGGATCGTCTTTGGTTTATCTATGGCCGTGTCTGTTGTAGCAGACATCATTAAGGTAATTCTCGTCTTAACCTTCGCTGACTAACCCATAATCCCGGCAGCAATAGCTATCGGGATCCACTTCACATATCCCGCATAAAAAGCACTGAACAAGCAGATACCGAAAAAATAAATATCCTTTGTATTCATTTGTTTATCATTATTTCATCAAAAATAAATACCTTGGGTATTTACACAATAAAATACCTACAGTATTCTTTAGCCATCAGCAGGACGCTGGTAGCCAAACGGAACAGATTGGCAGGCTCTTTAACATTGATGGGATTGTCCCGCCGAAATGCGGGAACCAAAGAGTAGTTGGCTTTGGGGTGACGTGAAGTGCAGCTGCACGACGGCAACCGGAAGATAAGCACCCGGCGCGTCACCGCCAAAGTCAATTCCATAGGCGAAATGCAGCCGCCAAACACAGCCAATGCTGCACATGCAACAGGAGGATTTATGTGAATGCATAACTTCAAAACCGAGGTTAATTAAATCTCTCGATCCGAGCATCGACCTATTAGGTGGCGAGATGCTCTTTCTGCCCCTCAGTTCGAGGGGCCAGAAACCACTTTGCAATCACTATCAATTCCAAAGTTGTTTCATCGGAGGTCAACATGACAGTAGTCATTACATATCTGGCTGACGATAACGCCAGAAATCGCCGCAGAGCACGCAGACAGGCTCAACGTGAACAGGCAATGCAAGAACAGCGATTGGCACGAAAAATTGCGCTAAAGCTCTCTGGTTGCGTCAGGGCAGATAAAGCAGCATCACTCGGAAGCCTTCGCTGCAAGAAGGTAGAAGAAGTCGATCGTAAACAGAACCGTATTTACTACCGCAAGCCACGCAGTGAAATGGGTGTGACTTGTGTTGGTCGCCAGAAAATGAAATTAGGCAGCAAACCACTTATTTGAGGTGAGATATGGAAGAAGAATTTGAAGAGTTCGAAGAGCATCCGCAGGATGTGATGGAGCAATACCAGGACTATCCTTATGACTACGACCATTGATAAAAATCAATGGTGTGGACAATTTAAGCGATGCAATGGATGCAAACTGCAATCGGAATGCATGGTTAAGCCTGAAGAAATGCTTCCTGTAATGGAGGATGGGAAGTATGTCGATAAATGGGCAATACGAACTACGGCAATGATTGCCAGAGAACTTGGTAAACAGAATAACAAGGCTGCCTGACGGTGGCCTTTATTTTTGGCATAACAACAGAGGCTAACATGGAATTTAAAGGTACTAGGAAAAATTGGCGAGAAGCCAATTTTGCAGGCTTAATTTTATTTTCACACCCGGGAATGGCCCTATCCGGTAAAGAAACAGAAGAGGCCGTAGCAAATGGAAGGTTGGCTATGGCTGCACCGGATTTACTTGAAGCACTTCAGTTATTACTTAAGCAAGCCGAAAATAGAACAACGACAACATATCCAGAATGGTATGGAGCTGTTAATAAGGCTCGCGAAGCTATCAAAAAAGCCCTAGGTGATGAGTAATGAATAAGAGATACATCGTTGAAGTTATAGAGCGAGAAACGAAAGAAGTAATTAAACATTTCGAATTTGATAATTATAGAAAAGCTGACCGCGTAGAAGAGGGATTGTTGCGACAAAGTAATCTCGAAAAATTTGATGTTGTCATGCGATGCGAATAAGCACCTATAGCAGATTTACGAGTCTGCTATGTGAGCAATGTCGCTCGTAACTAAACAGGAGCCGACTTGTTCTGATTATTGGAAATCTTCTTTGCCCTCCAGTGTGAGGGCAATTTTTTTGATGGAGGATATATGAGTGAAGTAACAGATTTAGTTGTTATTGAAAAAGCAAATGCAATGACTGTATTTCAGTCTGCCGACCAGATTGAAGAAATCCTTCAAAAGGTTGAACGTGAAGTTATGTCCTTTGTGCCTGATATCACAACGGCAAAGGGCAGAAAGGAGATCGCTTCTCTGGCGTATAAAGTTGCGCAGACGAAAACATATCTCGATGGTCTTGGCAAAGACCTTGTTGCTGAACTGAAGGAAATTCCAAAGCTAATTGATGCCAACCGCAAGACAGTGCGCGATCGCCTTGATGAACTGAAAGCCAAGGCGCGCCAGCCTCTTACTGATTATGAGGAAGAACAGGCGCGGATTAAAGCCGAAGAAGAAGCTAAGGCAGCAGCTGAAGCTCTCGCAAAGCAAATTGAGTCTGACCATGAAATAGCGATTTTGATGGATCGCGAATTTGACCGCCAAAGAGAAGAGGCAAGACTCAAAGCGGAGCAGGAAAAGCGAGAGCATGAAGAACGCTTAAAAAGAGAAGCTGAAGAGAAAGCCAGAGCAGAAGCCGAAGCAAAGGCAAAAGCCGAAATTGAAGCAGCAGCAAGGCGAGAAGCAGAAGCTAAGGCCGCAGCGGAACGTGCAGAGCGTGAACGCATTGAAGCCGAGCAACGAGCACTGCGCGAAGCAAAAGAGGCAGCAGAACGAGCTGAAAGAGAAAAGCAGGCGGCAATTGAAGCAGAGCGCAGAAAAGCACAGGAGGAGGCTGAACGAATCCGGCGCGAGGCTGAAGCAAAAGAGCAAGCCAGAATAGCAGAAGAAAAAAGAATCAAGGACGAAGAAGAGCGTAGAGCAAAGGATAAAGCTCACCGGAAAGAAGTAAATAACAAAATACTTGCTGACCTTATCAAGGTTGGCGCATCAGAAGATGTTGCTAAAAATATCATAACAGCCATCGTAAAAGGCGAAGTATTCGCAACAAAAATAACCTACTAATAAAACCAACATAAGGAACCACCCATGATTTACGCAATCGCGGGAGGCGCTCGCATGGGTGCCTTCCAACTAAATGAATCTTTACTTGAACGAATCACCCGTAAATTACGTGACGGATGGAAAAGAGTTGAGGTCTTATTATGCGCAATGAAATAGCCATCAATCACCAGATGCTTCGTGCTGCACAGAACAAAGCAGTAATAGCCAGATTTATTGGTGATTCAAAAATGTGGCTTGAAGCAAATAAAGCGATGAAATCAGCTATCAACCTTCCATGGTATCGCAGGAAATGAGTTTTACAGATAACTGGTCAGACGAAGAATTCATTCGTCAGATGAACAAAATGCTCAATCAGCACAAAGAACAGGAGAAAGATGATGATTCTGACTCTGAATGATAAGCGTGAAATATCGCAAATAATCGCAAGTTTTACTGATGAAGATTACGAGCGAATCAACAGTGAAGTTGATCGCCTCTGCAAACGTTGCGACCCAATAAGCGAAATGCTTCGCTTATATAAACCAGATGAACACACTAAGGACGCTATCGACTGGCTGGAAGATGATGACTGTAACTATCAGGAAAAAGCCGCTGAATGGTTCTGGGATGCAATAACCGAAAGAGTTAAGGCTGAATATGCCTTCGCAATATTCAAACGCAGACATATTTATGGAGAAGCTGCATGAGCAATATCGTTGAATTCGTTAAACAGCAGGAGCAGTTATTCTGCGGAGCATTGACTGAACAGACGGTGACATGGGCTAAGGAAAGCCAGTTTGCAATTCAGTATTTCCAGAAAAACGATTACCTGGCTAAAACAGCACTGGCAAATCCAACCAGCGCACAGAACGCCATCATCAATGTTGCGGCGATCGGCATCACCTTAAACCCGGCCAGCAAACTGGCTTATCTGGTTCCTCGCGACGGCATGGTGTGCCTTGATATCAGTTACATGGGATTACTTCATCTTGCGCAATCGACAGGATCAATTAAGTGGGGGCAATGCAAACTGGTGTACTCAAACGACACCTATGAATCAAATGGCCTTGATTCAGCACCAACCCACAAATACAACGCATTTGGTGAGCGAGGCTCTATTGTTGGAGGTTATTGCACGGTTAAAACAGCAGATGGTGACTACCTGACTGAAGAAATGAGTCTGGCAGAAATTAAAGCTGTGGAAGCAACGAGCAAGGCAAAGAATGGACCGTGGAAGACATTCTGGGAAGAGATGGCGCGTAAAACCATAGTTAAACGCGCCAGCAAATACTGGCCTAAAGCCCAGCGACTGGATAATGCCATTCACCTGCTTAACGAAGATGAAGGTATGCATCAGGAACCAGTTATGCCGCACAAATCAGAGGAAGATATCCGCGAAGATGAACGGAAACGCCAGCAGGAAATAACGGATAAAGCACAACTTCTTTGTGATGAAATGGCTCAGGCAGAAAACATGGATGATTTGAAGCGATATTTTGCAGAAGCATATCGCCTTACATCTGGAATGAAATTGCAGCAGAACATACAAGCCATTTACATAGAATGCAAAGCGAAACTGGAGGTTGCCAGTGAGCAAACTGTATGAAATAGCCAATGAATACGCAAAATTGATGGATTCAGATTTAGAACCAGAGATGATTGCTGACACAATAGAAGGCATGGAAGGAGAATTTACCGATAAAATAGAGCAACTTCTTTCCGTCATTAAAAATGAATCTGGTTATGCTGAACGCCTCAAGGAAGAGGCAAAGTCACTTAATGAGCGAGCCGCAGTAATCCAAAATAAGATTGACAGCATCAAATCATATATAGCGTCATCGCTTGAAATGGTTGGCAAGAAAAATATTCGAGCAGGTATTCACCAGGTAACAATCCGCAAACCGTCAGAAATTGTAGAAATAATCGACTCAAGCGCCCTTCCTCCTGAATACGTTGAGTTTGAAACGACAATTAAAGCCGACAAACTGGCAATCAAACACCAACTAAAAGCAGGAATAAATATCCCCGGCGCTCAACTCAAAGTTGGGAAACCTTCACTTCTTATCAAATAACGGTATCGCCTATGAAAAAGACTCCATGGGAGAAATGGGAAGTCGATTTCTTGCGCGAGGTAGCGGCGACAATGCCAGTTGAAGTTATCGCAGAAAAACTGGAAAGGACTGAAAAAGCAGTAATGGCGAAAGCAACAAGGATTGGCGCTGACATTGTTAGCCGACTTCGTGGAAGACGATGGACAAGAGCCGAAGTATCACTTTTCGGTAAGTTCTCCGCAGAAGAAATAGCAATTGCAACCTGCCGCTCAATTTATTCAGTAAGAGCTATGAGATACAAGCTAAAAAAACTCGATGAAGAAAGAGCAGGCATACGAATAAATTAACATGGAGTAATTAACAATGAAGCTAAACATAGACCTAGGCAAATATGTTATTACCGGAACAAAACACGACCTGATTCTTAGTGAAAGAGGAATTATCAAAGAAGGTGATAATGCAGGGAAAGAAACACTAAGCCGTATCGGTTATTACAGCAAGTTTGAGCATCTGGTTAAAGAATTATGCAACCGTGAAATCCTGTTATCTCAGGCTCAGACGCTACAGGATATTCAGCAGCATATCGATACTTTAGGTGTGTCACTTAGCATGGCTATTGACCAGTTCGTGGAGAGTAAATCATGAGAGGACTTGCATACAATCCCGGCATTCTTCCGGCAGAAATGATTATTCGCCAACGCGTAAAGCCAATGCCATCGAGAGAGGAATTGCTTAAGAGAAATTCTTTTCCGTCAGTAAATCAAAACAAATATCTGAATGCGATGTGGCGCAAAGGAGGCAAGCAGTGAGTGTATATCTTATTGATAAACGTCGACGTGGGCAACAAATACCACCTGTAGGAATTCCGAATCACACATGGTTTTGCGTACTTGATATCGATGGTATGGATGCGTTGGTTGAAACTCGTCATTACTGCGATACCGCAACAGCTACTCCGGCGAAAGCAAAGAAAATGGCTGCTCTGATAGAAAACTGGACTCCACCTGATGGTTGGTGCAATGGGAATGATCGAGATTGGCACGAAAAAATGAAGGGCTATATCTGCGATTTTTTACGTAAATGCAACGGATTCAGGGTGATGTGACATGAGCAATATTGACTATCAGGCACTGCGTGAAAAGGCAGAGAAAGCAACGAGTGGTGTGTGGTCGCTCGAATATGGAGAGGAGGGATTTGATGCTGGTGATGCGCTAATTCATCGTGAAGTTGTTGGATATCTTCCCATTTGCAGAATTGAAGGAGCGCATCCAGAAAGCGGTTTCGATGAAGATTTCCAAATGGAACAGCAGGCCAATGCTGAATTCATCGCCGCAGCCAATCCCGCTACCGTCTTGGCGCTGCTGGATGAGCTGGAAGCCAAAGACAAGCGGATTGCAGAACTGTCTGCTAGCCACAGCAAATTGCGCGACACAATGGCTGGCATCCACAACACAATCCGAATGGATGGCGGCTATACGCCACTGGCAGCAATCCTTAACGCTGCTAAACGCGCATATGAAGAATCAGCAAGCGCAGCTGGCATTCGCACCAAAGGAGAGTGATATGACCACTATTACCAAAGAGCGACTGCTGACAATCAGGCAGTGGCGCGAAACATACGGACCTGGTAGCAACGTTGTACTGCCAGCAGAAGAAGCGGAAGAACTGGCGCGGATTGCACTGACATCGCTGGAAGCAGAGCCGGTGGCTTATATTTTCAAACATCCGGCCGGGAAATTATTCTGGGCTTTAACGGATGAAAGCAATAAAGAGCAAGCGGACGTTATTCCTGTTTATGCTGCCGCGCCTGCGTCGGTTGTGCCGGATAATGCATCAGAGCCTCTTGCTTATGCTTACAAAGAGCTTACGCCTGAGATTATGCGCAACCATTTAGCTGTATTCGAGCGATATGGAATAGCCCCAAACGATAGCTCTACCACAATTCAGGCACTGCGAATCGCGCTGGATGGTATAGAGCGGAGCGACGCCATGCTTCATGGTGCCGAACCTGTAAGCCAAACTTACAAGTTGAACGAGCTGGCTGGCAACTCTCCGGTAATTCAGGATGGTTGGATAAGCTGTAGTGAGCGAATGCCGGAAATTAGACAAACAGTTATTGGATGGAATGGATATGCAGTTAGACAATGCGTATATACAAGGAATGAATATGCCAAGACACAGAAAGGCAGAGAGCCAAGGTTTGAAACCTTAACTGGTATATGGCATGGAGTAACCCACTGGATGCCGCTACCAGAACCGCCGCAGGAGGTGAAGTAATGGACTCCTTCGCGAAATATACAATTATTGACTGGATAGCATTCCTTCAGGTTTTGCTCATCTGGTTTTATATGGCTTACAGGAGTGGGCAGTGGATTGTCAGTGTAGCCTGTAGCAAGGGATGGCGTTGGTGGAACCGAAAGAATAAAAAAGCACTAGCCTTGGATTCGTTTTAAGAAGCATTCAATCTTAACAGCCTTCAGCCTGGTTCTGTCGTTGTAGTCACCACTCAAAGCGGCATGACCATTCAGATTCATAAACCAAAAGAGGAAAAATGATGTGGCCTATATGTGTTAATTGCGGACGGATGTGCCTATCTGGATGGTGCCGAAAGTGCGACAAATGCACGAAGAAAAGACAATAACAATCCTCGCATTCGCGGGGATTTCTTTTATATGGGGATAATATGACCATCCACTTTCACGGCAGCCCAATATGGGGGGATGCGCATGCCCCTACAGATATGCTGATTAAAGCCCTTTACCGTGATGGTGGGGCTTTTGTTTCATTTGCCAGACCAGAGCAGATGAAAAAGATTGCCATGTTCCCTTGTGATATACGCCTTGATAACGGAGCTTTTAGCGACTGGATGAAAGCATTAAAGAAAGGAACTCCGGTAGACTGGAGTAAGAGACGAGCAAAATTCTACGACTTTGTTGGGAAGTGGTTCAGCAGAATTGAATGGTTTCTTATACCTGACGTTATCGAAGGGACAGAGGCAGAAAACGACGAGCAGATTGAGTTGGTTCCTGATTGGCTAAAATCAAAAGCGGTTCCGGTCTGGCATACCGACGAATCAATTGAACGTCTTTTACGCCTTTCTGGCAAATTTGAATGGGTGGCGATTGGATGCTGCGGCCCACACAGGCACATACGCTCTAAATGGTGGGAACAGAGAATGGATGAAGTTTTTACTGAGATTTATATCAATCGTAATTTGAAAGTGAAAATTCATGGTCTTCGAATGCTCGACGTGAGAGTTCTTGGTATGTATCCGTTCGCCAGTGCGGATTCTACTAATGTTGCTGTTAACGTACCGAAGACAGAGAAGCGATTTCCTGAGATTACCGACAAACTGGCACGTACAGCTGTACTTCGCGCTGCTATTGAAAAGGTGCACCCGCCATCGATATCAGCATGGGTAGACAGGAAGATGAGAGAGCCGGCGCAAGCCGGTTTTTTATTTGAATTCACCGACGCCGCTTAATGCGGATTTCTTTTATCTGAACTCGCTACGGCGGGTTTTGTTTTATGGAGATGATTATGGTCTGTTCAACATTCAACCCTCTAACGTTACAGAAATACCAGCCAGACCCTGAAGATTTATGCTCACTGTGTGGCGGAAATCATGGTAAAGCCGCCATGATCGAATGTAAGGACAAAATCCACATATGCCTTAATTGCGTTGATGTCCTCGTTGATATCAAAAATGATAGAGAAGATAAAAAGCGTAGCGAGGCTGTTCGCGCCTTAGATTCATGGATGCGAGATGGGTATAGTGCTGCGCAAATTTATGACTTAGCCATTTCAAAAGGCGAAATACCAGGTGTGCGAATCGAATAAGAAGCGCACTCAAGCATCTTTTGGGGAAATCACAAATGCACTTCCGAGTCACAGGTGAATGGAATGGAGAACCATTCAACAGAGCTATCGAAGCAGAGAACATCAATGACTGCTATGACCACTGGATGATATGGGCGCAGATAGCACATGCAGACGTAACAAATATTCGAATTGAAGAACTGAAAGAACACCAAACCGCCTGATGGCGGTTTTTTTATTGGAGACAAGAAATGTCAGATTTGGCTATGAAGGTTTTGAAATGGCAATCGACTGGCGATGTTGGCATCAGTAGCGCAACTCTTGCCTCAATCGCATGTGGACTGAAAAAGAATATCTATGGTCATCACTTCGGCGCTCCACATGACGCAGCCGATTTCCGACGATGCGTTGCACTTGTTGAGCAGATCCCAGAAATCAGAGATTCATTCGACAAGGTTGCAAAGCGCGTTCCGGCATTCAAAGGAATCCTCAACGAATGGGATTCCCTCGTTGCTCTGTTGAAGTCTGAAATGAAGATACACGGAAACAAAGCACCAGAGACTTACAGAAGAATCAGCGAGCTACGCAAGGACTAACCATGGAATCATACAGCCTCACACTCGATGAGGCCTGTACATTTCTCAAGATATCCAGACCTACCATCGCCGCATCAATGCGGTTTTTTTATTGCCTGATTTGCAGGTTCGATTCCCTATTCGGAGATAGCACTCATGCAACACGAACTACAACCTGATTCACTGGTTGATTTGAAATTCATCATGGCTGATACTGGCTTCGGTAAGACCTTCGTCTATGACCGGATTAAGTCCGGCGACCTGCCTAAAGCCAAAGTTATCCACGGACGAGCAAGATGGTTATATCGTGACCATTGTGAATTCAAAAATAAGCTCTTAAGCCGCGCCAATGGGTAAAATAGCGGGTAAAATATTTTTCACATCTAAAAAACACCATTCCAATCAATCCCCTGCCGCTTCAAGTAGATGTCTGCAGGGGACACCA
>ERZ1026866.703-NODE-703-length-19239-cov-25.192504_pt1 | contig 19239 bp, 14 predicted proteins | sample MGYA00380163_ERZ1026866 | MGnify/ENA primary metagenome ERZ1026866 (study PRJEB33269, sample SAMEA4719799) | human gut metagenome | biome: human-associated habitat; feature: organic feature; material: feces | place: Cameroon | collected 2013-10 ...
GCTTTATAAAATATTTTTTATAATCTTATAGAAATTAAAAATACAATTTGACAAAGATTTTAATATAATATACTATCATTCAATAATGAGTGAGTATGATGTTGAAATAAATAATGTCTTTTCTTTAGAAGCAATAAATTTTATGAGGAAATCTATAGTTGATTCCTACGGTAATGAAGTATATTTTGGAATCAATTTTAATTCTTTCGGCATATTAGATTATATAGAAGTAATGGCAAGGGGAAACAAAGACTCTGTACCTGCTATAATATCGCTTTCATTAGAGTTTGATGCTGTAATACATAATCACCCATCAGGTCAGCTTACTCCTTCAAGGGCAGATTTAGCTATAGCAAGTGAATTGGGTAATAATGCTGGGGTTGGTTTTTATATAGTTAATAATGATGTTGATGATTTTTATGAAGTTGTAAGACCAATTAGAAAAGAGAATGTAAAAAACATAGATGCACCTGATGCCTTATTTATGTTTACAGAAAATGGCCTTTTAAGTAAAATATTAAAAAAATATGAATACAGACAAGAACAAACAGAACTTGTAGAAGCTACAATAGAGGCTTTTAATACAAATAAACATTTAATATCAGAAGCAGGCACTGGAATAGGTAAATCATTTGCATATTTAATACCTGCTTTATTATGGCTTAAAGAAAATAAAACAAGAATAGTAGTTTCAACAAACACAATAAACCTACAAGAACAAATTATAAATAAAGATTTACCGTCTATAATAGATGCTATAGCTCCAAATGTGAAATATGCTTTAGTAAAGGGGCGTAACAATTATGTATGCATCAAAAAAGTAAAAGACGCTTTGAATGATACTGATAAATTAGACTTTGAAGACCAGATTGAGTTTTTTCAAGATATTGATAATTGGCTCAACATTACAAAAGACGGCTCTATTACAGATTTAGGCTACAAACCAAAATCTGAATTATGGGAAATGGTTGCCTGCGATACTGACACTTGCACTCATAGAAAATGCGAATATTTAGAAGATTGTTATTTTTATAAAATGCGTAAACAGCTTAATGCAGCACAATTATTAATAGTTAATCATCATATACTATGTGCAGATTTATCTTTGCATGCAGAAACTTCAGGCAGATATAGCTTACTTCCAAAGTATACAAAAGTGATTATTGATGAGGCTCATAATTTTGAGAACTCTGCTTCAAGTTATTTTGGAGATGAGGGAAGTAAGAATGGTATATTAAAAGCTCTTTTTTATATATCAAGAATAAAGAAAAATAAAAGACTCGGCGTAATAGAAACTATTAATAATATGGTTAATCAAAATAAATCTTCTATAGAAGTAGATGACTATAGAGAATTATTAGAGTTAATTAATAGTGTACATGAAACAACTTCAAGAGTAAGAAATGTAGTAGATGAATCTTCAAAACAATTTTTAAACTACTGCCACAAAAACATACAAACAAAAGAAGGATTAGGATTTAAATTTAGAATATGTCCGGAAATAATAATTAATAATAAATGGAAAGAAGAAGGAATTAAACCTTTAAGAGAAATGGTTTTAGTTATTACTTCATTGGTTAATGCATGCGATAAGCTTTATAAAAAATTCTTTGATATAGCAATAGATAAGGGATTTGATTATGAAGAGATAGCACAGATGAGTAATGCCTATCTTGAAAGACTTAAAAGACAATTAATCTCACTCAATGCCGCAATAGATTATAAAAAGGATGAATATATAAGATGGATTGAAGCAAGAATAACTAAAAAAGGAAATCTAATACTTAATTGGCATCTTACCCCTGTTACAGTAGCTAAAAACTTAAATGATTATTTATATTTGAGGTTTGATACTGTTGCTATGTATTCTGCCACTCTCACAGTTTCAAAGAGTTTTAACTTCTTTTCTAATAGACTTGGCTTTGACTATATAGAAAAAAGCAAAAAGATAGAAATATATTTAGAGTCTCCTTTTAATTATAGAGACAATGCAAGGCTTTATATATCAACAGATTCCCCAGACCCAGCAAGTGATAGTTTTAATGATTATACATCAAAAGTACTTCTTAATGTATGCGATATTACAGGCGGGCGTGCATTTATACTTTTTACGGCATTCTCTTCTTTAATGAAAGTTTATGAAACCACAGTTGAAAAGCTAAAAGAAAAAAATATTAATGCCCTTGCACAGACTGCTTCAATACATAGACATACTTTACTTGATATGTTTAAGGCTTCAGAAAATAATGTTTTATTTGGAGTGGATTCTTTTTGGGAGGGTGTTGATGTTGCAGGTAAAAATCTTGAGGCTGTAATTATACCAAAACTACCATTTGCTGTTCCTACAGACCCCATAAGCGAAGGAAGATACAAATATATCGAAGAAAATGGAGGAAATGCATTTTTGGATTATGCTCTGCCTTTTGCTGTTATAAAGTTTAAACAAGGTTTTGGACGACTTATAAGAAGCAAAGAAGACAGAGGGATAGTGTTTGTTTTGGATAAAAGACTATATACAAAAAATTATGGCATGCAGTTTATAAACTCACTTCCAAATGCAAGCATATTGAGAGCAAGCATAAAAGAAATTTTTAAAGATATGAACAATTTCTTTGAGCAATAAAAGCTATTAAACTTGCAGTAAAACATATTAAATAGTTTAATAATATTTTATTATTTGCACTTTCGTGAAACGTGCCCGAAGGGCGAAAACTTTGATGAAGTCCGCACAGAGAAGGCGGGAAAAAGTTGATAGAAAATTATTGTTACAATATACATTTAAAATTTTTAAGTTCATCAAAATTTAGTTTTTATTTTTTTATTATTATCGGGGACTAGCCCCCGAACCCCCACTTCTTTTGTTGCCACAAAGAAGCAAAAAGGCTGCATTTTTCAGATTAAAATACAGGCATTATTATATAGTTTATAGATATTTCAAAACATACAACGCTATAGTACTTGCACTTTTTGGTTCTTTGACGAAGTCCATAGAGCTACTGAAATAAGTCCTTCATGGCGACCGAATGAAGCGCCTGCGACCGAAGGAAGTACCTTTAGGTATGGATGCGGTGCCGCAGCTCGCGGTTGACAGAATAAAAAAAATCAATTATACTGTATAAAAATACCGTTGATGGAGGATATATGGAAAATAATAATGAAGAACAAATAAGAAATAAGTTTGAAAAAATATTCCAATATGAAAACAATAAGGACACATTTCTTAATTATTTTTATGGAAGAACAAATAGCTGCCATACTTCAATAAGGTATTACCTCACTGATGACCAAGAAATTTTCAAATTTTATTTTGATGAAAATACTAAAGAAGAAGATAAAAAAGCTTTATCAAGATACGCTGCAACTATAATTAAATATATATATAAAGGCGATACTACCAATAAAATTTTAAGATTATGCGTTGGTGAAGATTTAGAAAAAGTATTAATAGAAAGTTATAATATTACATATGAAAGAGAATATGGTACAAAATATGCTAAGTCTGGTTTAATCCATAATGAAGCAAATAAGTACATACAAATACAAGTAAATAATTTGGGGGGGTTTTTAGGATTAGAATATTATACTCCTAAAGACTTTAATCAATATTTAAAAAAAGTAAAAAATGATAATGAAATATTATTAAAAAAAGCACCTCATTTATTATTGACTATTTTTGTATACCTCATAAATAGAGATGATGATAAAAGCCTTATTAAACAATTATTAAATTATATAGACTCTCTGAAAATTAATGATGAAGAAACTACTGCACTGCTTTTTACTATAGCTGATAAAGATGAAGAAGTGTATAAAAGATTAATCAATATTTTAAATAAAGATAATAATATGATTTATTTTCTTGTAAATATATCACGTGAAATGTTAGGAGGATCAGTAAAATTATATAAAAGATTATTTAAAAGCTATTCAGAGGATAAACTATATTATTACTATACGAGAGAACTTATACCTGAATATTTAAAAATATGCTCTTTCCCTAAAGAATGTATTTTATTAAGCAAAATACTTAATGACAACACTCTTTTTATTTCTAAGCATACATTGGAAGTAAAAAAATTATATGATGAAGATAAAGAAACTTTTTATAAACTTTATGAGATAATAGCAAAATCAAAATTTGAACAATTATATCTTGATTATGCTATGCTTTCATCAATTATGCTTGCAAGCGGTGATAATAAATATAATATTGATACTGATTCTATTGTAGCAAAGTTAAAAGAAATATGTGTGGATTTATTAGAAAGAAATGTAGCTATTAAAAGTTTTGATGATATAACTTCTAAAAGCACTAAATATGTAATTAAATATGTAAAAGAAAAAATTTATGATAGCCATAGTCATTATTTATCGGCTATAATGTCACTTGACGAAGTAAATGATGAAGCATCAGAAATTACTACTAAATTATTAAATCGTTACGGAATATACGGCAAAATTTCTATTTATGTTTCTATTCAAAAAATATTCTATAACAGAGATATTTTATCAATTAAAGAAAAATTAGTTAATGATAAAAAAGTACCGCTAAAAAATATTTATTTATCATTATTAGACTCAAAAGATGATATTATCACTCTTATAAAAAATAATGTGGAAGAAACAAAATCTATTATGGAAGATAAATCATTTATCACTTCTATAACATCAAATATTCAAGGTACTATATCATTTATTAATTATATTTTCAGTGATGAGTTAAGCGGTTTAATTGATAATAAATTCGATTTTATTTTCAAAGTTCTAGACACAGCAAAATCAAAAGAAATAAAAAAACATTGTGTATCAGTAATTAATAATAATGAAAGCATTGTAAGAAGCGAAGTAGAAAAATTAGCAAATGAAGGAAAAGAAGCATCAAGAACAGTTTATAAAGAAATTATTAAATATTGGGATTTACAGAAGTTTGATGATGATTTTCAATTTACAAGCGTTGACGAGATAGAAGAACATTTAAATAAATACTATAATGAAGGACATGAAAGTTTAATAAAAGATATAGATGAAAATATACTTTCTAATATTTTATTAAAAGATAAAACAAATAAAGCACCTTTAAAAATAGTTCAGTATGTGTTTATGGAATATGTTGCATTAAAAGAACCTTCTATATTAAAAGACTGCAACAAGATAGCAGAGTTCTTTGATATTGATTCATTTAGAAATGCACTTGATAATATATATAGCAATTGGCTTAACAACAAAGCGGATACAAAATTAAAAAATATGCTTATTCCATATTGTATTTTCCAGCCTGAAGATAAACTCTTAAAATTAAAATCTCAAATTGAAGAATGGGCATTAAATTCAAGAGGAGCATTAGCAGCACATGCAGTATATGCTATAGCATTAAATGCAAGCAAATTTGCATTAGTATTAGTTGATACAATGTCTGTAAAAGTAAAAAATAATCAGGTAAAAAATGCTGCAAAAGATGCATTAAAAAAGACTGCCAAAGCATTAGAGATTTCAGAAGATGAGCTAATAGACAAAATAATTCCAGATTTAGACTTTGACAAAAAAGGAATGAGAGAACTTCATTATGGAGGAGAAGCGAACAGAGTATTTAAACTTCAAATAAAAAATGATTTCACTATCGAAGTAACAGATTCAAATGACAAAGTTTTAAAATCACTTCCTGCACCAAACAGCAAAGATGATAAGGCAATAGCTGATGCATCTAAAAAAGAATTAACTTTGATAAAGAAAAACATAAAAATGATAACTTCTAATCAGATTACAAGATTAAATAAAGTATTATTAAACGGGCGTAAATGGTCTTATAAAACTTTTACTGAGCTTTTTGTTGAAAACCCTATAATGAATATATTTGCTTTAAAACTTATATGGGGCGTTTATGATGAAAAGAATAATTTAATAGAAAGCTTTAGATATATGGAAGACGGTTCTTTTAATACTTTTGATGAAGAAGAATATATATTTGAAGATAGTCTAAAAAACAAAAAAAATATTACTTTAGTTCACCCCATAGAATTAGACGAAGAGAAATTATCAAAATGGAGAAATCAATTAAGCGACTACGAAATATTACAGCCTATTAATCAGCTTGACTTATTATTTGAAGAACTAAAAGAAGAGCATATAAAAAATAACAAAATCATTTCATTTGAAGGTAGAGAAATAACAGCAGGCGAGATTATGTCAATGGCAAATAAAATGTCATTTGAAAGAAGCAGAGATATTGAAGACGGCGGAAGCTATAATTGTTATGAATTAAAAGATTCAATATTAGAAATTGCATGCCGTATAAATTTTGAATATATGTGGTTTGGAATGGATGCGAGTGAAAAAGTAACATTTATAGATATTACTTTCCACAAGTTAGATGAAAATTCAAACTATGATTATGAAGAATGCGTAAATCCTTTAGAAATTAATAAGAGATTTACTTCATCAATATACGGAACAGTAAAATCTTATTTTATAAAGTAAAGACTTTTATAACCTGCATATATCTTTAAAATGTATGCAGGTATTATAATTTTTTAATTAGTAATATAAATTATTAAATTAAAACAATATAAATATTTATCAACTTAGTTTTAAACAACTCTATTTACTTTTCAAAAGGATATTTTATTTTCCAGCTTCTTCTTAAAGTATCCATTATATTCATAACTCTTATAATATCTTCATGAGGCATCTCTTTACATTCTAACTTTTTATTTCTAATAGCATCTGCACAAGAAATAACCTCATACTCATAACCGCTTATTTGTTTTGGAACTTTAATAGTTTTTACAACTTTTCTATCTAATGAATAAACTGTTATGCTTTCTGGATTATTAATATTTTTTACAACAATGTATCCTTTATCTCCATTAATAACACCTTCCCTATTTGTTAATGCTGACATAGTGCTGTTTAATACTGCCATCTTGCCGTCATCAAAAGTAAGCGTAATAGAGTTTTGTTCATCTACTCCTTTTTTAGTTTTCACACAAGTAGAATCTATTTTTTTTATTTTATTTCCAAATACCATAAGAGCAAAATTGATAGTATAAACTCCAACGTCAAGTAAAGCTCCTCCTGCTAATTCTGGTTCTATCAATCTTTCTTTTTTATTTATAACATATCCTAAATTTGCTGTTAGAGAACTTACTTTACCTATAATGCCGCTTTTTATAGTTTCATTAATTATATCTCTGCTTGGCATATATCTAGTCCAAATAGCTTCAGCAAGTAAAAGTTTTTTCTTTTTGGCAAGTAAAATAACATCTCTCGCTTGTTTTGTATTAACTGTAAAAGCCTTTTCACATAAAACATTTTTATTATTATTAAGACACAATTTTATATGCTCATAATGATGAGAATGAGGTGTTGCTATATAAACCAAATCTACATTTTCATCTTTAACCATCTCTTCATAAGAACCATAAAACTTTTTAAATCCATGTTTTTTAGCAAATGCCTTACTTCTTTTTATATCTCTTGCACTCACAGCATAAGATTCTACATCTTTAATTTTTGCAATAGTTTTAGCCATAATTTCAGCTATAGAACCTGCACCTATAAAACCTATATTAATTTTTTTCATTATAAAAAACCTCTTATAAAATGTTTATAGAAAGATAATATTATTATTTAATATATTGTCAAGAAAATTATTTACCATAAACTTTTTAAATATATTAAAACTCATTTATATATATATAATTTAGTTAATCAATATTCAAAAATATAAATAAAAAATTTGAATCTAAAAAAATAATTTAATTTTATTTATTAAACTATTTCTTTAATATCTGATATATTTGAATTGTATATTTCAGCATTATTTGATAACTCAATAATAGTTTTAGCAAAATTTAAATTATCATTTAAACAAGGCACTAGTATAAAATCTTTTATATCATATTTATTTATAGCTTCTTTTCTGTATTCCATATCTATTTCATAAATTGTTTCAGAGTTGTCTATTGTAAATGCTAATGGATATATTATTAATTTTTCTCCTTTATATTTTTTTATTATGTCTATTGTGGCAGGAGAAAGCCATTCAATTTTTCCTATTTTTGATTGATAAGAAAGAACAATGTCTTTGAAATTAACTCCTTCTTCATGTAGTTTTTCTTTTAATGTTTCTATATTATAATTACATTCATATTCATATGGGTCACCTTTATCAGCATACATTTTTGGTATTGAGTGTGCTGAAAATACTAATACATATTCTTCGGGATTTTTATTTACTATTGACTCTTTTATTAATTGTACTATAGAATTATTATAATTATAATCATAATAGTATCTGTCTATTATATTAATTTTAGGATTATATTTTAATTTTTTTATAGCCTTATAAACACTTTCTAATGATGATTTTACTGTAACTTCTGAATATTGAGGATACATACTAAATAATGTAATTTCTTCTACATTTTTATTTTTTAATTCTTTCAGCACATCATAAGCATAAGGAGGAGTATAATTCATAATATATTTATAATCTGCTGAACTGTCTAATTTATTAAGTTTATTTACCAATTTTTCTGTATATTCATTTATAGGAGATTTTCCGCCTATAGCTTCATAGTGACTTATAACATCAGGCTTTATTTTATTTACTATTTTTTTTGCTACCATATTTCTTATAAAACTATTTTTTATATTTAGAATATGATAATCATTAAACATATTCACTAAAAAAGTATTTATTTCTTGAATATTTCTTGGTCCGCCCATATTTAATAATATAACATTTTTTTCTTTTCAACAGTATTCATAATATATCCTTATTAGTAATTATTATTAATTATAATATATTTTTATTAATTAGTCAAACCAAAAACATAATTTTTATTGATGATAATTAAAATAAATTGATTGTATATTTGAGGATAAATTAAGAAAACTGTTTTAAATTTTATATTTAAAGAGAATTAAAAAATTATAAATTCACAAAATAGACTTTTTATAAAACATATATTAGCAAACTTAAAAATTTATATACCAAAAAAGATGCACCTATAAAAGATGCACCTTTATATTTATGTGTACTATAACTTATAGCTGTACTTTTTTAATTAAGCTTGTAGAAAGTTCAGGTATATATATAACATTATCAACTAAATCAATATCAGCTACACCAGATAAAGAACCTTCAATTTTTTCTAATTGTTCTTTAGTATTTAAATCAAATACATATATACAAGCATTGTTATTAGCCATATCAACACCCCAATCAGAAACATATAATTTGCCATTAGCAATAGCTATACCATCTAAAGCACCAGCACCTAATCTTGAAGCTGTCCATTTAGTTAATCCTGTACCGTCTATATTTAAAGTATAAATATCTCCGCCATTAGCATCGCCGCCAAATGTACTTCCTGCTATATATAATACTCCATTGTCTAATAATATACCATTAGCACCAACTACTCCTGTTACTGATGAGGCAATAGATAAAGCTGAGTTATTATCTACTTTTACAAAATGAACTGTAGAAGCACCTGTGTCAGTTAAAGCTACTGTTGTAGGGTCTATAACTACTGTATCATTTAAGAATTTAGAACCTTCTATAGGAAGTTTAGTGATTATTTTATTTTCTTTAACATTAGCTAATACTAAATTACCTGTCATAGAACTGTCATTAACTTGGTCAGGAATAATAATAATATCATCAGTTAAAAAAGAAAAACCTTTAGGGCTGTCTAACTCACCTTCAAAAAGTTTTGTAGGGTTAGAACCATCTTCATTAGCAACAATAATAAATCCATCTTTAGGAGCATTAGGGTCACCTAAATTTGCTATATATAATTTACCATTTCTAAACTTAACACTTTCAGGTGCTGCTAATCCTTCTATTGTTATTCCCATAGCTTCTTTTTTGTATTGAGCTCCTGAAGTGCTGCTGCTAGCTTTAGTTGTTCCATCTCCAGAATTATTTGAACAAGAAACTGCAAATACTACCAATGATAAAATTAAAAAAACTTTATTCATTTTTTATCTCCTTTTTTTATTTATTGATTCTGAAAAACTTATATAGTATTTTCAATATTATATCAATACCTATTTAAAAAAATATTGTTACCAAAAGAGTTACAACATTAAAATAAAAAACTATTGACTATTATGCCTATTCAATTTATTATAATATCATGAAAATTAACACAAAATTATCAGTTGCCACACATATAGTTTTATGCATAGCCTTTTTTGAAAATGAAGGAACAACATCAAATTTGATTGCTAAAAGCGTAAAAACTAACCCTGCCATAATAAGAAGAATTCTATTAAAACTTCAAGATGCTGAAATAGTTGAAACTACTAAAAAGGGAAGCAAACTTATAAAAGATGAAAAAGATATAACATTACTCTCAATATATAAAGCAGTATTCACAGAAGAAGAGAGAGGTTTGTTTAACTTTCATCACCCTAACCATGTATGTCCAGTGGGATGTGCTATGTTTGATGTACTTGGGGAAGAGTTTAACAACGTAAGAGAAGACTTTGAAAAATCATTATCTAAAATAACTATAAAAAAAATAGCAGATGAAGTGAGAAAAAGAAAAAAGCATTTGGATTTTATGAATAAATAATTTTTTTAATGTTTTAAAATTGTTATTTTATTTCTTTCCAATTTTATTATTTTTTCCTTTGATAATCTATTTAATTCTCTTGATAATGCACTTCTATCTGAAGATATAAACTCTGCTAATTTATCTCTATTATACGGTATTACTATATTATTAGATTTTTGTATATTAGACATATATTTCAAATAAAGCATTATTTTACTTCTTAAACTTTTTTGGCTTAGAATATCATTTTTTATAGAAAGGAATATATTTTTATCAGATAGAACCCTAATTAAATTTTTCAAAAAAGTTGAATTATTAAAAATATTATTAGTATTTATTTTTAATATTTTAGTATCTGTAAAAGATAATGCCTGTATAGTAGAAATTTTATTTGTAGATAAAGCAAAAGATTCAGCAAAAATATCTCCCGCATTTAATATATTAACTATATTTTTTCTCGCATCATCATATTCTTTGGAAACCTCTACCATACCATCTAATATTAAATAAATATTATCTATATAGTCTCCTATATCTATAATGGTATTTCCTTTTTTATATGATTTATTTTGAAAGCTATTAATCATATTAAGAACATCATTTCTATCTATATTGCTGAATAAACTTGATTTTAATATTATATCTATATATTTTTCCATAAGACAAACCCTAAAACATCAATATATTCAATAAGTAATATAGTATTTTTTATTAAAAAATCAATATTAGTTAGTTGCTATAGCAACTGAGTTTTTTATAAAAAATTATATTATATAAACATAAATAACTTTTATCTTTTATACATATATACATAGGAGTTTAAGCAAAATGAAAAGAAGAATAATAAAAATAGATGAAGATAAATGCACAGGCTGCGGAGAATGCATACCGGATTGTCCTGAGGGAGCTTTGCAGATAATAGACGGAAAAGCAAGACTTATAAGTGATTTGTTTTGTGACGGACTTGGAGCTTGTATAAAAAAATGTCCAGAAAATGCAATGACTATAGAAGAAAGAGAAGCAGAAGAATATAATGAAAAAAAAGTAATGGTAAATATTATAAAAGGCGGTATTAATGTAATAAAAGCTCATCTTAAACATTTAAAAGAACATGGAGAAGAAAAACTATTAAAAGAAGCTATAGAGTATATGAAAGAAAATAATATAGAAGTTCCTGAATTGGAAGATAAACCTTGCGGTTGTCCTGGAAGTATGCAAAGAGATATGAGAAATAAAATGTCTGCATCTAATAACAATATAGAAATGCATTCTGAATTAAGAAACTGGCCTATACAATTAAAACTTATAAACCCCAATGCTCCATATCTTGATAATATAGATTTACTTATTAGTGCAGATTGTATTCCTTTTACATATGCGAATTTCCATTCAAAATTCTTAAAAGGAAAAGTGCTTATGATGCTTTGTCCTAAACTTGACAGCGACATAGATTCATATATAGAAAAGCTTGCTAATATATTTAAAACAAAAAATATAAAATCTATTACAATAGTTCGTATGGAAGTGCCTTGCTGCGGAGGTGTTGAAATGATAGTAGAAGCAGCTCTCAAAAAAGCAAATAAAAATATTATCATCAAAGAATACACTATATCAATAGATGGTGAAATAATATAACTCTATAAAGATTATTAAAAAGATAATTAAATGGTTATTATACTATCAATAACCATTTAATTATAAAACACTTGAAATAATAACAAAATATTATATTATTATATTGTTTATAATGCAGAATTATTTTTTGGGGTAGCTATGATAAATATAGAGAATATCACTAAAAAATATAAAAACAATATAGTTTTAAAATCTGTTTCTTTAAACATAGAACAAGGCGAATTTGTATCAATAATAGGTTCAAGCGGTTGTGGAAAGACTACTCTTCTAAAAATGATAAATAGATTGATAAAACCTACAAGCGGCAAGATATATATAAATAATGAGAACATATATGATAAAGATCCAATAAAACTTAGAAGAAATATAGGTTATGTTATACAACAAACAGGCTTATTTCCTCATATGACTATAAAAGAAAACATAGAAATCATACCAAAAATTGAAAAAATAAAAACAGATGATATATATAAAAAAACTTTAGAATTAATGGAGATGGTTTCATTAAATTCTGAAGAGTATCTAGATAGATATCCTTATGAATTAAGCGGTGGACAACAGCAAAGAGTTGGAGTTGCTAGGGCATTTGCAAATAATCCAGATATTATACTTATGGATGAACCTTTTAGTGCTTTAGACCCTATCACAAGAAATGATTTACAAAATGAACTTCTGAATATGCAATCCAAATTAAAAAAAACTATAGTATTTGTTACACATGATATGGATGAGGCTATAAAATTATCAGATAAAATATGTTTAATGAAAGATGGTGAAATATTACAATATGATATACCTGAAAAAATATTAAAAGAGCCTGCAAATGAATATGTAGAATCTTTTGTTGGTAAAAACAAGATTTGGGATAATCCTGAATATATAAGAGCTAAGAATATAATGCTTGCTATAGAAGATAATATAAAAGATAATGATAGCAATATAACTAAAATATTTAAACATATCACTAATGCTTATAAATATAGAGATTCTATAAAAATTAAAGAAGAAGAAAATATATCAACAATATTACAAATATTTGATGAAACTAAAAAGGAAAGTTTATATGTAATAGATGATAAAAATAAGGTAATAGGTATAATAACTAAAGATGAATTAGTTTATATTTTAAACAAAAAATTCCTTTATGATAAAGAAAAAAGTGAGGTATAATATTGACAATAGTATTTGAATTTTTAAATTACATACTAGAACAAAGAAATGAAATATTAACTTTACTAATACAGCATATTAGATTAACTGTATTTTCTGTATTACTTGCAATAGTTTTAGGAGTACCATTAGGAATATTAGTTAAATATGTGCAAAAGTTAAACAAGCCAATTTTAGGTTTTGCTAATATAGTTCAAGCTATACCTAGCATGGCATTATTAGGAATAGCTATACCATTGTTAGGAATAGGTTCTGCACCTGCTATAGCCATGGTAATACTCTATTCACTTCTGCCTATAATAAAAAATACATACACTGGTCTTTCAAACATAAGCCCGCAAATAATGGAAGCTGCTAAGGGAATTGGACTCACAAAAATGCAAAGACTATTTAAAATACAAATACCTTTATCACTTCCTGTAATAATGGCAGGTATAAGAGTATCAGCCGTTACTGCTGTTGGACTAATGACTATAGCAGCATATATAGGAGCGGGAGGTTTAGGTTATTTAGTATTTTCTGGAATAAGAACTATAAACAACTTTCAAATACTTGCAGGAGCTATTCCTGCATGTTTATTAGCTTTATTTGTAGATTATGTATTTTCTATTATAGAGAGATTAGTAACTCCTATTAGCTTGCAAACCAATGCTTTAATTAATATAAAAGAAATATATTTACAAAGAAAAAAAGAAAAAAAAATAATATATGCTTCCATTTTTATAATAATATTAATTGTCTCATTACAAATAATAAATAATAGCAAAAAAAATAGCAAAACTATAACTGTAGGTTCATTAATGTTTACAGAACAGCTTATTTTGGGTAATATGGTATCTGATTTAATAGAAGGCAATACAGATATAAAAGTTAACCGAAAATTAGCTTTAGGAGGAACACAGATAGTATTTGGGGCATTAGAAAGAGGAGATATAGATTTATACGTAGATTATACTGGAACTATGTATTCTAGTGTACTTAAATATGCTCCAACAAATGATGTTCAATTTGTTTATGATACTGTAAAAAAAGAATTAAAAGAGAAGAATAAAATAGAAGTATTAGATCCTTTTTATTTTAATAATACTTATGTACTTGCCGTAAGAGAAGATACAAGAAAAAGGTATAATCTTAAAAATATAAGTGATTTAAGAATAGCCGATAACAGATTAAATTTTTGCGGTACTATAGAGTTTATGAATAGAAAAGATGGAATTATAGGGCTTACTAATCTTTATTCATTAAACTTTAAATCATACACTGCAATAGATGATGCTCCTAGATACATAGCTATTAATAATAAAGAAGTAGATATAATAACTGCATTCTCTACTGATGGATTACTTAAAAAGTTTTCTCTTGTTACGTTAAAAGATGATAAAAACTTATTCCCTCCATATTATCCTGTGCCATTAATGCGTGAAAGCACATTAAAAAAATATCAAGAATTAAGAGGCTTATTAAATAAATTGGGAGTATTATTAAATGAAAATATTATGATAGAATTAAACTATCAAGTAGATGAGTTACAAAAAGACCCTAGAATGGTTGCTAGAGAGTTTCTTATACAAAATAATCTAATAAAGGAATAATAAAATCAATGAAAAAAAGAGTTCTTATACTTGGTGCTACTGGTTCTATAGGAGTGAATACTTGCTCTGTAATAGAACATTTTTATAATGATTTTGAAATAGTAGGAATCACCACAAATACAAAAATTGATGTTTTAAAAGAAGAATGCATGAAATTCAAACCAAAATATGTGCATATATCTTCTCAGGAAGCATTAGAAAAATTCAAAAAATTTAATATCAATGTTAACATCTATGAAGGAAGCATAGCTGATTTTGTAAGAGACACTGATTTTGATATATTAGTAAATGCTTTAGTAGGATATTCAGGTTTTCTTCCAACAATAGAAGCAATAAAAAAATCTAAAACCGTAGCATTGGCAAATAAAGAAACATTAGTTGTAGGCGGCGATATAATTAATGATTTATTAAAAAAACATAATGCCAAATTAGTGCCAATAGACAGTGAACATTCTGCAATTTTTCAAATATTAAATCATTTTAATAATGTACCCATTTCAAAAGTAATAATAACAGCATCTGGAGGACCTTTTTTTAGAACTCCAAAAGAAGAGCTAAAAAATGTTACAGTAGAAATGGCATTAAAACACCCAACTTGGAATATGGGCGGAAAAATTACAATAGACAGTGCCACTATGATGAACAAAGGTTTTGAAGTAATAGAAGCTCATCATTTATTTAATTTGGATTATGACAAAATAGAAACTATAATACACCCTCAAAGTTTAATACATTCTATGGTTGAGTTTGTAGACGGAGAGATATATGCTCAAATTGGAAAGAATGATATGCGTCTTCCTATACAGCATGCCCTCACCTACCCAGAAGTAAGAACAACACCATTTGAAAAATTAAAGCTTTATGAACATAGTGAGATTAATTTTTATAAGATGGATTTTGATAAGTTTATTATGCTTAAACTCGCTTATGAATGCGGTAAGAAGGGAGGATTATATCCTTGTATATTAAATGCTGCTAATGAAGTATGCGTGTATTCATTTTTAGAGAAGAAAATATCATTTACTGAAATATTTGATATAGTAGAAAAAATGGTAAAAATAAATGTTGATCACATACCGCTTACTGTAGAAAATATTATAAAAATAGACAATGAAACTAGAAAAGAAACTTTAAAATTAATAGAAACTATAAAACAAATGTGAGAAAATTATGAAAGAAAAAATAATAATTGGCTTTTCAAAATTAATAATATTTAGAGAAATACTAAAGACAAAGACAATAAAAAAATTAATAAAGTTATTAAAATATAATTCTAATGATGAAGCAGAAACAACATATTTATATTATAATTTTTTAAATGAGCTTTACAATTATAATGATAATATAGGAGATTTTTTATTAGAGTATATATTTAGAGATAATAACATATATATAAAAAAACTATTATTAAAACAAACTATAAATAAAAATATAGAAAATGCTCTAAAAGAAGAATTAGATTTTTTTAGTTATTTATCTGAAATTAATTTTTCTGATATTTATAATAATTTAGCAGAGTTAGAAACAAAAAAAATAGATTTTTATAGTATATACTCTACTCATATAAAAGAAATAAACAAAAAAGGATACGGCATATTTTATAACAGTAATATGTTCACGCTTGATGAAAAAAACAATATCACCAAAGCAAAACATCAAGACAATCAAAATATAAAACAATTATATGGTTATGATAGAGAAAGAGAGAAAGTAATACAAAATACTAAAATTTTATTAGAAGGCAAAAAAGCTAATAACATACTTCTTTATGGAGATGCTGGTACTGGTAAAAGCAGCACTATAAAAGCAGTAGCCAATATGTTTAGAGATGAAGGTTTAAGACTTATTGAAGTTAAAAAAAGCCAATTATCACTTATACCAGATATAATACAAAAATTAAGTTTAAGCCCTCTTAAATTTATAATATTTATAGATGATTTAACTTTTTCTTATAATGATGACAGCTTCTCATATTTAAAAGCTGTGCTTGAAGGAGGAGTAAACTCTTTTCCACAGAATATAGTAGTTTATGTTACTTCCAATTATAGACATTTAATAAAAGAAAACTTTAATGACAGAACAGGCGATGATATACATGTGGAAGACACTATTCAGCAGATAATGAGTTTAACAAATAGATTCGGTATAGTTATAACCTTTCAAAGACCAGATAGGGATTTATTTATAGATATAGTATTATCGTACGCCAAAGATAATAATATACAAATAGATAAAGAAGAGCTTATAAAACAAGCAGAAAGCTACGCCATAAGAAGTGCAGGAAGAAGCCCAAGAGTAGCAAAGCAGTTTATAGAGACTTTATTATAATAAAAAACTAACAATATTTTATATTTATCAATATTAAATACAAAATCTTAACTACTATAAAAAATAGTAATTAAGATTTTATTAATATTTATTTTTATAAATCTTCTAGATTTCCATAATATTTATAAATATTTATACCTGAATTAGTAAATATCAAATTAAAATTAGTATTATTAAATTTTTTCATATAATTTGATATATAATCATCTGAATTATATAGTATTTTTATTTTATCTAAAAGTAAATAAATATTAGTAGAATTTTCATCATAATCCCAACTCATATCAGGAAAATATATTTTAGATGCATCTATATATGTACCACTCCTCTCACCATTTAATGCTCTAAAATTAATTTTACTACCATCTGAATCTTTATAGACTATTTCAATAATATTTTTTATATTATTATAACTAAGAGGTTCTTCATACATATCTGTATAAAATTTAAATTGAAGCGACATTGAAAAAATATTAATAAAAAACAAAGATAAAACTATAATAAAAATTTTTCTGTTATTTATAATGTCATTCTCTTTATCGTAAAAAAACAATAATATAGGCAAAAAAGAAATTGAAAACATTGGGAAAAAATAATGAAAAGCACCAACTTTTGATGTAAAAACTATATTCAATATTATTGTTATAGGAATATATAAGTACATAATAAAGAGCATATTCAATATAATTTTTCTTTTATTAATAGAATTATTATCAATATATGTTTTTTTTCTATTAAAAAATAGAAAATATCCGCTTCTTATAAAGCAATATATAGAAAATAATACACTTATAAATAAAAAAATAATTCCTATTATTGCAAATGGATTAGATTTCCAAAAATGCAATATACCATTTAAATTACTTGAATAATATATTGACATTTCATTTGTTGGCAATAAAAAAATAGCATGTATTTGAGGAAAAGGAAAAGATGTAAATCCTGATTTTGTTTCAAATATTAATTTCATATTATTAAAACCATTATTAAATTCTGAAACTAAATACGGTAAATATTCTAAAAAAGATATAAATACTCCCAATATCCAATAAACTATATATTTTAATGTTCTTTTATATTTTATTATTAAATAAACTATTATTGTTGGTATTATCGAAAAAAAAGAAAAAAAATGACCTTGTGCTATTATTGCAAGTATTGGGAATATTAATATAGCAGAAATTCTAACTATATTTTTTCTTTTATTATCTTCATCGCAATCATCAATATACTCAAATAAAAATATAAATAATAGAAGACTAAATATTAATGAAAGGTTAGGATTCCAAAAATCAGTTGATGACATAATAAAATATGGATTAAATAATAATAGTACTGATATTATAGAGGTAATAAAATATCCAAATTTTTTAAAAATCCAAAATAAAAAAATGTATGCAATAATTAAGTTAAATATTAAATTTATGACTTTGGAAGCTATCAAATTTTCATTTGAGAATTTATAAAATAAAATATAAAATACATAATAAGCTCCTCCTGGAACTCTTCCTGTAGTAAATTCATCTTTTATAATTTCACTATTTGTAAACCTTGCACTTGTTACAGGAAACGTTTTTGAATCATACCATTTTTTCATATCATAAAAATGTTGTAATTGATCTGTTCTTATAAATCTTTTATTTACAATAAATAAAGAAATAGATATAGATACAAAAACAGATATTATCATTAATACAATATAAATTTTTTTATTACTAGACATTTTATTCTCCAAATAAATATATTATGGTTTTTTAAAAGGTTCATTTCCTATATATTTATATAAATATAAATTTAAATTATTAGTTATTAGTATTGTATTCATATTAATATAATTCATATAATTACTAATAGAATTAATATCTTTTTGAGAAGCTCCAACCATATTAAGTATTATATCTGTCTCTTATACACATCTGACGCTGCCGACGATCTACTCTGTGTAG
>ERZ1026866.705-NODE-705-length-19191-cov-39.939434_pt1 | contig 19191 bp, 18 predicted proteins | sample MGYA00380163_ERZ1026866 | MGnify/ENA primary metagenome ERZ1026866 (study PRJEB33269, sample SAMEA4719799) | human gut metagenome | biome: human-associated habitat; feature: organic feature; material: feces | place: Cameroon | collected 2013-10 ...
TCCAAAGCTACCTTTGACAAATCTTTGTCGTTCGGTGAATACTTGAACTCCATGATATAAATAGTCTTTGGACAGTTTATAACCATATCGATTCTACCATCGGAAGTAGCCACTTCTGATAAAGGACGCATACCTATCAACGTTAATGCAACATGGAAGAAAGAATGGAAATATCCCTCATTGAATTTCTCTTTATGTATGAGATAGGGTATGCTCTTTATGATACTATTAAGCAGACTGATGAACTCTTTGACATCGCCATTATACAAGCTTTTCTTAACTTGTTGATATGGTATTGGAACATTGTCATCAACTAATATAATGTCCAGGCATCGATTTGACATCTCAATAATCTCATTAACCATATTAGCAATATCTGCAACGATAATGTCTGTTTGCTCCTTATTGAAGTTTGTCTCAATAAGATAATAGTTGTCTCGGAGATATTGAGTGAAATTCTGAAGGAACTGAGCGAATTGATTGATAGAAGAAAACTTTGAAGGAATCAGGTGTTGTCCTTTGTCCATACCCAAATGATCTTCAATAATCCCCATAATGGAATTTAGGTAATCCAAAAGCTTTTCACCTTGTTTCAATCTATAGATACCTGTTCTTCTATCCCGATGAATAGATTTATAGACATAAGACCAATGTTGCCATCGTGCATCAAGCCATTCGCTTACATATTCAGATAGTTCTTTTTCTAATTTCTTTATTTGCATTCTGTCTATTTTTTATAGAAGAGAAAACGGGCTACTAAGCCCCATCCCCGAAAAATAGTTCAAAAAAAATGGGAGAGGGAGCCGTTCTCCGTATATCTATTATTTCCTGTTCTTCATCCGCCAGAAGAAATGCCACGTCCTGAAGATAGGCTCACTAAGAGCCTCTGCAGGATAATATCGCACCAAACGTAAATCTCGACACAATCTCTGAATGTTATGTCCGAAAAAACTATGTCCGAAATCATATCGTTCATCAAACTGTCCGAAGTTGCCGCCATTCAATATTTCTGTCAACAACATCTTTCCTCTCTTCTCATCCATCGGACATATCATCTTCTCCTCTGATAATCCAAGAACCTCATGCAGCACATACATCACAGCCCTAGCAAACTTCCATAATCCCAAAAGCTTCAATTCTCTCTGCATAGTACCCCTAATCACTAATAATTCATTCCTAATCACTACAAAATAGTAATCTACAATCTGTCTCAATCCGACTCCTTCATAGAAATAATGATGATACAAATGAAGCAATTGATAAATAACATTGAAAGCACATGTTGGTACGGCGATTTCTCCAGCATCATTTGGAAGCGCAACAATATTACTACATTGCAAGTCTGCATTCCACTTGAGCCATATCTGTAACCGATGGTTATATAGCGGATTATTCAGGATGGCAGGAGTTGAGTGAAGTTCCACCGCTATGTCATTTATCATAAGCTCAATATGGTTAAGACTTTCTTTCCCAACACTCCCATTGTCTTTCGTAAGCTGCTGCGCAAGCATACGAATGTCATCACGCCCAGCATTCACCCAAACATCAACATCTCCAGGAGTCCTTGAAAAAGGATTAGGATACATCTGCGCATTGCCCTGTCCTTTCAATATGCAACACCGATATTCCTCTTTCTTTATATTGTTATATATGTGTGAAGCAGCTTCGTTTAAGAGAAGATTTCTTTGATAGATTCTTTGGCTCTGCCCAAACCAATTCATCAGCAAGCCTTGAACAGGAGCATATTTTTTCGGCAATCGTTGGATTCCCTCAAATATGACACCTGTCAAGGTCTGTTTCTTCGCAAAATGATAAAAGGCATTCCAGTCAAAGTTCACCAAAGTCTCTCCCGACAAGAATTCTTTGCCGTCATAAAGTCCTAAGGAGAACTGTAAAAAATGGAAATAAATCTCAGACATTACTCCTTCGTCATGTTCCAAAGGAACAGTGCATTTCCAATGATATATCTTCTCCACATGCGTTTCGGCTCTTTCAACAAGCGATAGAGCCATTCCAAACCATGCTCCTGCCACCACATCGGTGCACGTTCCACTGTTCCTGCAAAGAAATCAAACACTGCACCGATGGTACCCACATGACAATGGATGTTCAACTCCTTCCAATGCGAGTAAGTCCACTTCTCCTGCTTAGGAGCCGTCATGCCAATCCAAAGCAAATCTGGGTTGGCAGCATTGATGGCATCAATGATAGCCTTGTTGTCCTCATCCGAGAACTCTGGCTTGTAAGGAGGCGAATATGTCACTACCTTCAAGTGAGGATAATCCACAGCAGCACGCTTCACAATCAGGTCGAGCACCTTCTGTGAACTACCCATAAACATCACAGTACCACCCTTTTCTTCAAGCTTATTCATTTCGAAGAAAAACAAGTCCCAACCTGCAATACGCTCCTTAGGTTGACTTTTAGCCTTTATCCATTTACACGCCTTCACTATGCTCACTCCATCGGGTATCAACACATCACCGTTTGTCAGTGCATCAGCAAATAGTTGATCCTTCTTTGCAGTGTTAAAAGAGTGAGCATTTATGGTATTTATGAGCAATTTGCCCTCTGGTAGTGAAGCCAATTCAGCCATACTACCTAAAATTGTTAATGTTTTTAATCTAAACATAACTATAAATCAAATTATTTTATTATTTTCGCAGCCATAAAAGCATATTCCATCATTCTCAACAAATAAGAATACCCATCATGACCTACGATATAAATACTATATATACCAAGTATAAGCAGCTTTCGAAAAAGCAACGTCAACAACTCCTTGTCACCCTTCAGTCACAAGGCATCAACATCGTAAAAATAGAAGCCTACAAATATCCTGATGCCCCAGGCATCAAGCATCTGTTTTTCTATTTTGCTGAGGATAGCAAGAAGGCTATTCCCTACTTTATGCTAGACAGCGAAGTCTGGGAACAGTTTTTGGAAACTATACGAATAATATAATCAGCAACAAATGTACGTATTCTGTTCCATTTCACGAAGTACTCAAACAATTATACGTCCAAACAATCTCACTCTTAAAATCAGGAGATAACGTTTAAGCTTTTCTCTCCAAGATTTTAAAGAACTATTATCTATGGCCTGCAATTTCTCTATTGAAGATTTTGCTATTGTTTGATATTGAGGAAACAATTTTCTATTATAAACATCCTGAAGCGCAAACAAATACGCCTCATATTTCTTAGGATTCACCGTACCTAGTCCTGTGGCAGACATTGTGTAATAATTCAAATACTCATCAATGTTTGCCAATTTTCCAACGGTTCCCAATTGTAACTCTAAATCCAAATCTTGCCCACCACGTGGAATTCTGTAACCACCTATTTTATCAAAAGCATCTCTACGGAACATCAAAGTTGTATGAGCCAAAGCAAATCTAAAGTTTAATAAAGACTTGACAATATCATCATGCTTTACCGGAAAATGACGGTGCTTATAATATTTGTTACCATATAAATCATAATGCATCGTTCCCACGCATGAAACATCTAAATGATGATCAAGATATGAAACCTGCTTCTCCAATCTATTAGCAACCATTCTGTCATCATCATCCAAGCGGGCAATATATTGACCAGACGATTTTTTAATTCCGAAATTTAAAGCTGCTCCCAAACCAGAATTAGGGATTCTGAAAAACTTTATACGAGAATCAGAAGAAATGGAAGCTATCATAGGTTTCAAACTTTCTCTCGATCCATCGTCCACTATTATTAGTTCATAATCCTTATATGTTTGATTAAGGATTGATTTTACGGCAGCATCCAACTTTTCTCTATTTGGATTACAACTTGCCATGATTATAGATACTTTCATTTTACTTTATATAACTTTAAAGAACGAAAACCTGATGCAGTATTATCTACGCACACATACTTATTATCATAGCTCCAACGTGGATGTAAGTCACAGCGTTCATCATTAAAATATCTAAAAGGAGACCACAAAATATCAAGTATACCTAACTGATGTTTATCTCTATTAAATAAAAATACATATTGTTTTCTTCCATGATTAGGATATGTGTCTGTCAATATAACTTTTCTATCAAGAGAATATGACGGGTGTCCATCTTCCATCGGTAATCCAGCTATCATAACAATCTCTTTAGTGACTATATTAATCTCCATGTAACCTTTATTCATGGTATTATTGGTGGCATAGATTAATAACGTTTCTTTATCTTTCCAACAATAATGAGAAACATGGCCATAGTCAAGTAAGGTATCTATTGTGTTGGTATCCAAATGGTATATCAACAATCTGGAAACGAATTCCCCACCTTTTACTTGCCACCTATGGATGAATATTATTGACTTTTCATCCGGGGTATAAGCGACATGATTGATGTAATGCTGAAGATTCTTGTAATCCTTGGCCTTGTATTCTATAACTTGTTCCAACGACAGTATGAGCTTTGATGTGTTTGACTCTACATCTATCTCCCAAATACCATCTTTTGTCAAGTCAAAACTATCCACCTTATAAGGATAACCGTATCCTTTAGCATAAAGGTCTAAGCGATAGAAATTTAGTGACAAGAATCTTGTATGTTGTGCATTGTAGAAATAGGCAGCACGCTTTATCTTATTGACACGAGACGTGTCATCAATATCTACTATCACTGTTACATAAGTAGCTGATGCTTCATCGTATTTGTTATAAGAAACCTGCGTGTCGCTTATCCATTGAAGCATACAGCCTTGCTGCCAGTTCCAGGCTGTGGTATGACCTATAATCTTGTTTTTCTTGCTTTTTAAGTCATAAATACATACATCGGCATTTTCTCCTGGAATAGCCTTGTCCTGTACATCCAAATAAGCCACTCTTGTTCCTGAGAAATTTACAGGAGACTTGTCGTAATAACCAAAGTAGCAATGGTGACTTTTTCGGCTTATTTCCACGACATCCAATGCTGAAACTTTAGGAAGTCCTCTATATGGATTAGCTTCACTAAAAGATTTAGCATATCTTGCATACAGCAATCCCTTCTTCATCATAGAAAACAGAAAAGGATTACTCTTTATAAAACGTTTTACTACACCCATTTTCTATTTCTTTATTTTTGCTATAAGTGGAAACCCTATCAATGCTACAGACAACTTTATCGAATCAAGTATGCTGTTCGCCTTAAATATGTTGGGAATATTCAGGAGGGAATCCAATTCGTATTTTCCAAGGACAGTTTTCAACTCTTTTGGACTGATACGATAATTTACCAAGAGAGAGATAAATCGTTTTTGAAAGTTACCATAACAGAGTTTCATTAAAGCAGGAAACCTGTTACTGACGAGTTGAAACACCAGACTATGCGCATACGCTATATTGTCCAATCTGCAACTGCTCATGTTGAGCATTGTCGAAGACCCTTCTGTCTGTATATAGTTATAAACAACATTGTCTATACATACAAACTTAGATGCATGTTGAACGAGTTCATACATCAACACAAAATCTTCGTAATAACGCAATCCTTTCACGTTGCTGTATTGATACTGCTGCAAAAGCTCTCGTTTTATGAGTTTTCCCACGACATTGTGCCTGTACTCATTTTTCAGAAGAGACTTCATGGCTGCAATCTGATCCGAACCGTATTTCAGAGAAGACTTCCAAAGAGAGTGAGAGCCATCTGAGATTTTGATAAAATCGATAGTTCCTGCAACAATGTCCGACTTGGTGGCCTTTGCTTCTTTATAAAGCATTTCCAACGCATCATCAGGCAACTCATCGTCTGAATCACAGAAAGTAATGTACTCACCGTTGGCAATGTTGCATCCCTCAAAACGGGCACACATTGGTCCTCCATTCTCTGCCAAATCAATAATTCTGATTTTTGAATTGCCCTCAGCGCACTTCTTGATTACGCTTAAAGAAGAGTCTGGCGAACAATCATTTACCAATATCAGTTCATAATCACTAAGTGTTTGTCTTTTAAAAGACTCTATGCGCTGTGCGATAAATTTTTCAGCATTATAGACAGGTATAATTATACTAACCTTTACCATATTGAATATTACATTTAAAAAACCTCATTCATGGCCTTTCTCAAGGCTTCAACAAAGCCACGACCATAAACAATGTCAGGTTCCATATAGTTGCCTTCCCCCCATTCATTCCAAGATTTTAAAATTGCTATTTTGTTTTTCTTTCCCTCGATAGCTTTCAAGGCTTCGACACAATGCTTGTGAAAATATTCGGGACTATTGTGAGTATAAATAACCGCTTTTTCAGAACTTCTTGGTGAATGGTCCCAACCTGGGACAATTTGAGGGATAACGTGTTCGTCCAATTCTTTGGATGTAACAAAGTTATGATAGTATTTTCGGTAATCTACAATAAATTTAGGCATATGAAGCAAATAACCTTTCAGCATTGCCATTGCAGTAGAAACCTTACGCAATACAACATTATTGATGTTGCCTGATGTGAATTTGTTGTAGTATAAAATTCTCTTAAAGGTTACAGCATCATACCCCTTTTTAAGAAAATCTTCTTCTTTGTCTGTTACCGACAAATTTGCGACCAAATACAAGTCAGGGAAACCTGCTTCCTTTGCCCATTTCTTGAAGTTTTCGAGATATTCTTGTGGCAAATGAATCGGATCAAAGATATAGAGGAAAGGCTTGCCCTCAATCTTGACATATCGCTTGTCGTTAAAAGCCTTTAAGAGAAATGCAAAATGCTCTTTTGCATCTTCTATGCCTGGATAAGTTTGCTCCATAAGCAGCTTGTCCTTTTCCTTTGAATTCTTGTCCCATGTCTTGGCATACCAACTGTGGTTTGCCCACCCCAAACAAAAAGGAAAATTAGGCTTGCCCGACTTCAATACTTCGTCAAAAATATCAGCAATTAGTCTTTTGCCGTTTCCAAACCAATAATGCCAATAGCAAAAGGCAGTCACTCCTGCTTCACGAGCCATTTGTGCCTGTTGCTCACGCACGATAGGCAAACGGAGATCATAATATCCCAATTCTGTCGGAACACGAGGTTGGTTATGTCCCTTGAACAGAGGTTTTGCCTTTCCGACATTGGTCCACTCTGTAAATCCTTTTCCCCACCATTCATCATTCTCCTTGAATGGATGAAACTGGGGAAGATAAAATGCTATAATCTCTGGTTTCATAAATTATTTATTTTTTATTATTCTTTATTATTTTTGCAGGATTACCTCCCACGACACAATAATCAGGAACATCTTTTGTTACAACTGCATTTGCTGCTATCACGGCTCCATCACCTATAGTTACTCCTGGAAGTATCGTTGCCTTATCACCTATCCAAACATTATTACCGACAACGATTGGACCTTTTGATGTAATATTCCTCTTATTAGGAGGCAAAAGCAAACTGTTATAGTCTGTCTCGCCATGAGAATTATCCGTTATCGTAACCCATTTCCCCGTCAAACAATTATCTCCTATCACGATTCTATTAGCACAAGTGATATGGTTAAAAGCTCCAAAATTACAATGACTTCCTATTTCTAAAAAAGGTTTGCTCGTTTCATTCTTCCAAGCAGTGAGCCAAATACCCTTGTCGAAAACAGTTTTATTACCTATGTGGATGTACTCTGGACTATGCAACTTGCCTATCTTTGCAAAAAACACACCTTGTCCACATTCAGCCATCTTTGCAGCAATCCATTCCGAATGAAGCGCATCACATTTTTCCCTTATTGTAGAACCTATAGTTACACACCAATGGCAGGAAATCATGCGGATAAGTTTATAAATATGTTGTTTCAAAATTTTCTATTTTATTTCCAAATTTAATATTCTTCTCCCTTTGCCTTATTGAACCATTTTTCTTATCATTTTCCTCATGTTTGGAAACCATTTAAGCAATTGAATGTATATAAAATCATTTGCTTGAAAATGCCTCTTCACATAATAAAATGGAACTTTTCTCAATTTAGCTTGGTACTTAGTAAAATATAATGGATACCAAATTGGATTCAGTAATAAAGAATCAACAAAAAGAAACAAGGTACTTACATAAATTCGATACAAGACAGAATGCAACTGAGGATTAGATGCCTCACAATCATTCATCATATACTCATAATTTCCCAAGACATCGATTTCTAAAGGAACTTTGGAAGAAGTACAAATACTATCGTCTCTGTACCTATAATAATAAACATATTGAGAAATCTCTACCATATAAGCATTTTTTGCCAATATGTTTTTACCTAAATCGTACATGAACAAAGTATCCTCATTGTTTCTTCCTTCTCGAAACCTTATATTACCTATAATATCTCTTCTATACAATTTGTTCCAAACAGTAAAACTTGATTTTAGGCTCATTGTTTCTAAAAGGAAATTATTGGCAGAAATCACTTTTTCTTCTTCATGATACCATTCCTCTTTGTAAATACTAGCATTTCCATTTTGGTATCTATATATCATTCCAGAAACGATACCTACAGACTCATCATTCTTAATTCTATCATATAGATCCAGCAAGGCGTTTTGACAGATAAAATCATCACTATCAACAAAACTAATATATTCTCCTTGCGCCATATCAAGTCCCGCATTTCTGGCAGAAGATAGTCCACCGTTTTTCTTATGAATGACTTTGATTCTGTCATCTTTCATTGCCCATTCATCACACATTTTAGGACATTCATCAGGAGAACCATCGTCAACCAAAATAAGTTCTATATTAGAATATGTCTGCTTAATGATTGAATTGATACATTCATCAAGATATTCTTTTACCTTATATATTGGCACAATTACCGAAATTAAAGATTCTTCATTCATTTATCTATTTCAATTTTTAAGTGATTAAAATTTACAAAAAAAAATATTTATAATTCTGCACAAAATCTTACTTGTCCCAGATAAATCCACAACCAGCATAAGGTAATGTGCCTAAAGAGCGAATAATGCCGTAAAAAATAAAATTATAAGCAAACACTACATAAATCACTATCTGAAGTTTTTTTATCTGTGGCAACTTTATTTTTGAAAACATAATACCTATCAATACAGGAGTTAACAAATTTGTCCAATTAGAAAACCTTATAAATATTTCAATATCACCTGCCATTGTCTGTATTATTAATGCAATGTATGCAAAGTAAAAGACTACTTGTAACTTTCTATCATCTCTACATGCATAAAAGCCAAAATATACAATAAAAAGGTTGACCAAAAACTTTATCGTAACATAAAGAGTTGATAATTGAGAAACACCTTTTCCTAACACATTAGCTATGGAACCTTCACTCGTAAACCATCTATCTGTATCATTAAGATAACTTTGTCCTTTAAAATCATCGCCAAGATTCAATTTTGACAAATAGTCTGCAAAACCTTGAAACCAATCGGGATTCCATATATAATAGAAAAAAAGGAATAAACCTACCAACAACCAAGGTCGTTTTAATGGAATTTTCACGTATGTAAATAAGAGAAACAAAAACACTCCATACCAAGCTGAAGAATGAATAAAAGGGGCTATTAATAACATTGCCAACATTAAATACTTTTCCTCATTCAAATAAGCCACATAAGCAAAAACAAGAAATGTTGTTGCTAACGTTTGACGAATAATGTTTTCTGTTTGTGCATTTGTCATCAAAAAGAAAATAGGCAATCCCCAAATTGCAGCCTTAGGATACTTTTTGAAAATCAATAAAATTCCTGTTATCAATAAGGCACTATATATGATAAACGCAATGGTGGGATGTAGTCCTGTAGAATAAAATAGGTTTACCCACCATTCATATATAGGCTCTGGATCAGGAGTACAAACCATAGCCTTAAAATTTGTATCCAAATCCATATAGTAATGATAATAGTCAGCACCTCTAAGCCATCTTAAACCTTCAATTAGAGAGTATGATATACCTGCAATCCATGCATTTTTTTTGAAATGAGATTGCTGTTCATCATCATTTGATATTTGCCATCCACAATAAGTTAATATCAATGTCAATAATACATAAAGAGACCAATAAATAAAAGGGTCTCCTGTTGTTGCAGAATAGTTCATGATTTAAATCGGGTTAGAATAAAAAGTATCTAAGAAATAAGAAGGATTCTTTTTGATTTTTCCTTTACGTTTCAAAATGTGAGTTGCCATTGAATACGCTTCTTCCAAGTCTTTTGCAAACATTATATTCTCACTAAATATATCCTTCGGAAACCAATCAACGCCACTCTTTAACTTATGGTCTGTACTTGCCAACACGATAACTGGAGTATCTGCTATTTGAGAGAATATCGTTCCATGATATCTGTCTGTTATGATTAACTGATATTTTGCAAATTCGCAAAGAAAAGATTTTATTATATTTTCTCTCCTTTTTGCCCAGTCCCAAATATCAGCCTTAATTGTTGTATCAGAAGAACGAATCAAATTACCTCGTAATTTTTCTTTTAAGCTATTAATCTGTTCATCAGAATATAATTTTTCAGCATCATTTCGCATACAAAACATAATACCGTTTCGTTGATAAGGACAACTTGCATAATTGGTACCAATAAGACTTGTTACGACATCTGGTTTCAATGAAATCTCTGCGATATGAAACAACAACTTTGCTTTTTCATAAGAAACTTTATCTCGACATATCAAATGCAAGTCAGGATGACGATTAAAGCACAAAGACACTTTGGCTTGTATCGATGTAGATATGAAATGAACAGTTTGTGGTAGAATTGTTATCTTTGATTCTTTAAAACAATCTACAACCTTACATAACATTTGCCAATTATCGTATAAATCACAAACCAAATACCCACTATGTATATAAACAAGGTCGTGGCTTGTTATATTTTTCTTTATGACATTAAAAACCTCATCAGTTCCTGCAAGTAAAGGAATTTGAAAAACCTCATACGCAGGATACCACTGTTTAAAGAACCGTAGCCAACATAACAACTGAGCTTGATCTCCCAAATTGGAATGAGTCGGTGTTAAGAAATAATAGATGCGCTTCTTTTGGTTTTTTTTTCTTATTGCACCAATTGTTTCCTTTATCAAAGAAGAAATATAGATTTTTTGTCTATACCAAGTAATCTTATTTTTAATTTTTCCTATAAATTGCTTCATATCTTATTTTACTATTCGTCCTAAATGTAATCGTTTCATACAACCGTCAATCTTATATATAACCCAAATCATCACATCACGATACCATGATGGTTGAAAATGGTATCTGATATTTGTTATAAGTTTAGGTCTTACTCTTACCATATATTTATTCTTTACAGAAATAAAACCATTCTTGAAATAATCCTGCCAAAACTCATCTCTTGCTATTGGCTTGCAATATGGTTTTATCAAACTGGGATTCGTTTTCAACGCATCACTTAAATTGCGCTTATTGGCGAAAAAGCATGGTGAGATTTTTTCTTTATATAATTTTACCGCCTTATCCGTGTTACAGAATAACAAAGAAACTCCCTTCCTTTCTAAATCTCGGCTATCTCCTTTTTGTCTCTTATAACCCCACCAATCTGCAATTGTAAAATCTGCAACTCTTTTAACTGACGTAAACTTACAAGTTGAACACGAAGGTCGTAAGAAAATGTCATTTAAGAATCCTCTTATATATGGATCTTCATAATAACGTCCAATATACGTTTTCAAGGCGGAGCTTTTTTCAACATGACCAGCTATGGTCATGTTGTAAAAAATCCAAGAGGATTTTTTACAACGGAATTTAACATCCGTCAAATTCATTTTTTCAATCTGGCTAATATATTTCTTGTACTCTTCAAAAATGAGTGGAGAAGGAACGCCATGACATATTATATCAACAGTTGTGAGGTTGGCATAATCTTTTCTTAAATAATTTTTCAAGCCTGCAATTTGGCACGGTGTTCCGCTGAAAAGGACTTTTCGCCCTTCTTTCAAAAAGTCTTTGGCTTTTTGATAGCTATTTCCGATTTTACTTTGTACATATTTGCTGCCCCTCAATTTAAGTTCTAAATCCTCAATACTTTCCACATAAATATGCTCAGCTTGAAGTTCGTCATTCAAAGCACATCCAAACACAACTCCACCTTCTTCTAAAATAGGTCGGGCTATCTCGGTAAAAGCCCCACCAGAAGAACTGTTTATTCGCACGCTCTCATCTGAAGACCAACCACTATAGACTTCAAATGGTGCTTTAGCATCAGGTTGATGGTTGATGGGACAAGTCTTAACACACAGGTCACAATCCACACATAGGGCTTCGTCTATAATGGGCCTGTCAAACCCTTCTTTGTCTGCCCTAACTTGGATAGCATGATGCGCACAGGTATTGACACAGGCCATACACCCTGTACATTCTTCTATATTGCAAATATTCTTCATTCTATACTTTAGACTTTAAAAATTGTATTTTCTTCAATATCATATTGCGAGCCATCAGCTTCTCATGAGTATTCATGCCAACAAAATACACATCAAATATTGTCAGAACAAAAGTAACACTCCCTAAGATTATCAGATTCTGCCAAAATCCATGAATTGAATAAAACAACAACATCGGAACAGGTAAGGCAACAAGAGTTACACTTACTATTGGCAAAATCACGGCTCTTATATATGGCAAAAGTGGGAAATTTAGCTTTTTCTTCATATATATACATCTTGCAACCATGACAATTATATTGACCAATATCCGGACAATCCAAACAGAATATACAGGCAATCCTATTTTCAACACAATATATGCAATCGGAAAATTCAAGAATATCAAACTTGCCATCAGCATCTGATAGTTCCGTATTTTGCCTGTTGCCTGTACAGACATCCATAAAGGAGCTGTTATCGCTTCTATGGAAAGGTAAACAAGTATCAGCCTACAGAATATAGCAGTATATTCAGGAACCTCCTTCAGCCATATATCCAATATCTCATCTATGGTGAAGAGTATCGGTAACACCAAGACAATGACCAAGAAATAGGAAAACTTAGACGTTTGGAATATCAGTTTATGAAACCTGTCAACTTCTTTTACCGCATAACTCTTGACAATCTGTGGTTGAAAAGCTGTCTGGAAGTTTGAAATAAAATTATAAACATTAGTAGATACTTGGTTTGCAATACCTGCAGCAGCGTTTACAGTAACTCCATAGAATATGTTGATTAGAATATTCAAACCTTGTTGGGCAGCTAAGTTAGCAAGGCTTCCAAACAAAGACCAGCCTGAGAAACTGAACATCTCCTTAAAAGCAGCCTTATCCCATATTCTCCGATATTTGGTAGTTTCAAAACTCTTATTGCAATATAACTTATATATAAAAGTTGTAAACAATGGCACTATCGTATAAAGGAACGAATAGAATATCAACTTGTCGAATGTCGTTATATACAAGAGATATACCACCAATAGTTTTGCTATTACCTCCACCAAAGAGATGTAGGCATAGAAATTCATCTTTTCATACGCTATAATGGATGCATTATAAGGCACACGCAGTAGGTTTATGACAAATTGGACCAAAGTAAACTGATATACCCATTGGGCAGCAAACATTCTATCTGGCGGAATATTGAGCTGTGTATTTACAAACCACAATCCTATTGTTTCACCTAATACTATGACGATAAAAGAAAGCAAGAAATATGTGTTCATACTCATGCAGAACACTACATTAGTTTGCTTATAGTCTTCTCGTCCTAAATGGAAGTTTAGGAATCTCTGTGTTGCAGATAGTAATGCTGAATTCAAGAAAGAAAAGAGCACAACGACTCCGCCAATGATGTTGTTCAGTCCATAATCAGCGACACCAAGAACATCCAACACTATTCTGGATGTAAACAATGCCGTCAGCATCATGACGAACATTCTCAAGTATAAAAATAGCGTATTCTTCGCTATACGTTTATTGTTATCTGATGTTTGAGACATAAATTTATTTGTGTCTAAATTTTCATCTTTTTTGCTATATTCTTCAACATTCTAAACGTTCTTATCTTTCAGGCGAAATGCCTTTTCCTGCTTTATATATCATTTTATTAGTCTTTTTCTGTTCTAAGATTCGTCCATGCTTTTTAACAGTTTTAACTGTATCATATCTGGCAACCTTATGGGGCTTGTGCTCCCAACTTGTATTGTCCTCCAAACTAAAGTGAATTCGAGTACCTTCCCTTTCTACTATCGGATGGACTGTTATTGCAGAAGAGGGTTTCATTTTCTTACCACGAACAACCATAATATCAATTTTATTTTCGTTAGTTTTGTCATTTAGTAATACCACAGTACAAATCGCTGCATATAACAATGCTGTGACAGGCAAAAATTTCATGAACAAATAGAAAGTTCTTTCCTTACTGTTATTATAGTTCGTATAAGTTTCCAAAAATTCTTCCAAGTAGCTCAAATAAGAATATTGTACTCCCTTATTCGACTCAATCTCATCATATCCTTGTTCTTTATACAAATCAAATATTCCCTGATAAAATTGAGATGGCAAATAGCGATGTGGAATTTTTCCTGGATAAGCAAACCTATAAAAACAGAAAACAACAGCAATTAACCCCAAAATATATACACCGAACAATAAATATTCCCAGATGCTAACGCCCTCACTTTTTACTAAGTAAGATATAATTTTGGGAAGATAAGCAAAAAGCAAACTTACCAACGTCAACAGCAAAGGTATCTGCCTGTTTCTTTGATGATGTTTATGAATTTCTTCTTTTATCTGTGCTTCTGTAAGTTTTATGTTGCTTACGACATCCAAGAAATTATAATCTCCTTTCTTGGGCTCTATGTATTTGCCCAAAGCTTTATCAGCCTTATAAAGAAGATTCCTTAGATGAGAAAACACAGCTAAAGATTTCATAAAAATCATTCTACTGTCACACTCTTTGCCAAGTTTCTTGGCATATCTACGTTTAATCCCTTATCTACAGCTACATAATATGCCAACAGCTGTAGAGGAACAACACTCAACAAGGGAACTAAGGCATTTAAAGTTCTTGGCACTTCAATTATATTGTCCGCTATCTCCTTCACTTGTTTGTCGCCCTCTGTCACCACAGCAAGTATGCGGCCGTTTCTTGACTTCACCTCCTGCATATTCGAGATAATCTTTTCATAGAGTTGATGGTGGGTGGCGAGGAATACGATTGGCATGTCTTGGTCAACCAAAGCGATAGGTCCATGTTTCATCTCAGCAGCAGGATAGCCCTCGGCATGTATATAGCTGATTTCCTTCAGCTTCAAAGCACCCTCTAAAGCCACAGGATAATTCATACCGCGACCCAAATAAAGGAAGTTATGGGCATAGGTAAACATTCTTGCTATGTTTTTAATCATCGATGCTTGTTTTAGCACTTCTTCCATCTTCTGAGGAATCTCTGCCAACTCCTCTATCATGAGGCGATAGTCGGCGGCATTGAGCGTTCCTTGCTCATGCCCTAAAGCCAAGGCGAGAAGTGTGAGTACTGTCACTTGACCAGTGAAAGCCTTGGTACTTGCCACACCTATCTCTGGACCAACATGGATATAAATGCCAGTATCTGTTTCACGAGCAATGGAAGAGCCTACACTATTCACAATACCAAAAATCAACGCTCCTTTTTCCTTTGCCAACTTGATAGCAGCAAGGGTGTCTGCGGTTTCTCCACTTTGGCTGATGGCTATCACCACATCATCAGGTTCTATCACTGGGTCGCCATAGCGAAATTCACTGGCGTATGCCACCTCAACACGCTTGCGACACATCTTCTCTATCAGTTGCTTGCCGATGAGTCCGGCATGCCAACTGGTTCCACAGGCTACAATGATGATATGTTTGGCATTCACCAATCTGTCTTTGTAATCATTGAGCGCAGATAGAACGATGTGATTGTCCTCTGGATGCTCCTTGTCTGCAAAGAGACGACCGCTCATGCAATCTTTCAAGCAACCTGGTTGATCATGTATTTCCTTCAACATGAAGTGGTCATAACCGCCCTTGCTGAGTTTGGAGATGTCCAAATCAACCGTCTTGACATCATAGCCACATGAAGCGTGTTCCAGATTGATGATATTAAGATCTTCATCCACCCGAATATCAGCGATCTGTCCATCCTCCAAATAGACCACCTTGTCGGTATGTTCCACAATAGGAGTGGCATCACTGCCGATATAGAAATCTTGATTGTCCTTGCCTACACCTACCACCAAAGGGCTGGACTGGCGGGCAGCCACCAAATGGGTTGGGTTGTTCTTTTCGATGACGGCAATAGCGTATGCACCGATAACATCGTTAAGAGCCTGGCATACGGCAGATACCAAGTCCTTGCCATTCTGCTGATAGTAATAGTCTATCAACTGCACGAGCACTTCGGTATCCGTTGAACTCTGAAACTTATACCCTTTCTCTATGAGTTGTTCCTTCAGAACCTGATAGTTCTCGATAATACCATTATGCACCAAAGCCAAGTCACCGCTCATACTGATATGAGGATGGGCATTGACGGCAGAAGGCTCACCATGAGTCGCCCATCGTGTATGGGCGATGCCAATATGTCCACTGCAATCCTTTTCGGCAGCCATTGCCGCCAGATTGCTTACCTTACCCTTTGTCTTATAGACATTGAGCTTATCCTGTTGGTCATTCACCAAAGCTATACCTGCACTGTCATATCCACGATATCCCAGTTTCTTCAAGCCCTCGATAAGGACAGGGTAGGCTTCTTTCTGACCAATATATCCTACAATTCCACACATAGGTCTCTTGTTTTTGTTTTTTAATACTTTAATGTTAATAGTTCGACTTTACAGCTACAGTTATACTGTTTGTAAATCATCATTTTCCGCTTTCTTGTTTCCAATACAGAAAACGCTTGATAAGAAGAATTTGCTCTTCCCACTTGTCGCAAAGTCTCATAGCCTCCTCCTTATTGTAATTGGGATGATACTTGGTAAAGCTCGCAAACAAATCGTCTATGCAAATACTTCCTTCTGATTCGTAAAGGCTATTTGCCAAGTCAAACATCCTGTTTTCATCACACGGATGAAAAGACTCTGGATATTCTGACATCCAAAAATTCAGTTTCTCTTTACTTGTTTTATTCATTAGTATTCTCCTCTATTTGCTTATTACAACACATTATCCCATAGCCTATTAAACTCTTTGGTATAAGCAGAAGCTTTTTTGACATCGTTTTTGTCAACTGAAATTTCTTCATTATTCTTTGTTTCCGCTGCAGTTGTCCAATTATACGAACCATGTATCGTAATATTGTTATCTATCACACAAAATTTATGATGCATAATTCCATTTCGCTCCGCCTTTATAGACTTGTACTCAAATGGAGTCAAGTCAACACCATGCTTTTGATTGGTATGATTGGCATCTGTCATTACGCGAACTTTGCAACCTTCGTTTTTCTTTTCTAACAGTTTCTTCTGAAGTGTTTCATTTGTGAACCAAGCTACACTTACATCTATTGTTGCGATAGCATCATCCAAAGCATCAAGTATTTTCTTTTCAATATTTTTGAACTCTACCGCTGATATTCTTTCAGTCTTCACTTCTGTTACACCAGAAAAATGACTATCCAAGGTTTTCTTTACCACATTATCCAAAATGTCAATATCAATCATCGGTTTTGGATAAACAGTTAAAGTATCCCCAGAATGTGATTTGCTTTCGGACTTAGTTATATTGACTGTCTTTACCTCGTTTAATGCCAAGAGTATTTCTTGTGTATTCTTAGCCTCTGAGTCATCCAAGAAAAATACTTTCAAGTATTTTGAATTATTTGGAGCTTCTCTTATTTCTGTTGAGAATTTATTCTTTGCCATAATAATTACATTTGGTAATACCCCTTGTACCATTCAGCAAAGGCTCGTAATCCATATCGCAAAGATGTATCAGGCTTATATCCGAAGTCCTCCTCCAGCGGAGTCGTATCAGCATAAGTCACAGGCACATCGCCAGGCTGCATTGCCACCAGTTCCTTATGTGCATCAAAGTCATAGTCCTCAGGCAGCACACCAGCACGAATCAGTTCCTCCTGCAGGATGCTCACAAACTCCAGCAGATTCTCTGGATGCGAGTTACCGATGTTATATACCTTGTATGGAGGGATAGGCAAACCGTCCTCACCATTCTGCTTCTCAGGAGCATGCTGCATCACTCTCACGATACCTTCCACGATGTCATCCACGTAAGTGAAGTCACGCTTACAGTTACCATAGTTGAAGATCTTGATGGTATCGCCCTTTACCAGTTTGTTGGTAAATCCGAAGTATGCCATGTCCGGTCTTCCTGCAGGACCATACACGGTGAAGAAACGCAATCCTGTACTTGGGATGTTATAGAGCTTAGAATATGCATGAGCCATCAGCTCGTTGCTTTTCTTCGTTGCCGCATATAGACTTACCGGATTATCCACCTTGTCATCTGTAGAATATGGAACCTTCTTATTGCTACCATAAACCGATGATGAAGAGGCATATACTAGATGCTCCACCTCGTAGTGACGACAAGCCTCCAGAATATTATAGAAACCGATGAGGTTACTCTGGATATAGGCATCAGGATTAGTAATACTATAACGTACGCCAGCCTGAGCTGCCAGGTTGACAACCACAGAAATCTGGTTATCTGAGAAGATTTTCTCGATAATCTCCTTATTAGCAATAGAGTCATGAACAAACGTCCAGTCTTTATCCAATGCCTCGATTTCCTTCAGACGCTCATATTTGATATTCACATCATAGTAATCTGTAATACTATCAATACCAATTACCTTGATGTTCTCCACATCATTAAACAAACGCTTTACAAGATTGCTACCAATAAATCCTGCAGCACCTGTAACAAGGATCGTCTTACCCGTTAAATCTATATTATATTGTACCATTTTATAATTGATTATTTTGTAGTGATTAGTGATTAATTCGCTAGCAAAATGCAATCTGTAATCACTAACTCCTAGTCTCTTCTAAAAATATCTCTAGTATATACCTTCTCCTTTACATCATCCAGGCTGGCATCATAGCGGTTGGCGATAATTGCCTGACTCTGCTTCTTGAAGGTATCCATATCATTTACTACCTTGCTACCAAAGAATGTACTTCCATCTTCCAAGGTTGGTTCATAGATGATAACCTCTGCCCCCTTTGCCTTGATACGCTTCATGATGCCCTGGATGGCACTCTGGCGGAAGTTATCGCTGTTTGACTTCATGGTCAGGCGATAGACACCAATCACA
>ERZ1026866.709-NODE-709-length-19147-cov-3.866436_pt1 | contig 19147 bp, 17 predicted proteins | sample MGYA00380163_ERZ1026866 | MGnify/ENA primary metagenome ERZ1026866 (study PRJEB33269, sample SAMEA4719799) | human gut metagenome | biome: human-associated habitat; feature: organic feature; material: feces | place: Cameroon | collected 2013-10 ...
CTGCCACATTCGTTGCGACTTCCGGTTTCGACATTTCCTCATCAATTTCCGAATCGCGTGTCTCAAGCTCTTCAATTCGTTTCTCCGTCTTTTTCAGCTCGTTTTCTTTCTTGCGGAGACGTGCCTGTTCTTCTTTCTGCGCTTTCCAGTCCAGCTTTGTGGAGGAGGCTTCGGAAGGAGCCGCTGTTTCTTCCGGAGCGGCGGCATCGGCAGCAGGAGCATAGATGCGGGTCAGCTCTTCTTTTTTCTCCAGATAGTAATCGTAATTTCCGATATAGTTGACGAGTGTCTGTCCCGTCAGCTCCAGAATCCGGGTTGCAGTCTGATTGATAAAGTAACGGTCGTGGGAAACGTACAGTACCGTTCCAGTGTAATCCTTCAGCGCGTTTTCCAGAATCTCCTTTGATACGATATCGAGGTGGTTGGTCGGCTCGTCGAGGATCAGGAAGTTGGCGTTCGAGAGCATCAGCTTGGCAAGAGAAATTCGTCCGCGCTCACCGCCGCTCAAGGTATGAATCGGTTGGAAGACATCGTCGTTTGTAAACAGGAAGGCGGCCAGCACATTTCGGATTTCGGTGTTTGTCAGATACGGATACGCGTCGGAAATCTCCTGGAAAATGGTCTTTTCCATGTGGAGCACCTGATGCTCCTGATCGTAGTAACCGATCTGTACACGGCTTCCAAGTGTAAAAGAGCCGGCATCCGGGCGGATGACTTCGTTTAAGATCTTTAAGATCGTCGTTTTTCCCGTTCCGTTGTTTCCGATGATTGCGACGCGCTCCCCGCGCTTGATTTCGAAATTCAGATCCTGGAAAAGCGTCTGTCCCGGGAAGGCTTTGGAGAGGTGCTCGACGGTCAGCACATCGTTTCCGCTTGTGATGCGCGGTTCCAGACGGATCCGCATATCGGAGCGTACTTCGGTCGGCTTTTCCAGCACATCCATTTTGTCCAGCATTTTTTCACGGCTCTCGGCGCGCTTGATGGATTTCTCGCGGTTGAAAGATTTCAGCTTTGCAATGACTTCTTCTTGATGGTGGATTTCCTGCTGCTGGTTGACCCAGGCATGGTAAGCGGCTTCACGGAGCATTGCTTTTTTCTGACTGTAGGCGGTATAGTTTCCCTCAAAAGTTGTTACTTTTTTATTGTCCACTTCAACGACTTTTGTGACAACGCGGTCGAGAAAGTAACGGTCATGGGAAACGATCAGGACGGCTCCGCTGTAATTTAAAAGATACGTTTCGAGCCAGGAGATCGAGTCCATATCGAGGTGGTTGGTCGGCTCGTCGAGCAGAATGATGTCCGGTTTGGTGAGCAGCAGTTTACCAAGTGCCACGCGGGTCTTCTGACCGCCGGAGAGGGAGTCCACCTGTTTTTCAAAATCGCTCTCGGCAAAGCCAAGACCTTTTAAGACACCGACGACCTCACTACGGTACGCGTATCCGTTTTCCAGCTCAAACGTGTGGGAGAGGCGGGTGTAGGTGGAAAGAAGTTCATCCAGCTCTGCACCGGATTTTGTCTTCATATCACTTTCCATCTGACGGAGGCGTTCCTCCATATCGATCAGATTCTGTTTCGCGGTCAGCACTTCCTGGTAAATGGAAAGGTGCCCGGTCAGATCCTGATGCTGGGCGAGATAGCCCATCGTCTTTCCTTTGGAGAGGATGACCTCTCCCTCATCGGCCCTCATTTCGCCGATGATGATTTTTAACAGCGTCGATTTTCCGGCACCGTTGATGCCGACCAGTGCGGCTTTTTCGCGTTCTTCTATATGAAAAGATGCATTTTTGATAATTTCCGTTGTCCCGAATGCTTTCGAGATATTCTGACATGCAAGAATCATGTGGTTCCTCCAGATAACATATTTCTGTATTTTGACATAACACACCATCCTTATTATAGAGAGTAATACACAAAATTTCAAGAAATCTTTGACAATTTTCTATCAACCATATATAATATGAATATATGTAGGTGTAAATAAGGAGGAATTTATCTTGGAAGAAAAAGGAATTTCGCGGGCAGTTATCAAAAGACTTCCTAGATATTATCGTTACCTGGGCGAATTGCTGGAGGACGGAGTAGAACGGATCTCTTCCGGTGAGCTGAGCGAGCGGATGAAAGTGACAGCTTCCCAGATTCGCCAGGATTTAAATAATTTCGGCGGCTTCGGCCAGCAGGGGTATGGTTATAACGTGCGGTATCTGTACAGCGAGATTGGAAAAATTTTAGGTCTGGACAGAGTCCACAATATGATTTTTGTCGGAGCCGGAAATCTGGGACAGGCGCTTGCTAATTATGCGGCCTTTGAAAGAAGCGGATTCAAAACGGTCGGTATTTTTGACGTCAACCCGGTATTAAAAGGAATCTCCGTGCGCGGAATTGAAATCCGCATGGCGGACGAGCTTCCGGAATTTATCAAGGAACACCATGTAGAGATTGCGGCTTTGACACTGCCAAAAGCAAAAGCGGTAGAGATGGCAGAGATTCTCGTGGACAACGGTGTAAAAGCAATCTGGAATTTTGCACATACCGATCTAAACTTAAAACTTCCGAAAGATGTGATCGTCGAGAACGTCCATCTTTCCGAAAGTCTGATGCGTCTCTCCTACAATCTGACCAGATATGAGGCGGAGCATCCAAAGAACAATTAAGAAACCAAAACAAAAGCAGGAGAGTCTTCGGGAAACCGGAGACTTTTTCTGTTCACTTTCCGGATAAGGCAGGAAAAGGAGGAAAAGCGATGAAACGGATTCTTACAGCAGCACAGATGAAGCAGGCAGACCGCAATACGATCGAAACCATGGGGGTACCGTCCCTGGTACTGATGGAGCGCGCAGCGCTGTCCTGCGTGGAGGAGCTTCAAAATGGAACATGGGATACAGGAAAAGTCCTTGCTGTGTGCGGTCCCGGAAATAATGGAGGGGACGGTGCGGCAATTGCACGGATTTTAAAGACGAAAGGGGTGGATGCGGAACTGTTCTGTCTTGGAAATCCGGAAAAATACAGTGAAGGCATGAGAGCACAGAAGAAAATTGCGGAAAATTATGGGGTCCGTGAGGTTAAGAATCCGGATTTCCGGGAATATACTGTTATCATAGATGCCATCTTTGGAATTGGCGTATCCCGTCCGCTGGCAGGGGAGTACCGGAGGGCAGTGGAAGCAATCTGCGCAAGCGGTGTTCCTGTTCTTGCCGTGGACATCCCTTCGGGGATCCACACGGATACCGGAGAGGTCCTTGATGCGGCGGTGAAAGCCAGAGCCACGGTGACATTTGCCTGTGCAAAGCCAGGGCTTCTCTTTGATCCCGGAAAACGATATGCCGGAGAGGTCCTGGTCCGTGATATCGGAATCGGCTTTGATGCAGGAGAAGAGGAGACGCCCTGGTACGGTTCAGTGGAAAAAGAAGATCTGGACCGGTTTCTTACCCGCACGCCGATGGGAAATAAGGGAACCTTCGGAAAGGTGCTGGTACTTGCCGGTTCCGGTGCCATGTGCGGAGCCGCTGTTTTGTGTGCCAGGGCAGTCCTTGCATCCGGTGCCGGCATGGTAAAGGTTGTGACAGAGGAAAGAAACCGTACGCCGCTTTTCTGTGCCCTGCCGGAAGCAATGGCGGATTTCTGGAAGGAGGATGAGCCGCTTCCGGAAGAAGCCCTGCTGCAGGATCTCGCCTGGGCGGACGCTGTTGTTGCGGGATCGGGACTTTCCAAAAGCCGGACGGCAAAAGAACTGCTCGTTTTTACGGTGCAGCACACAGAAGTTCCTCTTGTTCTGGATGCAGATGCGCTGAACCTGATTGCAGAAGATGCAGAGATTCTTTCGGGCTGCCGGGCAGAAAAAATTTTAACGCCTCATGTAGGAGAGCTTGCACGGCTGCTGCACATAACCATTGCAGAATGCCAGCGTGACCCGGCAGGAAGCGCCGGAAGGGCAGCCGAAAAATACCAGGCCTGCTGTGTACGAAAGGATTCCGTAACCGTGACAGCAGAGGAAGGGCGTGAGCAGTATTACATAAACACAAGCGGAAGCAGTGCGCTTGCGACGGCGGGAAGCGGCGATGTGCTCGCGGGAATCACAGGCGCCTTTGCAGCAAAACGTCAGTGTGAAAAAAACGAGAAAAAAATCAGCCTTGCCAAAACAGCGGCACTGGCGGCATATGCGCATGGAAAGGCGGGAGAGGCTGCGGAAGAAAAAAGCAGTGCTTCCTATGTAACAGCATCCGAGATTATCAGAGGATTGCAGTCAATCTGAGCAAAGCAGATCAGAATCACGGGTTCCCAAAAGGACTCCGGGCGGACTTTTTTGAAGCGCCGGATGAAATTTGTGAATACCTCCGGAAAAACAGGCAATATTAAATACATGGAAACGATTTTAAAAGGCGTAAAACGCCGGATCGTTATCGTATGGGAAAGCAAAACGGAAAGAATCGGAGAGTGAGCACAAGTGGTAATCAAGCGTGGCGATGTATATTATGCCGACCTGCGGCCCGTTGTGGGAAGTGAGCAGGGCGGTGTCCGTCCGGTGCTGATCATTCAGAATGACATCGGCAACCGGCACAGTCCGACGGTGATCTGTGCGGCGATTACATCGAGGATGAATAAGGCGAAGCTGCCGACACACATTGAGATCGAAGCGTCCGCCTATGGGATTGTACGGGATTCTGTTATTTTACTGGAACAGCTTCGGACGATCGATAAGAGAAGGCTGAAAGATAAAATCTGTCATCTGACGCCGGAACAGCTGGCCCTTGTGAACGAAGCACTGAAAATCAGCCTGGATCTGCCTACATAAGGGGTATTTTTGGCGCGGTTCACGGTTGACGAATGAGAAAGATCGTGCTATATTCTATATTATATGGGCTTCTGCCGTTTTTCGGGGAAACCTTTTTACAGAAAAGCAATACTTTAAATAAAGGAGACAAAAGAGGTATGTCAGGACATTCAAAATTTGCCAATATTAAGCATAAGAAAGAAAAAAACGACGCAAAAAAAGGTAAAATCTTTACCATCATCGGCCGTGAGATCGTAATCGCTGTCAAAGAGGGCGGACCGGATCCGGCAAACAACAGCAAGCTGCGTGACGTTATCGCAAAAGCAAAAGCAAACAACATGCCGAACGATACCATCGACCGCGGTATTAAAAAAGCTGCCGGAGATGCAAACGCAGACAACTACGAGCGTATCACCTACGAAGGTTATGGTCCGAATGGTATCGCGATCATCGTAGAGACTCTGACCGACAACAAGAACCGTACAGCAGCAAACGTAAGAAGCGCTTTCACCAAAGGAAACGGAAGCGTTGGAACACCGGGATGCGTATCCTACATGTTCGACAAAAAAGGCCAGATCATCATCGACAAAGAAGAGTGCGAAATGGATGCTGACGATCTGATGATGCTTGCTCTGGATGCAGGCGCAGAAGACTTCGCAGACGAAGAGGACAGCTACGAAATCATCACCGATCCGGATGACTTCTCCGCAGTACGTGAGGCTCTGGAGAAAGACGGCATCGCCATGGCAGAGGCAGACGTTACCATGATCCCACAGACCTACGTAGAGCTGACCGATCCGCAGGCATTAAAAGACCTGAACCGTACCCTGGATCTGCTGGATGACGACGACGACGTACAGTACGTATACACCAACCTGGACGAGTAATTTCACTGGAAATTACATAGAATCATAAGAATCTGCGCATACTGATGAAGCTATTTTGGAATAGCAGAAAAGAGGAAATCCGTATGGCAGAATCACAGAAAAACCAGACAGAAAAAGAAAATATTGTAGAACTGAAGACCAACATTTATCTGCTGTCCATCATCGGCGAGGTGGAGGGGCATGAATCACTCGGCGAGCGCACGAAAGCGACGCGCTATGAGCACATTCTCCCTGCTCTTGCCCGTGCCGAGGAGGACAAAAGTATTGATGGTCTTCTGATTCTCCTGAATACCGTAGGCGGAGATGTGGAGGCCGGTCTTGCAATTGCAGAGATGATTGCGTCCATGCGAAAGCCTGCGGTATCGCTCGTTTTAGGGGGCGGTCATTCGATCGGTGTCCCGCTCGCAGTTGCAGCAGACTATTCGCTGATCGTGCCGAGTGCCACCATGGTCATTCACCCGGTGCGTACAAACGGCATGTTCATCGGTGTTGCACAGACGTACCGTAATATGGAAAAGACGCAGGATCGGATCACAGGTTTTGTATCGGCCCATTCTAAAATCACCAAGGAACGGCTCGAGGAGCTGATGCTCGATACGAAAATGCTGGTCAAGGATGTCGGAACAATGCTGGACGGCCCGCAGGCAGTGGAAGAAGGCCTGATCGACGAGGTCGGCGGCATTGCCCGCGCGCTCGAAAAGCTGAATGAGCTGATGAAAAAGGCAGCAGGGACAGAAAATTGACTTCACGGCGCGGCTTGTGTTTCAGGGGATTTTGTGTTAGAATGAGTTCGCTGTGAAAATTCGAACGGAAGTTTTGTCCGGACTTTCACAAAAGAGAAAAATAAGGGAACAGGATAAAAAAATGACAGTAATAGAAGCTTTATTTCTGGGTCTGATCCAGGGAATCACGGAATTCCTGCCGATCAGCAGCTCCGCACATCTGATTATCTTCCGTCACTTTATGAAGATCGAAGATACGCAGACGGTGTTTTTCAATGTGCTTTTGCACTTTGGCTCCATGATTGCAATTCTGCTCACATTTTCGAAGGAATGGAAACGTCTCTTCCTCGCGTTGTGCGGAATCATAATCGATCTGTTTCATAATTTAAAGGAACACTTTTCCAGTCAGCATCAGGAGGGAAAGCAGTACCGGAAGGTGCTCGGCAGCAACTACCGTATGCTTGCTTTCCTGCTGATTCTGACCACCATCCCGACTGCTGTAATCGGCGGCATGATTCAGAGCCTTGTCACACTGACCTCCTCGAATCTGCTGGCACCTGGCGTTGGTCTGTATCTGACGGCGATTCTGCTTGTGGTGGCAGATATGCTTCCGGAGGGAGAAAAAACGCAGAAAAATTTAAAGCCGAAAGATGCACTGATTGCCGGATTCTTCCAAGGCTTTTCCACGATTCCGGGTCTTTCCCGTCTTGGTTCGACTATTTCTGCGTGTGTGATCGGCGGCATGACCCGTTCGTACGCTGTGAAATACTCTCTGATTGTGAGTGTTCCGGCGATTATCGGGGCAACGATCGTTGAACTTGCGACCATGGGAAAAAATAAAATTGTTTTTCATCCGGTATATCTGGTCGGCGTTTTCATGGCGGCACTTGCCGGTTACTTTACGATCCGCATTCTGATGCGTGTGGTGAAAAAACGGAAACTGAAATATTTTGCTTTGTACTGTCTTCTTGTCGGGACATTCTCCATTGCAGGATATTTTCTGCTGTAATACGAGAAAGGGGAGAAGTTCTGCATGGCAAATACAACAAAGGGAAGCGGGAAGACAAAGAAAAAAACTTCTGCTTCCGGAACAGCAAAAAAGAAACAGACCCAAACAACGGCCAGAAAAACAACGGCGAAAAAGAGCAGTACCGCAAAACGTACCTCCGGCACAAGGAAAAACACAGTCCGTGAGCCGATGGACGAGGGAGTGCGCGCAGAAATTATTCTGCTTTCCGTGCTTGCTGTTTCGATTCTGCTGATGCTCAGTAATTTCGGTATGGGCGGCGTGATCGGACAGGCTGTCTGCGACTTCTTTTTCGGCCTTTTCGGCGTGACAGAGTGGGCAGCACCGGTTCTGATCTTCTTTGGAACGGCATTTTACATAGCAAACAGACAGAACTTTTTAATTGTGCGGAAAACCGGGGGAGCGATCAGCTGCTTCGTCTTTTTCTGCGCTTTTATGCAGCTTCTGGCTATACGAGAGATACGACATTTCTGGATTACTATTTTGACAGCGCCTACGATCATCTCGGCGGAGGAATCTTAGGAGGGTCTGTCGTGAAAATTCTCGGCATGGGATTCGGCCAGATCGGCGCGTGGGTGATTATTGTGATCGCCATCGTGATTTCCGTGATCGTGATGACGCAGAAGCCGATTCTCGCGCCGATCCATGAAAAGACGAATGACCACCGCCGGATGGCGGAGGAGCGCCGCCAGGAGCGTCTGGCGCGCCAAGCTGCGATGGAGGAAGAGGAAGGAAAAGAGCTGATTCTTGAGCCAGTGGAGGAACCGAAAAAAGCCGGGAAGAAAAAGAAATCCCGCCTTCTTTCTCATGTGGAATCGAAGGCTGATTTAAACGAAAACGACGATACCCATCAGATGGAGATGCCGGAGCTTTCGATTCACCGTGGTTCTGTGCCGGCTGAAGAGCCGGAAAAGACAGAACCGGAGATGACACGGCAAGCTGCAGAAGAGGCGAAAAAAGAGAAAACGTCTGCGGATCATACGAGAAATCCGCGGTCTTCCTATGAAGAGATCGAGGCGGATGTAGACGGCATTCGTCAGGAAATCGGGAAAAAAGCAGAGGAAAAGCGGCCGGAGTACAAAACACCGCCGATGAATCTTCTGAAAAAAGGGACGCGCGGTGCCATGGGCGATTCCGATGCGCATCTGCGGGAAGTAGCGCGGAAACTGGAGGAGACGCTGGACAGCTTCGGTGTCAAAGTTACAGTCAATAACGTAAGCTGCGGACCGACCGTCACACGGTATGAGCTGATGCCGGAACAGGGCGTGAAAGTAAGCCGGATTGTCGGATTGACCGACGATATCAAGCTGAGTCTTGCAGCAGCAGATGTCCGCATTGAGGCACCGATCCCGGGAAAATCCGCAGTCGGAATCGAGGTTCCCAATAAGACGAACACGGCCGTGATGCTGCGTGATCTTCTTGAAACACCGGAGTTTAAGAACTTTTCTTCGAATCTGGCCTTTGCTGTCGGAAAAGACATCGCCGGTCAGCCGGTCATCGCGGATATCGCGAAAATGCCTCATCTTCTGATCGCCGGTGCGACCGGTTCCGGTAAATCGGTCTGCATCAACACGCTGATTATGAGTATTATTTATAAGGCAAAACCGGAAGACGTCAAACTGATCATGATCGACCCGAAGGTCGTTGAGCTTTCTGTTTATAACGGCATTCCGCACCTTTTTATCCCTGTTGTCACAGACCCGAAAAAGGCTTCCGGAGCTCTGAACTGGGCGGTTGCGGAGATGACAGACCGTTATAACAAATTTGCGGAATTCAACGTGCGCGATATGAAAGGCTACAATGCGAAAGTTGCCGAGCTGCCGCCGGATGAAAACGGCAAAAAACCGGAAAAACTGCCGCAGATCGTCATTATCGTGGACGAGCTTGCCGACCTGATGATGGTTGCGCCGGGAGAAGTGGAGGATGCGATCTGCCGTCTGGCACAGCTTGCCCGTGCGGCCGGCATCCATCTGATTATTGCAACACAGAGACCTTCCGTCAATGTCATCACTGGTCTTATCAAGGCAAATATGCCGTCCCGTATTGCATTCTCGGTTTCTTCCAGCGTAGATTCCCGTACGATCCTCGACATGGGAGGTGCGGAAAAACTGCTTGGAAAAGGCGATATGCTCTACAAGCCGCAGGATTACCAGAAACCGGCCCGTCTGCAGGGATCCTTTGTTTCGGATAAAGAGGTCAGCGATGTCGTTGCCTACTTAAAAGATCACTACGGCGAGAACGCTTATGACCCGGATATCGAAAAACGGATTCACACCGTAAGCCTGGATGGCGGTTCTGCCGCAGGCGGCGGAGATAACCGCGATAATTACTTCGTGGAAGCCGGAAAATTTATCATCGAAAAAGATAAGGCATCGATCGGCATGCTCCAGAGAGTGCTGAAAATCGGTTTCAACCGCGCGGCCAGAATCATGGACCAGCTCGCGGATGCCGGTGTCGTAGGACCGGAGGAAGGAACCAAGCCGAGAAAAGTTCTGATGTCCATGGAACAGTTCGAAAATTATCTGGAGGAACACGGATGATGGGAAAAGACGTTGTCCGTTGTTTACAAATAACCGGAAACGTGATAAAGTATTAACATAAAATGCGCGAAAATCCAAGTCGTGCTTTTGTTAAAATATTTCTAACAAGATTAGGAGGATATTATGTACAAGATTCAAGAAGCGGAAATGCTCGCGAATAACATCTACCGTATGGTAGTAGAAGCACCGCGAGTAGCACAGCACTGCCTCCCGGGACAGTTTGTTATTGTCAAGGCAGATGAAGAAGGAGAAAGAATTCCTCTGACCATTTGTGATTACGACAGAGAAGCAGGAACTATCACCATCGTATTCATGCCGATCGGAGAATCTACCAAAAAAATGAAAGATCTCAAAGCGGGAGATGCTTTCATGGATTTCGTAGGACCTCTGGGACAGCCGTCCGAGTTCTGCAGCGAAGATATCGAAGAACTGAAGAAAAAACGGATCGTATTCGTAGCCGGCGGTGTTGGAACTGCACCGGTTTACCCGCAGTTAAAATGGCTGCATGAGCATGGAATCACTGCTGATGCCATTGTCGGAGCAAAGACAAAAGATCTCGTTATTCTCGAGAAAGAAATGTCTGCTGTCAGCAATCTGTACATAACCACAGACGATGGTTCTTACGTAAGAAAAGGTATGGGTACCGATGTACTCCGCGACCTTGTACAGAACCAGGGCAAACAGTATGATGTCTGTGTTGCCATCGGACCGATGATCATGATGAAATTCGTATGTCTTCTGACAAAAGAACTGAACATCCCGACCGTTGTCAGCATGAACCCGATCATGGTAGACGGAACCGGTATGTGCGGTGCCTGTCGTCTAATGGTAGGCAATGAAGTAAAATTTGCCTGCGTAGACGGACCGGAGTTTGACGGTCATCTGGTAGACTTCGACCTGGCTATGAAACGTCAGCAGATGTATAAGACAGAAGAGGGAAGAGCTCTCTTAAGATACCAGGAAGGCGCAACCCATCACGGTGGATGCGGCCAGTGCGGAGGTGACAAATAATGGCAAAGGGATTAAACAGAGTACCGGTACGTGAGCAGGAGCCGAAGGTACGTGCCACAAATTTTGACGAGGTATGTCTTGGATACAACAAAGACGAAGCAGTAGAAGAAGCACAGCGCTGCCTGGGCTGTAAAAATGCAAAATGTATCACAGGATGCCCGGTTAATATCAACATTCCGGCATTCATTGCACAGGTAAAAGAAGGAAACTTCGAGGAAGCATACAAAATTATCGGTGAGTCCAGTGCACTCCCGGCAGTCTGCGGCCGTGTATGTCCGCAGGAGAGCCAGTGCGAGGGCAAATGTGTCCGCGGAATCAAAGGCGACGCTGTTTCCATCGGCAAACTGGAGCGTTTCGTTGCTGACTGGGCAAAAGAAAACGGTATCAAACCGGTTCCGGCAGCAGAGAAAAACGGCCACAAGATCGCGGTTATCGGTTCCGGCCCTGCAGGTCTTACCTGCGCAGGAGACCTTGCAAAACTTGGCTACGATGTAACCATCTTCGAGGCACTTCACAAAGCCGGCGGTGTATTAAGCTACGGTATTCCGGAGTTCCGTCTTCCGAAAGACAAAGTAGTTGCCGCTGAAATCGAGAACGTAAAATCTCTCGGTGTTAAAATTGAGACCAACGTTATCATCGGAAAATCCGTTACCATCGACGAGCTGTTAAAAGACGAAGGATTTGAAGCAGTATTCATCGGTTCCGGTGCTGGCCTTCCGATGTTCATGGGAATCCCGGGTGAGAACGCAAACGGCGTATTCTCCGCAAACGAGTTCCTGACCAGAAACAACCTGATGAAAGCATTCCGCGATGATTACGATACCCCGATCGCACACGGCAAGAAAGTTGCTGTAGTCGGCGGCGGCAACGTAGCTATGGACGCTGCAAGAACCGCACTTCGTCTCGGCGCAGAGGTACACGTTATTTACCGTCGTTCTGAGGCAGAGCTTCCGGCCCGTGCAGAGGAAGTTCATCATGCAAAAGAGGAAGGTATCATCTTCGACCTTCTGACCAACCCGGTAGAAATTCTGACCGACGACAAAGACTGGGTAACCGGTATCCGCTGCATCCGTATGGAACTTGGCGAGCCGGACGCTTCCGGAAGAAGAAGACCGGTTGAGATTCCAGGATCTGAGTTCGAAATTGAAGTAGACGAAGTTATCATGTCTCTTGGTACTTCCCCGAACCCGCTGATTTCTTCCACCACCTACGGTCTGGATGTCAACAGAAGAAAATGTATCGTAGCTGAGGAAGAAACCGGAAAGACCAGCAAAGAGGGCGTTTACGCCGGCGGTGACGCTGTAACAGGTGCAGCAACCGTTATCCTTGCTATGGGTGCCGGAAAAGCCGGAGCTAAAGGAATTGATGAGTATATCAAAAGCAAAAATGCATAAGGCATTGCTTTTCTAAACTAAAAGCCATATAGACGCGGACAAGAAGTGATCTATATGGCTTTTGGTGTTTTTGACAGATATCCGAAAGGGTTTTAAGATTACAGAATGAAAATTACGATATTAACAGTAGGAAAAATCAAAGAAAAATATCTACGGGATGCGATTGCCGAGTATTCCAAGCGCCTCAGCCGCTATGCAAAGCTGGAAATTATCGAGGTGGCGGATGAAAAGACACCGGACAACGCGAGTGAAACCGTAGAGACAAATATCAAAAACAAAGAAGCAGAGCGTCTTCTCAAATATATCCGGGATGACGCTTATCTGATTACATTGGAAATTAAGGGAAAACAGCTCACATCCGAGGAGCTGGCCCAGAAAATAGATACGCTCGGCGTGCAGGGAACGAGCCATATTATTTTTGTGATCGGTGGTTCCTTAGGGCTTGGCGAGGAAGTTCTGAAGCGTTCGAACTATGCGCTCAGTTTTTCGAAAATGACATTTCCGCATCAGTTGATGCGGGTTATTCTGCTGGAACAGATTTACCGGAGCTACCGCATTAACTGCGGGGAGCCATATCATAAATAGCTGCGAATAAGAGAGGTGTGATTGCGATGCGTGAAATGCGTTTAAAAAAGCGGGAGATTACAGATCCTGAAATTTTAAGAGAAATTCTGGAAAGCTGCGAGGTTGTGCGGATCGGGGCGATGGATGAGGAAGGCATGTTTATCGTGCCGATGAATTATGGATATGATGTCCGGGAAGAAGATGGAACTCTTCACGTCTGTCTGTACCTGCATGGGGCAAAAGAAGGGCGGAAGGCGGCTGCATTTGCAGCGGATCCGCGCGTGGCGGTGGAGATGGATTACAACCATGAAGTGATTACAGGTGACTATACGTGTGCGTATTCCTATGCGTACCGCAGTATCATGGGAAACGGAACCATCACGGAGGTGACAGATCCGGAGGTAAAGAAGAAAGGCCTGGAAAAAATCATGGCGCATATCGCACCGGAGGCGAAGATCGCTTTTCTGCCGGAGATGGTGGAGCGCGTTGCCGTATGGCGCATAGACATCGATACATTTACCGGCAAAGAGCGCAGACGAAAATAGAGTGTTCGAAGCTCCGCAGGCTGCAGACGGAAAAAGACAGCAGAAAGGACAGCAGAAATGATTAAAATTGATCTGATTACAGGCTTCCTTGGCTCAGGGAAGACGACTTTTTTGAAACAGTACGCAAAGTATCTGATGGCACAGGGAAAGAACATCGGCATCCTGGAGAATGATTTTGGGGCAGTCAATGTGGATATGCTGCTTCTGCAGGAACTGCGCAGCGATCAGTGCGAGCTGGAGATGATTTCCGGCGGATGCGACAAAGAGACACACCGCAGACGGTTCCGCACGAAACTGATCTCGATGGGCATGAGCGGCTACGACCGCATTCTCGTGGAACCGTCGGGGATTTACGATGTGGATGAGTTCTTTGACACGCTGTATGACGAGCCGCTGAACCGCTGGTATGAGGCGGGAAGCGTCATCACGATTCTGGATGCCGGGCTCGATGAGAAGCTGTCGGAGGAAGAAGAGTATCTGCTGGCTTCCGAGGCGGCGAACGCTGGTAAAATCATGCTGAGCAAAGTACAGAATGTTTCGGAGGAAAAGAAAGAAGAAACGATTGCCCATCTGAACCGCACGCTCGAGCAGGCAGGCTGCAGAAGACAGTTTTCTGATGCAGAAATTTTACAGAAAAACTGGGATGATCTGACAGAGGATGATTTCAAAATGCTCTCCGAATGCAGTTACCGTTCGGAGGATTACCGGAAGCTGGATTTCGGCGAGCAGCAGACATTTGATTCGCTCTGCTTTCTGGAGCCGAAGATTACGGAAGAAGCGCTGAAAAAGGCAGCAGAAGCAATCTTTGCGGATCCATCATGCGGCAATGTATTCCGGATCAAAGGAATTGTAAAGACGGGCGAAACTGTGTGGAGCGAAATCAATGCGACGCGGGAACAGATGACATTCCAGGCAGTGCCGGAGAGCCAGGAAGTGCTGATTGTAATCGGCGCGGGGCTTTCGAAAGAGCGGATTAGTGGAATTCTCGGAATTAAGTAAAAAATGGAGCATGACGGAAAGGGGTATTTTCCATCATGCTCCTGCTGGTTTGGCTAAATAGCAGTTACTGTGAAATGCGCTGCCGTTCTGACAGTGTGGGGAACGGAATGATTTTGGAATCCCGTGCATCATCCGGTGTACAAAGAGCAGTCAACGGCTGCGGCTGATTTTCCATGGTCTGGAAGGAGAGAATGCCATCTTTCCATAAAACGACATCATCCGGTGAATGGACGGCAAAATAGCGGTGCAGCACATCGAAAAGAGAGGATGGAACTGCCGCAAGATCGTGCTCGGGATCGCTGGAATATAGAAAGATCCGGCTTCCCGGAAAACGACGGGAATGGATACCGGCAGAGGGAGCGGTAAAATCCGGGTTTTCGGTAAAATATAAGGATCTTTCTGCGGGTCCGGAAAACGGAATAGACAGCGTTGTGGAAACAACTGGCGCTTCTTCTGCAAGGGCTGGCTGCTTCTGAAATTTGCACAGGAATGGGATATTTTGAAAAAATGTATATTTCTTTCTCATAAGACTCACCTTTCAGCCGGAAAAGATCTGGCATTTGGCAGGGTGGATGTTATCGTTTACTTTAATTTTATCTTATCAGAAGTGCAGAAATAACAGGGTTAAACATTTGTAAAAAGCGTGTAAAACATCTTAAAGAGAAAGAAAAGAGAGGGGAAATCATATGGAACAGGAAGTAATGCAGGCCATTCGGGCAGAACTGGAAAGCAATATAGATGCAAAATACCGGGAATTTCACAGCTCTCTTGTTCCGGGACAGAACTGTCGGATTCTTGGTGTCCGCATTCCGGTTTCGCGACGGATTGCAAAAGCGACAGCAAGAGACCATTATGAAGTTTATACCGAACAGTTTAATCCGGAAGTCTACGAGGAGCTTCTGATCCGCGGAATGATGATCGGCTACGGAAAGCTGACCCGTGCAGAACAGACGGCAGAACTGGACTGCTTCGTGCCGATGATCAACAGCTGGGGAATCTGTGACAGCTCCTGTGCAACGTGCCATTTTATGAAGAAAGACCAGGAGTATTGGTATGGATATCTGCAGAAATGGCTGAAAAGCAGCCGGGAATATGAAATCCGGTTTGGTGTTGTGTGTCTGCTGGACTTTTTTATCAACGAAGCGTATATCGATGCTGTGCTGGAGGAGATGAAAAAGATTCATCACGATAGCTATTACGTAAAAATGGCCGTCGCCTGGGCAGTATCGATCTGTTATATTCATTTTCCGGAAAAAACACAGAAACTGCTGAAAGAAAACAGTCTCGATGACTGGACACATAACAAAACAATTCAGAAAATCAGAGAGTCGCTGCGGATCAGCAAAGAAGAAAAAGAGATGCTGAAAACCTGGAAGAGATAAAAAGAAAACCGTATCGCCGCGTTTTGAATATCGCAGCAATACGGTTTTCTTTCTCTTTTTTGAACTTATTCGTCCCATCCCTCAAAAAGCCGGATGTTGACGGCAATATTTCTTGCAATTTCACCTTCGCTTTTCCCGAGATCTGCCACATCCGATACCGGCGGAAAATCAGGTTCTTCTTCCGTCAGTTCCAGAGAGATCCAGTCATAGGCGGAGTGAATGGCATCTTCCAGCGCCTCGTCGAGGGTATCCCCTTTTGCATAGCAGCAGGCGAGATCTGGAAAATAACCTTCGTAGGTTCCCTGTTCGGTTTTATGAAAAACGGCTGGATAAGTAAATTTCATAGTGTTTCTTCCTTCTTCCTTTTCTTTTTCACGGAAATTCTTTTTTATCGTAGCACTTTTTCTCAAAAGATACAATGCCTAAAATACAATTGATCGTATTTGTAATCTATGCTAGAATGAAAAACAGATAATTGGAAAATACAAATGAAACCAAGGGAGGATTTCTCTTTGATAAAAGTAATTTTGTGGGACATCGACGGAACACTTCTGAATTTTAAGATGTCGGAACGATATGCAATTGAGTACTGTTTCAACAAGTTTCATATGGGAACCTGCACGGACGAAATGCTGCAGCGATACAGCGTGATCAACCGCGGTTACTGGGAGCGGCTGGAGACGGGAGAGCTTACGAGAGAACAGGTGATGCTTGGACGATTCCATGAATTTTTTGAATCGGAAGGACTGCCGACGGATCAGGTAAAGGTATTCAATGATGAATATCAGATCCGCCTCGGCGATAAGGCTTTCTTCTGCGATCACGGAGATGAACTGGTAAAACAGCTGAAAGCTACCGTAAAACAGTATGCAGTAACAAATGGAACCACTGTTGCACAGGAGCGTAAACTCCGCTTTTCCGGGCTTGATCAGCTTCTGGACGGCGTTTTTATCTCGGAACAGGTCGGTGTGGACAAGCCGCAGAAGGCTTTTTTTGATGCGGTATGGAACGAAATCGGAAGTTATGCACCGGATGAGGTTGTGATCGTCGGCGACTCCCTTACAAGTGATATCCGCGGCGGAAAAAATGCAGGAATCCTGACCTGCTGGTACAACCCGGATCATCTTCCGAACAAAATTGAAGTTACACCGGACTGTACCATCGACAATCTTCAGGATATCCTTTCGTATCTGGATGAAAGCAGGTGATTTGCTAATGAGAACACGCGTATTACAGGAAAAAAATTATGCGGAGCGGATGCAGAATGGTGTGGAGCCGTACCTCGCCGCTCATGCAGAAGAATTTTACTGGGAAAGGGAGAGCGGTCATCCGATTCATGTTCTTCGTTACCGCGCATTCCGTCCGAGAGGTGTTGTTGTAATCTCACACGGTTTTACGGAAAATGCAGAGAAATATAAAGAGATCGTGTATTATTTTATCAAAGAGCATTTTCATGTTTATCTGCCGGAACACTGCGGCCACGGAAAGAGCTACCGTCTGGTGGATGATCCGTCGCTTGTTTATGTCGATTCCTACCATCGTTATGTAGAAGATCTGCTCTTTGTTGCACGAAAAGCAAAAGCAGAGGCATGCGGTCTTCCGCTCGTTCTCTATTCTCACTCGATGGGCGGAGGAATCGCAGCAGCAGCGGCCGCCAAAGCGCCGCATCTGTTCCGGAAAGTGGTCTTGAGTTCGCCGATGATCCGTCCGCTGACCGGAAAAGTGCCGTTCGCCGATGCAAAACGGATCGCAGCTTTTGCCTGTGCCACAGAACGAGGCACACAGTATGTGGTAGGACAGAAACCATACCAGGGAATCGAAAACTTTAAACAAAGTTCGTCCCTCTCCCGTCCGCGCTTTCTCTATTACCAGCAGAAGCGGGAAAAAGAGCCGCTGTATCACCTAAATGCCGCTTCTTACGGATGGCTCCATGCCGCCGCACATCTGTACCGCGATCTGATGCGGAGCGGATGGAAACGGATCGAGGCTCCCGTCCTTTTATTTCAGGCGGAGAACGATCATCTTGTGTCCAACCGTGCCCAGGAGCGGATGATCCGGAAAATGGCAGAACGCCGTCCCGGTATGGCAAAAATGGTAAAAGTACCGGGCGCAAAGCATGAATTGTTTGGAACCAGAGGGCGCATGCTCCAGACGTACTGGAATATGGTATTTGCTTTTCTGGAAAAAGATCTGTAACAAAAGAGAAGGGATGACAAAATGACACAGACAGAAATCGAAGAATATATTACCCAGTTTCCTATCTATCAGTATGCATTTGTAAAACCGGAGGACATCGAATTCAATGACCGGGTCCGCCAGATCTGCAAAAAGGAGTGCTCCCGCTACGGAGCCTCCTGGTCCTGCCCGCCGGCGGTCGGCACTGTTGAAGTCTGTAAGGAGCGTTGCATGAACTACGATCACGTTCTGTTCTTCTCCAGCATCGCAGAAGTGGACAACATCATGGATATGGATGAGACATTAAAAACAAAATCGGAGCACGAAAAAATCACACGCGAAATCGAGCAGCATTTAAAAGACAAAACCCTGCTCACCTTCGCCCTTTCCTCTGATTCCTGCCAGCTCTGCGATAAATGTACCTACCCGAGAGGCGGCTGCCGCCATCTTGAACTGATGCATCCATGCATCGAGAGCCACGGCATCGTTGTTGCAAACCTGATTGAAAAAAACATGATGGATTATTACCTCGGCGAGCATATGGTCATATGGTTCAGCATGATTTTCTATAAAGAATCGTAATCTGTGATGTAATTTTCCATTCTTTTCAACGTATTTACAGTAGAGGATTTCGCTGTAAGAAATTCAGAAAATACACAAGAGGGGGAATGAAATATGCTGAGAAAGGCAGGAAATTTTCTCAGGTATCTGTTCGGTATTCTGATGATGCTGGCGGGAGCCGGTTACTGGAAAGAGGAGAAGGCATATGCATTGTCACTGCTGCTGCTTGGAATCTTTTTGCTTCCGGTTACCTGGAATACGATAAAGAAACGGTTTCATGTGGCGAAAGCACTTCCTGTGCTGCTTCCTGTGCTGCTGCTGGTTTCCGCCTGTGCGCTGACACCTGTGACGTACAGCAGTAAGGAAACACAGAAGGCATCTGCGGAGTCTGTTTCCGTCAGCGTTACGGCAGCGCCGACGAAAAAAGCGACGCCGACCCCGACTGAAACATCAACACCAACGCCGACAGCAACACCGACCGAAACACCAACGCTGACCGCTACCCCGACTCCGACTGCTACCCCAACTCCAACGGCTGACCCGACCGAGACGCCGACACCTGAGCCAACCAT
>ERZ1026866.710-NODE-710-length-19146-cov-13.050862_pt1 | contig 19146 bp, 13 predicted proteins | sample MGYA00380163_ERZ1026866 | MGnify/ENA primary metagenome ERZ1026866 (study PRJEB33269, sample SAMEA4719799) | human gut metagenome | biome: human-associated habitat; feature: organic feature; material: feces | place: Cameroon | collected 2013-10 ...
GGAAGGAGGTGGCAAGCACGGATACTTTACAGACAAATAGTACAACACAAACTGCTGAGATGCTCAAATTAGAGGGCGTTGTTGAGCATGTGATATACGAAAACCCGGATACCGGTTATGCCGTGTTTGAAGTGGATGCCGGTGGCACCGATATTGTGGTGGCAGGCAACGTGGGCAGCGTGGATAACGGTATGTCCATTACGGCGTATGGCTATATGGTCAACCACCCCAGCTATGGCGAACAGTTCCGTGCCGAAACCTGTGAGGCCAGCCTGCCGCAGGATACCGCGGCTTTGCTGAGCTACCTTTCCAGTGGGGTATTGCCCTATATCGGGCCTTCCACAGCAAAAAAGATTGTGGCAAAATTTGGGGCGGATACATTGAACGTCATCTCCGAAACGCCGGACAAACTCTGTGAGCTAAAAGGGATCACCCCGCAAAAGGCCGCCGCCATCTCCAACGAGTTCCGACGTATGTACGGTGTGCGGGAAGTGGTTGCCTGGATGGCCAAGTTTGGGCTTTCCGCCCAGATGGCTGTTACAGCCTACCGCGCGTTTGGCCCCGCCACGGTAGAAGCACTGAAAAAGAACCCCTACATGCTGTGCGGGGAGCCGCTGAACCTGAAATTCAGCCAGGTCGATGGTATCGCCGCCCAGCTGCAGGTAGGACAGGGCAGCGACCTGCGCATTGCCGCCGGGCTTTTGTACGCTTTGCGCCACAACGCCAACAACGGCCACACCTGCCTGCCCGCAGATAAGCTGATCGAAAGCACTGCGCGCTTTATCCGGGTTGAGCCGGATGCCGTAAAGACCGGGCTGCAAAGCCTGTTGGAGCATGACGAAATGCGCGCCTGCACCTTTGACGGAACGAAATATATTTACCTGCCAGATCTGCTCAGCGCAGAGCAGGATATTGCTGCGCGGCTGGGGGAGCTTGCCACATTCCCGACAGAAAGCCCCAAAACGCTGGAAAGCGATATCCGCGTTTTGGAATTAACCCAAGGTTTTGAATATGCCCCTTTGCAGCGGGAAGCAATCCGCTTAGCACTCTCTTCCCGCGTAATGGTTTTGACCGGCGGTCCCGGTACCGGCAAAACCACAACGGTCAAAGCGATTCTGAATTTGTATGAAGGTATTTATGACCGGGTTGCCCTGTGTGCTCCCACCGGCCGCGCCGCCAAGCGGCTGACCGAGCTGACCGGCCACAGCGCTTCCACCATCCACCGATTGCTGGAAGTGGACTATTCTACCGGCAGCGTGCGTTTTATTCATAATGAAAAGAATCTTCTCCCGTTTGACGTTATCATTCTGGATGAGATGAGTATGGTAGATGCCAAGCTGTTCCAGGCGTTGTTGGCCGCCGCGCGTTACCACTGCCGCATTATTATGGTAGGTGATGCCGACCAGCTGCCCAGCGTTGGCCCCGGCAGTGTGCTGGGGGAGATCTTGCAGGCAGACGTTCTGCCCACCGTACGGCTGAATGAGATCTTCCGCCAGGCGCAGAAAAGCATGATTGTACAGAACGCCCACCGCATTGTGGAAGGGCAGATGCCCATAAAAGGCGGGCGGGATGATGACTTTTTCATGATCGAATCCACCGGTCTTGCCTGCCAGAGGTTGATCTGCGACCTGGTCAGTACCCGGCTGCCCAAAAGTTATGGCTATGACCCCGTGCGGGACATCCAGGTGCTTTGCCCCACCAAGGTTGGCCCCACCGGGAGCGTAGAACTGAACCGCCGCCTGCAGGCCATTTTGAACCCGCCTGCACCGGATAAGCCGCAGATCATTTGGGAGCAAAGCGGCCGTGTGCTGCGCTGTGGCGACAAGGTAATGCAGATCAAAAATGATTATGACATTCCCTATGAGCGGGACGGTGCCGAAGCCGGTGTGGGTGCCTATAACGGGGATATGGGTATTATTACTGCCGTTGACCCCGAAAGCCGTGCTGTGACGGTACAGATGGATGACCGAAAGTATATTTACGGTGCTGACCAGCTTGCCGAGCTGGAACCCGCTTACGCCGTAACAGTGCACAAAAGCCAGGGTTCTGAATTTCCGGCCGTCATTATGCCTGTGGCAGATGTACCCGCACGCCTTTGTTACCGCAACTTGTTGTACACCGGGGTTACCCGCGCACGCCGCCTGTGCATTCTGGCGGGAACCCGGCGCACCGAGCAGGCCATGGTGGATAATGTGCGCCAGAACATGCGTTACAGCGGGCTGCGCTACCTGCTGCGCGAGGCAGTCACTCCGGCTGAAAAACGCAGATGAAACAGAGAAAACGCATATCTCTGGATTGGCTGGACCGTGGGCGAACGGCTCTGGAACCGCTGCTGGCCCTTGCCTATCCGCGGCACTGCCCGCTGTGCGGCACGGTACTTGAGCAAAGCGCCTGGAAAGCCGCCGTGTGCCGTTCCTGTATACCGGAAGCCGAGCGTCTGCGGCATCTTCCACCGCGTCTGCCTGTAACGGAGCACGCCTTTTACGCTGTCAACACCTGCGCAGCTGCCTTTTACTATGCAGACAGTGTGCGCCATGCTATCCTGCTTTGCAAGGAGAACGGCAACCCCTGGTATGCGCGGGAACTGGCGGATTTGATGGCCGTGCTGATTTTTGGCGCACAGCCCGCCCGTGCCCCAGGGTACCGCCCGGTATACGAGAATCTATCCGGCATTCCGCTGTACAGCGCCATTGTTCCGGTGCCGCCGCGCGTAAAGAAGAACCGCGCGGAAAATATGCCCCTTTTGCTGGCGCAGCGCCTTGGGCGCATCCTGCACATTCCGGTCATCCAGCCGCTGTGCCTGACCCGGCAGGTTTTACCGCAAAAATCGCTGGACCAGCAAAAGCGCCTTGCCAATGTCAAGGATGCTTACGCCTGTCGTGCTGGGGTTGACCTTTCCGGTATGCGGCTGCTGTTGCTGGATGATGTGATCACCACTGGTGCCACCATCTCTGCCTGCGCCAAAGCGCTATTGGAGGGTGGCGCTGTGAGTGTGGACGGCGTGTGTGTTGCAGCGACGGAACTGATGCCCAAAAGCCACGATGCCGCCGGAACACCAAAAGAAAGCAAATAACTTTTATCTGCCGGATGGTTGATGACAATTCACAATAGATAACAAAGTGCTGCTTCTGGCAGCAAGGAGTACCAGATAAACATGAAGCAATATGATATCGGCCTTGATCTTGGCACAACTTCCATTATCATTGCCACACAGGAACAGGGAGTTGTGTTCCATCAGCCCAGCATTGGTGCTGTTGATACCCGCAGCAGCACCATTCTGGCAGTGGGGGACAAAGCCCTGCGCATGGTGGGGCGTGTGCCTTCTTATATTGATATCATCCGCCCTTTGCGGGACGGTATTATTCAGGACCACCGCATGACAAACGAACTAATCGTGCGGTTTATCAATGAGGTATGCCGTTCGCGCATCATCAAGCCGCGCGTATCGGTCTGCGTTCCGGCAGCCATTACCGGCATTGAAGCTGACGCCGTGGTAGAAGCCGTCATGGCAGCCGGGGCACGGCAGGTTTTCCTTGTGGATGAGCCTGTCGCCGCCGCCCTTGGCGCAGGGCTGGATATCCGCAAACCCATGGGCTGCATGGTGATTGATATCGGCGGCGGCTCCACGGATATCGCCGTGATCAGCATGGGTGGGCGGGTGCGCGCCGCCAGCCTGCCGGTCGCCGGCAACGCTTTTGACCAGTGCATTGCCCAGTATGTTCAGGAAAAATTCAACATTGCCATCGGCCCTCTAACCGCCGAAGCGCTGAAAAAGCAGGTTGCCTGCTGTACCAAAAGCGAGTTTGAGGGCGTAATGGAGATCCGTGGTCATTCCTGGGAGACTAATCTGCCCGCCCGCCGCCTTGTCTATACGCGGGACCTGTACCTGCCCGTGCAGGAACTGGCCGCCCGCATTGCCGCCACTGCCCGCAATGTATTGGAAAGCACCCCGCCGGAACTGGCCGCTGATGTTGCCAAGAACGGCATTCTGCTGACTGGCGGCGGCTCCATGCTGCGTGGCCTGGCTGGTTACATTGCCGGGGAGCTGCATGTGGATGTTGCCATCGCACCAGACCCCATCAACTGTGTGGCACGCGGAACCGCAGCCAGCTTAACGCTGGGCCAATACCTGACAGCCGGTTTCCGCGATGCCACCCCCAGAGCGTGGCATAATCGACTGCAATCCCCAGAAGGTTTTTCCAATTAAAGCGCAGCTTTTGTGCAGGTTGTAAAAAGTATGATTTTCTGCGGATACCTCCGCCAGCCTACTTTTCTATCCGGCAAAAGTGTGCTATACTATACAGCGTTTGCCAAAATTCCCAGCCCTGCATGGTTCCGGGCTGGTTCTGCCATATAATATAAGGACAGGTTCATTATGCCCGATACCATTACCACTGAATTTCTGGCCCTGCGGGACCGCTATATCGCTTCCTGCTTTACTAAGCTGAACCCGGTGCAGCAGCAGGCTGTGTTTACCACCGAAGGCCCGCTGTTGATCCTGGCAGGTGCAGGCTCCGGCAAAACCACCGTTCTGGTCAACCGCATTGCCAATATCATCCGTTTTGGCCGCGCCTATGGCTCCAAAGAGGTCAGCCGCCCGGTTGCGCAGAGTGATCTGGAGCAGCTGCGCACCGCCATCATGTGCGGCCAGCCGGTTCCGCAGTCCCTGATGCCGCTGATGAGCGTTGCCCCGGCCCGCCCGTGGAACGTGCTGGCCATTACCTTTACCAACAAAGCCGCCGGGGAGCTGAAAGAACGCCTGAAAGCCATGCTGGGCGATACCATGGGCGGGGATGTATTTGCCTCCACTTTCCACTCTGCCTGTGTACGGATCCTGCGCCGCGATGCCGAGCGCATCGGCTTCCCTAAAAGCTTTACAATTTACGATTCTGATGACCAGCAGCGCGTCATCAAGCAGATCTACAAAGAGCTGATGATCGATGACAAGTTCCTGCCGGTCAAATCAGCCATCTCCCAGATCAGCGGTTACAAAGATAAACTTCTTTCCGCCAAAGATGTCGCCGCCGAAGCGCCGCGCGATACCAAGGCTGCTCTGATTTCCAAAATCTATACCGCCTATTCCAACCAGCTGCGCACGGCTGGTGCCATGGACTTTGACGATCTGATTTTCCATACCGTGCAGATGCTGAAAACCGATGCCGAAGCGCGGGAATACTACCAGCAGAAGTTCCGCTATGTCGTGGTGGACGAATACCAGGATACCAGCGTGGCCCAGTTCCACCTGGTGCGCCTGCTGGCCGGTGGTTCCAACAATGTATGCGTTGTTGGCGATGACGACCAGAGTATTTACAAGTTCCGCGGCGCTACCATTGAAAACATCCTGAACTTTGAAAAAGTTTTTGCCGGGGCCAAAACCATCCGCCTGGAGCAGAACTACCGTTCCACCTCCAACATTCTGAACGCGGCTAACAGCGTTATCAAGAACAACAACGGCCGCAAGGGCAAGACCCTGTGGACCCAGAACGGCGATGGTGACAAAGTTCACCATTATACGGCTGCTTCGGAGCAGGATGAGGCCAGCCATGTGGCCGAGGTTATTGGCCAGAACCTGAAAAACGGTGCTTCCCTAAAAGACCATGCCGTTTTGTACCGCATGAATGCGCAGTCCAACCCCATCGAAACTTATTTTGCCCGTGCCGGTATCCCGTACCGCATTGTGGGTGGTCAACGCTTCTTTGACCGCAAGGAAGTCAAGGATATCAACTCTTACATGGCCGTTGTGGTCAACCCGCGGGACGACGTGCGCCTGCGCCGCATCATCAATGAACCTGCACGAAAGATTGGTGCCACCACCATTGATAAGATCGGGGAACTGGCCGCCGCCAACGGCGTGCCGATGATGGAGATCATCCGGGAGGCTTCTTCTTATCCCGCACTGGGCCGTGCCGCCAGCGCGCTGAACGCGTTTTACTCCATGTACCGTGAACTGTGTGATCTTTCCGTCACCCTTCCGCTGGATGAATTTGCCGGTGAAGTGATCCGCAAGACCGGATACGAAGCCATGCTGAAAGCGCAGAAAGAAGAGGGCGAGACCCGGCTGGAAAACTTGGGCCAGTTGATTTCTTCCGTAAAGACTTATGCGGAGCAGAACGGGGAAGACGCAACCCTTTCCGGTTTCTTGGAAGAAGTTGCCCTGATTGCAGACCTTGATTCCTATGATGAAGATGCTGATTCCGTTACCCTGATGACGATGCACAGCGCCAAGGGCCTTGAATTCCCGTATGTGTTTATCATTGGTATGGAGGATGGCGTTTTCCCCGGTGACCTTGCTCGCTACAGCGAGGAAGAAATGGAAGAGGAGCGCCGCCTGTGCTATGTCGGTATTACCCGCGCCAAGAAAGAGCTGTATCTTTCTTCCTCCCGCAGCCGTATGATTTTCGGCCAGACGCGCCGCAACCCGCCTTCCTGCTTTTTGGATGAGATTGACCCCAATGTGATGGACGAAACCGAAAGCCCAGAGCTTGCTTACAGCGGCGGTTTTGGCGCCGGGTACGGCAGCTACAACACCAATGTTCCCGGCGGGCGCAGCGGATACTCCGGGGCTTCCCGCGGGTATCTGAACAGTGAATACAACCGCGGCGGCTTTGGCAGCAAGTATGCCGGCGGCTTCCAAAGTGGGTTTGCTTCCGGCGGGCACGAAAGCCCGAACTACCCCGGCGGCCGCCACACGGTCCAAAGCAGTAGCTTTGGCGCCGGGTATGGCAGCAGCCGCGCCAACCATCATTCCGGTGCTCCGGTTGCTCCGGCGGGTGGTGGCGTTACCACTGCGCCCGCCGCACCCGCACGCAAAAAGGCCGCCAACTTTGCAGCCGGGGACCTTGTGGACCACAAGGTGTTTGGCCGCGGCAAGGTGCTGAAAGTAACGCCGGTTGCGGGGGACTGTATTGTAGAAATCCAGTTTGACCGCGTTGGCATCAAAAAAACAATGGCCAATTACGCCCCGCTGACCAAGCTGACCAGCGAAGAATAAACCACTGATAAAAAAGGAAAAGAGGGAACGGGCCCATGCTTGTAACATTGATCGCCCACACCAATGACCCCGAAAAGACCATTGCCGCAGCCGCCAAGCTGTGCTATTCTGATGCACATATCGAAACCCTGCTGGATGGCCTGACGCCGGAAAAGACCGCAGCCTTTTTGCAAAAGCTGAATGACTTCGGCCACGCCAGCCCCATTGAACATGCCAGCTTTACCTTTGGCATTGAGGGCGTTTCCCGCACCTTTCTGGCACAGGTCACCCGCCACCGCATTGCAAGTTTCAGTGTGCAGAGCCAGCGCTATGTGCGGCTGGAAGATTTCCGTTATGTGATTCCCCCGGAAATTGAGGCTGACCTTGCGGCCAAAGCGGCTTTTATTGATGCAATGAACGCCGATGCCAAACACTACCTGGAGCTGGTCAAAGCACTGGAAGAAAAGCATACCCACACCTTGATGGAGCAGGGCATGCCGGAAAAGACCGCCCGCGCCAAAGCCAGCAAAATGGCAAACGAGGACGCCCGCTTTGTATTGCCCAACGCCTGCGAGACAAAAATGGTAATGACCATGAACTGCCGCAGCCTGAACAACTTTTTCAACCTGCGCTGCTGCAACCGTGCCCAGTGGGAGATCCGCGCCGTTGCCGATGAAATGCTGCGCCTTGTATACCCGCTTGCGCCGCATGTTTTTGCCGCAGCTGGTCCCCGCTGCCTGGCGGGTCCCTGCCCGGAGGGCGGTATGTGCTGCGGCAAGCAGAACGCCGTGCGTGATAAATATGCAACACTGAAACAGGAGGCTGAAAACCATGGGTAAACTGATTATTTTTGAAGGCCTGGATGGTTCCGGCAAGGGCACACAGGCAGAACTTGCCTGCCAGAATTTGCATAGCAAAGGGTATGACCCGCTGAAAATCAGCTTCCCAGATTATGACAGTCCGTCCTCCGCACTGGTCAAGATGTATCTTTCCGGCGAGTTCGGCCAGCGCCCGGATGACGTGAACGCTTATGCAGCTTCAACGTTTTATGCTGTTGACCGCTTTGCCAGCTACAAAACCAAGTGGGGCAATGTCTACCGCCAGAATGGGCTAATCATCTCTGACCGTTACACCACCTCCAACGCTGTTCACCAATGTTCCAAACTGCCGCCGATGCACTGGGATGGTTTTCTGGAATGGCTGTTTGAGTTCGAGTACAAAAAGCTCGGCCTGCCTGCGCCGGATGCGGTTGTATACCTTGCGGTTGATCCCGATGTCAGCCAGCGCCTGATTGCGCAGCGCTACCACGGCGATGAAAGCAAAAAAGATATTCAGGAACGCGATACCGAATACCTGGCCCGTTCCCGCGCCGCCGCTGAATACTGCGCACGCAAGCTGGGCTGGCACCGCATTGAGTGTACCACAACGGTAGACGGCCAGAAAACCATCCGCACGCCGGAGGATATTCAGTCCGAGGTGATGGCATACCTGGAGCGGATTTTGAGCTAAAACCGTTGGCAGCAAAAGCCCACACGTTGAATACGGCAAGGAGGGGATAGAACATGCTTTGCAAAGCAACGGAAGCTGATTTGGAGCAGATGGTTGCGTTCCGCCGCAAAACGTATGGCGGAACCCGCCAGGATGCTTTGGACTGGCTTTGTGGAATTGTGGGGTTGGATAATATCCTGATCCTTGCCCGGGACCCGGCCCCCGGTGCAAAGCCCATCCCGGCCGCTATGATTGGTGCGGTTCCAGTGGAATGCGGGCACCACCACGGCGTATGGCTCTGCTGCATGGCAACGGACCCGTCCCTGCAGGGGCGCGGGCTGATGCCCAAACTGCTGGCAACCTGCCTGCGCGCCTTTGCCGCCAAAGGGTGTGATTTCGCTGTGGCGGCACCGCAAAGCACGCGGGCCGCAAAAGCGTTTTCCCAGCTGAATTTTCAGGGGCGCTTCCCGCTGCGCATCATCCGCAAGCCCATCGAGCACAATTTGTGGGCACGAGCAGAGTTTGATAACCTGACAGTCCGCAAATTGATCGACACCCGCATGCGCTACCAGCCTGCCTGCATCGCCCTGCCGGAAAGCAGCATGAACACCATGATCACCCGGCTCTACCGCCGCGGTATGACCATTGTTTCCAACCAGCGCGGTTACGGCCTCTATTGCCAGGAAAAGGACGAGCTGCTTTTTATGGAGCTGCAGGCCGATAACGACCATTCGGCTGATATTCTGCTGCAGGCCGCGCGGGAACATACTGGTCTGACCCAGGCACGGCTGCTGCTGGCCGAAAACCAGTTTTTGTACCTGGGCGAGGGTAAGCGCTGTGGTTACGGCATGATTTGCTACCTTGGGCAGCCGTTCCCCGTTACGGACGTTTATTTCCGCCTGTTGCTGTAAGACCGTGCATACGTGAAACAGGGCAGTTCTGCTGCCTGGTAAAGGAGATTTGGAATGAAAATCAATCGTGGTGATTCCCAGGACAAGGGCTCGCAGTCGCGCCAGGCTTATCATGCTGCGCCAGCCCCCGCACCAAAGCGCCCGGTACAGCCTGATCCTGACCCACAGGACCTGTACGAAGACGCCGAAGGCCCGGACGAGTACGCAGAAGATGACGATGATGAACCCGTCCGCCGCCGTTTTCCCATTGGGCTTGTGGTTCTTGTTGTCATTTTGGCTATCGTCGGCATCGGCGGCTGGAAAGTGTTCCAGTTCTACGGCGAAGTTGCCGGCAACGGCGAACTCGGCCCGGAGCAGACCGTTACCATTGAACAGGGTTCCACTGTTGCAGACATCACAAACGTTTTGAAAGAGGATGGCGTCATCCAGTATGACTGGCTGTTCAAGCTGTATGCCAAATACAGCGGCCGCGCTTCCGGTTTGCAGTATGGCGATTTTACCCTGCGCTCCGGCATGGATTATAACACAATCCTGAAAACCCTCAGCGTGCAGCAGGTCAAGCGCAAGACCATTACCATCACATTCCCCGAAGGCTACACAGCCGTTGCTATTGCCCAGAAGATGGAAGAAAACGGCCTGTGCTCGGTGGATGATTTCCTTGCCTGCGCGAACGGCGAGGATGGTTCCGATTTCAGCCAGTATGATTTCTGGAATGCCATCCCGGATACCGAAGGCCGCCTGATGAAGTGCGAGGGCTACCTGTTCCCGGACACTTACGAGTTCTTCACTGATGACTCGGTCTATAATTACGTCAACACCTTCTATAAGGAATTCGACGCCAAAACTTCCGACCTGTGGGATACCATCAACGAAAAGGGCACCACAATGAATGATGTTGTCATTCTGGCCAGCTTTATTCAGGAAGAAGCCGGTATGCCCGCAGAAGACGCCAAGGTTTCCGCTTGCTTCCACAATCGTTTGGAATCCGATGACCCGCAGTGGGCAGAGCATAAGCTGGAATCCAATGCCAGCAGCTATATCATGAACGATAGCGACAATAACTACCTGTGGAATTCGCCCACCGCCGCTTATTACGGCTGGCCGGAACAGGGTGCTATTCCGGATGATGTGCTTGCTCATTACGACACCTACCGCATCAGCGGCCTGCCCGCCGGTGCCATCACCAATCCCGGTATTGATGCCATTGCCGCCGCGCTGAATCCCGACCAGGAATATCTGGACGAAGGCTATTATTTCTTTGTTACCGGCAACCCGAACGGCGACCACCCTGGCGAATATTTCTATGCCAAAACGGCAGACGAACACTATCAGAACTGCATCATCGCCGGTTGGGGCTGATAAAAGCTGAACTTCACTGAACAAAGGAGCCGTTATCTTATGTTGTCCTGTCCGGAACTGCTGTCGCCTGCCGGCAGCCTTGAAGCCCTGAAATATGCCGTCATGTATGGTGCCGATGCCGTATACTGTGCGCTGCCGCGCTTTGGTATGCGCGCCGCACCGGTCAACCTGACCATTGGCGAGCTTCATGATGGCTGCATTTTTGCCCATGCTCGCGGCAAAAAAGTATACCTGACCCTGAACAACCTGCCCACCAACGATGAGCTTTCCGAGCTGCCGCAGTATATCAAGGACGCGGCCGAAGCCGGGGTGGATGCCTTTATCATTGCGGACCTTGGCGTACTGAGCCTTGCCAAACAGTATGCTCCGGATGTGGATGTGCATTTTTCCACCCAGGCAGGCATCACCAATTATGCTGCTGCAACCATGGCCTACAACCTGGGCGCCAAGCGTGTGGTGCTGGCGCGCGAGCTGACCCTGACCGATATTGCCCAGATCCGCGATAACACCCCGCCGGAGCTGGAACTGGAAGCCTTTGTGCACGGCGCCATGTGCATGAGCGTTTCTGGTCGGTGCCTGCTTTCCAGCTATATGACCGGGCGCAGCGGCAACCGCGGCGAATGTGCCCAGCCCTGCCGCTGGAAATACTATCTCGTAGAAGAAAACCGCCCCGGCCAGTATATGCCCATTGGCGAAAATGAGGAAGGCAGCTATATCCTGAACGCCAATGACCTATGCACCGCACCGTTTTTGGATCTGATCTGCAAGGCTGGTGTGGATTCTCTGAAAATTGAGGGGCGCGCCAAAACGTTCTATTACGTTGCGTCCGTTACCGCCGCTTACCGCAAAGCGCTGGACCAGTACCTGGCAAACCCCGCCAGTGATACGTTTGATTTACCGGATTCTGTGCTGGATGAGCTGAACCGTACCAGCCACCGCCATTATTCACCCGGTTTCTATTTTGGCAAAGAGAAAGCCCTGCAGACGCCCAGCCATACTTATGTGCGGGATTGGGATTTCATCGGCACTGTGGATTCGTGGGAAGACGGCATTGCCCATTGCACCCAGCGCAGCAAGTTCTGCCTGGGGGATTCGCTGGAAATTTTGCAGCCAGATGGTTCGGTCGTGCCCGTAACCCCTGAATGGATCAAAAACGCGGAAGGGGAAGCGGTGGATGCCACCCCGCACCCAATGATGCAGTATACCATTCCCTGTGCCACACCGCTGATGCCGTACAGCCTGCTGCGGATGCAGAAAAGGCAGTAAATATCCATTTATCTATTTGCAACAACCAAAAATCCCACCTGCCGGATGCAGAATGTTCTGCCCGGCAGGCGGGGCTTTTTTATTTTTATTCTTTACTTTTAGCATTTTCGCCGGGCACTGCGGCAGTATTACAACAATCTTCGCCTTGTCATCGAAAAAACACAGACTTAATTTTTTCCCATTACTATAAGTCAAGCAAAAGCAGCGAAACCGCCTTTGCCAGCAGGGAATGGCAAAGTAGAATTTTCACAAAAAACAGTCCACTTCAAACCATGGAATGCCGGGTGTTATGCCGCTATACTAATAGCATAAGGCAGTTCGCCTGATTCGTATTTTACCAAAAAGGAGAGAAAGATGCAAACCTGTTATCTTGCTGTAGATATCGGAGCATCCAGCGGCCGGCACATTATTGGCACCGTGGAACATGGTGTTATGGCCCTGCATGAAGTCTACCGCTTTGAAAACCGCCTGATTGAAAAGAACGGTCACCTTTGCTGGGATATGGAAGGCCTGGTTCAGAATGTGATTGAGGGTCTGAAAGCCGCCCACGATGCAGGCTATACGCCCACAACGGTCGGTATTGATACCTGGGCTGTTGACTTTCTGCTTCTGGATGCCGATGGTACCCCTATCGGGGACCCCGTTGCTTACCGCGATGGCCGCACCGCCGCCATGCGGGAGGAACTGGAACCCATTCTGCCGTTTACAAAACTTTACGCCCGTACCGGCATCCAGTACCAGCCGTTCAACACGGTTTACCAACTGTGTGCCTTAAAGAAGGAGCACCCGGAACAGCTTGCCGCTGCCGAGCATTTTTTGATGGTGCCGGATTACCTGAATTACCGCCTGACCGGCGTGATGGCCAACGAGTACACCAATGCTTCCACCACTGCCCTGGTGGGCGCTATAAGCAAGGATTGGGACGATGAAATCATCAACCGGCTTGGTCTGCCGCGCAAAATCTTTGGCAGAATCAGCACCCCCGGCACCAAACTGGGGAATTTGAGCTCCGCCGTCAAGGATTATGTCGGCTTTGACTGCACCGTCGTACTGCCAGCTACACATGATACCGGCTCCGCCTTTTTGGCTGTTCCCGCAAGGGATGATAAGGCCGTTTATCTTTCCAGCGGCACATGGAGCCTGCTGGGTGTTGAAAACAAAGACCCCATCACGACCCCTGCCAGTATGCAGGCCAACTTTACCAACGAGGGCGGCTATGAATACCGCTACCGTTACCTTAAGAACATTATGGGCCTGTGGATGATCCAGTCTGTGCGGCGTGAACTTGGCGAGCAGACCGGAACCCGCCCGTCTTTCCCGGAATTGATTGCCGCCGCGCAGGAAGCCAGCAGCTTTGCCGGGATCGTATCCACCGGGGATGACCGTTTCCTTGCACCGAAATCCATGATTGAAGAGGTCAAGGCTGCCTGCAAAGACGGTGGAAAGCCGGTACCTGCCACCACCGGCGAAGTGATGCAGACCATTTACAACTCGCTTTCGCATGATTATCAGGCCGCTATTCAAGAGCTGCAAAGCCTGACCGGCAAAGAATATACCAGCATCAATATTGTGGGCGGCGGCAGCCAGGATATGTACCTGAACCAGATGACCGCAAATGCCACCCATCTGCCCGTGTTTGCAGGCCCTACCGAGGGTACTGCCCTTGGCAACCTGATGGTGCAGATGATTCGCGCAGGGGAGTTCAAAGACCTTGCGGATGCACGCGCCTCCATCAAAAAGTCGTTCACTATTTTGGAATGTGATCCGCAATAAATTTTATTACAGGGGGTAATATCCATGTTAGTTGAAACCAAAGCCCGTGTTGGCGTGTTTGCCATTGCTCTGGGTGCCTATCTGCCGCAGTTCCCAACCCTGGTTCCTGAATTTGAGGGTCAGTATGCCGCTTTCAAAAAGACCATTCCCGATACCGTTGAGGTCATTGACGGCGGCATTGTTACCACCAAAGAGCAGTCCATGGCAGCGGGCGATAAGTTCCGTGCCGCAGACGTTGACCTGGTTATTCTGCAGTTGCTGACCTATGCAACCTCTTACAACATGCTGCCCGCCGTGCGCGATCTGGATGTACCCGTTGTACTGGTCAATGTGCAGAAGAAGAAAGCCCCGGATTATGCCAACACTGATACGCCAACCTGGCTGGGTGAGCTGTACGCCTGCGGTGCCGTTGGTGAAATGGTTGCCGACCTGGAACGCGCCGGTAAGCGCCATGCCGTTATCACCGGCGTGGTCGAGGGCGGTGACCCCGGTGTGCAGGCTGAAATTGAAGATTGGTGCCGTGCTGCACAGGTGCGCCGCCGCTTCCGCGATACCAACCTTGCCCAGATCGGCCGCCCGTACCCCGGCATGATGGACCTGTACATTGACGAGACCAACCTGTACAACCGCATGTGGCTTTACACCAAGCAGTTTGACTGGGAAAAAATGTGGGCCATTGCCGATAACATCACCGATGAAAAAGCGATTCGTGCCAAGGCACAGGATATCCTGGATACCTTTGATATTGAGGGCGGCGGCACGATCGAAAAGGTCTGGGATATGGCCCGCTATGTTGTTGCATTTGAACAGTGGGTCAAGGATGAAAAGATTGCCTTTGTCGCTTCCCACTATGACGGCTTTGCCAAGGGCGTAGCCGGTAAGCTGGATTCCATGCTGATTCCTGCATTCTCGATGCTCATCAAACAGGGAACTGCCTGCGCGGTTGAGGGCGATATCAAGGTTTCGATGGCAATGTCCATCCTGAAAACCATTGCGGGCTGCGGCCAGCTGAGCGAGATGTACTCCATCGACTTCAACGAGGATATCTGCATCATCGGCCATTCCGGCTCCGGTGATGCAGATATCTCCAAGGCCAAAAAGCCGACCATGAAGATCGTGCCCGTGTTCCACGGCAAGACTGGTGGCGGCTATCTGACCCAATTCTATCCGCCGGTTGGCGATGTGACCTATCTGGCCATCACGCAGGATAAGGACGGCCACTTCAAGTTTGTGGTTGCCGAGGGTGTCAATGAACCTGGCCCCATCTTTACCTTTGGCGATACCAACATGCGTACCCGCTTCAGCTGCGGTGCGCGTGAGTTCTGCAACCGCTGGAGCGAAGCCGGCCCCACCCACCACATGGCAGCAGCCACCGGCCGCCACATTGATACCATCCTGAAAGTGGCAAAGATCTTTAATGTCCCTGTTGATATCATCACGCGGTAAGCCGCAGGCAACAGTTACGATAAAAGGCAATGGAGTAAAGGAGCAGTATTATGAGCACGATTTATGATGTAGCAAACGTAAAAGGTTTTATCCGTATGTGCAACGACGGCTGGCTGCAGGGCTGGCATGAGCGCAACGGCGGCAACCTGACCTACCGCATGACCGAGGAAGATGTTGCCGCATGCCGTCCTTTCTTTGACGAAACCCCGCGCGAGTGGGTCAACATGGGCGTTCAGGCTGATAACCTGGCCGGGGAATATTTCATCACCACCGGTTCCGGCAAGTTCTTCCGCAATGTGGAACCGGACCCTATCCACAGCATCGGCATTGTTGAGATCAATGATAAGGGCGACAGCTGGCGCATTGTCTGGGGCCTGGCCGATGGTGCAAAGCCGACTTCCGAGTTTCCCAGCCACTTTATGAACCACAGCGTGCGCAAGGCCGCCACCAACGGTGCCAACCGCGTGATCTACCACTGCCATGCTACCAACGTAATTGCCCTGACCTACATTCTGCCGCTGACTGACCGTGATTTTACCCGTGCTTTGTGGCAGAGCGCTACTGAATGTCCGGTCGTTTTCCCGGAGGGTGTCGGCGTCTGCCCCTGGATGGTGCCCGGCGGTGCTGACATTGCCATGGCTACCAGTGAGCTGATGAAAAAATACCAGGCTGCCATTTGGGCACAGCACGGTCTGTTTGCTTCCGGCCCCGATTTTGATATCACTTTCGGCCTGGCCCACACGATTGAAAAGAGTGCTGAGATCTATGTCAAAGTTCTCTCCATGGGCGGCGGCCTGATCCGCCAGACCATCACCGATGATGACCTGCGTGCCATTGCCCATGATTTTGGCGTTCAGCTGAACGAGGAATTCCTCGACTGATTTATTCTGACATTCTCTATATTTCCCTACATATGCCTTCCGGTATTGCAGCCCTCCTGTGTGCCGGAAGGCTTTTTTGTATTGCACTTGCTTTTTGCCCAAACCTGCGCTATGCTGAAAGAAAAGCAGGGGAGGCGTTATGCACCATGTTCTTTAACCACCGCAAAACCTGCGCCGCGTTGCAGCCGCCGCAGGGCCTTGGCCCGGCGGATATTGCAACGCAAAGCAGCATTTGTACAGGTGAAACCATCATCGGCTTCCGCCAGCCCGGCACGGACCGGCTTTTGCAGGCTGTTGTTGTGCACAGCCCACAGGATATTGTCGATTTTTATCGTTCTTATGGGATTTCTGCTCCGGAAGGAGCGAATTCTATCCCGCGCACCGTTTGATATAGTTTTGTCAATCTCGCCTGATATTTTTGCGTCAAACGCATGAATTTTTGCGTTTTTAGCCAGTTCAGACTTTTTTTGCGCAAAAAACATATGTTTTGTCCTTGCACCATTTGCAAATAATTCAAATCGTGCTATAATCGTATCTGTACTAGCGTGTGCGGGATCCACGGATACCCGGCACCAGATTGATACGGAGGTATTATCATGGACGTTTTTGAAAATTTTGAAAATCAGTTGAAAGCAAATCCTAAAACCATCGTATTTACTGAGGGCACTGATGCCCGTATCCTGTCCGCAGCATCCAAGCTGCTGGCTGGCAAGATTTTGAACGTTTTGCTGCTGGGCAACCCGGAAGCAGTCAAAAAGGCTGCTGCTGAGGGTGGCTTTGACATTACCGGCGCAGAGATCTGCGACCCGACCTCTTACCCTGAATTTGACGCAATGGTTGCCAAAATGGTTGAACTGCGCAAGGGTAAGATGACCGAGGAGCAGTGCCGCGCTGCACTGTCCAAGTCCAACTACTTCGGCACCATGCTGGTCAAGATGGGTAAAGCTGACTGCCTGCTGGGCGGCGCTACCTATTCTACCGCTGATACCGTTCGCCCGGCTCTGCAGCTGATCAAGTGCAAGCCCGGCATCAAGTCCGTCAGCTCCTGCTTCATTATGGTCCGCGGCGACGAGAAGCTGGCGATGGGCGACTGCGCCATCAACATCGATCCTTCTGAGGATGAGATCGTCGAGAGCACCGTTGAGACTGCTCATACCGCTGAGATCTTCGGCATCGACCCGAAGGTTGCTCTGCTGAGCTACTCCACCAAGGGTTCCGGCAAGGGCGAGACCGTTGATAAGATGCGCAACGCCACCCTGCGCGTTCAGGAAGCACATCCCGAACTGAAGGTTGATGGTGAACTGCAGTTTGACGCTGCCGTTGCACCGGAAGTTGGCAAGCTGAAGGCTCCCAACTCCACCGTTGCTGGCGAAGCTAACGTCTTTATCTTCCCGAACATCAACGCCGGCAACATCGGCTATAAGATCGCACAGCGTCTGGGCGGCTTTGCTGCATACGGCCCCATCCTGCAGGGTCTGAATGCTCCCATCAACGACCTGTCCCGTGGCTGCGATGCTGAGGAAGTCTACAAGATGAGCCTCATCACTGCTGCTCTGATCTGAGATTGCCGCGTAAAACTTAAACGTACATAAAAACCGCCACGAACCTGTTAGATTGGTTCGTGGCGGTTTTGTTATATTGTTTGGTTTAAATTGTCAAATTAGGCGCTTGATGAGCTGTTTTTGCCAAATCAGGATTTGCCTTTCTGCGGCGGCATTTTTTCCAGGTAAACGCTGGTGGAAGGGAAGGCGAAGTCGCATCCATCCCGCTTCATCAGGTCCATGATGGCCAGATTCATGCGGCTTTTCAGCTGCAAATAGCCCGTATAATCCACCGCCGTCACATAGCAGCGTACCAGAATATCCATGCTGGAAGCACCAAATTCATTCAGGGTAACGGTCATCGCGTCCGGACTGATCTGTGCATCCGCACTGAGCAGTTCTTTCAGGTCTGCGCACAGTGTTTCAACTTTTTCGCGCGGGGTATCATAGGTAACACCGATCGTAAACTGCCACAGGCGGTTGGTCCGGTCAGTAACATTCTGGATATATTCGCCACACACCTTGGAGTTTTCTACCGTAATCACTGCATGGTCCGGCGTGCGGATACGGGTGGAGCGGAACGAGATATCTTCCACCGTGCCTTCATAGCTGCCCAGAATCACATAGTCACCAATGCCAAAGGGATGTTCCAGCACCAGCGCTACCCCTGCAATCAGGTTTGTCATGGTGGACTGCGCCGCCAGGGTAATACCGATACCGGCAACGCCAGCACCTGTCAGCAGGCCGGTAACGGGAATGCCCAATGCATCCAACACCGCAATGCCCGCCACAACGCCTACAACAGCTCGGAAGATATTTTCAAAAAAGCGCCCCATTGTGCGGTTGGTAGCAATATCCAGCTTGTTTTCTGCGCTGCGCAGCAAAAGGCGGCACACGGGGGCAGCCATCCATGCGCCCCAGGCAATCAGGCAGATTGCGGTTACCTGCATGATGCGCGCCAATACGCTGCGGTATGTGGAGGTATTCAGTTCCAGCGGCAAAACCCACAGTGCAGCATAAATAAACACGGCGCGCAGCAAGATCGTTGTTGGGCGCAGGTAGCTATCCAGAATGATGCTGATCCACTGCGGCTGATGTGGACGGAATTTTTTAATCAGTTTGCCCGCAATTCTGCGGTAAACCAGTGGGGCAAACAGCGCCAGCAGCACAAAAAGCGCCATCGGGGCCACCGCCGTGACAATGTTCAACAGCGAAATCTCTCCTATTTCCATTGCAACCTCCATTTTCTAAACCTCCTGATTGTACCAAGCAGCAGGGAAACACCAACCAGTCTCCAAATTTATTTTTGTCAATTATAGCACACCCTCTTGCAATTTGTAAAACCTGTGCTATACTCAAAGCTAGAAAGTCTGTTTCAGGGCGGGGTGCAATTCCCCACCGGCGGTAAATGGCATTGCCACAAGCCCGCGACCGGCTGTTGATGCAGCCGCTGATCCGGTGTGATTCCGGGGCCGACGGTATAGTCCGGATGAAAGAAACGGAAAGCTGTT
>ERZ1026866.712-NODE-712-length-19133-cov-9.161705_pt1 | contig 19133 bp, 13 predicted proteins | sample MGYA00380163_ERZ1026866 | MGnify/ENA primary metagenome ERZ1026866 (study PRJEB33269, sample SAMEA4719799) | human gut metagenome | biome: human-associated habitat; feature: organic feature; material: feces | place: Cameroon | collected 2013-10 ...
GACATGGCCCACAACATCCCAATGCAAAGCACCGCCATCAATCCCGTGCACACGGTAGCGATCACCGAATCACTCATGCGCCTTCCCAACGACCGCGGCTCGCGCACTTGCTCTGCTCCGTACATCATGGCTCCTCCTTCGGTCCAGCTCTTATCATGGCCCCATCATCGCAGCGCTGAGCATACGCTGCCATCGATTTGGCTTACGCCTAGCTTTCGCTTCCGTAAGGTTCGATCCCGCGCCTCGCTCAAGCACAGTGCCTTGGTGATCCAAGTTGTCCTTGCACGTAATTCAGCTAAAATGGCTGGTTGATATCAGATGCGTTCCAACGGGCCGCCATTTGCGCCGCGCCCGTCCACTCAACCGAAAGGAATACCATGAGCAACGCACGCAAAATGTTGAAGGTCCTTTCCCTACTCGCTGTGGTCTTCGGCATCGTTCAGATTATTCTGGGTGTCATGTCGATGACCACAGAAGCCACCAACGGCATGACGGGAGGCATCGTCTCCACCGTCCATGGCGTTATCGTGCTTGTCGCCGGCGTGTTCGGCATCAAGGGATCGAACAAGCCGTCAACCGTCAAGAGCGTCTTGACTGCAAGCATCGTCGCGCTCGTCATTGCCATTGCGGCGGTAGCGCTCAGCTGTATCAGCCACACCATGAACGTTCTGAGCATCATCTTCGTCATCTTCGACGCATTGCTGTTCTCGGCGGCAAACAAAGTCAAGAAGGAAGCCGCCGATCGCCTGTAAGCAGCTGATCCCCACGCTGGGGCGCTCACAAAACACACTACGCAAGCGCTCCCGAAGTCTTAAATGACTTCGGGAGCGCTTTCATGAGAGGTGGATGCGCAGGGACGCTGTCCGTTACCGATGCCGGTACTCCGCGATCACGAACTCGACATCCGTCTCGAGCCGCTGCAGACCCGCTAGGCGTTCGCGATCCTCGCGACGCGTGCGATAGTAGTACGGCGTCATCTGGAACACGGCCTCGATATCCTCCGACGTCTCGAGCGTGATATGCGCGGCGATCTTCTGCCGGCCGACAAGCTCGAGCGCCTCGGTTGTCGGCAGTTTTTCATCATTCAGGTAGGGCGTGTCGTAGAGCACCTCTTTGAGCCCAAACAGGTGACGGGCACCCGGCACCACGGTATAGAGCGAGCCCTCGGGCGCCAGCACGCGGGCAAACTCGCGCTCGTTAAAGGGAGCAAAGAGCTCGGTCACCATGTCGAAGGCGCCGTCCGCCACGGGGATGTCCTTCATGTTGGCAACGAAATACGTCGCGCCGCCACGCTTGGCAGCCAGGCGCACCATTTCCTTGCCCAGGTCAAAGCCGTAGGCATCAACGTTCGGCGCCGCGCCCATGGCACTTGTGTAGTAGCCCTCACCGCAGCAAATGTCGAGCAGCATCAGCGACTTATCCGTGCGCGCCCCGTGCTCGGCTGCCCGCTCGCGCACCAACTCGACCATCGCATCGCGCAGCGGCGCATAGTAGTCACGATTCAAGAAGTCGCGACGACTGCGCGCCTGCGACTTGGGGTCGCCCATGGAGTCACCACTCTTAGACGAGCGCAGCAGATACAGGTAGCCCTCGCGCGCACGATCGAACCAATGCCCGCCCGCACATGCAGCCCCACGCTCGTCGTCCACCAACGGCTCATGGCAAACGGGACACAACAACATGGCAACTCCTTAAGCGCGGACAACACAACGCCCACCATTGTCTCACGCCTCCCCCACCTAGTCATTGGGGACGTTCTTAAACGACTAGTCAAACAAGAACGTCCCCAATGACTAGTCTATGTGCTGACAGAAAAGAAACGTTCCCCCCAAGTACCGGCTGATCGCATTAGGAGTATCATCATCTGCGCAAATAAGCATGAACAAGCATATTAGAGATTGAGAGCGTATGGCTGATACCGCATCTAAGCACATTGACATGACCACTGGCTCGCTGTGGCGCAATATTCCCCTGTTCGCCTTTCCCGTTGCCGCGACAAGCATCCTCGAGCAACTGTCGAACCTCATCGCCACAGTCATTATCGGCAACTTCTCGGGCGACCAGGGAACCCTTGCCATGGCGGCGGTCGGCTCCAACGTTCCGCTCACCAGCCTTATGATCAACCTGTTTATCGGCCTGTCGCTCGGCTCCAACGTGGTTATCGCCAACGCTATCGGCCGCAACGACCAAAACATGGTCAAGCGCGCCGTCCATACCTCGATCCTCATGGCACTCGTGGGCTTTGTCGTCATCGCGCTGGGCGAGCTTTTTACCGAGCCCATGCTCGCCGCGCTCAACGTCCCCGCCGAGACCATGCCGCTCGCATCGCTCTACCTGCGCGTCTTTTTACTGAGCATGCCCTCGATCTTGCTCTACAACTTCGAAGCCGCCGTCTTCCGCTCCGTCGGCATCACTCGCATGCCGCTCCAGGCGCTCGCCGTATCCACCGTCCTCAATATTGGCCTGGACCTCATCTTTGTCCCCGTGCTCCATTGGGGCGTGACAGGCGTCGCTATCGCCACCGCCATCGCCTATACCACGAGCGCCGTCACGCTCTTTATCCGCCTGCTCAAGACCGACTCCGTCGTCCGCGTCACCCCGCGCGACCTCGCCATCGACCCCGTCGCCCTCAAGCGCATCGTCAAGATCGGCCTGCCCGCCGGTATCCAGAGCGCCGTCTTTGCCGTCGCCAATATCATCATCCAGTCTGCCATCAACAGCCTGGGCACCGAGGTCATGGCGGCCTCGAGCGCGGCCATGAGCCTAGAGTACGTGTGCTACAACCTCCTCAACAGCTTTAGCCAGGCCTGCACCACCTTTGTGGGACAGAACCACGGCGCGCGCCAGATCGACCGCTGCACCAAGACGCTCAAGGTCTGCCTGGTCGAAGGCGGCATTGTCGCGCTCACCACCATCGTCATCATTGTTGGCTTGGGACGCGAGATCCTGTCGCTGTTCAACAGCGACCCCAACATCGTCTCGATCGGCTATATCCGCGTGTGCTCGATCTTCCCCGCGTACGCCTTTAGCATGTTCTACGAAAACATGTCCGGCTACCTGCGCGGCTTTGGCATCTCGCTTCTGCCCGCCCTCATCACCATGATCTGCGTCTGCGGCATCCGCTTCTACTGGGTGTTCTGCGTGTTCCCCAACTTCCGCACGTTCGCAAACATCATGATGGTCTACCCCATCAGCTTGGGCACTACCGCGTTCTTTATGGTCGTAGCCGTGCTCCTTTGTCACCCCGCGCGCACCTACCGCCTGGCCCAGGCCAAGGCAGAGGCGCGCTAGACGAAACCTCAAGCGCCGCGCAATCGCTAATTAACGATATGCGAGCTCATATAGTCGATAAAGCGCCTGGTGGCAATGGGCATGGTATCCCAGCTGCGCCAAGCCGCCACCACGTCGCGCGAAGGGGCATGCACGATGGGCCGCACGCGAATATCAGCCCGCATGCCATCGACGGTACGGCGGTAGAGCATGCTCACGCCCAGCCCCTCCTCAACCATCGCCATAATGGTGTAGTCGTCGGTGACCTCGCTCGTTACATGCGGTGACAGCCCGTGCGCGGCAAACGCGTCGAGTACCAGGCTCTGTTCGCCCTCATCCAGCAGAACAAATGGCTCGGACGCCAGATCCGCCAGCGCGACCTTTTCCTTTGCCGTCAGCGGATGCGTTGCCGGCAGCAGTGCCACGAGCTCGTCGTGATAGACCACGCGCTTCTCGAGCCCGGCGGTAAATCCACGCGCCGTAAAGCAAAAGTCAACCACACCGTCGTGCACCCACTGGGCGTTGCGCGTGTAATCGCCTTGTTTGAGGGTAAAGCGCACGCCTGGATGCAGCGTGCCAAAGTCGCGGATCACACGCGGCAGTACGGTTCGGCTCACGTTGGTAAACGTCGCAATGCGAATATCGGTCGAGGACAGGCCCAGCAACTCCTGGCGCTTGCCCTCGAGTTCGGCCTCGGCCGTTACGATTTGGCGCAGATAGGGCAAGTACTGCTTGCCGTCGCGCGTAAGCGAAACACCCTGCTTACCGCGCTCGATAAGCATGGTGCCCAGCTCACGCTCGAGCGCCTTGACGGCCTGGCTCACCGCACTTTGCGTATAGCCCAGCTCGTCGGCCGCTCCCTTCAGGCTGCCGCGATCGACCACCATACAAACAATCTGATACCGCGATGCCATCTTGCCTCCAGATCGACGCAGCCGTAAAACGTTTTGCCAGCGCTTTTCGCGCCTACTTTAGCTTTGCTTAATCATACTGAAGATACATTCGCTTTACTACATCCATATCTGGGCGCAGAATCCTTTTTGCGAAACCGTTCTGTAATAAAAGGAGTCCCATGGATCGCAAAAAAGCAATCGCGCTCTCATTTTCCGTTCCCGTCGCATGGGGCTTTTCGTACCCCCTCATGAAGATCGGCATGGACAGTATGAACGCCACGAGCATCGTCGCGCTGCGCTGCCTCATCGCCTTTGCAGCTTGCCTGCTGCTCTTCCACAAGCACGCCTTCCGCATCAACCGCGACCTCATGGTCCGCGCCGCCATTATCGGCGCCATCATGGCAACCGAACTCACCTGCATGTGCCTGGGCTCCAGCCTTACCTCTGCCTCCACCGCCGGCTTTTTGCAGAGCCTGACGGTCGTGATCGTGCCGTTTGCCAACGCCGCTCTGCTTCGCCGCGCCCCCGAGCGCAAGGTTCTCGTCGGCACCGCCATCGTCACCTGCGGCATGCTGCTGCTCTCGGGTGCCGACTTTACCAGCCTCAACCCCGGCGCTCTCATCATGCTGCTCTCCGCCTTTGTCTATGCCGGCCATATCATCGTCGCCAAGCGCTTTGTCGAGGAAGTCGACCCGCTGGCTCTGGGTGTTTGGCAGCTTGGCTTTGGCGGTCTGTTCTCGGGCATCGCCGCGTTCACCTTTGGCGGCTTCACGCTTCCCAGCACGCCTAACGAGATCGTCGTTGTCGTCGCACTCGCACTCATCTGCTCCGCCTACGGCTTCATCACGCAGACGCTCGTGCAGCCTCATGTTCCCGCCGAGACCACCGGCTTTGCCTTCTCGCTCGAGCCGGTTTGTTCCGCCGTCTTCTCGTTCTTCCTGGTTGGTGAGGTCCTGAGCCCCATTGCCTTCTTTGGTGCCGCGCTCATCCTCACCGGCGTCATAGTGGCAACGGTCGAGCTTCCGCGCCTCCACGCCCGCAGCAACGCCCGTATGGCTGGAGCGCCCGAGCACGTCTCCTAGAGCTCGACGCTTTTATACACAGCGGCCCAGCATCCATCGGACGCCCTTACAATAGATGCCAGCAAAGCATCTGCCACAAAGGAGCCCCATGGACACCGCAACTCGCGACCGCAACATAGCAACTTGGTTGGGCGATGCGCCGCAGCCGGTACGTGACACCACGAACCAGCTGCTCGAGCGCATCGCCCTTTTACGTGCCGAGCAGACCATCTACCCGGCGCAAGACGACATCCTCAATGCCCTTGCCTACACGCCGGCCGACCAGGTCAAGGTTGTCATCCTGGGGCAAGACCCTTACCACGGGCCCAACCAGGCTATGGGATTATCGTTCTCGGTTCCCGCGGCTCAGACCAAGCTACCGCCGAGTCTGCGCAACATCTATAAGGAACTCAATGCCGACCTTGGCTGCCCCATCCCCGCCACGGGCGACCTAACGCCGTGGGCGCAACAAGGCGTCCTACTCCTTAACACCACGCTCACGGTGCGCGAGCACGCTGCCAACTCACACGCCAAACTGGGGTGGAGTACCCTCTCCGACTACATTATCGAGCGCTGTTGTCTGCTGCCGCAGGCAGTAGTCTTTTTGGCATGGGGACGCTTTGCCCAGCAGATGGTCGAAGGCAAGCTCGCCGCAACCGGCGCAGGCGAGGCGACCGGCAAGTTCTGCCTGGCCTCCACACACCCCTCGCCGCTTTCGGCCAACCGGGCCACGGCGGAGCTCCCAGCTTTCATGGGGTCTCGCCCCTTCTCAGTCGCCAACCATCTGCTCGGACAAAACGGCAGCAGCCCCATCGACTGGGGCTGCCTCGATTCATAAGGTATTTTCCTATCCGACAATCCAAAGATCGGGATACTTGTTGATATCGATGGGATTGGAAAGCTCACTGATATCGGTGATAGGCTCCATGCCCATCATCTCGCGCAGGCGATTCTCGCACTCCAAGATGGGCTCATTCACGGCCTTGTTGAGCACGTCGAAGGTCGGCGGTTCCAATTCGCCCGTTTCATCATTGAAACCGACATTGTCGAACCACTTATCTTCGACGTATCTCTGCTCGTCATCGTCCATATAGACCCCGATCATCTGACGAGACCAGGCCTTAAGGAGTGCCTCGCGATTGGCCTCGGCAACATTAAGCGTCACGCTGCCACCAAACGAGAACGGCATGTTCTCCATGCCGCCCAGCAACATGGGCAACGAGCAACCGGCAGGCAGCGTCACGGTCGCACTGCAGCCCATAAACGCGCCGCTCTGGATACCGGACACCTTATCGCACAGCACGATCTCGGTAAGGCCTGAGCAGGGTGAGAAAGCGCTCGACTCAATCACCGTCGGACAGGTCAACACGCTCGCCAGATCGGCACGCTCAATATCGGACGGTGCCGAGACCAGTGTGGCCGTTCCGTCACCGTTGTCCTCGATCTTCCATTCGGTGCTCTCGGATACATCGCCGTCCATCGGAATCACCGTGGACGCCTCGACCTGTGGCAGGCCCATCATGGTGCGCAAACGGTTCTCGGACTCTAGCAGGTTCTCGGCCATCTTGGCCTTGACCGTCTCATCCGTCGGCTCCGGACCCTCCCCCATGTAATAGTCCATGAGCATGCCCCATTTGACTTCTTCGAAATAGGCGTCGTAGTCGTCGTAGCCAACAAAGCCGTAGACCCATGCGTTCAGGTAATCCTGCTCCATGCCGCTGGGCACCGACAGGTGAATGCGAGCAGCTTCCTCCTGTGCATCGGTTGCACCGTCAAAGAAGAAACCCACGCCCGGCGACGGGTAGCCCAGCGTGGCGATGCCGGCGCCGACCGTTAAGCTCGTAAAGTTGGCATCGCTGCCGAACACCGAGGACGCCAAATAGTTTTGAGAGCCCAAGCCCGTAGCCTTATCGTAGTCGCCATTGCTGTCCGCCACGAACGATGCGCTCGTGAGCCTCAAGCAATTGGTGAATGCCTGGTCGTTGATATCGAGGGTTGCCGCATGGAGCGACGCAGACGTGAGATTGGTGCAGCCGTCGAACGCCGAGACGCCAACAGAAATGTTATTGTCGGGAAGATCGATATCCAGGTCGCCGGCAATGCCAGAGTTCCTGAAGGCATAACGATCGATGTATTCCAGATTGGGCGCCGAAGACCAATCGATATCCCACTTGCCACCGGTTCCCTCAAACGCGCCGGGCAGGTCCTTGGCGTTGGAAGAGGAATAGCCGCCAAAGATCTCAATCGTGCTCGGCAGCAATTCGATCGTGCCATTGAGTACCGAGGGCGCACCGAGCAAAATGCTGGGCTTGCCTTCCTCGTCATCACCGTAGTAGCCGTAGAGCAGGGCCGTGTCGTCGCTCTGCGCATCGCAATCAAAATCGTAAATACCTTTGATGGTGGTAAAGCGGCTGTCATAGCCCTGAATGTCGCCATCCGGCGCATACCACGTGCAGCCCGACGGATTGGGATTCTCAGTCGTGGCAAAGACGCCCCTCTGGGCACGCGACGCCACAAAGCCCAGACCCGTGCAGCCCTTAAAGGCGTCGGCCCCCACCTCGATGCTATCGGACGTGCCGATAAACACGCCCTGGAGGTTTTTGCAGTTCTCGAACGCGTTGCGACCGATCTCGCTCGTGCGCTCACCCAGATTGACAAACGTAAGCTCTTCATCGCCCGAGAAGGCGTACGGCGCAATGCTATCGACCTCGAGATGCTTGCCGTCGTCGGTGAGCAGGGTGCCATCAAAGGTCGCAGGCAGGTTGCCGTCCTCGTCGCCAGCAGCAGACAGCAAAATCGTCTTGCCGCCGTTGGCGTAATACAAGTATCCCTCCTGCGACAGGCTCATCTTAATCACGCGCGCATTGGGCGCGCCGGCAGCAGCCTTATGCTGCTCGGCGTACGCAACCTGATCATCCGTAGCACACACGATAGTCTGCACGGAGCCGTCCGCAAGGCAGCCGTCCTCAAACGTAATCTCGTCGCCAAACCACGGCATAAGCACCAACGTATCGACCGAGGTATTGCCCGTAAAAGCGCCTCTGAGGATCTTGTTGGAAATCTGCACCAAGGCGGTATTGGAACCCGTATCGAGCACGTAGCACAGGTCGCTTTCGAGCTGCGAGTTCATGTTGTACACCAGACCCTGCGAGTACATGAGCTGGACGTTGGGCTGGCTCGCAGGCGTTATATACACGCTGTAGGCATCCTCCAACTCGTTCGCATGCTCGGCGATAAAATCGAGCAGGACGTCATCGTCGACGACAAGAGTACAGTCCTGCAGCTTGCTCACGTCAATCTGGGGCAGCTCGCCCTCTTTGAACGCGTGCAGCACAATGCGATCGAGTTTATTGCGGTCGGGAATGACAACCTTGGTAATATCGGCACTCACATCGAGCTCACGCGTGTTATACGGAACGCCCAGATACTCCTGCCCATCATGAGAGGTCAGGATGCCTTCGTCCGTAGCCGCATAGACAGGATTGTCCGCCGCGACGCGATAGGCGTCGAGCACCTGGAAACCGGCATTTACGTTAACGTAGAGCGTCGAGGACGGCAGCTCCAGATTGTTGACCCGCCAGGTAAAACCTTCGCGCTGACGGCTATCGGTATAGGCATCGACCGCTTGCACGCCCTGGGGCACGCGCAGGGTCTCGACGCCGCCGTCGACCGACACCGCAGATTCATCGACATCTACGAGCGTCTGCAAACGCGAACTATTGGAGCTCGTGGCATCATTGTCCAAACGATAGCCGTCATCGAGCGAATATCCCTGGAAACGCACCTTATAGGCGGAATCAATCGGCACAACATCACCGGGAATCAGCACATGTCGGCCTGGTGTCAACGTATAGAAGTACGGAACAGATGTCTTATCTTCGAGCCAACCCTGCAGCAGGGCATTCAAATACCCGTCCGAATCGACATGACCCGCCTGTTTCATGAAAGCTTCCTGCGTGTTAACGCTCAGCAAGTTCGCTTTGGAACTCAGCGTGTTCCAAATCACATCACGCTGCCCGCTCGAATCGGGCTCGCCCACCACAAACAGACACGATTGCGACGGCTGAATGGTTACCGTGCGCGTCGTCCATGCCGCATCCTGCGACAAACGCAGCGAAACGCTCACCGTCAACGGCTGACTTGAGCACAGCGTCGGATTCTGTTCCCCGGAGGCATTCGTCCATGAGTTCACGCGAAAATACGGATAGGAGGCAAACTCATCTTTCTCGCATGCAAGATAGTACATACCGATGTCGTCGCTCCAGTGCACATCCATGGCGCAGAATAGCGTCCAGGCGTCGAGCATCTGGCCATCGTAAATCGCATCTGCAATGGGCACGATTTCGACCTTGCTAGAATCGACTACGCCGGCATTGCCGGTAAACTGCGTAAAGAACGTCGTGTCACCCATAGGAGCGCCCTTTTGGGGCGTGGGATCCTGCAACAGGTACTTATAGGAATTCGCCGTCGAGTTGGTCGAGCCGCCCGTACCAGAGCCACCACCGGTGCCGGAACCGCCTCCGCTACCGCCGTTGCCGCCCGCGCCGCCACCAGCGTTGATCACGGGACCAAGAACGCCACCCACAGAGGCACCGCCACCCGTTCCATTGCCGCTCGCGCCTCCTGCAACCGTCACACCGGAGCCATTGGCATTGCCCGTAACGTTATAGGCAGTCGTTCCGCTTTGGCTCGTCAAATTGGCCTGCGTCGGCACATCGGCAAGCGAGGCCTCCTGCTCGCGGGCGCTCGTTTCTTCACGATCGCTCTGGTCGTCGTGCCGATTTGCCTCGGCGTCGGTCGAGGTCGAACTGATTCGATAAGCCTCATCAGACGCCGCATCACCATGGGCGTAGGTCGCGATATAGGACGAGGGGTCAAAGTTCAGGCCATTTTGCGCCAGCTCAAACGCGCCCACGCCAAATGCGCCGACTGCCGCCACCGAGGCGGCAACGGCCACCATGCGCGAGGCGGAGGGTAGCACGATGCGGTGCGCAACTTGATCGACAACGCGGTCGCCAGCACCCTGCAAGTGCTCGCCCTGGGGCTTTTTAAGACGTGCGGCCGCAGCGCTTTTGCGCGAGACCATATGCTGAGGCTTTTTAGATTTCACGTTACTCCACTCCCCTACAACGCATGCAGCACGCAGCGACGGAAGCGTTCAATACAGTTCTTTGGCGCCGGCATGTTCTGATGCAGGCGCTCGGCAAAGCGACGAAGAGTGCGCAGCTCGTTAGGCTTAAGCATATGCCCGCCAAAGGCATAGGCTTGGTAGAGCCGAATGACTCGACGATACTCCCAAGGGTCGATTGCAGGGAATATCTCGGCAAAGGAATCGAGACACTCGAACGGCTTGGTTTCATCAAAGGCCGCGACACCGCTCTGCTCCATCACCAGCACCAAGTAGCTATAGAGCACCGGGATGCAAACGCCCTGGTCATCGTTCGCAAGGTCTTGCACACGTCGATGACGCAATGCGAGCATACGAACAATCAGGGCGAGCAACACCAAGGCGACAAAGACAAGCGCGGCGGCCCCCACCCTTATCATGACAGGCACCTTGCGTTCGCCGACCGTAGCCTTATTGCGCTTTTTCTCGGCCTTGCCCGTAACCGCGCCTACATCGAGCGTCGAATCGTCGGTACCGTTACTCCACGCTTCGCCCACATCAACAATCTTGTCCGCATCGAGCGGCTGGCTGTAGTACCCAGGCGTGACCTCGACAGGAGTCCAGCCCTGACCATCCAGATACACCTCGGTCCAGGCATGGGCATCGGCAGCCGTCAAGTAAAGCGTGCTGCCGGAATGATATGCGCGGGCGATCCGTTCATCCGAAGCCCGATACCCCTCGACATAGCGCGCTGGAATCCCCTGCGACCGAAACGCAAGCGTTGCCACCGTGGCAAAATAGGCCGAATTACCCTCGTGGGCCGTACCCAAAAACCACTTGGTGAACGTCTCTGCCCCGGCATATGCCGGCGGATTATCGACATCGCTTGCAAGCGTGGATAGCATGGTGCGCACACGGCTGATGACCGCCGCGTCCGATACATTCGCGTTCGTATCCCAGTTATCGCTCGCGAACAGGTACTCCTCGACTGCGCTGCGCTCGTCATCGTCTATATCCAGATAATGCTCGCGAACAAACGAGGCGTACACCCGCTCGCTCTTTGCGTACGCACTCTCCGACGATGCCAGCCACGTCGAATCGGTAATAGCGCTCGCCGCAGGCACATTGTCCATGACAAACGCATAGGTCGTCGAAGGCATCAAGCCGGTGCACGTAATCGTAGAGCCGGTAAGCATTGCATCGACACCGCTTAGCGAACGCAGCGTATAAGGCGCATAGGCGTATCGGCGGTTGGCACCCGAAGCGTTGACCGAGATCTTTGCCGTCTCGACGGCATCTTTGCCCTCGCGCTCTGCCGTGGTATCAAATGCCGCACGCTGCTCGGCGACCGTCAGGCCATTCTTCCGCATCCATTCGCGCACACCAGACCATTCGCCCTCATAGGACACCCAATCCCCGCGATGCCAAGAGGTGCCATCGAACGTACTGCCCACAAAGCCCTTCAGGAGCAGGTCGTCGCCGAGCGTCCCGTCCGTCGTTAGCGACAGCGTGGTGGTCGTGCCCTCGTTCATATCCGACGCCTGGGAAAGGTCGCCCTCGGGCAACGTATCGCTACCAAATCGGAACTCCTCGATGGCGCCGACAACCGTTGAAGACATGGTGGACAACGCGGGAATAGGCTGCACAAAAGCAGACGTCAGCGAAAAAAGAACACCGCAGGCGGCGCAAAGGCCACCGAGTCCGACAACAACCTGGATCAGCCGAACGGTAGAACCCTGCAGCTCGTACGCGCGGCACTGGACCAACCAGCCCGCAACGCCCAGCGCCATCGCCACCGCGGAATCGCCAAGCTGCAGCGCCATCGACTCGCAACCGCAGACAACGACGATTAAAAGCGATGGCCACGAAACATTCAGGCTTGCAAACAGCCAGCTGCACGAGCCAGCAAACAAGCCTCCCAGCAGGGAAAATATCATCGATTCACACAGCAAGCCAGCGCCGGCGACAAGCGGAAGATACAAGTCGAATATCGAATTGAGATGAGCGATGATAACGTTGATGAACGCATAGAAGCCCGCGCGCGCCGGCGTGAGCATCAACATGCAGACGAGCGTCGCGGACGCAACGATTATCGCCACGGTACGGGACGGTTGCCTCGAAGCAAGCAAAACGCCCATGGCGCTCATCACAACAGACGTAATGACACTTGCCGTCAGCAACATTCCCAAACAGGCAGCACTAAAACAATTGCCGATCGCGCAGGAAAAGGCCGCGGCGAGCAAAGCCGTCGGAACGATTGACAGGAAGACGTCGACGATGCGATGGTTGGAGCCGATGCCGTCTGCCGAGGTGAGAGTCCTAAAGTTCATGCTAGACCTCCAGGCTCTTGATGCGAGCAGGATCCATTGAGGCTGAGCAGTGGGTGATGAGGTAGTTGGGGCCACGCTCGACGCTATACGACTCAACGGAATCCGACACATGGAGCACTGACAGGTCAGTCATTTTGCCCATATCAATAAAAGCGGCATCATCAGCACCGGCTGTCACCAGCACGGTTTTGCTAATACCTCTGCTTGCCACAATCTTCGAATACCGCTCATACGACGTGGGACAATCCAGTGCAAGCGGAGTCGAAGCAAGGGCATCGAGCATCTCGTTGAATCCACGGCGGTTGTCGACCGGATACGCAGTCAAAGCGCTGCCTCCTGTCGCCACTACCACATGGTGGTAACCAAGACGCATGAGCGACAGGCTCACCGATGCGGTAAGGCCCAGCGCGGCGGACAGCACCTGGGGCCGCTCAGATACCTCAAGATCACGCGCGAATATCCCAAACAGAATCGCAATGGCATGATCTTGCGGACGAGAGGACTCTCGCACCAACACATCGTCAAAACGCGTCGACAGCTTCCAGTGAATCGATCTGACCGAATCGCCTTCGCGATACGAACGCAGATCAAAGACCTCGGAAGGGTCCTGGCCGCTGCGATGGGGATCATAGCTTACGCCCTCAAGGCTAGCGGACGCGCTTTGGCGAGGATCAACCTGAATATCAACCACCTGGGGATACACGGTAAAGGTCTCGCGATACGAAACGCCGTCGAGCGCAAGCGAGGTAAAGCCCATCTCGTCGACAAGGCGTGCAGTATCGAGCGCAATGATGCGCGCGCCGCAAATCGACGAATCAAGCTCAAGGTTAAACTCAGCCGGCCTGCTGGCGGCGGGCGCCAAGCTGACCGGATAGGTCGTAAGTGCCCCCGTCAGCAGGTTGCGCACCGAGAACACCAGCTCCACGCGGCCACGAAACAGCGCGGGGCGGTCAAGCGTCATACGAAGCACCAGCGGCGAGTCCACAACGCATGAACGGGGAAGCTCAAAGCCAATCTTGAGCGAGGCCGCGCTCGCGCGGCATGCGACCACCGTAATGACGGGCATGGCCAGCAATGCCACGGCAGCAGCGAGCGCCGCGGCATTGGCGGTCAGCACAAACACGACGAGCAGGAGCACGACGGATACGACATAAGTGATCTTGTTGATAATCATGGGCGATATAGCGGGCGCGGGCAGCTACGCGTCGCTAGGAGCGACCGCGAACCTGACCCATGGACGGAGCGGGAACGGCAGCCAGAATACGGTCGAGAACGTCCTCGGCGGTAATCGACTCGATTCGGGCCTGGGGGCGCAAAACAAGGCGATGGGCGCAGACGGATGTAAAGACCTCGCGCACGTCCTCGGGCACCACGTAGTCGCGCTCGCGAATGAGCGCGCAGGCACGCGCCATACGGGTAAGGGCGATAACACCGCGGGGGCTCACGCCCAGCTCCACCAGCGCGTCCTCACGAGTCGCCTCGCACAGGCGAACGATATAGTCCAGCACCGTATCGACGACCTGCACGTTGCCCAAATAGTTTTGGATATCGAGCAGGTCGTCGCGGGCAACCATGGGTTTGATGTCATCGAGCGGGTTGGCGTAACGGCGGGCCTTGAGGATATCAATCTGGTCCTGGCGCGACGGATAGCCCACGGACAGACGAACCATAAAGCGGTCGAGCTGGCTATCGGGCAGAGGCTGAGTACCCGCCGAACCCACCGGGTTCTCGGTCGCCACGCACACAAAGGGGCGCGGCACCGGATGCGTCTGGCCATCGATGGTCACAGCGCGCTCTTCCATAACCTCGAGCAGGGCCGACTGCGTCTTTGCGCTGGTACGGTTGATCTCGTCGCCCAGCAGCAAGTTGCAGTTGACCGCGCCCCACACAAAACGGAACGTGCCGGCATCGCGATCGTACATCGTAAAGCCCGTAATGTCCGAGGGCAGCGTGTCGGGCGTAAACTGCACGCGTTTAAAGTCCAGGCCCAGCGCACGGGACAGTGCCAGCGCCAGCGTGGTCTTGCCGGTGCCGGGCACATCCTCGAGCAGGATATGGCCGCCAGCGTAGATGGCCATCAAAGCCTTCTCGATCACCTCGCGCTTGCCCAGCAGGGCACGGCTCACTTCGTTGATGATGCTGTTGGACTGTTCAACGATCACGATTACTCATTTCCTCGATAAGCCGCCTCGGCCGTCGCGGCCGCCAGCTGTGCTTTCAAAACATTCAGGTCGATAGGCTTGCCCACGTGCCCGTTCATGCCCGCCTTGCGCGAGCGCTCTACGTCCTCGGTGTAGTCGTTGGCCGAAAGCGCGATGATGGGAATGGCGGCGGCGTCCTCGCGCTCGAGAGCTCGAATTTGCTCTGCCGCTCCCCAACCGTTGAGCACGGGCATCTGGATATCCATGAGGATCGCGTCGTACGTGCCCACGGGCATGCTTCGGAACCGGTCGACGACCGCCTGGCCGTTCTCGGCGCGGTCGACCGCGGCGCCCCGCCTGGCCAGCAACTCAACCACAATCATGGCATTGATCTCGTTATCCTCCGCCAGCAGGAATCGTTTGCCGTCAAACTGATAGGTAAACGTCGAGCCGATGGAATCGGGCGCCGTCTCGAGCGTCTGCTCTTTGAGCTTAAGGTCCTCGACCTGCTCTGGCGTCGCCAAGCGCAGTGGAATGTAGGCCGAAAACGTCGAGCCGCGACCGGGCTCGGTGTCCACGACGATCTCGCCGCCCATAAGGTCGACGAGCGCGCTCGTAATGGCCATGCCCAGGCCCGTTCCGCCGTAGCGACGCGCAATGGTGCGGTCCTCCTGCTCAAACGGCATAAAGATCTTGCTGATGTAGCGCGGGTCCATTCCCTTGCCCGTATCGCGTACGCGCAGCATAAAGCTCACGCCGTTTTCCGAGCGATACATCTCGCGAATGCTGACGACAACGCTACCGCCGCTCTCGGTAAACTTGAGCGCGTTGGAGATAAAGTTGATAACGACCTGCGACAGGTGCATGCGGTCGCCCACCACAAAGACGTTTTCGCAATCCTCGAGCGCAACTGAATACTTGAGCCCCTTATCGGCAGCCTGCGAGGTAAACATGCGCTCGAGCTCAGCGGCAAACAGGCGCATGTCGAACGGCGCCTCATCGATTCGAACACGGCCGCTGTTGAGGCGGCTCATATCGAGCATGTCGTTGATAAGGGACAGCAGGTACGCCGAGAGCTGCGAAGCGCGAGACAGGTCATCCATCAGGCGCGATTCATCAGCGTGATGCTCACGAGCCAGCGAAATCATACCCTCGATACCGTTGAGCGGCGTGCGGATCTCGTGGCTCATCTGGTTCATAAAGTCCGTACGTGCGTTGGCAGTCTCAACCGCACGGTCGCGCTCGGACTCCGCCTTAGCGATGCGCGCGGTTTCGGCGGTCACGTCGACCGCCGTGATCAGATATTGCGTAGCGTTTTGAACGAGCACGATCGAAAAGCGGATATTGAGCGGCTTTTCCTGCCCAGGACCGTTATAGGAACAAATCAGATCCAAGGGGGCCGCGTGGTCCCAATCCCTCACCTGTCGCTGCATGCGAACGCGGTCGTCATCGGGAATATAGCGGTAGAGCGTCTCGATATCGTCGCGATACCGTTCCGGCGATACACCAAATACACGCTCAAAATTGGGAGTGATGTACAGAGGAAGGCAGTCGCTGGCGCGCAAAACAAACCCAACATTGAGCCCCTGCTCTGCAAGCGCCGTCTCAAAAAGCTGGCGCGCCCGGTCCGCGTCGCGCCTCTCGTGTGAACCGAATAGCCCCAACTTACCCCCTTGTTCTGTTTAGGGGGTAATTTTACCAGCTCAAAGGGGCTTTACGAAGATAAAGGCCAGCTAAAGTTAACTTTTCTTGATACCCCTTGATGTAAAAACGCGCCCGACGGCTTTTGCCATCGGGCGCGTTTATTACTCGGGCCAAATAAACTGGGTGCGGCCGGCCTCGCCGCCATCGATGAGCAGACTCTGCCCGGTCATAAACCGGTTGGTCACACCCACAAAGTAGATCCACTCGGCGATCTCTTGCGCCGTTGCCCAGCGCTTGAGCGGCGTGAGGTCCATAATCTGGGCCCACAGGTGCTCGTCTTCCATCACGCAATGGTTGAGCGGCGTGATGACGCCGCCCGGGTCCACGCTGTTGGCGATGGCCTGCGGCGCTAGGCGATTCGCAAGGTTCTTGGTGTAGGCGATAACACCACCCTTGCTGGCAGCATAGGCAGGGAACTCCGACCCCGTGTGCCCGCTCGCCGAGCCCACGTTGACCACGGAGCGAATGGCCGGCGCCGGCTTGGCGGCAAGGCCCTCCCCCACAAAGGCATAGTGCTCGGTCACGTTGATCGTGCCACGCAGGTTGGAGGCGATGTCGTCGGCCGAATCCTGCGTACCGGCAACATTCACGATTACCTGGGGTTCAAGGTCGCTTGGAAACGAGTCCGGCTCGCGGACATCAACGATCAGATGGCGGTAGCGCTCGTGTTCGATCGCCGCCGGCAGCAGATCAAAGCCCACGACCTCGTGGCCCTCGTCCAAAAAGCGCTGCACGCACGCGGCTCCGATACCACCCGAAGCGCCCGTGATCAAAACCCGCATACTTGCTCCTTAGGCGGTTGCGTGGCGCTCGAGGTACTCGGAGCCCACATTCTCGCGCTCCCAGCCGCGCACGACCTTGTAGCCCACGGGGCTCAGGAAGACCTCGCACAGCAGCTCGGCAACAGCGCCGGTCAGCGAGCACATAAGGACCTGTACCCAGGTCCAACCAAAGAACGTGTGGCTTACCACAATGGCAAAGACCAGGTTGTCGATAAACTGGCCAACGCCCGTGGACACATAGGAACGGAAGGCGAAGCTCGCAAAGTTATTCTTTTTGAGCATACGGCCGAGCGACTGGTTGAGCGTGGAGTTAACCACGGCAGAAACGAGCATTGCCAGCGAAGAGCCCAGCACCACGTACCAGGTGCCACCGATGGTGGCGTTAAGGGCAGTGTTGACCTCGATCATGCCGGTGTCGTAGTAGGCACCCCACATACCGGGCGTGAGCGAGCATGCCCAAAAGCACAGGCTCACGGCCAGGTTAACCAGCAGCGCGAGGATAGAGATTTTAATGGATGCCTTGGCGCCGAAGCGCTTGCAGATCATGTCCTGGCACAAAAACGAAACCCAGCTCACCACAAAGCCACAGTCGAGCGCCAGATACGGCAGGCTGATGAGCTCTTTGTTGGCCAGCAGGTTCATCATGATGACGCTCACGAAAAACAGCGAAACCGTTGCCGCGGGAATGCTCCGCAACAGGACCTTGTAGTCCTCCATGACCTTCTTGATCATTATGTACTCCTTTGGTTTTAGGTTTAACGAGCAGGATATCGGACCCGAACTGCTCGGACGCCCCGGTCTTGAGACGACGGTGGGTATGATAGCCGCTCCGCCGGCGGCAGGCAAGCAAAGGGCGCGGCAGTCCCGTAAGGCCACCGCGCCGATGCGTTAAAACGTTACGTTGCCAAACTCCGACAGGATCAGGTCGGGGTTGTGGTCGGTCGCCCAATCCACGTTCCACGGGCTCGTGAACAGCAGCAGCTTGCCGCCGCGCATGTCCTCTACACGCAGGGTGTCGCGCGTAAGCGAAAGGCTCGGGATATCGATGGTATCGGGGTCGTTCTGGATCCAGCGGATGTCGGTGTAGGGCAGCGGCTGGCGACGCACCTCAACGCGGTACTCGGCCTTCAGACGGCGCTCGAGCACCTCAAACTGCAGCACGCCGACCACGCCGACGATAACGCTCTCCATGCCGGCGCCCAGCTCGCGGAAGATCTGAATGGCGCCCTCCTGGGCAAGCTCCTCCATACCCTTCACGAACTGCTTGCGCTTGAGCGTATCGACCTGCGTGATGCGGGCGAACATCTCGGGGGCAAACGTCGGGATCTGTGGGTACTGCACGTGATGCTTACCGGAGCACACGGTATCGCCGATGCTAAAGATGCCGGGGTCGAACAGGCCCACGATATCGCCTGCGTACGCCTCGTCCACGATGGCGCGGTCGTCGGCCATCATCGAGGTGCCCGTGGCCAGTTTGAGCTTGCGGTTGCCCTGCATATGGAAGGCGTCCATGCCGCGCTCGAACTTGCCCGAGCAGATGCGCACAAAGGCGATACGGTCGCGGTGGTTCTTGTCCATGTTGGCCTGGATCTTAAACACAAAGCCGCTAAAGTCGTCGCGGCAGGGATCGACCGGCTCGCTGGCGAGCGTGTCGGTGTAGGCGCGCGGCGTCGGGGCCAGGCGCAGGAACTCCTTGAGGAAGGGCTCCACGCCAAAGTTGGTGAGCGCCGAGCCAAAGAACGCCGGGCTCAGCTTGCCGCAGGCCACGGCATCCAGGTCGAGCTCGTCGCCGGCGCCATCGAGCAGCTCGATGTCGTCCATCAGGTTCTTGTGGTTCTCCTCGCC
>ERZ1026866.717-NODE-717-length-19070-cov-7.885511_pt1 | contig 19070 bp, 10 predicted proteins | sample MGYA00380163_ERZ1026866 | MGnify/ENA primary metagenome ERZ1026866 (study PRJEB33269, sample SAMEA4719799) | human gut metagenome | biome: human-associated habitat; feature: organic feature; material: feces | place: Cameroon | collected 2013-10 ...
GTCATCTTCTCTTGCCAAACGGGGATGAAACGGTCGACTGTGGTGTTCTCGTTCTCGGGGAAGGCGAGCTGGACCCTGTCGGCGTTCTTGCCGGCGGAGTCGCTCACGCCAACGCTCTCGGGCATCTCGACCTTAAACCAGATAAAGTCAGTCTTTTCGGCGACGGGGGCCTTTTCCTTGCCTTCGCTCTTGGCGCCGCCGCTGGGGCCTCCGCCCGATGCGATCCCGCCGCAGCCGACAAGGGCAAACGCGGCAAAGAGGGCGATGCAAAGGGAAAGGATCGATAGGGTCTTTTTCTTCATGGTGGCGTCCTCCTTGTCTGCCGATGACATCACGGCGCCGCATGCTGTTGGGGTACTGATTGCGCTGGCGGCGGATGTCTCTGTGTACTGTGCGGCTTATGCCTCCGTTCATCGCTTGTGGCCGTTGCGCGGCCGTTCCCCAACTGGGTTCCTTACTTATAGATATGCCCCAGCATGTGCTGCCCGGGAGTCTCGAAAGGTGGGCCAGATGTCCCATGTTTGCGTGTGCGGGCTTGCCGCAAGGTGGGCCTGGCGCTGGGCAAGCGTGCGGCTTGGTTGATGCTCCCAATGTTGCGCAACAGCAATGCCGGCTTGAGGTTTTAGACTTGGCTGTGACAAAAGCTAAACCACGAAAGGTCGAACGATGTTCTGTCAAAAATGCGGACAGCAAGTTCCCGATGGATCGACGTTTTGCACGCATTGCGGGGCGTCGCTTGCGGGTGGTTCCGCGCCGACGTCCGCGGGCGCTGGTCCTTCCTCTGCCCCGGGCCTGACCCAGTCGATGCCGCCGGTCGCGCCCGCGCCTCAAAAGTCTAAGAGCAAAGCTCCGATTGTCATCGCGGTGGCGTGTGCCGCCGTGATACTCCTTGGGGGTGGCACGGTGTTTGCGCTCACGATGCTTAACGGGTCCAAGAGCTCTGACACGCAAATCTCGGTGATCGATACCGGGTCTTCGGACGAGAAAGATTCTTCTGCCAAGAAGAAAAGCGACAAGTCCAAGGCCAAGGAGTCTTCGTCGTCGGATGACGAGGCCGTTCCCGAGGACGAGTCGGCATACTACGGTTCGGGCGATTCGGACGATTATCTAACCGACGTGTATACGTACACGAACGACATGCATCCTTATAGCATGTCGATTCCCAATCGCTTTGAGATGGAAGATACTCCCAGCAGCAGCGGCGCTAGGTATAAGGATCCGGAGACGGGTTTTGTGATCAACCTGTTTGGCTACGTCAACATTAACGACGAAACTGCACACGAGATGTTCGTCGACGCGGACACCTCGGGCAAGGCCGATCTCTATACCGCAGAGGGCGACAACTGGTACGTGGTCTCGTGGCGCGACGGCGACACGATCATTTACGAAAAGACGATCGTCACGGATTCGACGATTGCCACGGCGCATTTGGAGTACTCGACTGCAAACCGCGACATGGGGTCGAAGATTATCGATACGCTGTTGCCGACGTTCCAGGTGGACTAGGCGCCCGTGCCTATAGCCGGCAATCGGAAACGCCGATAGCCAGAGCTCCTGACAGCCTTTGTCTTATGGGCTAGACTGGCTTGGACAAGATCGATGAATGGGACAGCCGCTTCCTAGCGTCGTTGTCCCATTTTTATTATGCGTGCGGCCCGTGGTGGCCGGCGCGGTGGGCAGAGGTGTTTCGATGAGCCAAGAGATGATGGATAAAACCTGTCGCGGTTTTGCCGAGGCGTTGGCTGCACGCGAGCCGGTTCCCGGCGGCGGTAGTGCGAGCGCGTTTGTGGGAGCACTGGGCGCCTCGCTGTGCGGGATGGTTGCTCGCTATGGTGCGACGAACCCTGCGCTTGCCGATCGTGCGGACGATCTGACGCACGCATTTGCCCAGGCGGATGAGTTGGCGCAGGAACTTGTGGGTCTGGTCGCCGAGGATGTTCGTGCGTACGGCCAGGTGTCTGCGGCGTACGGTATTTCGCGCGAGGATCCGGCTCGACCTGCGGCGATTCAGGACGCGTTGCACGTGGCCGCCATGCCACCGTATCGGATTATGGATGCCTGCGGGCGCGCGCTGGCGCTGCTCGAGGACATGGCGGACAAGGGCTCCCGACAGCTGCTGTCCGACGTGGCATGCGGCGCCGTGTTCTGCCGCGCCGCCATGCAGGGCGCGAGTCTGACGCTCTTTGCGAACACCACGTCTATGAAGGATCGTGCCCGCGCCGAGGAGCTCGAGGCTGCGTGCGATGAGCTGCTGGATACGTGGCTACCGCGCGCCGACGCTCTGGCGCGCCGCGCCGCTGACGCAGCCAGGAAGAGGGGATAGCTATGGCTGAGCTGCTGAAGGGGGCCCCTGTTGCCCGTGCTTTGACCGAGGAACTCGCTGCTCGCTGCATGGCTTTGCGTGAGCGCGGCGTTGTGCCGACGCTGGCCATCGTGCGCGTGGGCGAGCGCGAGGACGACCTATCCTACGAGCGCGGTGCCCTCAAGCGCTGCGAGAAGGTCGGCATCGAGGCTCGTCGCGTTTTGCTTCCTGCCGATGTTTCGCAGGACGAGCTACTGGCGGCTATTAAGGACATCAATGCCAACCCCATTGTTCATGGCTGTCTGCTGTTCCGCCCGCTGCCTGCCGGTCTTGACGAGGATGCAGTTGCCGCGGCACTCGATCCCGCCAAGGATGTTGACTCCATGACGCCGGCCTCGCTGCTTACCACGCTTTCGGGGCGTGGCGAGGGTTTTGCCCCTTGCACGGCCGAGGCCGTGCTGGCGTTGCTGGACCATTACGGCGTTGAGCTGGATGGGGCCAAGGTCGCGGTCGTCGGCCGATCGCTGGTGATTGGCCGTCCCGTTGCCGCCATGCTTACGGCTCGCAATGCCACAGTGACGACGTGCCATACGCATACGCGCGACTTGGCTGCCGAGTGCCGTTCTGCCGACATTATTGTTGCCGCGGTTGGACGTGCGCACACGATTGGCGCGGATGCGGTTCGCGAGGGCCAGACGATCATTGATGTGGGCATTAACTGGGACGAGGCCGCCGGCAAGCTGGTCGGCGACGTCGATTTTGATGCTGCTGAGCCGGTTGTCGGCTCCATCACCCCCGTGCCGGGCGGCGTGGGCGCCGTAACGACGGCGATTCTCGCTAAACATGTGATTGAGGCGGCCGAGCGCGCATCGAAATAGGCGTTTTCGGGCTGTTTAGAGGGCTGGCTCTATACCCCGTGTGCAAAAATGCCAAATATGAGTACTGCTGCCTTGTTCGTTACATATCTTTGAGATCAATTTGACTCCCTAACGATATTAAATATCGTTAGGGAGTCTCTTTTATTGGACCTATGGGGAATAACGTTATCTTACTTTTGGACAATTGGGGATTTCCGGCACTTGCTAGAAGGAAAATTGCTGTTACTAAATTGGTGACAGTACTCATATTTGGCATTTTTTGCCCACAGGGGCTGCCGGGGCGGCGGTTTCGCCCTTTTTGCGCCGAAGCGATACACTGGTACCGTTTGATTTCTTCGCTCAAGGAGGATGCGCATGCCGTGCACGACGATTTTGGTTGGTAAGAATGCGAGCTACGACGGGTCGACGCTGGTCGCCCGCAACGAGGACTCGTCCAACGGGGTGTTTGAGCCCAAGCGCATGCGCGTGGTGCATCCCGACGAGCAGCCGCGCGTCTACACGAGTGTCCTGAGCCACCTGACCGTCGAGTTGCCCGATAACCCCATGCGCTACACGAGCGTCCCCGATGTCGTTCCCGGTCACGGCATTTGGGCCGAGGCCGGTTTCAATGAGCTCAATGTGGGCATGTCCGCAACCGAGACGCTCACTACCAACGAGCGCGTTCGCGGCGCCGATCCGCTCGTGGACTACGTGCCCGCCAAGGGCAACGAGGGTGAGGACGGCTATGTGCCGGCGCAGCCCGGCGGTCTGGGCGAGGAGGACATGGTAACCCTGGTCCTGCCGTACGCCAGGTCCGCCCGCGACGGTGTTCGTATCCTGGGCGACCTGCTCGAGCGCTACGGCACCTATGAGAACAACGGCATCGCTTTTAGTGATGTGGACGAGATCTGGTGGCTCGAGACCATCGGCGGCCACCACTGGATCGCCAAGCGCGTGCCCGACGACGCCTATGTGACCATGCCCAACCAGCTGGGTATCGACAGCTTTGACCTGGACGACGCCGAGGGCGCCCAAGTCGACCACATGTGCTCCGCCGACCTGCGCTCCTGGATGGTCGAGTGGCATCTGGACCTGACGCTGGATGTTAAGGGCGACGGTCCCGCCGCGGTCTTTAACCCGCGCGAGGCCTTTGGCTCGCACAGCGACAGCGACCACGTCTACAACACGCCACGAGCTTGGTATATGCAGCGCTGCCTCAACCCCAGCGATGTGTGGGATGGCCCCGAAGCCGACTACACGCCCGAGAGCGACGACATTCCCTGGAGCCGCGTGCCCGAGCGCAAGGTGGCCATCGAGGACATCAAGTACGTGCTTTCGAGCCACTACCAGGGCACGGAGTACGACTGCTACGGCAGCAAGGGTACGCCCGCCACGCGCGGTGCCTATCGTCCCATCGGCATCAACCGCAACAGCCAGCTCGCCGTGCTGCAGCTGCGCCCCTATGCGCAGCCGGCATATCGCGCCGTGCAGTGGATGGCGTTTGGCTCCAACTCGTTTAACGCGCTCGTACCGCTGTACGCCAATGTCGAGACCATGCCCGAGTACTATGCCGGCACGCAGGCTCGCGTGACGTCCGAGAATTTCTATTGGGCCAACCGCCTGATCGGTGCCTTGGCCGATGTTCGCTTCCATGAGTGCGGTCGCGCGGTCGAGGATTATCAGGAGAAGGTCGGCGGCATGGGCCACAAGCAGATTCACGACGTCGATGCCGCCGTGGCCGCGCTGCCCGAAGCCGAGGCGCCCGCCGAGCTCGCCCGCGCCAACGAGGAGTTTGCCGAGCGCGTGCGGGTGGAGACCGATGCTCTGTTGGGCAAGGTGCTCTACACCACGAGCTGTGCCATGAAGAACTCCTTCGCGATGAACGACAACGTAAGGTAAAGGCAACCTTGCAGCGAACGAGCGGGGCAAACGCCGTCAAAGGCTTTGGCCCGCTCGATTTCTATCTTGGCGGTAAAACGATTTTGTGTCGTTCACTCAATCTTGGGTACAAGAAGTCCAATGCAGTTGTTCATGATTGGAGCCAACCATGGTTATGAAACTCGATCAGCTTGTTAACGGTGCCATCAACGTGGGCTTCGGCGCCGCCGCCGTTGCCGTCGAGGGCGGCAAGAAGGTTCTCGACGACCTCGGTACCAAGGGCGAGCAGGTCCGCAAGGATGCCGGCACCCCCGATATCGCTCGCAGCGTGTCCGATATGTTCGAGCAGGCGGGCGGCACCATCTCCGACCTGACCGAGCGCCTGGGCATGCAGGGCGAGACTGCGGCACAGCGCGTGCTCGACGAGCTCATCCTGGCTCGCGTCCGCGTTATGACCGCCCCCGAGCGCACGGCCTTCCTGGCCCATGTGCGCGACATCGTCGATTCGGTCGAGGACAACGTGACCTCGGTGCCCGTCGAGTCCGTTGAACCCGACGACGCAGAGGACGCCGAAGAGGCCGAGTAGCAGCGCAGATGGCAGATTCCACCACCGATTACAACAATCAAGATCCCTTGGGTGACGAGGCGGCGGTTGTCGACGAGGTCGATGCCGCCGTCTCGGGCGCTCGCAAGAAGCCGCGCGCTGTCGATATGGTCCCCGAGGAGCCCGACGCGATGGCGCCGGATGAGGAATACCAGCTCACGCCGGCAGGTCGTCGTGAGCGCATTGGGCAGATCGTTCGCCTGATCAAAAAGTATCGCGTGTGGGACAACCTCACGCCGGTGCGCCTGCGTCGTCTGCTTGAAGAGCTCGGCCCTATGTTCGTCAAGATGGGGCAGATTCTGGCTAACCGCTCCGAGATTTTGCCGCAGCGGTTTTGCGACGAGCTGCGCCGCCTGCGCTCCGATGTGGAGCCGGTGCCGTACGAGGTGGTGCTTCGTTGCCTAGAGGAAGAATACGGCCAGCGTTTGGGTCAGATGTTCGACGCGATCGACCCCAACCCGCTCGGTAGTGCGTCGCTCGCACAGGTGCACCGCGCCCGCCTGGTGACCGGTGAGGACGTGGCTGTTAAGGTGCAGCGCCCCGGCGCGCAGCAGGTTATGGCGCAGGACATCGACATCATTCGTTCGGTGGTGCGCATCGCCTCAAAGTTCGTCAACACCGATCAGTTTGTTGACCTGCACGGCGTGGTCGAGGAGCTGTGGACCTCGTTTCGCGAGGAGACCAACTTTTTGGCCGAGGCCAAAAACCTCAACGATTTCTATGACTTCCACAAAAGCGTGCGCGGCGTGTCGTGTCCCAAGTCCTACCTGGACCTTTGTACCGAACACGTGGTGGTCATGGACTACATCGACGGCATCTCCATTGCCGATCTCAAACGTCTGGCAGCCGAGGGTTATGACTTGGAAAAGATTGGCGCCGCGATCGTCGAAGACTATTCGACGCAGGTGCTCGACGATGGCTTTTTCCATGCCGACCCACATGCGGGAAACATCATCCTCAAAGACGGCATTGTCTACTTTATTGATCTGGGCATGGTCGGGCGCATGTCGAGCCACGACCGTGGCATCGTCAAGGACATGATTTTCGCCGTGGCCGAGGGCGACGTGCCCAAGCTCAAGGACTCGCTCATGCGCTTTGCCGTGACGCGCGGCGATTCTGCCGAGCTCGACCATTCGACCTTTTTGTCCGACTTGGACTTTATCGTTGCCGACTTTGCGGGTCTTGACCTTAAGGATCTTGATATCGGCGAGTTTTTGACCTCGCTGCTAAATTTGGCGCGCAAAAACGACGTTGAGCTGCCGAGCGTGGTGACGATGTTCGCCCGTGGCATGGTGACACTCGAGGGTCTGCTGACCGAGTACATACCTAACGTCAATATGATCCAGATTATTCAGACGCACATCAAAAACGAGAAAAGCACCTATGCGCGCATGCGCGATATGGGACGCGATCTTGCCGCGAGCAGCTATCGCGCGGCAAAAGGCTCGCTCGAGGCGGCCGAGTATCTGGGCTTGGCTTCGCGCATGCTCACGCGCGGCCAGCTTAAGGTGAACACGCAGATTATGAGCAGCGATAAGGCGCTGCGGCAGCTGGGTGGAATTATCGACCGCATGTCGATGGCAATTGTGATTGCCGGCCTGTTTATCGGTTCGTCGGTGGTGTACTACGCGCGCATCGAGCCGGTTGTGTTTGGTATCCCGGTCATTGGCTTTATGGGCTACGTGAGTGCGCTGGTGTTGGCGCTGATGTTGGGCCGCGAGATCTGGCGTAACAGTCACGGCGGCAAGCGTTAACGATTTTCCGGGATCAGAGGAAGACGGATTCTTTTGCTCGGCACTCCATCCGCACCCTTTTCTATCGCAAACCATAGCTTTTACCTTGGGCTTCGCCTGTGTGCGGGGCCCTTTTGCGTGATACCATACTGACAGTAATAATCGATGGCCTAGATGGTGGTGCGGAGACGCACGAATGCGCGATTTTCCTGCGCGTTTGGGAGAATCGGGGTGCAAGTCCCCGGCTGTACCAGTAACCGTAATTCCTCTTGGCCCGGGATAGTCGCGACGCAGATCGGACGGCGCGCCCGGGTCGGTAAGGTTAAGTCGGATCGCCTCCCATCTTGTACGCGGCCGCGGCGCATGCCGCCGGTACGCGTTGGGCTCTGGAGGGAAGGGGGACCCCGATGGGGGTACTCGAGCGCAATGTGCGCGATGACGTGGGGCAGCCGCTGGGCAATGCTCCAAGTTCAGACAATAGGAGACAAATGGATATGTTTGAAGACAAGCGCCAGCGCGCCTCGTGGCGTCGCCATGGAGCGATTGCCCGCGGCGTAGCCAAGCGCGGTCTGGTGGCGTTCCTGGCTTTTGCCATGGCTTTTGGCACCACGCCGGCGCAACTTTGGGCCGAGGGCGCCGAGGGCATTGCCGAGACCGTGACCCAGGCTGCGACGGGCGGCGAGGGCGCGGCGGCCGACGATGGCACTGCTGCCGATACCGGTGCGAACGGTGCGCCGGCGAGCGCTGCTGCCGATGGTGCCGACGCGGATCAGGGCGCAACTGCGAGTGCCGCGAATGGTGCTGACGCCGACACGGGCAACGCGACTGAGTCTGGGAACTCTGTTGCGACGCCTGTTGCTTCGGAACAGGGCGAGCCGAAGGCCGCTGCCGCTTCTGCCACGACGCTTTCCAGCGAGGCCAAGGTCTTCATCCAGGACACCAAGGATAAGGACAACTCGTATTCCACGAAGTCGGGCGCGCTCAAGGCTGGCGAGACGCTTTGGGCAAACATGTACGACGAGGACGAGGATGATCTCTACGGTTCTTCCTACTCCGTCGACAATCCCGGCACCTGGACTTACGCTTGGCTTGCCGGCACGACCAAGGCCAGCAGCAACGTTGCCGATTACACCGAGGTCGTAGGCAACGAGCAATCGCTCACCGTTACCGATGCCATGGAGGGCAAGTACCTCATCTGCAAGGTGACTGCGGATGGCAAGGATTACTACGGCCCCTCGGTTTCGTACGGCTCGGGCATTAACGCCAAGGACATTCCTGGCCCCGTGCTGGGCGCCGGCCAAATGGAGCTTTACAGCGTCAAGCTGAATAGCGACGCGCCGAGCATAGGCGATACTCTGACAGCGACGCCGTACAAGGATTGGTCGAGCCCCGCGGGCTCCGACGCCAAGGTTACCTATACCTGGTCCGCATCCACCTCCCAGTCCTCGGGCTTCACCAAGATCGAGGGGCAGACGGGCGCTTCGCTCGTGGTGGGCGACGACCTCGAGGGCAAGTACATTAAGGTTGAGGCCACTGCCGGCGTCAACACGGTGAGCAAGACCACTTCCAGCAAGGTCAAACAGGCCGGTGCGGTGGACGTCTTCGCGGTTTCGCTCATCAATCCCAAGACCAACAAATCCGTGTTCGCGGTTGGCGATACCGCCCAGGCTCGCGCCAAGGAGAAGGGCGCCTCGACGTTTATCGACGCGGACAAGCTCAACTATCAGTGGCAGAGCTCTGGCACCAAGAGCGGCACGTATACCGACATTGCGGGTGCCACGGGTGAGACCCTCGAGCTAACCGATGCTTTGGGCGGCAAGTACCTCAAGTGCAAGGTGTCCTCGAAGATTGGCACTTCGAGCTTGACCAACTCGACGGGCGCTCTCGTTGCTGCCGCCGGTTCAATTAATATCACGAGCGTGACTATGAGCCCGACTTCGGGCAAAGTCGAGGTTGGCTCCACGATTACGGCGACCGCCAAGGCGGGTTCCACCGACGTTACCACCGATTCACATGTCACGTGGCAGTGGTATAAGGGCACCTCGAACACCGCAAGCTCGTGCAACACGCCTATCGAGGGTGAGACTGGCAACACACTGACAGTGACCGCTGCCCTTAAGGGCTACTACGTCGTGGCCAAGGCCAACGGCGGTTACGGCGAGCAGAAGCCTTCTTCTTACTATGCGGCGGGTCCTGTTTCCGTTGCGGGTCAAGTGGAGCTCTATGACGTGCAGTTCGAGGGCTCTCCCGCCACCAATGGCGTGCGCGTAGGCGATACGCTCAAGACTAAGGTACGCAAAAAGGACGGTTCGCGCTATAGCTATATCGACCGCACCGATAATGTGACCTACCAGTGGCAGTATGCAAATAGCAGCTCGAGCCACGACTCCGCTTACACCGATATCCCCGGTGCCACCGAGGCCACCTATACCGTTGACGCTGCCTATGCCGGCAAGTATCTGCGCGTGAAGGTGACGAGCGAAAATACCGTTTCCAGCACGCAGAAGAAGAGCTCCTCCGGCGGCACGCAGCTCGTAGCTCCGCTCGGCCCCGTGACGCTCAAGGGTCAGTACAAGCTGGCAAGCATTGAGCTTGCCGATAAGAACGTTACGTTGAGCGTGGGTTCAAAGATCACGCCGAGTGTGCAGGTGCCGGGCAGCTGGTCGGGCTCGACCAAGGACGTGCCCGACGATGCCGAGCTCACCATGGCGTGGTATGCCAAGGGCGAGGGCGATACCGATTGGACCGAGCTTACCGACGGCATCGATACGACTGATGGCAGCCTGACTATTTCGGACGCGCTTGTTGGCAAGCGCATCAAAGTTACGGCGAGCGCCCTCGACAACACCGTTGAGTGGGTTTCGCCCGATAGCGTTACCGCAGCGGGGGAGTATAACCTGCTGCGCGTGACCACTACGCCGCAGATCAATAGCGATTCGACCCATCTCGTCTCGGGCGATAGCGTTAAGGCGACGGCGCAGGCCAAGCGCGCCGACGGTTCGGCCACCAACGGTATCGACGTCACCGGCCAGTCGACTGTTGCCTGGTATGCGGCCGACGACGCGAAGGCTCCCGCGGCCGACTGGACGCTTCTGCCCGATATGTCGGGCGCCACGGCAACGGTTTCGGCTTCTGCTGCGGGTAAGTATCTGAAGGCTGTCGCCACGAGCGGCAACTCGACGGTTGAGCTCGTCTCTGTCAATCCCGTGATCGCCGCAGGCTCGCTTGAGGCCGCAGTCCAAAAGCTCAACGATGCCAATAAGCAGATCGCTGTTGATTACAGCGCCAAGGGCGGCAACGTCAATGACGTGCTGAAGGCGCAGCTTGCCGATCTGGGATTTACCGACGTTGACGTTAAAGTCTCCGAGGACGGCGTTGCCTTTAAGGCAGAGGATGACAAGGCCACGGTCGGTATCTCCGACGCCCAGGATAAGACCAACGGCGATGTGACCTTCTTCTACATCGACCCCAACAACTACACCGGTTTCAACATCGACGGCCTGCGCAGCGCCGATGTGGTGTTTGAGCTGTCGCGCGATGGCAAGACCGAGTACTATCAGCCCAACAAGTCGGTGCAGGTTGCTTGGGACGAGGCTCGCGTTCAGCAGATGCTCGACGATGCGGCCGAGCAGATTGCGATCGGTTACGCTGCGGGCGATTCGGCCGAGTCCGTAACGTCCAACCTCACACTTCCGTACCGCGCGGGTTCCAAGAACAAGTTCGAGGTTAGCTGGAAGAGCTCCGACGGCGATGTCATTTGGCCGTCCGGTTATGGCTGGGACGACTACACCGGCAAGGTGACGCGCGTTTCGAGCGATCGCGCTGTTACGCTGACCGCGACGGTTTCGTTTGTGAGCGGCGGCCCGAGCGATGTCGAGGGCTCGCACGACTTCACCGTGACCGTCAAGGGCGATCCCGAGAAGGTCGCCGCCGACAAGAAGGCACTGCAGGAGAAGGTCGATGCGGCCTTTACCTACGACAATATCAAGTACTTCGACACCAAAACGGTTGCCAACAAGGACGGCCTGACCGCCGACCTGCAGATGCCGCGCACGAGCACGCTCAATATCGATGGCAAGTACTACAAGGTCGAGTACTCCGCCAGCACCGATGACATCACGTTTAACGGTTACAAGGGCACGGTCTACCAGCCGCTGCCTGGCACCGAGGCAGCGAAGACCAAGGTCACCCTTACGGTGACCGATAAGTCCAACGCCGAGGTCACGGCTAGCAAGACCCTCGACTTTGCGATTGCTCCGCAGGACCAGGGCGAGCTCAATGCCGAGCTTTCTCTTATGGAAAAGGCGAAGGCCGGCTATGCTGCCGCCATTCTGAATGGTCAGGACGCTAGTGCCGTTTCGACCGACATGCACGCGTTCCAGAAGGCGTATCTTGATGCCGGCGGCAACCTTGCCTGGAGCTACAACAAGGCAACGACCGATTCGACGTCCCCTGGTATTGTTCCGGTCGATCTGCCTGGCTATGACGCGATGTCTGGACAGGATTGGCGTCTGTTTAAGTCGAGCAACAGCTCCATTGTTTCTGCCGAGAACCTCAAGGTCACGCAGCCCGAGTACAACACGAAGGTTGTTATTTCCTCGCGTCTAACGAGCGAAAAGTACGCTCGCTATGCCGAGCGCTATCCCGACAATGCCACGTATGCCAAGCTTGCGAACCAGGACGTCTCGGCAAAAATCACGGTTCTGGGCACAAGCGGCCAAAACAGCCCCGAAGTTACGGCGACGTGCTCCGTCATTGGCATCGATGCCAAGGGCAAACAGCAAACGTGGACTGCCGCGACGCAGTACACGCTCAAGAATGGCTCGACGGCCGCCAATCTTTCCGAAGAGCTCTTTAAGCAGGTCGGTCTCAAGGCCGACTACGATCCCAACGGCTCTTGGGGTTGGGTGCTCAATTCCATTACGTCGCCTTTCGACGCCGATCGCACCCTTGCATATGACGCTGCTACGGGTGCCTATTGGCAGCTGTTTATCAATGGCGTTGCGGCGTCGGTTGGCGCTGGCAAATACACTCTCGAGGCGGGCGACTCTGTCGTTTGGTGCTACTCGAAGTACGGTGACCCCGCACCTACCGATCGACTTTCCGTAAGCTGCTCCGTTATCGGTCAGGACGCTACGGGTGCTCAGCAAACGTGGGCTCAACCTACGACTGCGTTGGTGGAAGAGGGCGCAACTGCCGCCGATCTTTCCGAGCAGGTCTTTAAGCAGGCCGGTATTGGCGCCGACGTCCAAACCGGTTCGTATGGTTGGTTCCTCAATTCGCTGACTTCTCCGTTCAATAAGAGCGTGAAGCTTTCGACCGTACAGGTTAACGAAAGTACCTGGAAGTCCTGGCAGTTCTTCGTTAACGGCAAGATGGCCAATGTCGGCGCCGGCAACTACACGCTTAAGGCCGGCGACGAGGTTGCCTGGGTCTATGGTTCCAATGGCACCATGCCCGGTCAGGTTTCTGTCTCGATGGAGATCATCGGCAAAAAGGACGGTAAGGCCCAGCGCTGGACCGATCCTTCGATGCAGGTGTTTGTCGAGGGCACGACGATCAAGGACGCCACTGCCGCTTACTTTGATACCTTGGGCATCAAGTCCGAGATGTGCGATCAACATGGCTTCTGGGGCGTTCACAGCCTTGTCTCTCCGCTTGATGGCACTAAGTTGGCCGGCGCTTGGTCGTTCTTTGTTAACGGTGTTCCCGCAAATCAGCTTGACAGTGACTACGTGCTCAAGTCGGGTGACGAGATTGTCTGGGCTTATGCTCCTGGCGATACGGTGCCTAATCCCGACGAGGTCGTAGTCGATCCGAGCGCCCCGCGTCCGACCGATTGGAAGTCCGATTGGGATGGCAAGTCCAATGCGGTGGTCGAGAACGTTTCGACGCCTACGGGTGCGCTAGCGAGCTCTTGGACGTTCGATTGGAAGGCGTATTCTGGTTCGGCGTATCCCAACGCGAGCGAGCCTATTGTCGTGAACGGCAACGTGTATCTTGCCGTCAACAAGCGCTTGCTAAAGATTGACGCCGGGTCGGGCAAGGTCCTTGCCGAGTCGAATCTTAAGACTGCGGTCGGTTACACCTCGCGCCCGATTTATGCGAACGGTTTGGTTATCGTTCCGCTTGACGGCGGTGCGGTCCAGGCCCTGACGGCTGACGCGCTCACAACGGTTTGGGTCACTGACTCTGTGAGCAGGACTGCTCAGTCGAATTCTCAGCTGACGGTTGATGGCAATTACCTCTATGTGGGCACCGTTGATGTCGACTATGGAACGAGTACGTACAATAACGGTCATCTGACGCGTATTAATATCCTGACCGGCGCTGTTTCTTGGCAGCATGTCAATGCCGACGAGGGTTATTACTGGACGGGCGCGACGGTGGGCGATGACTATGTCTTGGTCCCCACCAGTGCCGGTACCGTCGAGATGCTCAGCAAGTCTTCGGGCGATGTGCTCGGAAGTGTTTCGGTTGGTGCTGTTGTCAACTCAAGCTGTGTGCTTTCGGCTGACGGCGGCCATGCCTATCTAATCTCGCGCGACGGCAAGCTGCACGTGTTGGCGATTTCTGATGGCGACTCACGCGATGCGGATGCCGCTTCGCGTATTACCGAGGAGCGCGTAGTTGACCTTGGCCTTACCGGCTGCGCGTGCGCGCCTACGATGCTCGACGGCAAACTGATTATCGGTGGCGAAGTCAATGGCGGCTCAGCGCTTGCTATCGTTGACCTGAACAACAACTTTGCCACGACGCTGGTCACGACGGCGGACGGCTCTCAACTGCCAGCCGGACTTGGTGGCATCAAGGGCGCTCCGCTGGTGAGCACTCAGGCAGATGGTACGTATGTCTACTTCACGGTTAACTACGGCGAGAGCTCTGACTACGTTAACTACACCTCGGGCGGCGGCGTATATCGTTACAAGTTGGGTGACGCTGAGGCTTCTGGTGTGTTTAGCGCAACAGGCCACAACAATTACTGTGACTCGCCAATCGCTTGTGATGCCCAGGGCAACTTGTACTACATCAACGACTCTGGCACGCTGTTCAAGCTGAATGCTGGCGTTAAGGTATCGTTTAGCGCTGGCGAGGGCTCCAAGGTGGATTTCCAGACCACGGCTGCCAACGGCTCTATTACCAAGCCTGCCGACCCGACGCGCGAAGGCTACTCCTTCGCCGGCTGGTACACCGATGCTGCTTGCACCAAGGCGTATGACTTTAGCGCTGCGGTGACGGCCGATATGACGCTGTATGCCAAGTGGGTCAAGAATGTTGTTAACCCTGGTGGTAACGGCGGCTCTGGCTCCAACGGCGGCAATGGCGGTTCGGGTAATGCCGGTGCTGGTTCCGGCTCCGGCAACGGAACGAGTGGCCAGCAGAGCGGCGGCGCTGTTGCTCCGGGTCAGAAGCCGGTGTCTGCCACGACCGCGACGGAGACCAAGAACGGCAAGGATTCCAAGAAGGATTCCGGCAAGGACGGCAAGAAGGACGACAAGAAGGACGACAAGTCCAGCAAGTCCGGCTCCAAGTCCGACACGGGTACTGCCGCTACGACTACCGCTAAGAAGTCCGCTGAGGCTCCTGTGCAGCAGTCTGGCTTTAATCCACTTGCCATCGTTGGTGTTGCGGCCGGCGTGATCGGGCTTGCGGTCATCGGCGTGTTCGTGTTTACCAAGCGTCGGTAGGTGAGGGCCGTGTCCAATAAACCTCAGGACGCCGACTCCAAGCAGCCCGACTCGTCGTTCATTCAGCTCGACGATGCAAAGCAAAAGGGCGCCGCTTCGGCGGCGTCCGCCCCTCGGCGAAAGGCACTCGTTGGCGTCCTGACGGCCGCCTGCATCGTGTTGATTGTCGTCTCGCTTGGCTTTGTTCACCCTTCCGTCAGCGGCGCATGGTCCATCGACTGGATTGTCCGGACCGTGACAGGGGAGAGCGTTGTTGCCAAGGATGCGTCAGTTTTCGGCTCGACTACCGCTTCGGGCAAGGCTGGGTCCAAAGACTCCAAACCTTCGGACAATGCGAAGGACGGGTCGAAGGATTCGGGTGAATCTGATTCCAAGGACAAGTCTGAATCTTCGGACAAGAAGTCGGGCAAGGAATCGAAGGAGAAGAAGTCCGATGGCAAGGACGGCAAGACGTCCAACAACGCGTCTGCCGGACAGGGCTCTGAATCCACTGGTGGATCGAGCTCTTCTGACGGCTCTTCTTCGGGTGGCGGCTCGGCGTCCGGCGGTGGGTCTGCATCCAACAGTGGCAGCGCCTCTGCTGGCAATCAGGGCGGCTCGCAGCAGCCTGGCTACGTCACGGTGACGGTTTCGGTCACATCGAGTGCCGTGGGTAATCCTGTGTCTTCCAGCGGTACCTTCACCTTTAACAAGGGTGCCACGGTCTACGATGCCCTGTGCGCCCTGGGTCTCTCTGTAAATGCGCACGGCTCATCGTACGGCACGTATGTCGCCGCTATCGGTGGTTTGGCCGAGAAGGAGCACGGTGGTACAAGCGGCTGGATGTATTCCGTTAACGGCGTAACGCCCAACACGGCTTGCAGCAACTACGTTCTCTCCAACGGTGACAGCGTCGTCTGGTATTACGTAACGGGCTAAATGCCTTGACATAGCGCATGGAGCGGGCGGTTCGGACAAACATCCGAGCCGCCCGTTTTTTAATGCGAATGGGATGCGGTTTCCAACTAGGGCTCAACCGAAAATTGCATCCCACTCTGAAGGCGAATTCTGGGATGCGGTTTCCGCACCAGCGTCCATTGGGAAATGGCATCCCGTTCTGGACGGTCAGACCGGGATATAGTTTCCCGATGGGGCGGGGTTCGGAAAGCGTGTCCCACTCTGAGGATTCATTCCGGGATGGACTTTCCGCATGGGGGCACATCTGGAAACTGTGTCCCATTCTGCCGCTGTGGCCCGTTTTGCACGCCTTCCTCGGCATGATCCACAAACAAAAAAACCGGCTGGAACGAGAATTCCAACCGGTTATACCTTCAAGCAAATGTCGAACAAACTACGACTGCGCGCCCTCGAGGAAGAAGCGGCGACTAAAGTAGTTGTACCAGGTGACCAGGAACGTGGCGATGGCCTTCATGGCCTGGTAGCCGATGCTCAAAAACGTGACGCCCACAAACATGTACAGGTCGTTGAGGCCCAAACCAATCACCGACAGGATGGTGAAGATCGTGAACTCGCGCTTGCGGCTCATACCCTCGCGATGGTCGAACACGTACTTCATGCTGAGCCAGTAGTTGACCACGACGGACGTGATAAACGAGATCGTGGTGCTCATCAAAAAGTCGAGATGGAACAGCTCGACGAGCGCAATGAGCATGCCCCAGTCGATGCCAAAGGAGATAAGACCCACGACAGCGAACTTGAGGAATTGCTTAGTATGAGGTTGTGCCAGTGCCTTGCGCACGTAATCACATCCAATGCGTTGATGAATCGAGCAGAGGATACTTTAGAGCTTTTGCAAGGGAAACGTAAGGGCTTTGCCAAGAACTATACGAACTCGCCAAATTTGCAAGAGACAATCCGCAAACGTTGTAAATCCTTCCGTAAACGAGCAAGGCCCACGAACAACGCAGCGCTCGACGCACGTCGTCCGTGGGCCCCGTAGCTGTGCGGGAAAGCCGAGCTACTTGGTCTCCTCGCCCTCCAGGAAGATCTTTCGGGTCACAAAGTTGTAGATCATGACGAGCGCGGTGGCGCAAATCTTGGCGATATTGGCCTCGAGACCCAGACCGGCGTTGAGCGCCAGCACGATGCCGTCGTTAAGCGCCAGGCCAATCACGGACAGCACGACAAAGATGATGAACTCGCGGCGGCGGCTCATGCCCTCTTTGTGTGCAAACACGTACTTCATGCTCGCGACGTAGTTGAAGATGAGCGAGACGATAAAGCCGCTGGTGTTGGCGATCAGGATGTTAAGGCCCAGACCGTAGTGGAGCAGATTCATGATGCCAAAGTCGATGACCGTGGCGACGACGCCGACGACGCCAAACTTCATGATCTGTGCAATGAGCTTTTGCATGGTACCTGCCTTAGGGTGGCGCCAGGGCGCCGTGGGGACGACAAACTCAGCAAGTTTAGCCAATCCCCGCGGGCGGGGCTAGGCGCGCTCCTCGATAGCACCGTTTCTATATGCATCGAGCAGCTGGCGCAGGTCCTTGATCTGGCTGCGGATCTTGGCGCCGGAATCGGTGTCGCTTACCATGCGGCGACGGTCTGCTTGGTCAAAACGGTTGGTCTCGCTTTCGATGTCCACGTTGCGCGTGAGTGCCTCGGCAACCGTCGTAAAGGCCCGGTGCGACTTGAGGCGACAGCCGCGCGAGCTCGAGATGAGCGTATAGCCGGCGATGCCCGTCTTGGGATGGTAGGCGCGGCAGAAGCCACCATCGATGACCAGCAGCTTGCCCTCGGCGCGGATGGGCTGCTCGCCCTTGGTGGTTTTAACGGGCGTGTGGCCGTTGATGATGTGGCCGGTCGGCGAACATGCCATGGGGACAACCCCGAACTCGCGCATGATGTCATCGCAGACCGAGGGCGACTTGGTAAGCGTAAAGTACGGGTCCATCGGCTCGGCCCAGGTGCTCTTATCGGCGATATAGGCGCGCTCAAAGGTGCGCACCAGGCGTCCGCTGGCGGGTGACTTAAAGCCGATCCACAGGTACCACATCCAGTCGAGGGCGTCGCGGTCGCCCATGCGCCAGGCGCGGCGGGCGATATGGTCGCAAAAATCGAGATAATCGTGGCCGGCGTGCCATGTGCCCAGGCAGTTCATGCTGCTAAAGGTGCCGTCCTCGTTGAGCGGCACACAGCCGTGGAACAGCAGGTTGCCGTTGGTGACCTTGTACATCGAGCCGTGGGAGTACAGGAAATCGATGTGGCGATGCAGGTGGTCGGCGGTGACGAACTCGGACACAAGCTTATCGATGATGTGCTGCTCCTGGGGCGTGAGCGTGTAGGGGTCCGTCGGGTCGACGGTGGGGAAATCGTTGGTCGTGAGCGGCCACACGCTGCCATCGGCGAGCGTGACCGTGCCGCTGTCGTGATCGATCTTGTCGAGCAGCAGGCGGTCGGTCATGTCGAACTCGGGGTGGCGCTGGATAATCTGGCCCTCGAGTTTAAAGAGCAACACGTTGATGGCCTTGATCAGCGGGGTGATGGATTCGCCGGCGGTGTAGGTGGCATCGGCAAAGGCGACAAGCTCGCGCAGCGAGATGCCGTAGTCGTTCTCGAGGATCTCGTAATTGTCGTAGCGCAGGTTGTTGCGCAGCACCGTGGCGATGCAGGCGGGCTCGCCGGCCGCGGCACCCATCCAAAGCAGGTCGTGGTTGCCCCACTGGATGTCGAGTGAATGGTAGGTGAGCAGGCGGTCCATAATCTTGGCCGCGCCGCCACCACGGTCGAAAATGTCGCCCACCAGGTGCAGGTGGTCGACGGCCAGGCGCTTGATGAGCGAGGCGAGCGACTCGATAAAGTCGTCGGCGCTCGCGGTCTCCAGGATGGACTCCACGATGCGCTCGTGATAGCGCACGCGATAGTTGTTCTCGTCCGGATGCGTGTGCAACAGCTCGTCGATGATGTAAGCGTAGTCGCGCGGGATGGCCTTACGCACCTTGGAGCGCGTGTAGCGGCTCGAAAGCGAGCGGGCGACCATGATGAGCTGGTCGAGCATCGTCTTGT
>ERZ1026866.718-NODE-718-length-19056-cov-4.081943_pt1 | contig 19056 bp, 12 predicted proteins | sample MGYA00380163_ERZ1026866 | MGnify/ENA primary metagenome ERZ1026866 (study PRJEB33269, sample SAMEA4719799) | human gut metagenome | biome: human-associated habitat; feature: organic feature; material: feces | place: Cameroon | collected 2013-10 ...
ATGTGCTACTGTGGCTCAGCTGGTAGAGCAGCTCACTCGTAATGAGCAGGTCGCCTGTTCGAATCAGGTCAGTAGCTCCAAGACAAAATCCCCGAAAAGTGGCTTCACGCCTCACTTTTCGGGGATTTTTCTTTTTGTTTTTCTTCCCGCTTTTACCAAGAAAAGCGCCTTAATTACCCTTGTTTCCCTTAAAAGGTTCTAAATTGGTGGCGCAACAGGTGGCGCAAAGTGGCGCACCTCTGCCCGTCAGTTCACACGCTTTTTCTTCTCGCCCATCCATGCATCCGCCTGAATGGCAGCCGCCGTGAAGCTGTTGTTCTTCCACCAGCTCACCAGTGCGGCCACGGTGGTGATGCCGGCCGTCACCAGCTGTTCCACGGTCTGGCTCTCGATGGGCAGGATGGGCTTGCCCATGGCGCTCAGCACCTGGTTTGTCAGCGCCAGCAGCAGCACAGCCGTGCGGGCAATGGTCCCTGCGGAAATGTGATCGTTACTCATGTTCGGTTCCTTTCTGCCCTTCCGGGCCTTCCGATCTCTGTTTCAAAATGTCCACGGCCTTGGTGATGACCGCCGGGATCGGCAGCCCCATCAGGCCCGCGTTCTCGATGATGCTCAGCGTCTCGTTGCAGATAAAGCCGATCACCACCGCGTCCCGCACGAAGCTGGTCGCCATCACGGCATCCAGCCTGCAAGCCACCAGCACGATCAGCAAGGTCTCGCCCTTGCGGCACAGCCCCTTCCACCCGGCACGGCTTTCCAGCGCGCCGGTCTTGCTTTTCGGGCTGGCATGGAACACCCCCGCCACGATCAGGCCGGTAATGTAGTCAATGGCCATAAAGATGATCAGTGTCTGCAGCGCGGCGTCCCAGCCGCCGAATAAGCTGGCGATCACCCCGCCCAGCGCGCCCACAGCCACACAGAAATAATCCTTCACACGCTCACCTCCTCTCAGCCGGTCCACCGGCTCTTGGCGGCCCGGACGTCCACATGCACCCAGCCCTTGGCGCGGCCCGTCTTGACCGGGTAGCGGCCTACGCCACCCCATGCGGGCATCAGGCTCTCAGCGTAGGCGGCCACGTCCTCGACGCTGGTGTCTGCCACCTGGATGTCTGCCGCACGGCCCAGCAGGTGCTGGCTGCTCTTAGCGCCGCCCACTTTGGCGTTGTGCTCTGCCGTGCGGTAGCCGCTGGTGATGGTCACCGCCTTGCCGAAGTGCTCCCGGATGCACTGCAGCAGCACCACAAGGCCCTCGTCAATGAGGATGGTGTCACTGCCATCCCGGCAGCGGAACTCCCGCACCGCGAAGCCGGGTGCAAGTTTCTTTGCACCGTCCTTCTTCAGGCTGTACTGTTTGATTGCCATATTGTACTACGTCCTTTCCATATAAATATCAGCTTGACAATAGCGGATATATCCGCTATACTGTGTATAGGATAAATCCACTATTATTAATGTACCGTGAAGACTACCTTGAACGAAAGGAGAATTTTCGATGAGTGAATTTACTGAACTTCTTAATGAGCGGATGAAAGACCCCGAATTCAAGAAAGAATGGGACGCCCTCGACCCGGAGTTTTCCGTCATTGAAGCCATGCTCAAGGCCCGCCGGGAAGCCGGTCTCACGCAGAAGCAGCTTTCCGAGCGCACCGGCATTGCCCAGACCGACATCAGCAAACTGGAACGCGGCAATGCAAATCCTTCTCTCCGCACGCTGCAGCGTCTGGCTGCCGGAATGGGCATGAAGGTCAAAATCGAATTTGTTCTCGCAAAGTAACCCCACAGCAGACCGTCTTCGGGCGGTCTGCTTTTTTCATGTCACAGGTACTTATAGCCAAAGACGTTGAAGTAAACTTCGTTCGGTCCCTTGCCGGAATTGTTCTTGCCCGCAAGCTGCAAAACAGTGACCGAAAGCGTTCCATTGCTTGAAAACGCCACATCGGCAGAAACACTCTCCGTTACGTTTGCTCTCGCGCTTCCGCCGCGTGCCACCCGATAGGTTCCAAAATCCGGCGCGACTGCCACACTGCCGCCAGAGCTGGAGCTGGATGTAGTGTATCGTTTGATGGCAGCAACTTCTGCGAAGTCCGCGTCCGGCATGACACAGGTCACTGTGACATCCTTTGTGTCATAATTTTCTGTATTTCTCGCATGCATTTTGCTGCTGTACACCAGTTTGCCATCCATGTTCATCATCCTTTCCAGCCTTTGAAGTTTGCTGTCGATTTCCTCTTTACTGTAACCGCCTTCCACACCGTTCAGCGTTCCGTCCTCCTCAACACTGAGGTTCTCCCCCACCTTCACCAGACCCGGCGTGTCCGCCGTCGCGGTCGGGATGGTGTAGCTTATCTGCTTCCCGCTGCCAAGGGTCAGGGTCAGCGTCCGGCCGTTCAGGGCAACGTTCTTCACATACGCTGCGCTGCCCTCCTCCACAGCCCCCACGTCGGCCGCCGTCATCGGCGTGTCCTTTCCGGTGCCGCCGTGCTCCACGGCCAGAACGCCGGTCATGTTTTCCAGGCTCGTGGTGTCCTTCGTCTGCAGGGTCTGGGTGCTGCCGTCGCCAAAGGTCAGCGTCAGCGTCTGCCCCACAAGACTCACAGCCTTCACATACGCCCCGCTGCCTTCCGGCACCGCGCCCAGGTCGTCGGCGGTCAGGGTCACAACGCCGCCCTTGCCGTTCACGCTGCGCACCGCCCCGTCCGAAGGCGCGGTCAGCTCCGCCCGCTCCGCCGCCGCTTCGGCCCGGCCTGCATCGCTTTCCGCGCTCTGCTGCGCCACCACTGCCTGCGCGGCCGCCGTCTGGGCCGTGTTCTGCGCCATCTGCGCAATGGCCGCATCCCGGTTCGCTGCAGCGGCACTGTTCCGCGCCTCTTTCGCACTGTTCTGCGCGCTGTTGGCGTAGGCCAGCACCTGCGCCACAAAGGTCTCGTACTGCGTCGGGCTGATCTCGGCGTCGCCGTCGGTGGCAAGCGTCTCGTAGCAGTCGTATTTTGTCGGCCGGGTCAGCGCCCGGTAGCCGTCCTCGCCCAGGGCCAGCAGCATCCAGCTGCCGCACTTCGCGGCCGTGAACGCCTTGCCCACCGCTACACTGTGTTCTTCGTCCAGCAGGATCGGCGCAGGCAGCGTGCCGTCCTGCTGCTGGATGTGCAGCGTCACGCTCTTGCCCTGCCACTCCTCCGGCAGTTCAAAATAAAGCCGCTCCACGTTGGCGCTGGACTGCCCGCCCAGGTGCAGCACCCGCATCTCCGGGCAAAACTCCACCCCGCTGAATTCCTTTCGGATGATCTTCACCCGCATGTTTTTTCCCTCCTTCCGTCTTGTGTCCAGCGTATCACAAATCATGCCGGTGCAACACTGCGGACTTTTTCGCTGGCCGCTGCTCCAACAACTCCTCCCTGTTTCGGCCGCAGGCCGCGGTCGTCGTTGTTGCAGACTTTTTGTGTTTCGGCCGCAGGCCGCGGTCGTCGTTGTTGCAGACTTTTTCTATCACGCACAAGGCCCCGGCGCGATTCGTTTCACGCCGGGGGCCTTTCCTGTCCTTATTTCAGCAGATCGTACCGGTCAAACTCGCCTTCCTTCTGTGCCTCCTTTTCTGCCTTCTTCTCGGCCTGCTTCACCCAGCCGTCCAGCGTCTTCTGCTCGTACAGCGCGTTCCCGTCTTTGTCGGTCAGGGCCAGCAGCATTTCCGCCAACTGCTCCCGGTCGTAGTCGCTGCCGTCCACATAGTCCGCCTTGGCCGCCTTCGTGATCTCATTTTTCACACTGGATGGCTTCTTGCCAGCCTCCACCAGCCGGTCGTACTCCTCCTGTACGCTCTCGCTGCTGCCGCCGCCCACGGCGTCCCGCAGGCCCGCATAGATGCTGCTGTCCTTGTCGTATCCCTTCTCGGCCTTCAGCAATTCATTGCTCACTGCGTCCACCGCTTTCACCACACAGTCGTGTGCATCGCTCCACTCACCCCCAAAGGTCTGCTGTATCTCGTCGGTCATCTGGTCCACCAGTTCCTTGCGCGTTTCCCAGTGGTCGGCGTTGGTCTCCTTTGCCGCCTCGGTCACCCGGGGTTCGTACTGCTTCAGCCGCTTTTTCATCTGGTCGTACATCTTATTCTCCTGGATGCTCCCAGCTTCCACCATGTCGTCCAGTTTCGCAATGGCTGCCTTCGCTTCCACGCTGTCCCCGTTCAGGTACGCATTGTACAGCCGGTCGTACTGGCCGGTGGCGCTGGCGGGCAGGCTGTCAAAGTTGCCGTATTTACCGCTCTTCTTCCAGTCCTGCAGGGTTCCGTACCAGCCTGCTGCCGCTTCCGCAAATTTCTTTCCGTTTGCATAGGGCACGCCCAGCGCCTGCAAACCGGCTTCCACTACGTTCCCGGCCAGTGTCCACAGCTTCCGGTCGTGCTTTTCCACCTCTTCCTCGTCCATGCCGCCGGTGTCCTTCCGCAGCTCGTAGGCAAACTTTCCGGCCGCAGCCGCAAATTCGTTCACAAGTCCCAGGTTTGCCGCACTCACTACATCGTAGTCGTTGCCGGTCACCGCATTGCTGGCAAAGCTGTAAACTTCACTTCCGTACAGTCCCGTGCCTGCAAAGCTTTCCATGCACAGTTCTCCGAACCGCTTCAAAAGGCTTTTCAGGGTCATATCTCCGTTTTCATCCTGCAGGTTCTTCCACCGGTGCAGCAAAAATCCCATGCCCATCTTCACCAGTGCAAAGGTCACGGTCTGTACTGTCTGGCTTGCCACTGCCCGGCGCAGCTGCTGCCCTGCCCGCTGTACTTCCGCTTTGTTCTCCGCGCTGCTTTCAGCCCTGTACCGCTCCGCCTGTGCCTTGTAGTTGCCCACGGCATCCGCCAGAATGCCGTAGTTCTGGAAGCGCTGGGTGGTAAACATGGTCAGTGCCTTTGCCATGCCGTCCGGGTTGCGCTGGATGCCCGCCCGCTGCATCACAGTGTAGTTGGGTTGGGTCTGCTCGATCACCTTCTGATAGGTGCGGTTCACCGCTTCCCAGTAGGCCGGGCTTCCGGTCACCTCCGCGCCCTCAAATTCCGCCGTGTGGTTCTGCACATACCGCTTGCTGCCTTCCCACAGCGCTGCCACCGTGATCTCGTCCATGCCGTTGATCCAGCCGGTCATCCAGTTCGGCAGCTTGTCCATGGCCTTCTCGGCCACTGTTTCGCTCTGTCCGATGCTGGCAAGTTCGCCCTTCTGGCTGCCGCGCTTGCGCCAGTCCAGCAGCACGTCTCCGTGCTCATTGATCTCCGCTTCCAGCGCCGCCCGCTGTTTCGGCGAAAAATTCTTCACAAAGGGCACCACTGCTGCCATGGTGTCGCCGCCCAGCACCGCCGCTGCCGTCGGCAGGCTGGCCGCCTGTGCCAGCGCAACGCCCGGGTTCAGGGTCAGCACAGCGCCTGCATACTTGCCGCTCAGGTTTCCCAGCCATTGCAGGGTGCTCCTGCGCTTGCGGGGCTTTGTCTGCAGGTCGGTCAGCAGATCGTTGATGTAGCTCACCGCGTCTCGGCCCCACTGCTCCTTGATGATGCCGTTCTTCAGGTTTGTGAGCCCTTCCTGTGTCTCCACGCTGCTGTTCAAAATCTTCTGCACATCCCGGATGGGCGCTGCCAGGCCCGCATAGGCCGCCGTGTCCCGCAGGCTGCGCTGCACCACACTGCTGCACTCCTCCAGCAAAATGGGCTGGCTGCTCTTGACGCGGTTCTTCAGAAAGCCCCGGCCCTCAATGGTCGCGTCCAGGTTCAGCCCGTCGATCTGGGTCGCCAGCACCGACCGGTCCACCGCGATGGGGTAATAGTTCTTCACGGTGGCCCGCTGGTAGCCCACCAGCTGCAGGCTGGTCTCGTTGATGAGCTTCGTGGTGTAGTGGTCAAAAAACTCCTTCATGTCCGCGCACCACGCCCGGTCGTAGTCGCTCATGGCCGCTTCCACAGTCTGCAGGATGCTGTCCGCCGTGGGCGTGCCGTCCGCATTTGTCAGCATGCCCAGGTGCACGGTCTGGCCTTTCTGGTACGCCTGCTCAATGTCCCCCTTGCTGTAAAGCTTTGCATCCGGGATCACAAAGCCGCCGTTCATCAGGTGCTCGATGCTGTCCTTGTTCTGCAGGTGCATGTACAGGCTGCACAGCTGCGCGTGGGTCAGCGGGGCCCGGTTGCCCTTTCCGTCCGTCAGGCCCACTTCCACAAGGTCTGCGCCCGGGCCTGCAAAGGCCTGCATCTCCTTCACATGCTCTTTTCCGGTCACGTTGGCAAAAAGCTTTTCGCCTTCCACGGTGATCTTCGTCTGCCGGTACTGGCCGTCGTTCAGCATGTTGGCCATCTTTTCCATCTGGCCGTTCTTCGCGTAGCCGCCCAGCATACGGAAGACCCGCTGCCCGCCCAGCATGTCCAGCTGATACTTCGTCAGCAGATTGCGCATGCCGTCCAGCTTTCCGCCGGGGTGGTTGCCCTTGCTCTGCCGCACCTCGCTGGCTGCGCCTTCCGCGATTTTGCTCACTTCCTCGGCCTTTGCCAGGCTCAGCGTCTTGTTTGCGTTCTTGATCACATGCAGCGTGCTGCTCGTGATGGCTTTTAGCATCCGCATCTGATCCACCGTCATGGGCAGATAGGTGCGGTTCTCGGTCTCCTGGATGCGCCGCTGCAGCCGCTCCTGCAATGCCCGCGCCTTCTCGCTGTCCGGCAGCGCCTCGGCTTCGGCCAGCTGTTCGTGCAGCCGGGTCAGCTTTGCGTCCTTTGTCGCCTGCAGGTCATCCCGCAGCGTCTGGATCAGGGTATCCACGCCGGTCTGCTTCCATTCTTCGGTCATGGCATTGGGGCTGTTCTCACTGCCCGCGCTCTGCCGGATCTGGTCCTGCAGCCTCGTCAGCTGGTTCACGGCCTTGTTGTTCAGAATGGTCATGTCCGCCAGCTTCGCCACCTGCGCCGCCGCGTCCACAAGATTTTTCTGCACATACTTGTCCTTGCTGGGCCGCAGCAGCATCTGGTTCAGCTGGGCCGCGTTCTGCCGGATGCTGCGCTTCAGCTCGTCCATCTTCCGCGCGTCCCGTGCCCGCTGCACCCGCTTTTCGGCCACTGCTTTTGCAATGGCAATGTCCTCGTCCCGCTGCTGGCGTGCTGTCTCAATGGCAACGGCATTTCGCTGCGCCTGTTTCTGTTCAAAGGCTGCCCGCTTGCGCTCGTTGTCCGCCTCCCATTCCATGATCTCATTTTCCTGTACCAGCAGCGAGTATTCCGCCTTGTCCGCGCGCTGCTTCTCCTGCCGCAGCTGCCACGCCAGTTCGTTTTTCTCACTGCGCAGCTTCTGCATTTCCAGCTTTGCTTCGTCCAGCATCTCCTGCCGTTCGGCCTTCATGCGCTTCACTTCCTGCTTCATCTCCCGCTCGTAGCTTTCCCGCAGGAAGGTCAGCTTTTCGTTCAGGTTGCCCACGTTGGAAGTATCCACGCCCAAGGTCTCCAGATTCTCGTCCAGCAGCTTTTCAGCCTGTGCGTTCTGTCGCTGCAGCTCAGTCATCTGCTGCACCTCGGCGCTCTGGTTTGCCGCACGCCGGTTCTCGTACATCCGGCGGTTGAACTCCCGCTGCTGCGCCTTCTGCACGCCCTTCAGACCCTTTTCCACCTCAGCGGCCCGCTCCTCACTGCCCGCGGCCGCTTTCGCCACCTGCAGGTTGTGCTGCTGGATGCCCTCAAAGATGGCCTGGGCGTCGGTCATCTCCGGTGTGTTCAGGATGTCCCCGATGATCCGGCCCGCCAGCTCCACCTTGGCGTCCTCATACTCGGCGTCGTCTGCAAACCTGCTCTGCGTCGTCGGCTTGATAGCGTCGTGCAGGTTCATCAGCACGCTCAGCCATTCGGTGCTTTCCATGCTCATTGCACCGTCCACACCGGCCTGCTGCGCCGCTGCCTTCCACAGCGCCTTCGCGCCGTCGCTGGTGCCGCCCACGGCCCGGTAATCGTTGATCACGCTGTCATACTGCTCCACGGGGTTGCCGTCCCGCACGCCTTCGGCCTGCCGCAGGCTCACGCCGTGCTTCCGGGCCTCAGCCACCGCTGCGCTCCAGCTGCCGTAAGCTTTCACCAGTTCTGCCTTTGCCTGTCCCGTCTTGTTCACGGTGTATTCCAGTTTATGCAGCTCCGGGTATTCGTCCCACAGCTCGCTGTTGCGGTAGGTTGCCCCGTCCAGAATTTCGCCTGCCAGCGTTTCGCTCAGCGCCTGGCCCTTCTCCATGTCCGCGCCGTCCGCTTTCAGGTACTCCACCAGCACTTCGGTCTCCCGTGCAAGCTTTGCCCGGTCCACCTTGCTGCCGTTGGCCTTTGCCCAGCGGCTGGCCAGCCCTTCAATGTTGCTCTGGCTCACCTTCACGCCCCGTGTCAGCCCAAAGAACTGGCTCAGCGTGTCCAGCGCTGCCGCCTTGTCCGCAATGGCCCGGCTCGCCGTCTGCTGGTCGTTCTTCTTCGCGTCCCGGCTGGCCTGCTCTGCCAGCTGATAGCGGAACTTCGCAAGGCCGCTTTCCTGTGCCAGCTCTCCGGTCCGGTAATAGTCCCGGATTTCCCGCACTACGCGGTCGGCGTCCACGCGGCCGCTGTACTCCTTGCTGGCTGCCACCCGGCCGTCCGCGGTGGAGATGTCCAGCGTGAACTGCCTGCGTGCACTGCCCAGCTCCTGCGCCATTCGCCGGATCTGTTCCAGCTGCTGCGCAGTGGGTGCCACGTCTGCCGAAAGGTCGATGCCAGGTCCCTCGGCCATCACGCGCACGTTGCCGTCCAGCAAAAATTCATTTAAGGCTTCCGTTCCAGTCTTTACCTCCGCCGGGCCGAACACACTCATGATTTCCCGGTGGTCGGTGTCCCGGGTGCGGTCATTCTGGGCAAAGTTCAGCATCTGACCGTCCGGCAGGATGTACCCCGCCCGTTTGAAATCCTCGGTCGTACCGAACTGTTCCTTTGCCAGTGCGCGGCGGTATTCCGCCTTGCTGCCGTAGGCTTCAGCCTTTGCATCATACGCCGCCTGTTCTGCCTTGCCATTTGCCGCTCTTTGTTGCTGCATCCGGGCACCAGCCGCTTTGATCCGGTCGTCCAGCGCGGCGCTCTGGTCATCCAGCTGCGCCATGCGGGCATTGTAGTCTTTGCGCTTTGCAAGGTAGCTCTGGTATTCTTCGCTGTCTCGGTAGGCTTTCGCTTCTGCAGAAAAAATCCCCAGTGCCTTTTTCTTGGCCTCGATCTCTTTCACGGCATCGCTTTCCAGCCAGGCGCTGCGTTCTTCCTTCAGCGCCCGCCGCTGCTCGTCCAGCTGGCGCTGTTCATCGCGCAGCTTCGTCAGCTCGTCCGCCTCGCTCAGCTGATACCGTACATTTTTCTTCAGCGTCCCGTTATTTCCCTTGTTTTCGGCGGTTTCCTGTGTTATACTTGTGTCAGAAGATACTTCCTGAGCAGCCATAGCGCTGCTCCGCACATCCATCGGGAGATGTGTGGGAGTATCTTCTTTTTTTGTCGGTTTTCCGGCATCGTCAAATGTCACATAACTACCATCCGACCAACACACTTCGTGTGTATAAAAAGCTTTTCTGCCGTCTTCTCTTGTGTAAGAGTTCACAATTACCGCTTCGTTGATTCTGGTTTCATCCATAATTACCGGCCCAGCAAAAACATATGTGTCATAGCCCTTGCCTTGCCAGTTTTTTTCATATCCAATCTGATTGCCGTTACGAATCACTCCCGGAATAGCTGCAACCGCAGCCTGCTTTGCTGCACTATTTCCATGACGCACTGTTTTATTCGCGCCATAATGCTTTAATTCAACGATTCCAAAGTTTTCTCTTTCCACTTTATTTCCGATCGAATCGAAAAAAGCATCAATGTTCTCAACATTCTCCCTCGCGTTTTTCCCGAAATTCACCTCATTTCCACGGATTTCCGCTACCGGCTCCATTTCTTCCAGTTCACCCAGATGATCGTTCATCTGTTCTGTCAGAGACTCGCTGTCCTCATGCAGCTTGAATCGTGTTCCTTCCGCCGCACCCTCGCTCTTGAGGGCTGCGGCGTTTTCTTTTGCGGCCCGCAGGCTGTCCATAGCCTTTTCCGCGTGGGCAAAGTATTCGTCCTGCAGCACCCGCTTTTCCGCTTCGGCCAGGCGCTGTGCCCGCAGGGCTGCTTTGTTCTCCGGGTCCTTGGCCAGCACTTCCTTTGCGCGGCTCACGATGTCGCTCAGCAGCTCCTTCACCTTGTTCATCACTTTGCGGATGGTGCCTGCCCGGCCCGCATTCTTCTCAGCCTGCTGCCGCTGGAACTCCACCCAGCGCTTGAAGCTCGCTTCATCGCTGAAGATGCCGCGCCAGGCGTCCGCCACCAGTTCTTCCGCCGCCTGTTCATAGGTCAGGCCCTGCTGTGCATAGTCCGCAGCTTTCTCCCGGATCATCGCGTCGATGTTCTCATAGCCCTCGCTCTTTGCCAAAAATTCCAGCGCGTGCTGCTGCAGTGCCTGTGCGCCTTCGGCGTCCAGCGAGTTGTACCAGTGATAGTCCTCGTGCAAAATGGTGCCGAACACGTCCTCGGCACTGTCTGCAAAATAGATTTGTGCCACCTCGGTGTCTACATAGGCTTTCACCCGGTCATTGCCCTGCAGCACCGTCTTCAGCACTGCGTCGGTGTCCGTAGCCCGGGCGTTCAGCTCGATCAGCTGGGTGCCCACGTCGTTTGCCGTGCGCATGGTCCCCTTATAAAGCACCCGTCCGCTGCCGCTGGTGCTCTTTTCGGTCAGTTCTCCGCCCAGAATCCCCCGCTGCATGCTCCCGGCTTCCATCTCGCCGTGCCCCTGCAGCCACGCCAGCTGTAAAGCCTGCCTGCCGCCGTCCTGTGCCAGCACATACTCGGTGTTCACCGCAAGCCCGTTCATGCCCTGCGCCAGCTCCATGGCCTTGTCAAAGGTGGTCACATCTTCCATCTGGCCCAGACGGTACAGACTGCTGGCTGCGGCCGCATACCTCTCGGCATCTCCAATGCCCACCGGCATGTTTTTGCTGATGGTCTCGCTCGCCGCATCCGACACCTTCCAGCGGGTCAGCTCCTGCTGCACCTGCCGCTGCTGCACGCTCTGGCTCTGCTGCGTCAGGCCGTAGGTCTCCCGCAGCCCGCTGTGCTGTTCCGCCGGGCTGCTTTCCACCGTTTCCCCGGTGTTCTCCACAGCGGTCTGCTGTGCAGCTGGGCTTTCCGCCTGCGCCTGCCGGTGCAGCTGTTCCGGGTCAAACAGCAGGGTCTTCGGGTCTTCCAGGTCCACTTTCTGCACTGCTTCAGTCCCGTCGGCAAAGCGCACCGTCATGGTGTCGTTGCTCAGGCTCACGCTGTAGCCCTGCCCGCTTTCTTCCAGCTGCGCCGGGCTCTCCGCTGCCGCTGCTTCCGCAATTCCGGCCGGCTTTTCCTCGTTTGCCGCTGTAGTTTCTGCAGGTGCAACCTGGGTGCTCTGCTGCTGTGCTGCCAGTTCCCGCAGCGTCTGCCGCGTCTTTGCCGCTGTCTCCGGCAGTTCCATGCCGTATTCTTCCGCAAACGCCGCACGGTTTGCTTCATTCGCGGCATTCGGGGTAAACAGGTTGATGGTTTTTCCGGTCAGTTCCCCGTCCGCCATGGCAGCGGCCAGCTGCCGCACCGCCGGGTTTTCGCTGCGCACCATCTGTGCCGTGCTCTGTGCGTCCGTCACTTTCGTTGCTTCCTGCGCCATCTCTGCAGCCTGCTGTGCCTGCATGTCCGCCGGGCTCAAGGCTTCCCCCTCGGGGGAAGCCGCCTGCGCGCTTTCTTCCTGCGCCTGCTGCCCGCCCGCTGCCGCATCAAGCCGGGCGTTCATCTTGCCCAGCCCGGTGCCCACAGCGCCGCCCAGCGCACCGGAAGCGCCGCCGGTCAGGCCGCTTTCCACCGCGTTCAGGAAGGTGTCTTTCTTGAACAGGTTCTGTGCCGCGTCACTGTCGCCCAGCGCCGCGTCAATGGCCATGTCCGCATAGGTCTCCACAAAAGCCTGCATGGCGTTGTCCACACCGCCCGAGACGGCGTTTGCGATCACCGGGTACTGCTGTGCCAGCGGGCCGTTGTCCGCCACACTGCGCACCAGGTCTGCCAGCTTCCCCGCCAGCGTGTCCTTTGCGTAGTCCGTACCCATGGTCTTGGCCAGGTCTGCCGCGCCCACACTGTTGATGGCCCATCCTGCGCCGAACTTCAGCGCACCGCCCGCCAGCGTCTTGCCCGCGCTGTCGCCCTTTTCCATGCTCTGGCCCATGCTTTCTCCGGCTCCCTGCAAGCTCAGCACCGGCAGTACCATCGCCGGGTCGATGCTTGCGACCACAAGGTTCTCGCCTGCGCTGGAAACAATGCCCAGTGCCTTCTGCGCCAGCGGTGAAAGGCCGCTCATCGCTGCGCCGGTCAGGTCCTGGCTGCGCTTGTGCAGCTGGTAGCCCACACTCTTTTCCGGGTCAACGGCATCCTTCACCTCGGTGGCCGCATACCGGCTGCGCATGTCGTCGATCTCGCCCTGCGTGTATCCCTTTGCGATCAGCTCAGCGTCGCTGTACTTCGGGCTTCCGTTGGTGTCCACCGTGTCCACCAGCTTGAACAGCTTTTCCTGCCGAGCGTCTCCTGCCAGGCTTTCTTTCAGGGCATCCCGGTTCTTCTTTGTCGCGCTGCTGTTCTTCACGGCCTGCACCGCATTTTCGCCCATCTGCAGGCCGCCTGCGGCAAATTCTTCCGCAATGCCGCCGATGGTGTTCGACGTGCGCCGTACCGCACGCTGCCACGCGGGCAAGGCATCGAAATCCCGGATGTATGCCTTTGCCTCGTTGATCTCGGTCTGCGTGTATCCCTTTGCCTGCAGTTCCGCGTCGGTGTAGTCCCGCTTCCCGGTGCTCTGGGTCGTGGGGGCACTGGCCATAGCGCCGGTTCCGTCCTGTGCCTGCATCGCGTTGCCGCGCTGGACATAAGGCTGCTGCTCCCCGGTACCGCCCCGGATCAGGTTTACCAGTTCCCGGTGTTTCGGGTCCGCATCCATCCACTGGTTCAGTTCATCAAAGCGGTCGGGCTCGCTGTTTTTGGCAAAATCCTCTTTTGCTTCTTGTGCCGTGCGTGCATACCAGTCCACCCGTTTTCCGTCGCCCACCGCAATGGTCTGTTTCAGCGCATCTGCATTCGGTGCGCTGTTCACTGCGCCGTATCCGCTCTGCAGCTGCATCGCGCCGCCGGTTGCTGCATACGGCTGCCGCTTTTTCTCGGTCGGCTTCACCGTACCGCGCACCTGCGCCGCCGGGGTGCTGCTGCCAACCTTTCCAAGCCATTCCGGCTGTGCCGTGCCGCCCCGGGTGCCGTTTCTCTCGCTCTGGGTCCCGCTGCCCGGCACCTCCAGCTGCAGCTTCGGGTTCGTGCTGCCCATCATCTGCGCCAGCACCTGCCCGCCCAGACTGCCCCCGGTGCTGCTCTGGCTGCTGCCCGTGTTCGTCCGGGCGCGGCGGGTCTCGGTGCTGGTCCCCGCACTGCGGTTCTCCCATGCTTCGGTGGTCCGTTTCCCGGTGCTGCCGCCCCGCAGCGCATCGATTTTCTCCGGCGTCCAGCCGCTGCCGGTGCCTGTACTCCGGCTCCCCGCAGCGGTGCTGCTGTGTGCACTGCTGCTTCCGGTTGTGCTGCCCGCCGTGCCGTTCTTGCCCTTGCGCAGTTCGTCAATCTCTTTTGCTGTCCAGCCCATATGCTCACCTCATCATTTCGTTCCGAGCCACTCATAGTCGATCTGGTTCATGATGCTCGATACCAGGTCACTGGAAAGGCCCAGGCCGCTGTCATTTGCCAGTGCGCTGGCGATCTGGCTCTGGCTGTAGCCGCTGTTGGCCAGCTGCCGCGCCTTGTACATGCCCTGTTCATACGGTGTGCCGTTCGCCTTGCCCGGGTTGCCCGTGCCGGTCAGCCGGCCGATGCGCCCTGCATCGGCCAACACTTCGGTGTAGTAGTCGTAGCTCGCATCTGTCGGCTTCATCGTGTTGTACTTGGTCAGCATCGTGTTCAGCTGCGGCTGCGTGTATCCGGCCGCTTTGCCCGTGCCGGTGCTCCCGCTCTTGCCGCTCGACCCGCTGCCCGAGCTCCTACTGCTGCCGGTCTTCGTGCCGTACTTCCGCTGCAGCTGCAGCTGACCGCTCAGCAGGTTCAGGTTGCTCTGGTTCTGCCGGTTTGCAATGGTGCTGTAATAGTCGATGCTGTTCGGGTCCAGCCCCACCGCCGTCAGATAGCTCTTGGCCGCCGTGTCGTAGCCGCTGCCTGCCAGACCCGCTGCCGTGGTCAGATAGGTCAGCTTATCCTGGTCCACCTGCGAAAGCCCCTGCCAGGTGTCCAGCATCGTGCTGTCCAGCCCGTATTTTGCCAGCAGCTGCGTTGCTGCGTCATCAAAACCGGCCTGCTTGTAGGCAGCCGCCTGCTGCAGTGCCGCCATCTGGTCGCTCAGCTCGTTCCGGGTCAGACTGTCATTGTACTGCCGCTCTGCGAAAGCGTTCTCCCAGTCCTGCTGCCGGTAGCCCTTGTAAGCGTCATAGCCTTCCAGCGCCGCTGCGCCCACGTTCTTCAGCACATTCCACGCGTTGCTCAGGAAATCGCTCTTTTCCTGCCGCGCCTGCTGGGTCTGGTCGTACTGGTAGTTCCGCCAGTCTGCCGCGTTGCTCACGCTGCCGTCGTACTCGCTGCGTTCCAGCTGGTCCTGTCCCAGCAGCGCGTTCAGCTGGCTGCTGGTGCCGCTCAGCTGCTGCTGCCACTGGGTCAGTGCGTCCGCCCGGGCCTGCGCCAGCGTGCCCGCCGTGCTGCCGGTCTGGCTGGCCGCCGCCTGGTTCGCCGCACTCTGGGCCCAGTCCGCCCCGTACCCGCCGGAAAGTCCCTGTGCCGTCTGCGCGGCCGCATCCGCCCCAGCGCCCGCATTGTTAAACAGGCGGCTCAGCGCGCCCCGGTAGCTGTCGCTGGTCGAAGCGTAGCCCGTGCCCGCCTGGTTCTGGCCGGTCATGCTCTGCAAAGCGTCCTGGATGTCCTGGTCATAGCTGTTGTCATAAGCTCCCGGCATCGCGTTCTCCGCGTCGGTCAGCTTCTTCTGTGCATTGTTCAGTCTCGAAAATACGCCCATTGTGTTCTCCTTCCTTTACAAAAAGAACGGCAAAATCTGCGCCGCCAGCCCGATCACCTGGAACAGCCCGTTCAAAAAGCCCTGCGTGTTCTGCTGGTGCTCGTTGTAGGCGTTCTGGTATTCGTTCTGCCGGTAAGAAAGCCCGTCCTTCCAGTTCGCCAGGTCCTTCTGGTACTTGTTGTAGTCGTTCTCCTCGGCGCTCTGCAGCCCGCTCAGCTCTGTCTGCAGCCCGGCCTTCTTCGTGTTGTACTCGCTGCGGCTCTGGCTCATCAGGCCGTCCAGCACGTTGTCCAGGTCGTTCATGGTCGATGCATAGGCCTTCTGGCCCGCCTGGGTGCCGTAGCTGGAGCCGTAGCCGCCGGTCCGTGCGCTGGCATCCGCCTGGGCGTTCTGGTTCGCCAGCTTCGCCTTCTGGGCGTACTGGCTCTTGTACTGCTGGTACGCCGTGTCCGCCGCCGGGTCATAGTCATAGTCGCCCATGCCGTCGATCTGGCCCATCACGTCCTTGATCTGCCCCTGGTACTTGCTCTGATAGTCCGCGGGCTTCGTCTGCTCGTACCGTTCCAGCTCGCTTCTCGCGTCCGTCAATCTGCTCATCTGTTTTTCTCCTTCCTATATTCTTGGCTCTCTCTTTGGGAGAGCTGTCTCACCGCGCTGCCATCCGGCAGACGGGGAGACTGAGAGGGCTACTTCTTCACCTTCTTCAAAAAGTCCTCGTTCATGTTCTCGCTGTCCAGATTGGTCAGCACATACCCCAGCTGTTCCTGCAGCTGGTACAGGTAGTTGGTCAGCGCTTCGGCATCTTCGGCCGGCATGTCCGCGCTGAACTTCGGCAGGCCGATGCCCGCCAGTCCCGCCACACTTGCCATTGTTTCGCTCCTTTCTACCGTCTCGGCACCGCGCCGCTCACCCGTCCTCCGGCTGCGTCCGCCAGCGTCAGGGCCACGCTGCGCAGCACCATCTGCCCGCTGCCGGAAAACTTCAGCCGCATCAGGTCGTGCCGCCGCGGCACAAAGGGCAGGTTGATCCGCTCGTCGGCCCGCACCGCTGCGCAGCTGCCCACCGGCTCCCAGTCCCCGCCGTCGTAGCTCACGGCCACGTCCACCACTGTGTAGGCCAGTGCATCCAGCCGCAGCGTCACCCGGCTCACATACTTGTCGTCCGGGCTGCTCATGCCAATGTCGCCGGTCACCGCCTCAAACTGTAACCGCGTCTCGGTCTCGCCGTCTTCCTCCCGGTCCGGGTCTGCCGCCCATAGGGCATTGCCGTCCCAGAGATACAGCTGCTGCCCGGTGCCCACCATTTCGGTGCCCGCCGGGCTTTCCTCGTGCCACAGTCCCGTCTCCGTGTCGTACACCAGCAGCCGCCCGCCGGTCTCCGTTTTTCGTTTCAGGTAAAGGTAGTACCGCGCATCCAGGCTGCCTCCCATGGCCCACTCCACCGCCGTCAGCCTGCCGGTGGCCAGCGCCCCGGACACCTTTGTGGGCAGGCTGCCGCCCCAGGCCATCACCCCGTCCGGCGAAAGGTAATACAGCGTCTCCGCGATCACGCACAGGCTGCCCGCTGCGTTCGCCGCCACGCCCCGGCACCGCACGCTGGAAAGCTGGTAGTCGCTGGGCTTCGAGCCGTACAGCTTGTGGATGCAGTTCTCCTTGAAGAACAGCACATACCCCATGCAGCTGGCCGCGCCGGTAAAGGCCCCGTCGCTGCCCACGCTCACCGCGTAGCTGTCCGAGGCAATGCCCCGGTAGCTGTACCAGTTGGTGGGGTCGCCCAGGGCGCAGGCGTAAATGGTGTTCTCCTTCCGGCTGCAGCCCCACACCCGGTTGCCCTGTTCGGTCACAAAATCAAAGTCCGGCACCCGCCGTTCCACGGTCACCGGTGCACTCGCGGCTTCGTTCTCGGTCACTTTGCCGTCCAGGCTCTGCCAGGTGGTGCCGGTGCGGCTGATGGTCCAGCTGCCGTAATACCGGTCCGTGTCCTCCGCAGGCACCAGCGTCGCAATGATGTCGTCTTCTTCCAGCGTCCCCACCGTGATCTCGCCGTTCAGCCCCGCCGCCACCGCGTCGCACACGGCCTGCGGCATCCCGCTCAGGGTCACAGTGTCGCCTTCCTTCAGCACACCGCCCACGCCCGGGCAGTGGATGCGCACCGTCTGCAGCAGCACTTCCTGCCACTTCTTGTTTTTTGCGCTGTACTTCAGCAGCACACTGCCGGTCCCGTAGGGCGCGTCGTCGGTGCTTTTCAAAAACAGCTGCCCGTCCTCCGGCTTTTCCGGTTCGGTGTCTCCCGCGCCGGTGGGGTGGTAGAGCACGCCTTCCGTGTCGCAGGGCGTCACGGTCATAGCTTCGTCCCCCAGCTCCCACTTCGCAGCAAGGTCGGTCAGGGTGCCCGTCTCGGTGTCAAAGGCCTTCTTGTCCGGCCAGATCAGCACCTTCGTGCCCATGCCCGCCAGCGCCTTGTGCTCGTCGGTCAGGGCATTTTCCAGCACCACGGCCCCGCTGCGGCCCTCGTCTGCGTCCGGCGTGTATTCCAGCGTCGTGCCCCGGCAGAGCAAAAGCCCGTTCAGGTGGTACATGCCGTTCACGTCCTTCACTTCCCGGGTCTTCCTGCGCGGGGCCCGGGTCTGCAGCGCCGGGTATCCCCGGCTGGAAAAGTTCAGCGCCCGGCTCAGCTCTGCCTCGCTGCACCCATAGGTCTCGTTCACGCCGCCAAAGGCCCGCAGCAGCTGCCGCCCGGCCTGTAAAATGTTCAAATTGGTTCCATCTATCATGCTGCACCTTCCTTTAAACAAGGCTCCCACCTTGGGGGAGCTCCGCAACGCGCCGCCGTCAGGCGGACGGAAGCGGTGAGAGGGCGTCAATACCTCCACTGCACCCCGCCCGCCGGGGGATACTTCCGCCGCATCCACGCAGCAAACTCCTGCACATAGTCGCTGTACATCTGCAGCTCGTTCGTGGCCCGGGCCGTTTCGCCCAGGGCCAGGTCCATCTGCGCGCACAGCCAGTGGGTGTACAGTGGGCCAAACTCCTCCGGTGCCAGCAGTTCGGTGTCGTAGGCAAGGCCGTCTGCCCATGCCTTGTCCGCGCCCACCGCGTCAAAGTCGCTGCACACGCTGCGCTGCACCACGCTGGAGCGCAGCCGCGCGTCGCACTGCCGCAGCCAGTTCTGTTTCAGCCCGTCCGAAAATTCGTTGTTCGGCCGCATCTCGTCGGCCTGTTCAATCGCGTTTCCTGCTGTCATCTCATCAACTCCTTCAAACCAAAAACACCCGGCACAGCCAGAGTGCCGCTGTACCGGGTGTCCGTTGTTTCTGTCAGATTACACGCGCTGTGCCTGCTGCACCGCTGCCGCCTCTGCCGCCGCGATCTTCTCCGCTGCAGCGTTGTCCATCTCCTCGCTGTGGCGCAGCACCTCGGCAATGGCCTTCGGCACCTCCACGTCCACACCGCGCTGGATCAGATAAGTCTCGCCGTTCGCGCCCACGAAAACGGGTTCGCTGTAGCGATGCCCGTCCTTGAACAGATGCACGATCTCGGTGTCCTTCTCTGCCTGTGCGTTCTCCTGCACAGCTTCGGTCATTGCTGCAGCGTCCTGCACCGCAGCTTCCTGCTTCTTCACTGCCATACTCGTTCCTTCCTGTGCGCCGTAGCGCACCGTTCCTGTTTCAAATCGGCGTAACACAAAAAAGCTTTAAGCGAAGCGGCTAGCTTTTTTGTATGGAGCCAAACCGCTTTGGGGTTGAAAGGGGCGAGCAGCCCCTTTCTCGTGGATCCAGCGCGTCGAAATCGCTGGCGCTTTTCTGGTTCTCTTTTGTGCGGCAAAAGAGAACACCCCTCGTTCCTCAGTTCGCCAGTGCCTTGGCGCTGTACCTCTCGCTGCAGCTCTCAATACGCACCATGTACGGCTCGCTCAGGCGTTCGGCGGTCTTGGTGGC